>Ga0326727_10017228_pt1 | contig 15042 bp, 19 predicted proteins | sample MB2enrmetagenome_FD_207643 | JGI IMG/M metagenome (GOLD analysis project Ga0326727, IMG submission 207643) | Lab enriched peat soil microbial communities from McLean, Ithaca, NY, United States - MB29MY | ecosystem: Environmental > Terrestrial > Soil > Wetlands > Peat | place: USA: New York... | reverse complement strand
CGATTGCTGATAGCTGACAGCTGACGGCCAAGGGGAAAGAGGGCTTACTTTGTTTGTCGATTTCTTCATTCACCGCCCGGTATTTGCCACGGTCTGCGCCCTGATGATCATTCTGGCCGGGGCCATCTGTATTCCCAATCTTCCTGTGGCCATGTATCCAACGCTGGCGCCGCCGGTGGTAGCGGTGACGGCCAATTACGTGGGCGCGGATGCTGAAACCGTCGAGAAGGCCGTTACCATTCCGCTGGAAGAGGCCATCAACGGCGTGGAGGGCATGCGCTACATCAGCTCCTCCAGCACCAACAGCGGCACCTGCGAGATCGACATCACCTTCCAGACCGGCTACAACCTGGACATCGCGGCCGTGGACGTGCAGAACCGCGTGGCCAGCGTGGAAGGCCGCCTGCCCGGCGAGGTCGTGTCTACCGGCATCAACATCCTGAAGGCCAACTACAACTTCGTTTTCGGTGCGGGATTCTATACGCGCGACGGCCGCTACTCCAGCGAGTACATCTCTAACTACCTGGATGTTTACGTGAAAGACGCGCTCAAGCGCGTGCCCGGCGTGGGCGATGTGATGATCTTCGGCGAGCGTAGGTACGCCATGCGCGTATGGCTCGATCCGGTGCGCCTGGCGGCCCGCAATCTGACCGCGACCGACGTGGTGAATGCGCTCGTAGAGCAGAATGTCGAAGTCCCCGCCGGCCAACTCGGCCAGCCGCCGTCCGATACGAAGCAGGCGTTTCAGATTCCCGTCCGAGTCGTAGGCCGCCTTTCCAGCCCTGAGGAGTTTGACAACATCATTGTCAAGAACTCACCGAATGGCCTGGTTCAGCTCAAGGACGTGGGCCACGCCGAGGTGGGCGCGGAAGACTACAGCACCTTGCTCGAATACGCGGGCCAGCAGGCGATGGGCATCGGCGTGGAGCAGCTCTCGAATGCCAATGCGCTCGACGTGGACCGCCAGGCCAAGGCAGTGCTGGAACAGCTCTCGAAAAACTTTCCGCCCGGCCTGGAGTATGCCGTCGCCTTCGACTCCACCACGGCTGTGGGCGAATCGATTCACGAAGTGCTGATCACGCTGATCGAAGCCGTCTTCATCGTCATCACCGTGATCTTTTTCTTCCTGCTGGACTGGCGCGCCACCATCATTCCCGCAGTCACCATTCCCGTATCGCTCGTGGGCACCTTTGCGTTTATCAGGATTTTCGATTTCTCCATCAACTCGCTCACACTTTTTGGCATCACCCTGGCCACGGGACTGGTGGTGGACGACGCGATTGTGGTGATCGAGAACGTGCAGCGCCACATTCACATGGAACACTCCAATGCCCGCGAAGCCACATCCCGCGCCATGAGCGAGGTCACCAGCGCGGTCATTGCCACTTCGCTGGTGCTGATCGCCGTGTTTGTGCCGGTCAGCTTCTTTCCCGGCACCACGGGCATTCTCTACCGGCAGTTCTCGCTCACGATTGCGTTTTCCATTGCCATTTCGGCATTCAACGCGCTGACGCTCTCGCCTGCACTTTCCGCGCTCTTCCTGCGCGGCGAGGAGGCACGGCCACGCCAGCTCGATTTTCTGCACATTGGTTTTGTATCGCGCGCCTTCGCCGCATGTATTCACGGCGCTGACGCGTTCATCACCTGGCTGGGGAACACCTACGCGCGCATCATTCATGTGGCGTTGCAACTGCGTTACGTGCTGCTGCTGGTGTTCTTCGCCGGCATGGGCGCCACGGTGTGGGTCTACCGCGCGGTTCCAACAGGTTTTATTCCGCAGGAAGACCGGGGTTACTTCATGGTGATTGTGCAGGCGCCGCCGGGCTCATCGCTGGCCTACACCACCGCACTTTCTGAACGGGCCGAAGGCATCCTTGCCCAGGAACCTGAAATCGGTCACCGTCTGTTTTCCATCATTGGATTCAGCTTGGCGGGCAGCTCGTCGAATGCCGGCATGATGTTTGTGAACACAGGTCCAACCCCCGAGCAGCACGGAAAGATGCGAACAACAGCCGAGATCCTCAAGGAAGTCTCGCCCAAACTGCAAATGCTGATGTTCGCACCCAACGGCGGGCTGGTTGAGGCCTTCGAACCGCCGGCCGTCGAAGGCGTGGGCAGCTTCGGTGGATTTCAGTTCATGCTGCAGGACCAGGGCGGAAACACCCTCAGCGACCTGGACCGCACCGCGCACCAGATGGTGGCTGCCAGTGCTGCGCATAAGGAACTGTCGAACCTGTTCACAACCTTCTCCGCCAACGATCCCCAGGAGTTGGTCACCATCGACCGCGAGAAGGCCAAGACCATGGGGGTTTCTCTCTCGCAGGTCTCCACTACCCTCAACGTCTTCATGGGCTCGGAGTACATCAACGACTTTGACTACAACAACCGCACCTATCGCGTCTTCGTGCAGGCCGACAAGCCATTCCGCATGAACGCAAACGACCTGCACAGTTACTACGTTCGCTCCGATGCGGGCCAGATGATTCCGCTCGACAATCTTGTGACGGTAACAGAGAGCGCGGGCCCGCCGGTGATTTCGCATTACAATCTCTTCCGCTCGGTGGAGATCGACGGCTCGCCGGCTCTCGGCTATAGTTCTGGCCAGGCGCTCGCCGGCATGGACAAGCTGGCAACCGACAACATGATGCAGGGCATGACGTATCAGTGGACAGGCCTGACACTCGACGAGCTTGAGTCGAGTGGCAAGGCGCTCGTGATCTTCGGCCTCGGCATTCTGGTGGTTTATCTCACGCTTTCGGCGCAGTACGAGAGCTTCGCGCTGCCGTTCATCATTCTGTTGGCAGTGCCCATGGCGGTGCTGGGCGCGCTGGGCCTGGTTTCGCTGCGCGGATACGCGAACGACGTGTATTGCCAGATCGGCCTGGTGATGCTGATTGGACTTTCGGCGAAAAACTCGATTCTGATCGTCGAATTTGCCGAGCAGCTGCGCAGAAAAGGCCGGTCTATTGCCGAAGCTGCGATTGAGGCCGGTGAACTGCGTTTGCGGCCCATTCTGATGACGTCGTTCGCATTTATTCTCGGCGTTCTGCCGCTGGTCTTCGCCACCGGAGCGGGATCGCTTGGCCGCCGCTCAGTGGGAACCACGATCGTCGGCGGCATGTTGCTCTCCACGGTGCTGAATCTGGTGTTTATCCCGGTGCTGTACGTGATCCTGAGCCGCGTGCTCAGACGCGGCGACGCGCATGCGGAGCACGCCGAAGCGTAAGCGCGGATGTTTGCTATCTAACTCCTGGCTCCGCGGAAAGCCGCACGGTATATGGCTTCGGCATCCTGCTGCGACATGGGCCGGGGATTGTTTTTCATCAGGCGCGTAACGCCCAAACCGGCGCGGGCGAGCTGCGGCGTTTCCTTTTCGTCGATGCCGAGGGCGGAGAGGCTCATCTCGAGTCCAGTAGCGTCGATCAGCCGCCAGAGTTGCGCGATACCGGCTTCGGCAGTGGCTTCATCCGACGCGGCCGGCGCAGCGCCGAGGGCGAGGGCGACTGCCGCGTAGCGATCCGTTGCTGCAGGAATGTTGAAGCGCGTGACATGCGGCAAAAGGATGGCGTTGGCGTGGCCGTGCGCTACGTGATAGCGGCCTCCCAGCGGATACGAGAGCGCGTGCACGGCAGCCGTGTTCACCGGCCCGAGGCAAAGCCCGCCATACAGGCTGCCCAGCGCCATTTTTTCGCGGGCTGCAAGATTCCCAGGCTGCCGTACCGCATCCGCAAGCGCGCTGGCGACGAGGCGCACACCTTCGATGGCCCACACATCGACGACCGGATGCGCAAACTTGTTGGTATAGGCCTCAATGCAATGCGTGAGGGCGTCCAGGCCGGTCGCAGCGGTGACGGCGGGAGGCACGCTCAGCGTCAGTTCCGCGTCAATAAACGCCGCATCGGGAACCAGCCACGGGCTGACCACGCCTTTCTTCATCTCGTCGGAATCGTCGAGCAGGATGGCATTGGGAGAAACTTCGCTGCCCGTGCCGGCCGTCGTGGGCACGCATACCAGCAATGGAATTCGATTCTGGACCAGGCCGATGCCGAAGACTTCGCCGATCTTCTGCTTGCCGTCGAGGAGAGCGGCCACTAGTTTGGCCACGTCGAGCGCGCTTCCGCCGCCCAGTCCAATGACCGCATCGGGCCGGAATGCCTGGGCGCGGGCGAGCACGGCATTAAAGCTGGAGGTAGACGGCTCGGCTTCAACGGTGTCGTCAATCTGCGTGTGCGGAATGTCCTCAAGAACGCGCTCGGCGATCTTGCGCGCGAACGGCGGAGCGATAACCAGCGCGCGTTGGACACCGCGATGGAGAAGGTACTGGCGGCATTCCGTCAGGCAGCCGCTGCCCACGGTCAATCGCGGAACTTGCAAAAGCGTGATGGTATGCACGGCGTGTCCCTGAATTGAAGGCTAGTGGAAAGAGCGCGTGGATGGCAATGCAGGAAGGGGGCGCGCCTCACCTCGGAGATTATTCGTGCGCACCAGGCGACGCAAAAGTGAATAGCCAATTGTCGACGGGAACATATGGGAAGTCATGACGCGAGCCGCAAGGGCACTTTCCTAGACCCTGATCGGCGTCCGCAAAGCGGATTTGATAGGTCAGGTGTGCAGGAGAGCTTTCAGAAACGTGGATCGCCGCAGACAGCGGTTCTTTCCACTCATTCGATTTTTTGTTTCCATCATTCCAAATCAACAATCCAGTGAACGCCAGATCGCTTGGCGAAACTCTTTCAGCAGTGCATGGAACGATACCGTCCACCCAACTGTATTGGCTCCATTCGTCCGCACCCGCAAGTAATTGTTCGAGCAACCCTCCGAGCCACATGCAAACATGGCTCAGGTTTTCGGTCCTCTCATTTGGGCCTGCCAGAAGGTAATCTTGCACTGCCGCCGCGAGCGACGATTCGATTCGGCTGGATGAACCATTTTCCATGGAAGCCATTGTCACACAACGACCTCGCAAGAGATTGCTTACAGGGCTGTCTTGGCGGACTCAGTGCGGCTTGACCACTTGCGGCGGGCCTACCTGCGTCGCGGTTGCCGAGTACAGGCGGCAGTTGTCCGTGACCTCTTTGAAGTGGATGTAGGGATGGAGAAAGAGCGCCTCGCGCATGTCGCCTGAGCCCTCGGCGAAGTCGGTGAGCCAGACGCCGTCGGCTTCAGGATGGTTGTGGATGTGCAGCCAAAGACCCTTATGCACATTCGCAACCAGGCCCCAGCCGATCTTCCAATCGGCGACGGATTTTACGTTGATATCGACGGGCTCACCGGTTTGCTCGTCGATCGCGATTTTGCCCTGCATCACCTGCGCCAGGCGCTGGTTGATGTTACTAGCGTCGAAGCGCGGATTGGGCAGAATGTCGTAGTAGAGAACGCTGCGGCCATTCACGCGCTCGCGGCGCCCGTTGGCCAGCATCATGGCCTCCATAAAGTCTCCAAGCTCCTGGTTCTGTTTGTCCTCTTCTTTTTTTGCCGTCGCCTGGTTCGAGTATTTGAGCGTTTCTTTCATCACCCGCTCGTCTTCCTTTTTCGTCTCCTCCAGCGTGAGATCTTTTCCGTCTTTTTGGAGCGTGCGCTCGATGTTGATGCCGTTGACGAAAAACTGGTCCATCACTTTCGTAGTGTTCTTCTTCGTGTTGCCCCTGCTGTCGGTTTCGATGGCATTTACTGTCACGCGGCATTCGTAGCGCTCGCGCTCGGCGGCAAGTTTGCGCTCGTTGGCGAGGGCGCGTTGCAGAATCTCAATAGCGTTGGGAAGGGGGGCGTTGGGCAGCGGGGCGTTAGGTGCGGAGTTGGAGGTTTGCGAAGCGCCCGAAACTGGGACACAGCAGAGCAAAGCGGCGAGAATCGGGTAAGCGAGAAAGGAACGCATGGAGGAGCGATTCAATTTGCGTCAAAACACGCGATCTTTGCGCGCGCTGGTCGCACTAATTGGACGATCTTTACGGTCCCACCGGCAGCGCGGGCATGGCGCCTTGCTCTTTGGCCTCTGCCACCACAGCGTCGAGGAGCGCCAGCACCTCCGGCACGGTCATGGTGTAGACCTCGCGGAGCGAGTCGTAGCCCTCCTCGATGAGCTGCTTGAGATAGCGCCCGCCGATCTGCGCGGCAAGCTGATCGGTAATCACCTTGCCGGTGCGCTTCTTCTGCTCTACCCAGGCGGTGCACGGCAGGGCAATCCACATGGGGCGGCCGTTCACGTCGAAGCGAATGTCGACGGCGTCGGCGTGGCGCGTGGCGATGGCCACCATGGTCCCTTTCCAGCGGCAGTGCAGGTCCTCGCCGCTCCAGCGGTCGGTGACGTGGAAGTCTTCGTACATGCTGTTAGCCTATCGTTCCCGGCGCGGCGCGGCAAGGTGGGGCATGGCTGGTGCGGTAATTCAGCTCTGACCTTGAGCACGCGGTTGAATGGTTCGCTCTTGTCAAGTGTGTACTGAGTGTGTATTCTAATGGTGGAAACAAGAGACCAGGCGAACGATGGACAGTCGCGAGATCGTCAGGAGGCTGAAGCAAGATGGATGGTACGAGGTGGCCCACGTTGGAAGCCACAAGCAATTCAAGCATGCGACGAAACCCGGGCGTGTCACCGTGCCGTCGCCGCGCAAGGATGTGCCTGTCGGGACCCTTCGCTCCATCGAGAAGCAAGCTGGCATCAAGTTGAGGTAGGTATCACCCATGGAATACATCGCATATCTCCACAAAGACGCAAAATCGGACTACGGCGTCAGCTTTCCCGATCTTCCGGGCTGCATCACCGCGGGCTCCTCGCTCGAGGAGGCGCGCCGTATGGCGGCGGAGGCACTCTCGCTTCACATCGCCGGCATGCGGGAAGACGGTGAGACATTGCCCAAGTCTTCCACGATCGATGACCTTCGCGATGACCCAGCAATGAAGGGAGCCGTCGCTTTTCTCGTGGAGGTTGCCGAGCCCGAGAAAACAGTTCGGTTCAACATCACTGCCCGCGAGAGCCAACTTCTGGAGATTGATGGCCGGGCTCGGGCTGAGCGGCTCTCTCGCTCTGCGTACATGGTGCGCAGCTCTTTGGGTGGAAAGAAAGCGGGAGCGGTGCGCCTCCGGTCGGCCTCCCGGGTTTCCCGCCGGCGTCAGAAGTCCGCCTGAATCCGTAAACGGAAAAACGTAAGCCTTTAGCGCGGTCGCAAGCAGGCCGCCCCGTTTGCCCGCGCACAAACCGCGCTCTGATAAACTAATCGGGTTCGAGTGGCGTCATTTTCATCTATTTCGACCCGCCCGTAAGACCATCAGCGAAGGACAAAAGAAACTGTGGATACACGAACCCGTCACGCCCTGAAGAAAGACAAGTTTGCCCAGGCCGCCGCCTCGAGCGCCAGTTGGATTGGCGAGCACAAAACCAGTGTGGTGCACTGGCTGATTACGGCAGGAGTGATTCTTGTGCTGGGCGCTGGCGCGTTGATTTATTGGTACTTGCGCTCGTCGGCTGCCGACGCTGCCCTGGGCGCGGCGCTCGATGTCTACACTGCGCCGCTGGCGCTTCCGGGAGCTCCACCGGAATCGGGCGTGTACGCGACCTCGGCCGACCGCGCGAAAGAGGCCAATCGCGAGTTTGTGGCCGTGGCCCACGATTACGGCTGGCTGCCTGAGGGCTCCAAAGCCCACTACTTTGCCGGCGTGACCTATGAAGAGCTGGGCCAGAATGGATCGGCCGAGGCCCAGTTGACGACCGCTTCGCACTCCTGGGACCGCAATCTTTCAAACCTGGCCAAGCTGGCGCTTGCCGGCCTTTACCGCCAGACCGCCCGCGACAACGAAGCCATCGACCTCTATAACCAGATCGCCGCCAAGCCTTCGGCCACAGTTTCCACCGCTGTGGCGCAGCTCGATCTTGCCGATCTCTATGCTTCGGAAGGCAAGCAGGACCAGGCGCACGCGCTTTGGGCCAAGGTCCGCGATGCGGATAAGGACGGCGCAGCAGGCCAGATCGCGGCGCAAAAGCTGGCTGCAAAGTAAGACCTCAGCGAAGGCCCGGCCGCCAGGCGAAATCGCACGCGACCCTCCGGTTGGAGCTTGAGCACTTTCTTCGCTGCCTGCGTCTGGTGTGTGATGAGCACCAGCCAGGCCATTTACGCAGGTTGGATGGATATTCCCACGAGCGCGGTGAATGAGGAAGCGCGCCAGCGCGCGGAGGACGCCGCGATCTCGGCGCTGGTGGACCAATACGCCGGAGCCCTCTATCGCGTAGCCTATTCCGTCCTGCGCAATCCCTCTGACGCTGAAGATGCCGTGCAGGAGGCCTTCCTGCGCGTGTTGCGCCACCGGCACACGCTCACCGAAGTTCGCGACCATCGCGTCTGGCTCATCCGCATCGTCTGGAACATCGTGCTTGACCGCAAGCGCCGGGTCAAAACCCGCCCGGAGACCGACGACGTTGCAGAGCTGGCGCGGGTGCTGCCTTCTACGGGGCTTTCAGCCGAGGCGTTGGCGGCCGCTGCCCAGCACCATGCCCGAGTGCTGGCCTGCGTGGAGCAACTGCCCACTAAGGAGCGCGAAGTGCTGCTGCTCTCGGCCTTCGAGGAGCTTTCGAGCGTGGAAATCGCCGCGGTTCTGGGCATTACCGAATCGAGCGTCCGCTCGCGGCTGTTCCGCGCACGGAACCTGATGGCCGGGCTACTCGACCATGAGAGGAGTTTGCGATGAATTCGAACCCTCACAATGCGATGAACTCCGATTCCGGCGTCAATTCCAGCGAAGACACGCTGCGGCTGATCGCCGGCTTGCCCGCGCCTGCCGGACTTGAAGAGCGTGTGCACAAGGCGCTCCGCGCAGCGCCGCGCAACGCGCGTGTTCTGGCGTGGCCGGCGAGGTTCCGCGCCAAGACCGTAATGGAGAGCAACTGGATGCGAGCCGCGGCGGCCGCGGCGATTGTCTTTGTGGTTGTTGGCGGAGGATGGGGTGTTTACAGCCGCGTGCAGCCAGGACAAGCCGGCAAAGTCATCGTAATGCCGCAACCCATGCCGAGTTCGGGCGGGTTCGCGGGAGCAGGAGCGATCCGCACGCCTGAGACGCTGCCAGGACCGAAAATCAGGAAACAAGGGTCCGAGGGAACAAGGGACCAAGAAACGCAGCCCACGAAGAAGCCTGCAGCGCCGAAGAAGATCGGCAGCACCCAACCCGCGACGAGCCGGCATGGGGCGAGTCAGGCCGCGCCGCAACCGGCGGTGACGCAGTAGGCCGCTACGAGTCCTTCATCACGGCCTTGATCAACATACCCAGAAGTGCCAGCACCACCGCGCCCCAGAAGGCCGGAAAGAAGCCGCGCACCGTGAATCCGCGCACAATATGCGAGGCCAACAGGATCATCAGGCTGTTGATGACCAGCAGGAAGAGTCCCAGGGTGAGAATGCTCAGCGGGAAGGTGATGATCTTGAGGAACAGGCCGACTGTAGCGTTGAGCAGCCCGATGACGAGCGCCGCGATAAGCGCCGGCCACAGACCCGCCACGTGAAAGCCGGGCACGATTTCGGAGACGATCCAGAGCGCGAGCGCGTATAAGAACCACTGCAGAAGAATGGCCATCGTAAAGCCCTCTGAGACGTTTTCGGGAGCCACATTCCTGCGCGCCAGCTCCGCGATTTAACGAGTCTACCGTATCGATGCGCCGCGCTTGCGCCAAAGATGCCTGAGCGGCGAAATTCAGGAAAACCACGCGCCGCGTCCGCTCGTTTAGAGTGGAACCATGTTTGCGCGCCGCATCTCCGTCGAGCGGGTTGACGCCACGGGCGCGCGCCACGCCTGCCCCATCCGCCAGATCGACAACTTTGCCATGCGCAACTTCACCAACGATGCAGTCTTCGACGATACGTTTCCCGCCGGCGATGGAGTGCTTGAGATTGGTCATCGCGTTCCGCTCGACCGGTTGCAAGCCGCGATGGAAGACTGGTTCCGGCGCAAAGGGTACTTGCAGTCGGACGAGCGGCTCGAAGTGACCGAGCAGTGATTAGTGGTTAGCGCTATCCCACCCTTTCGCAAAGACCGCGAAAGGATGGGGCACGGGCGCTGCTTCTCAGGAGATGGACGGGGCTACGCCGATTTGCGGCGGCTGCGAAGAGCTTACCGGGCTAAGCTGCGGTGCCGATTTCCAAAGGCGGAGCTCGGTTTCGCGGCGGGCCTTCAAACCCCGATTCACCACTCCGGCGGCGAAATCCCAGCGGAGCAGTTGCTCGGCGGCGTCGTCATAGCGCCCGCCGTTGAGCACGCGGAGGAGAGTGGAGCCGGCCAGGCGCCCCGATCCAAGATTGAAGCAGAAATCAACCAGCGCGTCGAACTGGCCCTGGGTGAGAGCCACCTTGACCAGACGGCCAACAGCACGCTCGGCCGCGGAGACATCACCGGCCAGGATGGTTGCTGCCTGCGGTTCGCTGACACCACCGGGAAAAGTCTCGGGAGGGACAATGCGATGGCCGTAGCCGATGGTGGGAAAGCCGGCCACATCAAGGTATTGCTGGCTGCGAAACCCCTCGAATCGCTTGATTAGTTCCAGTCCTTCTGCACTGAGTTGCCCCGTACTTGGTTGCATCGATAATCCTTCCTCGGCCGGAAGTCCTCGGCCGGAAACACAAAGGGCCTGCCGTGAACCCTCCCGTTTACGGGGAGGGCCTTTGGCAAGCCCTAAAACCACGCTAGCAGGATCTGCGAATTAATCTGCAAAAGCCGTGGAACAATTTTGGCGAGGGGAAATCGGCGGATTTGCGCAGATCGAGCGGCTTGGGTTAGCTCAATGAGTTGATGAGCGCAGGGCTCTTCCCGGGCGCCGGTGCTCCCTGGGGCACGGGCAGTCGCAGGGGCGCGCAGCAGGCCTTGTTCAGCAGGCCCAGATCGCGCTGCATCTCCGCATCCTGCCTGAGCACAGTCAAGGCCTCGCGCAGAATCCTGGCCGCACCGGCATGCGTGGGGGCCATGATCTTGTAGTGCATCCACTTGCCTTCGCGGCGCGCGGCCACGATGCCCGCCCGCCGCAGGTAGGCAAGATGGCGCGAGATTTTCGGCTGGCTCTGGCTGAGAATCTCCACAAAGTAGCATACGCACACTTCGCGGCCATCCATCAGGTTGAGCAGCCGCAAACGAGTGCGGTCGGCAAGCGCCGCAAACAGCAGCGCGAAATCGTGGGTCTTCGAGACACGCTCCACGAATTCATCATATATGTATTGACAGATATGTCTAGTTGGAAATATATTCGCTTTAACGTATGTGAGGAGACGTCAGGAAATGGAATCTGCGGCCAGCATCCAGGAACAAGTGAAGGAAAAGTATGGAAGCGCGGCACGGGAGGTGACAAAGTCAGGTAGCGTGCAGGCCTGTTGCGATCCCGGCCTGCGTTGCTGCGATCCGATTACCACCAACCTCTATAGCTCCGGCGAAAAAGGCCTGATCCCGGAGAAGGCCGTTCAAGCTTCGCTCGGCTGCGGCAACCCCACCGCTCTCATCGATCTCCGCCCCGGCGAGACCGTGCTGGATCTCGGTTCGGGAGGCGGCATTGACGTGCTGCTCTCGGCCCGGCGCGTGGGGCCGACGGGCAAGGCATACGGGCTCGACATGACAGACGACATGCTGGCCCTGGCCCGCGAAAACCAGCGGCAGGCGGGGGTTACGAATGTCGAGTTCCTCAAAGGCGAGATCGAGAACATTCCGCTCGCCGATAACTCCGTCGATGTCATCATCTCGAACTGCGTGATCAATCTTTCGGCTGACAAGGACCGCGTGCTCCGCGAGGCCTTTCGCGTTCTGAAACCGGGCGGGCGGTTTGCCGTCTCCGACGTGGTGGTGCGGGGCGCCGTGCCGGACGAGGTGCGCAAGAGCATGCTGCTGTGGGTAGGGTGTATCGCCGGCGCTCTCGACGAAAGTGAATACCTTTCGAAGCTGGCCGCGGCAGGTTTTGAGCTGGCTTCCATCGAGCCGACGCGCGTGTACGACGTTGAAGACGCCCGCCAGTTTCTGACCGAGGCAGGAGTCGACGTGGATGCGATCGCGCCCCAGGTGAATGGGAGATTCTTCAGTGGTTTCATCCGCGCGAGCAAGCCCAAAGCCGTCTGCTGCCAGCAAGGCTGCTGCGCGCCTGCTCTGACTGGTGCGAAGGAATAACGATGGCCGGCCATTACAACGTTCTCTTCCTCTGCACGGGCAACTCGGCGCGTTCCATCATGGCCGAAGCCATCCTGAACCACAAAGGCAAGGGCAAATTCACTGCCTTCAGCGCCGGGAGCCATCCGGCGGAGAGGGTGCGGCCGGAAGCGCTTTCGCAAATGGCGTCTGCCGGTCTCTCCACCGCGGGCCTGCGCAGCAAATCATGGGACGAGTTTTCGAGCGCGGAAGCGCCGAAGCTGGATTTCGTCTTTACGGTGTGCGATAACGCCGCTCGGGAGCAGTGCCCCTACTGGCCGGGACAGCCCATGACCGCACATTGGGGTGTCGCCGATCCGGCCGCCGTGAAAGGGATGCCGGAGGAGATTGCCCGGGCGTTCAGGGACGCGTTTACAGTACTTGACCGCAGAATCGGCCTGTTTCTCTCGTTGCCTCTCGGCACATTAGACCAACTCGCCATCAAGCGTGAGATCGACCAGATCGGCCGCTTGTAGAGGCGCTCGGTCACCCACCCTGAACGCGCCAAGAGCGTGTCTACGACAGGGCGCCCCGGCACGTTGCCTTAATGCGCGGCGGCGGGCGCCTTACCCGCGATCTGAAGGAACCGGTTGAGCACTTGAGTCAGCGCCATGTCGAAGTTCTTGTCGTGAGCCTTTTGCCCCACGACGGGCTCGATGGATTGGGTTACGGTCCAAAGGATGAAGTGGGTTTTGCCGTCGTACACCACCAGGCGGAACATGGGCAGGGGATCGGAGGCGCCGGCCACTTTGTTGGGATCGGAGGGGCCGTTGGGGGCGGTGAGGCGAAGCTCGAGGACGAGTTGAGCCAGCTCCGGGCGGTCGACCAACGTGTAACTGCCGGTGGCTTTGAGCGCGGCATAGAACTCCGTGTAGGGGCGATCGGGGTCGCCTGTAAACGGCGACGGAAACAGGCCGCTATCCGAGCCGGCGTTCGAGACAAAGATGGTTTTTGCCGCCGTGATCGCCGACGGAATCGGGCCGGCTTGATCGTAAGCGGGCATCTGCGCAAAGGCGGCGGTGGCAAGGGAGGCCGCAGCGGCAACACTCAGGCAAATACAGGCATGCAACATACGCATGGTTCACCTCTCTTTCTTTGACATACCACTCAAAAAAGCGCTACCAGGCAAGCTTACTCCGAAGCCGCCAGGAAAGCGTCCTCCACAAATACAAGACATTTGTTTTCAATACTATATACCACCGATGCCTTGCCATGGGCCGGGGTTGTCCCGAGGCGCAGGATTTTGTGAGAACCGATTTGGCCCAAAATGGGAAATATGCCCCCTAGGAAGGCTCACCTGTAACCCAAACATGCAAAAAACGTTACCGCGAATGGCCCGAATACCTGCCATTTTCAACAAAAATCCCCTTATCTATCTTGACAACGGCAGGGCTCGATCAGTGTCAGCTTAGTAAAATAGGCAGATGGTTAGAACAAGGAAAACACGCAACTTAGAACGACGGGCTCCGCTATGGATCTGCTTCGTAGCGGGAGTTTCTGCCGTCGCATTGGTGGCGCTGGTGGTGCTCTTCGCCACGCGCACCGTGCATGCGGATGCGAGCCTTCCTCGGCCAGCCATCACTGCACCTGCAACCGCAGCCGCCGTAACCGTGACGCCCACCTTAGTGGCTCACTCGAAGCCGCCAGTAGCGCATGTTGAGCCGCCGGCCCCTAAGAGCGGCCCCACGCTGGAGACTCAGCAATAGAACGACCGGATTCATGGCGTTGCTTCCTGGCACGGGGATGTCTTTAACGGACGCAAGACGGCCAGCGGCGAGGTCTTCGACATGTATGCCATGACCGCCTGCTACCCCAGCCTTCCCTTCGGCTCGATTGTGCGCGTGGTGAACCGCTCGAACCACCGCTCCGTGGTGGTGCGCATTACCGACCGTGGTGATCTGGTGGAAGAGGGACGGGTGATCGACCTCTCCTACGGCGCGGCCCAGAAGCTCGGGATGACCTGGGCCGGACTGGCGCACGTTGATCTCGAAGTGCTGTCGCTGGGGAAGACAGAAAGGCAGTGATTGGGGATTAGTGGTTAGTGATGAGGACGACGGCCAGCCCTAGGGCTGGCCGTTTCCGCTTGGCAGTTGAAAAAATGCGTGATTCCCTGCTATGCGGCTTTGTCGGCCAGGCGGACTTCTGCTGCCGCCCCGTCAACTTTTTGAAGATATGCGACCAGTTCCAGGAGATTCCGTGCCTGGGGATTGCCGCTGGAACTCAGCATGCGCATCAGGCTTTTTGGAGAGCGGCCAAGCGCGTCTGCGGCCTTCATAAACCCGACTGTCCCGTTGATGTATTCGCGAAGGACCATCTTAGCCGAATCCAGATCGCCGGCCAGCATATCGTTGATGGCCTCGCCAAGAAACGCGCGGCGATACTCTTTATCCCGCAGTTCCTCCATGACCGACTCTCGAAAGCTTCGTGTAAGTGCCATCACCGCTCCTCTCTTTTGCGCTTCTTGTATTCAGACCAGAGCAGCCGCGCCAGTTGAATGTCCTCTTGTTGCCGTCTCTTGGTGCCCCCGGCCAGCAGGATCACAAGCTGCTCTCCATCGTGCGCGAAATAAACCCGGTATCCCGGACCGAAATCGAGCCGCAACGCCGAAACCCCTTGGCCCTCCGGCTTCACCGAGGAGAAATTTCGGTCTCCCAATCGAAACACTGCCTTGTCGACTCTCGCTCTTACGCTGGGGTCTTGTTTTGACGCCCACTTGCGGTAGTGATTGTGGCCTTGCGCATCGACGTACTCGCGCAACTCGATCATGTCGCAATGGTAAATCGTGCGTTACCATTTGTCACGCGAAAAAGGGTGCGTTACCAGATCGAGAGGGTGAATTCGGGCCGGTGACGTTCGTGCTACCCTACCCTTTCGCCTCAAAAATCCGGGCGAAAGGATGGGGCACGG
>Ga0326727_10017227_pt1 | contig 15043 bp, 16 predicted proteins | sample MB2enrmetagenome_FD_207643 | JGI IMG/M metagenome (GOLD analysis project Ga0326727, IMG submission 207643) | Lab enriched peat soil microbial communities from McLean, Ithaca, NY, United States - MB29MY | ecosystem: Environmental > Terrestrial > Soil > Wetlands > Peat | place: USA: New York... | reverse complement strand
TTATTTACGCCATCTGGCTCAAAGATGTGCTAGTCTAAGGAGGTGGTGTGATGCAGGTCTTTCTCAACGTACTGCTGTACGGATTTCTGGCCTACTGGCTTTATGATTCAGTAAAACAACAGGACTGGTGGTATGCCTTCGTGGTTTTATTTGTTGTCACCGTGTCCGTGGTCGTGACTCTGCTGCCTGGATTTCATGCATCGAGGGTGTCACCCGGTGAGTACCCCTATCAGGACTGATATTAACCAGCTGCGCACGAGACTTGCGGAGCTTTACCCTAAACGCAACATTGGCGATTTGACGGAGAGAGACTTCCAACGGAAGTTGGCCGAACAGACTGTTGCTCTCTATCGAGCCGTCATCAAGAGAAAATTGGCCGAGGGTGAGACCATCGAGTGCGAACATCACTCTATTTGGACTCACTTTCGGCTAATGCAATCCATCTTGCGGGAACCGGCCCAGCAGGCAATCAGTCTGTTCCTTACCAACAAACGACTGTTGCGCATACAATCAACTCTTCTACCGGATCAGCCGCCAACGGCTGACAAACGGGACAATACGACCGTAGATAACATTTCCCTGGACCGAGTTCGCGCCTTGAAGAAGAGATACCAGATCAGGTTCGGGGAAATGTTGCTTGGCGCCCTTTTCTGCGGATTGGCTTACGTGTTTAAGGACTTGCTTTCGATCACAGGTCCCATATTGTTCGGATTCGGCGTTCTAGGTATGCTGCACGCTTTGGTCCTGCCTACCAAGTGGATCGAAGTCCAAACCGTAGACGCGCTTCCGGCAGCCGATCCGATCCTTATATATGCACTTCGGAAGAAGAGCGCAAAGGCACTGGTGCGCCGTCTTCAGGGAAAATTGAGGGCTTCATGTCCGACATAAAGGTCCTTCTTGTCGATGATGAGGTTGGGTTCACAGCCGGCTTGAGAAGGGTACTTAGCTCCCGCGGTTTTGATGTCAAGGAAGCCAGAGATGGTCTCACTGCACTTTCGCTGATAGCTGGTGAGCACTTTGACATCGTTGTCCTTGATATCAAGATGCCAGGAATGGATGGAATCCATGTTCTCTCTGAAATTTCCCGTTTTTCTCCCGATATCCGTGTCATTCTGCTCACAGGGCATTACTCTTCAAGTGAGGAAGAAAACACGTTGAAGAAGGGCGCTTATGCGTATCTTATCAAGCCCTATCCGATCCTCGGACTGGTTGACATTTTGGTTGCAGCGGCCAGAAATGATAGGGCTTACCCGCTTCGGCTTTCTACCAATGAGAATGCCAAGTAATCTTATCTATTCATCGAGTGGCAATAGCGGTCATGGCCGATAAAGAATCAAATAAACCCGCCAAGCCCACGTGAATTAAGAGGTTGCTTCGCCTGGCTTGGCAAGGAACGCTTCTGTTTCTCGAAATCATCGGTCTGCGCGAAGAACAAGACGTTGTCTCCGAGGAATCTCAACTCGCCCGACTCAGACTGTACCACACGGAATTCCGCAAGCTCATTTCAGCCAACCACAGTTTTCTTGAAATCCTTGGAGATCTAGAAGAAAAGCGAATCAGCCATCACTACGTAGATCGGACCTTCGTCAAACGCAAAGTAGCTCGGGCCCTTTCAGACATCCATGCTATGGTCGAAAGCATCAATGTCATATCGGGGGACCGGTACCCGTCCCTGAGAAGGGCGTTTGGAAGAATCGCCGGCAAATTGACCGAGTCTGTTGAAGACCAACCGGAACAGCGGTCCTCCGAACTGGTCCTTGAGTTAAGTGCTATATCAGGTACGAACGCCGATGCGGTGGGCGGGAAAATGGCTCATCTGGCAGAAATAGCCAACGCTCTAGAGCTTCCCACACCGGACGGTATGGCTGTTACGACCGAGGGATTTCACCTTCTCCTCGAGGAGGGAGGTATTCGATCCTGGATCCAGAACAAGCACCTGGAAATTCTCTCAGAGCAGGACGTGGATGCGGTAAGCAGAGAGTTGCAGCATCGCATATTAGAACTCCCCATTCCGCCTACGCTCGAAGAAGCGATCCTTAGATACTATGATCGGCTGGCTGAGAGATCCGGCACACGCGTGCGAATCGCCGTGAGATCGAGCGCTGTGGGTGAAGACAGCGAGTTCTCCTTTGCCGGACAGTTCCTCTCGATGCTCAATGTTCCCAGAGATGAGCTTTGCGAGGCATATTTGCGAGTGATTGCGAGTCTCTTTTCTCCCGAGGCGATGCATTATCGCTTCCTTCACGACATCCCTGGAGAGTCCGCGCAAATGGCGGTGGGATTCATTTCCATGGTAGATGCCGTAGCGAGCGGAGTGGTTTTTTCCAGGGACCCTGCTAGGCCGGCGGCCAACGAGATCCTGATTCACGCTGTAAGGGGCCTAGGAGTCTCGCTGGTGGATGGAAGGACTTCACCTGAAATCATATCTGTTTCAAGGGATCTCAAACTTCCGGTTGCCCTCTGGACTCCTTCGTCACAAGAGAGCCGAATGGTCTTTGCTCCCGGCTCAGGCATAAAAGAAGAGATGATAGCGTCCGGCGAAGCCGCTGAACCGTGCCTCACCGAAGACGAGGTACTGCTGCTGGCTCGTTGGGCTCTTCTGCTGGAAAAACACTTTGGCGGACCTCAGGACATCGAATGGGCCATGGGAAAAGATCGTGGGATTACCCTGGTGCAGTCGAGACCTCTCCGTCTGGCTGCTCGGTCAAGCTCCAACGCTCAACCGCTCCCGGGGATTCCCTTGGTCCTGGAAGGTGGCGAAGTCGGTTGTCCTGGAGTCGGTTCCGGTCCGGCCATCCTTGTGACTGAGGAATCGGAAATAGATTCGTTTCCAGAAGGCGGAATACTAGTGGCAAGACGTTCATCACCCAAGTTTATCCGTCTCATGTCCAAGACCGGAGCTATCGTTACGGATGTAGGCAGCACCACCGGGCACATGGCGTCCCTCGCAAGAGAGTTCGGGGTACCAGCGCTTCTCAATACGAAGGTTGCGACGCAAAGCGTTAACCATGGGATGATTGTCACCGTGGACGCCACCAATGGGTTTATCTATCGAGGCACGGTGCCTGAATTGTTGAAGAGAAGCAATAACGGTGATGTCTCCTGCTATGGTGAAGCTTGGAAGAAAAATTCGCCGGTAAATCAAGTGATCGAGAAGGTTATCTCTCTTATCTCTCCTCTGAACCTTACTGAACCCGGCTCGTCTACGTTTTCTCCAGATCATTGTGTCACCCTTCATGATCTGGCTCGCTTCATTCATGAAAAATCATACCGGGAAATGTTTATGATGGGCGACAATGTCGGAGATCTTAGAGGTGCGTCGTATAAACTCGACGTCTTTCTGCCCATTGATCTCTATATCGTCGATCTGGGGGGCGGGATCAGAGAGCAGCCAAAACAGCGAAAGCTGAAGTATTCTCAGATCGCTTCTGTGCCTATGGCGGCTTTGTTGAAAGGAATGTTGCAGGAGAAGATTCCTCGGTTCGGGCCGCGACCGATGGACGTGAGCGGATTCGTTTCAATTATGCTGCGCCACGCAACGACGACTCCCGAGACCGAGAGCACTTTTCAAGCCCCATGTTATGCTATTATTTCAGATAATTACACAAACTTCACTGCAAGGGTGGGCTATCATTTCAGTGTGGTAGATACGTATTGCGGGGAGAGCCAAAGCAAGAATTACATCAGCCTGCTCTTTCAAGGCGGAGCTGCGGATTTCGTCCGCCGGACTCGCAGAACGAGGGCGATGGCCGAAATCCTTAAAGAACACGGATTTTCGCTGGAACTCAAGCATGACATGATCAACGCTAGACTTAGTAAAGGGTCTCAAGAGGAAACCGTCAAGCAGCTGGAAATGATCGGTTCGCTTTTGCAGTTCTTCAGGCAGATGGATGCTGCCATGGTCTCAGATGATGCGATCGCTTTTTTTAGAGACGCCTTTTTGCGGGGCGATTATGGTCTTGAGGAATTGACAAGACGCTAGATCTTCCGTGCCACTTCTGCAGCAAATCCTTTACGTTCGAATGCATTCTCAATATGAGATACCAGGATTTCCACCGGACACGGTTTAAGCAAGACTTCTGCCGCGCCTTCCTTCAATGCGTCTGATACCTGGTTCAAATCGATGTTGCCCGTGAGGAGGATAACAGGTGTGAGAGTATCACGCTCCCGAATTGCCTTCAGAGTTGCAAGACCATCCATTCCGGGCATGCGTAGGTCGAGCACGAGGACGTCAAATTCCTCGTCTGTCACCAGCTGAAGCGCTCTGTACCCGTCAGGCGCGCTCTGCACCCTGATTCCTCGCCTGGTGAGCACATTGGTAAGCGCATCTACAAAGACTTTTTCGTCATCGATCAGGAGGACCCGAATTCCACTGGTCATAGTATTTACAACTCCATCCAACAAGACTCTTTTATTCACGTAGCATTTTTCGCTGAAATGCCTGACCGATCTTGTCTTCCAAATCACTCAACTGTATCGGCTTTATGGTGTAGTCGTAAGCCCCGGACTCAAACCCGTTAAGAGCCATATCAACTGAGCCGTATCCCGTTAGGATTACCACTTCCACGTGGGGTTTCTTCTTTTTCAACTCCTTGAGGATAGTGATGCCACCTTTACCCGGCATGTTCTGGTCCAGAATCACCACATCGAAATCTTGTTCTTGAACGATCCGCAAAGCGCTCTCACCGTCGTATACAGCAGAAACTTTATAACCCCTCCGTGACAAGAGCTTTAACAAGTTTGCGGTGAAAGGTATCTCGTCATCAACTAAGAGTAGGTTGGGCTTTCTCATCAGGGTCATCCTTTCTTGCCTTGTCTGAAGTATCCCCGTCTCCGGTTGCCTTGAAGGGAAAGAAGAGCGTGAATTCAGTACCTCTGCCCGGTTGGCTTCGAACTGAAATGTCTCCACCCATGTGTCTGATAATGCTATAGGAAATGGAGAGTCCCAGCCCAGTGCCTTTGCCTACAGGCTTGGTCGTAAAAAATGGGTCGAATATCCGCTCCAGATCCCCTTCGGCAATGCCCGATCCAGTATCGGCCACGGTAGCGACCAGACCGTTGTTCACGGTATCGAATCGTGTCGAGATGTGGATACTCCCATACGGCTTGCCATCGTGGGCATCGAGAGCGTTGCTGATGAGATTAAGGAAGACTTGCTCCAGTTCGAACCGTAGAGCGCAAATCATCGGAAGGTTCTCTTGGAAATCTACATAAATCTGAACCCCATGACTGTTTGCCCGTTTGTCCAGCAGCCCCACCACGTCTTTCACAGCAAGGTTCAGATCTACATACTGGGAGCCGAAGGACATCCTGCGAGAAAAGCGTAGGAGACTCTGGGTGATATGGCTGCAGCGCTGCACCTGTGTGTCAACCTGCGCTAGGGATTGTGCGAGCTCATCCTTGAATTTCTGGTTTACGTTCTGCTCCTCTTCGCTCAAGTCGCGTATTACCTGATTTTCCGTAAGAATTACGGCCAAAGGATTATTTATTTCATGAGCAACTCCTGCGGCCAATTCCCCGATGGACGCCAGCTTGCTTGTCTGCATAAGCTGCCTGTTCAACGCCTCCGCCTCTTTATCCTGTTTCTTGATGGCTCTAATCATGTATCTGGTGGCAAGGCCAAAGGCGATCAGGATCGCAAGGACGCTCGAATGAAGGAGGATCAGAAAAACAGTGTTCACCTTATTGATGTCTCCAAAGACTTCCGAAAAATCCTGCTTCAAGACGAGCAACCAGTCAGGATGTTTCAGCCAGGAGTAAGCCATAATTTGTTTGGAACGGAATTGCATGAGACCGTATTTAATTATGTCTGTGCTCTGTATGCCGCTCGCCGGGGCGAAAGATTCCGGGGGCATAACGGAATCAACCTTTAATAGGCCGCTTTCACCCTTGAACGAGTCCATGCGTAACGGCGCCTTTTCCATGATCTGGCCATGGAACCTTGGAGTGGTCTGATAAATTCCTTCTCTATTCACCAAGAAGACTTCCCCGGTTTTGCCCAATTTTGCCGTTTCAACTATGGAACTGAGAAATTCAGTATAAATGGTAGCTCTCAAAATCCAGGCATCCCCCCCTTTCGAACAAAGGACCGCGATGACGAAGTGAGGTGTCTTGCGATATCCCATAAACATATCGCTAACGTAGACACCTTTCGCCATTACCTCTTTAAACCAGGGGGTTACGGAATAGTCCTTGTCCATAAGATCGTAAGGGCCAACATAGGCCAAGTGCTTTCCATTTTGGCCAATGACGCTTAGATCCGTGAAATAGGAACCTTCCCGGTTGAGGATATCCAAGATTTCCTTTAGGTTCGAGGGATCTATCAGGAACCTTACTGAATGGGTATAGGCCACGAGGTTGAGATCCGATGTGCGCTCCTTCAGAAATATCTCCACAAGACGCCGATTGTATTCGACAGTCCCTTGAAAATAGGCGGCCATTCGGGACATGGAGAATTGAGAATAGTATAGATAACTGATCCATCCCATCAGGAGCAACGGGAGCACAGAGCAGATCACAGCACCAATAACAAATTTGCTTAGCATTCTGGGATAAGACTTTAAAAGTAGATCCGTCGCTTTCAAGTTAACCCCTCTGCCATTTATGGATCATCCGAACATAAATCACTCGACGGAACAAAGCCGTAATAGGCACATAACCTGCCGTGGAACTACCGCAGCCATGCCCCTACCTAATATATCCGCGCGGTCCATCAGTCCCCACGGGCATATAGCCCAATTTTATAGCAAAAAACGTGCCCAATAATAGGCTCAATCAGATGGACCGCTTCTTCCGGCTGTGAAAAGCTCGGTCAAAGCAATGCACGTCAGTGTTCATGTTCTCATCTTGGCTATTTGCCACTACGATTACGTGGGATTTTGTCGGGAGGGTTTACAATTTGACAAGCGGAGCGTATAGAACTGGGTCTGTCGTGGAAGTCAAGACTTCACAAGAGCCGCGCAGTTCCTACGATTGACGCTTTGCGCCATGTCCGGGAATCTTATGAACCCTGTCCTAGCATCCGCATGATCCTCTGGCACCAATTCAGCTTCCTGGAGTTCAAGTTTCGCATTACGTATCCGGCCAGCGCAGTAGCTCTAAGTGGCATAAGCCTCGCCAAAAAATCTATGAGTTGGCTGTCCAGGCCGATAAGAACCCGAGGCCTATTTCTCAAGATAGAGTTTGCAATAATCCTGGCGGCTGTCTGGGGAGAAGTCATTGCAGCCTTCTCGAAGAAGTCTATACATTCTTCCTGAGTCATCCCCGGACAGGCAACTTTAAAGAAGCGGGCATTCCGGTGCAAATTCGTTTTGACTCCACCAGGAAGCACACAGGTGACGCAAATATTCGTCCCGTGTAATTCTTGGAAGAGTGTTTCCGTAAGGGATTTCACTGCGGACTTGGCCACCGAATAGGGACCGTTACCGGGATTGGGCACAATGCCGTCAACACTCGACAAGTTAACAATGTGGGCTTGAGGGCTCTGCTTGAGAAACGGTAGAAAGGCCTTCGTAGTATATATACACTACTCCCCAGAAATTGACATTCATCACCCATTCAAAATCGTCGTAAGTGATGTCTTCGAGAGTTTCCAAAACGATCACCGCAGCGCAGTTGATCAGCATGTCCACTCGCCCGTGCGCTGAGTGTATAATATTTGCAGTCCTGTAGACGTCCTCGCGCTTGGACACGTCCAATGTGTGCGTCGTGACCAAGTGCCGGCTTCGGCCCAGCGTGTCTGCAAGTTCCTTAAGGCTCCCCGGGCTGATGTCGGTAAGCGCGAGAGCGCAGCCTTTAGCCGCAAGACACACGGCAAGTTCCCGGCCAATTCCTGACGAGGCGCCCGTAATTACCGCCACTTTATCTCTAAGGTCGTGCACCTAGAATGTCTCCGTTATTAAATCGAAAGATGGTCTACAGCACAAATCTTTCCTCACCCCCAGACAGGAGTGCGGTCCCGAGGCCGTCATTTCCCAATTGTGTGAGTTTCTGCCATCCTGAAACGCGGATTCGTTCAACATAAATTGCTCCCGATACAGTTTGTGCGAGATTGCATGTTGCTATAAACCTAATGCAATGGCGTCTTTGATGTTCTCCCAAATTGTGGCAAAATCCTGCTGCAAGAGCCATTCAATAGTTTCGAACATGGCGACGGCCTCCATGTCAACCCTGTCCGGCGACCATGGATATTCTGCCCACCCAATCTGACCCCGCGCGAATTTACCTATCACGAACTGTCCAATAGCAAAGGTTCCAACCGCGATCTGCCCAAATCCGACTAACAGACTGAGCGCAAGCTGTCCAAAAGCCACCAGACCAACTGCGAACTGGCCTATGCTGATGAGTCCGAATCCAAATTGACCGATTGCCAGGCCCCCAAAGGCAAATTGTCCAATCGCGACAAAGCCTTTTGCCACCATTGGCCCGCCTCTCTCGTCCCTTCCGTACGCTATGCATACGAGGGGAATCCCGAAAAGACTTGCTCGCGTCTTCCACATGAACCCAGGCATCTGGAGCGAATGATTTATGGTTTCGTTGGAGTAATTATCCACCAGATCTGAATCATTATTCAGGGATGCCGGACCGGGCCGTTCTCCACTTTGTGCCGACATACTCCTCCGCTGCAAAGGCAGTCACTTTGCGAAATCATGCGGCGGTCTTGCCACCTGAGCGTCTTGGTCCCCTTGAGAGGTCAAGTGATAGCTCCGTTGTCCCCGAAAAGGGTTCCACATGGAGTCCCGGACGACGCGGACCAGGAAAAACTATCGTCACGTTGCTGAGAAAACTGCATTTTTCCAGCTTTTGAACGTACCTCACCGTCAACCAAAATTGTGTCGGCTCTGTGGAGATGATCTGCCGGGAAAGAAGCATTTAATTGCAAGTAATTTCTTGGCGTCACTACTGGCATGCGGCGGAAGGGACGCGAACGATCACGGGATTTTTTGCTACAAGCTCTCCATCCTTTGCTGTAGTCGACATAAAGAGCGAGTACACCCCTGCATCCTTACCAGGACACGGCCACCACATGAACAAATCCGGTTTTCCGTCTCTGTCCAAATCTCCTGCCCAGAGGAGGACCGGCAGGCGCTTAGTGGCACCCAAGTCTGCCTTTACACCATGATCCGCGACATCGAGCACTGCGTACTTGCTCGGTACAGTACTCCGTGAGTCGTCTGCGGCCTTATAATACTCCAGGGTCTGGATTCGATCTCCCCTGGACATTTTTATGGTGTAGTCGTAAATAAGGCTCTTCTTAAAGCGGTCCACCGCTCGCCCGAAAGCCCGCAGAATGTACAGATCCTCCAGCCTGATCGCGGAGGCTTCTTGCTCGTCGTTCCTCAGTGTGAATGATTCGCCGGGGAACAAGAATTTGTCGCCTGCAAATATAGTCTTGACCTTGCCTGCGCTTAACGAAGGCGCCCCCGATACGAGAAAGAGCGGCTGGCTTTCTTCCTCAACGCGAACTCTCATTATTTTCCTACAGCGGCTATCCACTCCGGATTCAACAAGAATTTTCGAAGGCAGCAACACGTAACCGAGGTTTGTCTTGTAAAGTCCAAACAGAGCGTCTCCCGATTTGACCTTAGGATTCGGCAGCAGATCAGCGTTGGGTGCCAGAACCGTGATTTCACATGTTCCCGCTTGCTGCGCGTTTGCAGCGGCCACCATTATTAAGACGAAATACACAATACAAAATGCAATTCTCTTGTTCATAATAGTTCCCCCACCTAACAATTTTTTTCAGAATACCATATCAAGCGCACGCTCACAACCAATCGTCAATCCACGCAAACAGACGATTTCCTGCGCATGACCGGATGAATCCGGTTCTCGTAGCTGCCCCGAAGACTCGCATCCGTGCCAATTGGTCAACAAGTAATTTTCAAAAGTTTTGCCGTCATGTACAATGTGAAAACCTGAGAGGCAGGATGGGTGTTCCACCGAATAAGGTGGCAGGGATTTCATGGTGGGACAGCTTACGAGCCTGTCGATTGCAAATGAGACGGGCAAGCCGGCGTTGTGCGCAGGGCCTGGCCACCAAGCCATTGTCTTTCTTGGCATTACTCGGGAGGATCGCTATATCAGCCAAACAATAAGCTTTCGGTGGAATCGGGTGCGCCCGACTCAAGATCTGGGGCCTCTTGAAGTTTTCGCCTGAAAGTTGGGGGTTTTTCTCCCGCTCTTTGCAGGGGACAATAATGCCGCTGGCTGACAGCCGCGGACCGATCCCAAAAGGCGCAACCAAAACATCTCGGCATTTTTATTAGTTACGAGGATTTTATTGAGGCAAGATTTTTTCTTGACAATTTTCGTACCTTGTCGTATTACCGTATTACGGTATCATTGTATTACATCCAGATCAGGCAGGTGAAAAATAAAGTGCTGGTTTCACGAACCGAAGCCCCTGTAAGACAGCAGACCGTCAACAATCTGCGAAATGCAATTGTGGAAGGTCGTTTCAAACCGGGCGAAAGGCTCTTGGAGAGAGAACTCTGCAATCTCACCGGGGTAAGCCGGACCTCAATACGAGAATCGTTGAGACAACTGGAAGCCGAAGGTCTAATCAAAGTGATCCCAAATAAGGGACCAGTTGTGGCTACCGTTTCGGTAAATGAGGCGAGAGACTTATACGAGATCAGGCAAGTCTCGGAAGGTCTCGCCTGTCGGTTGTTCGCAGAACGCGCTGAGTCCTCCGCAGTTGAAGCCCTCGCTAAAACAGTAGAGCTGTTGGAAAAGGCCACCAGCGAGGGGGATATGAAAAATGTGATGGATACAAAAAATGCCTTCTATGAAATTATTTTAGAAGGTTGTGGAAACGCATTAATCCGCCTCTTCATCAACTCGCTCCATGCTCGGATAGCCGTTTTGCGATCAATGTCACTCTCTCACCAGGGGAGAGCATTGGAAAGCCTTTCGGAAATCAAGTGCATCCTCGAGGCTATACAAAGGCGAGACCCGTCGGCTGCATGGGATGCTTGCGTCAACCACGTCAATAAAGCTCAAAGCGTTGCCGTTCAAGCGCTGCGCGATACGGATAACATGAAATCAAGTAAATAAAATCTGACCAAAAATCTCTAAACCCTGCTCAAAAGGCTACAGAATATGTACTGAGACATGAATACAGTATCTTTGGACGTGCAGGCACCTCGAACGAAACGGATTATGTGATCCAGGTCAAGCAGAGGCGTCAGGGACATGTCCCAGACATTCTTGCATCAGCCATAGAAATCGAGGATGAGATCGAGCGATTTTATGTTGACCTGGCTGCCCAGCCAAAATCCCGTCGCACAAAAGAAAGTGGAATCGATCAAACCCTGCCATGAAGTGTTCTTCTTGATTTCCAGGGGGCAGATTCGTCTCTTGAGAAAACAGAAGACACTGTAACCAAAGAAAGAGGAAATCTAGCATGGACCAAAAGCAAAAGGTCTTGTTGGTCGTCATGGCCGACGTTGATCCTGAGCATGAGGAGGATTTCAACAGGTGGTACAATGAAGAGCACTTACCAGGACTGCTGAAAGTTCCTGGGGTTCTCTCAGCCCGGCAATACAAGGTGGCGCCTGAAGCGGAGCCCGACGGAACACCAAAACCAGGCCAGCCTCAAAAGTACCTCACCATTTATGAACATGAAAGCCTTGAAGTGCAGAAGACAGAAGCATATCAAAAGCTCCGCTCTACTCCTTGGGCGGAACGTGTCCGCCCTCATATTAAGAACCATTGGCGGCACTTCTACGTTCAAACCTTCCCGAAGGAGGACGCAAACAGATAATTGCAAAGCAATTGTCTCACGCTATATTGGCCAATTTTGAATCAAAATCATACCTTGCACAGAGAAGTTCGCGTCCGCGCACAGATCTGGAAGGAGATAGGAAGATGTTGCAAGCTTTCAAGGATTTGCACTGGCGTCGGGACATTGCCCTGAAGCAATACCTTGTTCCTGAGACCTTGCCAGAGGCCCTTAAGATGCTGGAGCAGTACAAAGGTCGGGCGCGTGTCATAGCCGGGGGCACTGATGTCATGGTCGAGCTTCGGAGGCGGGACTATGAGGTGGAAGCACTGGTTGACATCACCAGAATTCAGGGTATGGGCGGCATTGAGTTCCAATGGGACCGCATAGTACTTGGCGGAGGCGTTACACATGCTCAGACAGCGGCTTCCCCTCTCATACGAGAGAAGGCAGGGCTCCTGGCTGAAGGTTGCGCTGCCATGGGTTCGCCTCAAATCCGCAGCATAGCCACGGTTGCCGGCAATCTTGTCAGCGGCCAGCCTGCGGCAGATGCCGCCATTCCGCTGTTGGCACTGGACGCTCAAGTGACCATAGCTTCCACGAATGGAACGCGGGTCGTGGGACTGTCCGACTTTTTTTTGGATGTTGGAAAAACCGTTGTGGATCCCCGCCGCGAGATCCTGACAAGCATCGAATTCAAACCATTGGATGCAGATCAAGGGGGCGGTTTCCTGCGATTGAGCAAGCGCAGGGCCTTGTCATTACCCATGTTGGTATGCGCAGTGGTGGTGACGCTGGACAAGGCCAGGCAAGCGATCGCCGACGCTGCTATCGCTCTTGGACCGGTAGCGCCCACTCCGTTCAGGTCCAGGCGCATTGAAGACGCCATCAAAGGAAAGCCTGCCAGTCTTGAGACTTTACAGCAAGTTGCTGAAAACGCCTCAGCTTACTGTTCTCCCCGGGATAGCCTCCTGAGAGGGTCATGCGATTACCGGCAGGAAATGGTCAAGGTGTTGGTCAAACGAGGGTTGCGAAAGGCCCTGGAGCAAGCTGGCTGCGTTCTGTGAGAGAGGTTGATGATGAGCAATGTTGAGCTTTCTTTCAAACTAAACGGCAAGATGGTCGAGGTAGCTGTGTCACCTGGCACCCTTCTGGTTGACCTCCTGAGAGAAAACCTCGGCCTGACCGGAACCAAGGTGGGCTGCCGCGAAGGTGAGTGCGGAGCCTGCACGGTACTGATGGATGGAGAAGCCGTCAACTCTTGCCTGATTCCGGCGCTCAAGGTGCAGGGGCGGGAGGTTACTACCATAGAGGGCCTGCAAAAGCCTGACGGGTCATTGGACCCCATCCAGGATGCATTCATGGAGGCTGGTGCGGCTCAGTGCGGTTTTTGCACGCCGGGTATGATACTGAACGCCAAAGCGCTATTGAACAGCAATCCCGACCCGGACGAAGGCGAGATCAGGAAAGCCTTGTCCGGCGTGCTTTGCCGCTGCACCGGCTACCGCAAGATAGTCCAGGCAGTAAAAAATGCGGCCTCCGGCAAGTAGCCGTAGGCTGAGTGCGGTGAAGCCTTTCCACTAAGGAAGGTATCATGTCTGAAAAGAGTGATGAAAAGAGGAAGGTTAAGATACTGGTTAAGGAGAGGACCGAATCCTTGCCGTTAATCAGGTTCAAAGAGGCTGAGCTGGCCGTGGCCGGGCAGTCGGTTGCAAGGACGGACGATCCCCTGAAGGTCACAGGGAAGCTCAAATATGGGGCCGACTACCCTCAAGAGGGTTTTCTTCACGGCAAAATACTCCGCAGCCCTCATCCCCATGCTCTCATCAAGTCCATAAATACTCAGAAAGCCAAAGGACTGGAAGGGGTGGTGGCTGTTCTCACCGCTAAAGACGTTCCGGGACGCAACGGGTTCGGTGCCATCCTTCCCGACCAGCCGGTGATATGTGGCGACAAGGTGCGTTTCGTGGGGGACGGAGTGGCCCTGGTGGCCGCGGAAACGGAACAGATAGCTCAAGAGGCCCTTGCTCTGATAGAAGTCGAGTATGAGCCTCTGCCTGCGGTCTTCGATCCACGGGAGGCCCTTAAGGAAGATGCTCCCAAAATCCACGAAAAGGGCAACCTGCTGTCTTATAACAAGCTGCGCAAAGGAGATGTGGAAAAAGGGTTCGAGCAGGCTGACGTCATCCTGGAGCGGACTTACAAGGTCCCTTTCCTGGAACATGCTTACCTGGAGCCTGACATGGTCATGGCCGTGCCTCAGCGTGATGGAACCATGCTTGTGGAAGGTCCCATGCAGGCGCCCTTTACTCTCCGGCGCAACGTAGCCCCCGTCCTGGGTTTGCCCATAAACCAGGTTCGTTGCCGCCAGATCCACATGGGCGGAGGGTTCGGAGGAAAAGAAGACTCCCCCGTCGATTTGGGTTGCCGGGCAGCGGTATTGGCTTACCATTCCGGGCGGCCGGTACGGATAGTCCTGGAACGGGAGGAAGTCACTTTCCAGACATCCAAGCGTCATGCGATGATCCTGGAAGTCAAGATCGGCGCCATGAAAGACGGCACCCTGGTGGCATTCCAAGGGGTGATCTACGATGAGCAGGGAGCCTACGCGTCGTTGGGCCCCAAGATACCTCCGGCGGGTGGTTCCCACGTGCACTCCATGGTGATGATGTCGGGTCCCTATGTGATTCCTAATGTCAAAGTGGACGCTTATCTGTGCCATACCAACCACCCTTATGGCGGGGCGATGCGCGGTTTCGGGGCTCCTCAGGTGCACATCGCACACGAGCAAATCATAGACGAGCTGGCAGCAGAGCTGGGGATCAGCCCCATAGACATTCGGCGTAAGAACGCCTTGCAACTGGGTTCAGAGACGGCAACAGGCCAGGTGCTGAATCAAAGTGTGGGCCTGAAAGAGACTCTGGAGGCTTGCGCCGATGCATTTGACTGGAACCGCCGCTCCAGTGAGACAGGTTACATCGACCAGGAGAAGACCAGGCGCCGCGGTGTGGGCGTGGGTATGGGCTGGTACCGCACGAGTATAGGCATAAGTGGGGATGCCTGTGGTGCCAACGTGTACGTGCACGAAGACGGTTCTGTGCTGTTGCAGACGGGCATCACTGAAATGGGGCAGGGAGCCTTCACTGTGCTTCCCCAGATTTGCGCGGAAGAGTTGGGGGTGCGCCTTGAAGACGTCCGCCTCACCCAGCCGGATACGGATCTGGTACCGGAATCCGGTCCGACTGTGGGTAGCCGCTCTACAACTCTCATGGGAAACGCCATCATCTTGGCCGCTCGACAGGTGAAGCAGTCGCTGGC
>Ga0326727_10017226_pt1 | contig 15043 bp, 12 predicted proteins | sample MB2enrmetagenome_FD_207643 | JGI IMG/M metagenome (GOLD analysis project Ga0326727, IMG submission 207643) | Lab enriched peat soil microbial communities from McLean, Ithaca, NY, United States - MB29MY | ecosystem: Environmental > Terrestrial > Soil > Wetlands > Peat | place: USA: New York... | reverse complement strand
CGCCACATAGGAAAGTGCAATAGAAGAAGGGCCCGGGAATGCCGACGACAACAAAAAACTCCTTCTGGAAGAGTCTTACTGCTTTTTCCAACCGATCTCTGAACGGGTAATGAGAACTCGAAACCCGGCGCATGTCGTCAGAATCCAGGAGAGGTTCGACTTTCTCCCTGAAGTCTTCAGGGGTTTGAACAATTGGTTCTAAGTAAAGTGGTGGCGCGCTCTTAGAGGTCCACCTCTTCTTAGTGCTTCCAAGCTCGTCCCTAATTACGACCCAGTCCTCGCCTATTTCATACTCGACCACGTCATACTTAGGCGAGATGTCTGCCCACATAGTGTAAATGTCCATTCCGAAGTGTCTAAGGCTGTTAACGTTTAGCCATGGGTTCTCGGCTACTCCAATAGTACTAGCAAATGCAGGTAACCCCTCAGAGTGCCATCTTGCAACGGTATCTGCAAATATGTCCGCGTCTTCGTAGCCAACTCGGTCCGGTTTCTCCTTGTTGAGAATTCTGCTAATTCTTTCTCTCGAGTCCACCAATTATCAGCCGGACCGACAAGAACAATCTCATTCAAATTAGTTTCGATGATAATATGACTTTTTGATTTGTCGTTTCATCGCAATTAGAGGCTCCCGATATAAACGATTAATGAAGATCGCGTCAGTGCTATCCAATAATTATTCCGCGTCCTGGATGATTTCGGTGAGGTGAAAGAAGTCACTAAGATTAGCGGAAAGTTTCAGCGGCAATAAACTATTTCTTGTCCGCGCTATTTCGATTTTGCAGTCGAATTTCTGAAAGCACCAAATGTGCAAGCAGCAGGATTAATAGACGAGGCGCCGTTACGAACAACGCCTGTGCTAAATTCATGGTGTGTGGATGTGTTGACCCCCCATCAGACGTTGATTGAGAAGCTTAACGCCGAAGCCATTGACTGTAGAAGATGGATCGTAAGAGCTGGGTATGATCCAGGGACTCAAGTTGCTGGCTCCCTTTCCGCCATAGATATTCTCGTGGCGCTTTACCTCAACTTTCTGAGGGTGGACCCGAGGAATCCTGGCTGGGAAGATCGGGATCGCTTTATTCTGAGCAAAGGTCACGACGCCTATGCTCTCTACATCGTCTTGGCGAAAAGGGGGTTCATCAGCTTCGAGGACTTGAAGCAATACGAGAGACTCGGGAGTTACTTGAGCACGCATCCATCTAGGAAGCTCAAGGGAGTTGATTTCTCTACGGGTTCGCTTGGTCACGGTCTTTCGGCTGGGGTGGGGATGGCAATCGTAAGTAAGCGTGAGGACAGGAAGTTCAAGGTATATGTTATGATCGGTGACGGTGAGATGCAAGAGGGCTCAATTTGGGAAGCTGCGATGTCGGCATCCAAGTACGAGTTGGATAATCTTGTCGCAATAGTGGATCGTAATATGCTTGGTGGCGGGGACGATTACACCGAGAAGGTCATGCCCGTAGAACCTCTTGAAGACAAGTGGAAATCTTTCGGCTGGGCAACTATTGTTATCGATGGTCATAACATGAACGAAATTGTTGGAGCCCTTGAGAAGATTCCTCTTCAAAGCAAACGACCCACTGCGATCATTGCGAAGACGGTGAAAGGAAAAGGAGTGTCTTTCATTGAGAATCAGCCTAGCCTTGCCGGTCTATTGCATTTCACAGCGGAGGAGCGAGACAGAGCTCTAAGGGAGTTGGGTGACGTACAGTAATGGAATATCTCCAAGGTTCGAAACTATATGAGATTTACGACCAAGCAGTGACCGAGCAAGCGAAACAGAAGAAGGACATTTGGTCGGTAGATGCATGTGCTACTTGGATGGTGGAACACTTCCGAAGGGCATTTCCTGAGCGATGGGTCGAGGTCGGAATAGCTGAACAGAATATGGTTGGTGTGGCAGCAGGAATAGCTTCGACCGGAAAGATGGTGTTCGCTAATACGATGGCGACATTCCTAACTCTGAGGGCTATCGAGCAGGTCAAAATCGACATTCTCTACAATCACTTGAATGTGAAATTAGTGTCCTCTCACTCAGGAGTTATTGGGGGACCATGGGGATCAACTCATCATGCGCTAGAGGACATAGCATATTGCCGGACGCTACCCTTCATGAAGGTGATAGTTCCGGCTGACGCTTATGAGGTAAGGGAAGCGGTTGGCGTTGCCGTGAGCGATGTATCACCTATTTACATTAGGCTAGAGCGAGACGAACCAGTAGAGCGTAATGAAGATACTTTCAGATTGGGCAAAGCTATCGAATTGTACAAGGGAAAGGATGTGACGTTGATAGCCACAGGCAGCATGGTCAGTTTCTCTCAGCGGGCTGCGAAGATATTGGCTAAGAGAGGTATCTCCGCGAGCGTAATTGACATGCACACGATCAAACCTATCGATCAAGAAGCCATACTAAAAGCCGGGAAAGATACCGGGAATATCGTAACAGTTGAAGAGCATGAAATCAATGGTGGACTAGGCTCAGCCGTCGCTGAGGTCGTTGCGGAGAGTGGGTTGGGCAGGATTCGATTAAAACGAATTGGGATGGTAGATACGTTAGTTGAAATCGTAGGTTCTTACAAGGATATTTTGAAGCATTACGAGCTCATGCCCGAAGATATAGCCAAGAAAACCGAGGATTTTGTGAAGTCTGCGAGAAGATAACCTGAGAATCTCAAAGCTTTTTCATATCGCGCCTAAACTCTATCTCTTCTAGAATTTTGACAACGTCTCGATACGCAACTCGGGCAGAGTCGAAAGGATCCGTTGTGCTCGCAGAGCCGTAAAGTGACGGCAATTCTTCAACTGCGATTGCTCGGTTGTATCCAATATTCTTCAATGCTTTCAAGAATCCCTTATGATCATTGATGTCAGAGTTGCTGCAAGGTCGTGCGAATTGATAGCCGTTGATCATTGTTCCTTTCGTTACACCCTTTACTTCGGCATTTATGATGTAATCTCGTACGATGCTGACATCTTCGATTATTCTCTCCTCTCCCCCGAGAATCATGTTGCTTGGATCGTAGTTTAATTTCAAGGCGCTTGAACCTACTCGCTTCGCAAGCTCAATGAAGGACTGCACGGAATGAATGAACGCACCCCGTGCACTTATGCCAAGCTCAAGGGCTACGTACACATCTTTGTCGTGCGCGTAATCGCATATCTCTCCTAAGCTACTCGAAAGCTTCTCCCAAGCCAACTGTGCCGAGAGCCCATCTGGTTTTGAACCTGAGAGGTCACCAACGACGCCGCATCCCAGATCTACCGCAAGGTCAATGCATTTCTTCATGTAATTTCTTATGTATTGTACTTCACTGTCGTCGTTTGATAAATGGCCATATTCTGTGGTGAGCAGAGTACCTCCATATCCACCGACTAGTGAGATTGAAATACCTAATTCTTCGAGAAGTTGTGCTAATTGTTCTCTGTCACTGCTCTTTAGGCACTCTGGATTCGCCGCCTGACCATTGAAACAGAATATCGCGGCACAGTCGTATCCTATTGCCGCGATATTCTTGAGATACTCGTCTAATGTCCATTTCTTGCCGATTGATAGACCACGCACCACAATGTTAGAAACGTATCCAAGCCTCATAGCTAGTTATTTCACTTTCCTTGAATTCGCATTCTCTTTTTGACGAGCACCCTTGATATTTACAGTTGCTGGAGGCACAGAGTTCGATGCCCTCGCCAACCGGAGAACAATGTCATGCTATTGACGATATGATTTTGATGTAGCTCGTTCTGTCTTTGGCTAGTTTCTTCTGGAAAGCTTGAATGGGTTTCTCTAGGTTTCCATGGTTTAGGCTCATGTGAGGTTTGATCTCGTTAGGTCAATGCACCGATTCAGGGATCTTTCTAATTTGGGAGCGTAGAGTGACGGGCGGTCTTCAATGAATGTTCGTAATCGACGATGACGACATTATCCCTTCTAAGACACTTTTCGAAGCATCTAATGTGTTCCTTACGTCTTCCTCTGTATGACTTGCACTAATTACACCACGGGTGAGGCTGTCCGGCATTATGAGAAAACCTCGTTCAATCATAGCGCGACGGTAAGCTTCGTCAATCTTCGCGTCGTTTCTCAGGAGGTCTGTATAGTTTTCAACCGGCGGCTCCATGAAATAGGTGACGAAAACTGATCCGAACCCTGTCGCGTACGCTCGTAAGCCGAAGCTCTCGCATATTTCCTGCATTCCCTTTCGCATCTGATCACCCAGAGCAAAAATGCGCTCGTACACCGAGCCTTTTTCCAGCTCCTCGAGTGTGGCGATGCTAGCGGCAACGGAGAGCGGGTGATCATTGTATGTGCCTCCGAAGAATACATCACCTCCAGCTGTCTTGAATCGATTCATGAAATCTTCTCTCCCACAAATTGCAGACAGCGGATATCCGTTAGCAATGCTCTTTCCAAGCGTCGTGAGGTCAGGTGTAACGCCGCATATCTTCTGGTAGCCTCCTAAGCTATGACGAAATCCGGTGATGATTTCGTCAAAAATCAAGACTATGCCATGTTGCTCAGTAATTTCACGTAGTCCTTTCAGAAAGTCGGTCTTGGGCATCACGCAACCAATGTTGTGTAGTATGGGCTCAACAATGATTGCCGCTATCTTGCCTTTCCTTTCACGGACCTTTCGTTCCACGGCGTTAAGGTTGTTAAAAGTGACGACATGGGTCTTCCTGACAACCTCCTCAAGCATGCCTGCGGATTTAGGATCCCTACGACCCAGCCTTGATCTCTCAGTACGAAAGTTCATAAGTACGGCGTCGTGAATGCCGTTATAGCAACCTTCGAACTTAACCAATTCAGTCCTCTTCGTAACAGCTCGCGCCAACCTGATAGCCGAATAAGTTGCCTCTGAACCCGCAACGCAAAAGAGAACCTTCTCGGAGGAAGGCACGTGTTGGCAAATCTTCTCTGCCAGTTTGATTTCGTCCTCTGTTGTCCCAAGTCCAACAAGATCTAAGTTCTGTAGAGTCTCCAAGACACGCGAATCTACCTTGGGATGACGATGTCCGAGGATGTGGGGTCCAAACGCTGCATGAAAGTCAACGTATTCGTTTCCGTCAACGTCCCATATCCTAGAACCTTTTGCCCGTGCGCAGACTATTGGAAAACCGATAAACCTCAGGGGGGACATAACGCCACCCGGCGTGTAGCGCTTCGCGAGGTCGAAGAGCTTGCTGGATTTCTCTCGGCTAGATGGACTCAACTATGACTCCCGTAATCGCTCCGATGCCGATACGAATTATTAGAGACTTTAGACTATAGATTATGGATTGCTACGCCGTGACGTGTGGCGCATTATCGAAGTGGACCGCCGCACGGAAAAAATCAGAGTCAATAGAATCCGCTTTGGGGGAGTATTCGCGGGAAGAGATGAGAGCGGCTTCTTGATCCGATCGCAGCTTTTCTGCCGAGGGAAGCGATGGACCGGTCAAAATAGTATGTCTTCGCGAAGAAGAGTGTGCCAACAAGACTGCGCCATCTCATGAATATCAAAATCAAAATGGCGGCCAAGAAGGACGGCAAGATAATTACTCTTAGCTATTTAGAAGAGTGCGAATGGTCAGGCTGACCTTGTTCGCGAAATTAGATTGAACAAATCGAAATCCAGCATCTCAGTTCCGATTGATTGCTCTCATGAGCAAAACAGTTTACCGGGGTTAGACATTAAATATGAAATCTATTATGAACGACTTATGGCTAATACTAGGATTTTCTTCACCTCGGACGTCCACGGATCGGAAATGTGCTTCATGAAATTCTTGAATGCAGCTAAATTCTATGAGGCAAACGTTCTGATTTTGGGTGGCGATATCACTGGAAAAATGATTGTTCCGATGGTGGAGCAAGGAGATGGGAGTGCCGTCGCTGATTTTGTTGGAGTTCGTGAAGTGGTGAAGACGGCCGACGAGCGGCAGGCGTTAGAGAAGAAGATTAGGAACAGCGGGTACTATCCGTATTCGACGACCCCTGACGAATTCGAAAAGCTTCAAGCGGATAAGGGGTTGGTCGATGAACTGTTTTCGAAAGTGATGGCGGCGGAGGTTCAGAGGTGGGTTGGTATTGCCGATCAACGCCTCAAGGGAACGAACGTAAAATGTTACATCAGCCCAGGGAATGATGATCGGTTCGATATCGACGAGGTGCTCAAAGCCTCTACTGGAATCATCTACCCTGAGGATGAAGTTGTCTCAATCGATGATCACCACGAAATGATTACGAGCGGATGGGCAAACACAACCCCCTGGAACAGCCCCAGAGAGGTACCGGAAGAAGAGCTGGTAAAGAAATTCCAACCAATGATAGACAAGGTACAAGACATGGAAACCGCAATCTTCAACCTACACGTCCCCCCATACAAGACTCCAATCGACCTTGCGCCGGAACTTGATCCCACCCTGAAACCTGTGATAAAAGGCGGAGCGATAAGCATGCTTCATGTCGGCAGCGTTACTGTAAGGCAGGTGATTGAGAAATACAAACCGTTGTTAGGGATTCATGGGCACATTCATGAATCACGTGGTTTCACGAAGATCGGGCGCACACTATGTATAAACCCCGGCAGTGAATACGGAAACGGCATTCTACGAGGGGCAATAATCAACCTCGACCAAAAAGGCGTAAAGAATTACGGGCTAACACAGGGCTGATGGAAGTCCAACAAGCAACCTGAAACAGGAACCCAATCAAATCGCGTTTTGCCAAATGGTAAGCTGCCTATTATTCAGCTAAACGGTATATCGGCGTTAATCTATCCAATATGGACCCCGTCAGCTAACCGATGTATGCCACGTATTCTAGAGCAGGGGCGAACGGCCGTCCAAAATCAAAGATGCTCTAAGAAATGCGTACTTTTCTGAGAAACCTGCAGTACTGGACATAGACACCAATCCTGATGAAATGCAATCGGAAAGAGGTGAGATTCAACCTACGAGACGATTGTCGCATCCCTATAACTTCACATTAAACGAGTCCCTCTATGAATTCCTTCAACTATTTGATTAATGTCGCGCCTTGTGAGGAGAGGGCTTACGTCCATGTGAACCGCACGACTTAGCAACCCTAAGGTCTTCTGGCATTCGTCACCTTTCAGCGGAACGATTCCCTTCCAAAAGGCGAAGATATGCCAATCCATCTTGGAAGGATCGTACACAACATGGGTTCCATAACCCGGCCCCGTCAAATTGTTCTCGCAAAGAAACTCGACTAACTCGCGGGCCTTGTTGGCGGTCTCTAAGAAGAAAATGAGAGATATCCCGATATCCCCTTCAGGGTCTGGGATTTCTCTAAGCTGAATTTCCTTTACGGACCGTATGCCCTCCCTAATCGATTTCTGAGCATTTTTCACAAGCCTAAGAATCTTACGAAGCTTCTTCAATTGCTCCAGCAAAATAGCTCCCGTTATCTCAGTCATTCTGAAATTCAACCCGTAGATCGGCTCGCTTTGAAATTTCCCCCAGAACTCTTCAATCAGTGCTGCCATGTCATGGAACATGACTGCTCTTTCGAAAAGGGGCCTCTGATTGGTCGTCACTGCTCCGCCTTCTCCGGCGGTTATTACTTTTTTCAATTGAAAGCTGAAGGCACCTATGTCACCGATAGAGCCAATCTGCTTACCATGATAACTCGCACCTAGTGATTGCGCACAATCTTCTACCACCAAGAGTCCATGCTTCTTCGCGATTCGCATGATCTCGTCCATCCTACAGCTAACTCCGCGCATGTGAACTGGAATGACGGCCTTGGTTCTCTCAGTGATTTTTGCTTCTAAATCGCTAGGGTCGAGCGTAAGTGAACGGTCAACATCCGCCACGACTGGCGTAGCCTGGGTAGCCATTACTGAACTTGCTGTTGCAATCCAGGTATACGCTGGGATAATGACCTCGTCTCCAGCTCCGACTCCGGCTGCTCTCAATGCCGTTAAGACCGCAGCAGTTCCTGAACTGACGCCGAGTGCATAGGACGTTCCGATCATTTTGGAGAAAGTGTCTTCGAACGTTCGCACCTTGTTGAGGAGTTTCGGACCGTGGTATCGAAAAAGTGACCGTGCCTGCAGAACCTTTGAAACAGCTCTTATCTCCTCCTTACCAATCATTTCGGCACCTGGGTACGTAGGTGGAAGAGGTTTCTCCCGAATCTTTCCTTTCTTCATACTCATCGCACGTTTTGAGGACTGGATGCCAGTTCGTTCATGTTGCCGAAAAACCATTCGGGAATCAAGGACTAACTAGGCGAATCGCAGTTTGAATGCTAACGCATGTAATCTCGGATTCTACAGCTTCAACATAGTAATGGCTCTGGTCGGAATCACAACTACCGTTCTAGACCTGTTCCTGGATTAGTTACCGAGACTGAGATCTGCACACTCTCAAACGTTGGCCAATCGCGAACGTCAATGTGAGTAAATGCAATCATAGCGCCGAACCGTTGCTATGGATGGAAAATACTGTTGCTGATTAGAAGCCGACATCGATCTAGTCCAAGAATTCCTTGTACAGTTCTGTCTTTCTCTCCTTCAGGCATGGGAGCGTCTCCCTAACTTCGTCCATCTTTGAGAAATTCATTCTGCAAGTCAACAGCGTTTCATGCTCATCGGCTTCCAAGATTATTTCTCCTGTGGGATCTACGACCATCGAATGACCGAAATATTTGAATTTCTCATCCTCGCCTGTCCTGTTCGCGGAAATCATGAAAAGTTGGTTCTCTATTGCTCTGGCCACCATTAGGTATCTGTATGCCTGAATCCTAGGGTAAGGCCATGCGCATGGGACGAAGATCATTTTCGCTCCGTTAACAGTTAAGACTCTGGTTAGCCCAGGAAATCGCAAGTCGTAGCAGATTACGATGCCTACATCAGCGTACTTGGTGTGAAAGACCTTCCATGAATTCCCTGGCTGAAAGATTTTGTCTTCACCCATTATTCTTATGAGGTGTGCCTTGTCGTAGGTTCCCACCAGTCCTTCCGGTCCGATTAAATGGGCTGTGTTGTAGACAACATGAGTTTCCCGCCCTTCCCCATTTCTGGTTGTAGGAATTGATCCAATGATGTATAGATCGTGCCGGGCGGCAAATTCGCTTAGATTGGAGGTTACCTCGTCATAGTACTTGCGTGCAACCTCTCGGATATTTTTGGCGTATCCGCAGAGCCATAATTCTGGGAGAATGACAAATTTCGACCCTTGTGCAGCAGCTTTGTCCAGAAACTCTCTTGACTTCTCTATGTTGTCCTCAGCATCATTCTTCACGTTCATCTGAATGATTGAAGCTGAAAGTGTTAAGGCCATATGGGCGTCACTCTATACTCGAGACTTATTCTTCTGTCCAGCAATGGATCTTCCATGTCGATCTCGTACTCGTTGGCGCAGATTACTTTCCCGCCTTTGACTGGAATTGTCCCAGAGAAAAGCAAGGATTCTTTCTTCAAGTTGAGAATATCCGCAAGTCTTTCGACAGGCAGGATTTCTCCTAGATTTCCCTCTTGATACAACTTCTTGCCCCCGTTCACTACAAAGCTTCTGATGACTATTCTGTCCCAGTGATCCTTCAGATCAGAATACAGCCACATCGTGCTGCTCATGATCTTTGGGCACGCTTGCTTAGCCCGCTCAACGCTGACTTTTTCCAGCCACCTGTCGGTGTGATCGCTGCCAACTGTGATGTACGTTTCTTCACCGAAAAGGGCGACGTACTCGACTTCCGCTGAGGTTTCGAACCCTTTCACATCAACGGCTCCAGGCTCTTCATCAGTAAGAACCAAGTAGGGCGCCACCATGTAGACCGTCGGCGTCTTCTCCGGCGCCGGAACCCCCAGTTTCCTTAATTCTTCAACGTGTTTGGTTACGTTCTCCTGATCTCTGCTTGTGTATCCCGCACAATATACCTTGCCAACGTCGACTTCCACGCGTTCTTTCTTTCCGCGCTTCCTTTCAAGCCAAAAGGCTATTCTCCTAGGCACCTATTTCTCCTCATCCCGGGTCTTCTCAAAATATCTTACTTCAAATGTTATGCAACCATTTGGAGCTGCGAACGGTCCATGGTGCATTCCTGGGTTTCTAAAAGCATACATACCCTCCGTGAAGCTCTCGTTCAGCGTCTTGTCTATCAGCATCCCCTTGACGATGTACACCTCTTCGTAAAAGTCGTGAACTAGGATTTCGGTAGTCTCCAATCCCGCCTCAAACTTCAGCATCCTCGTATAAGCCCCCGTCTGCTCGTCTTTGCTGAGAATTTTCTCGTATAATCCTCCGCCAATTTTCTGCCACGGAATCAAGTCCGTGTCAGAGAATTCCTTACTCGGCCGGGCCATAGTTACATCGGGCTCTGCTCTATGTCTATAAGGCTTGTGACACGGTTGTTGTGCTGTCCATTTTACATACGGACCAGTTTCCGAGAACAGAGAGTCAGCTTCCGCACAACTCCTCGCATAAGTTCGACTATGCTGAGCGCCGATTTGCCGAAACGCTTCTTTCAAGGACCGCCTTTGCGGCATTTAGCGTCTCGATTATCTCTTCTTTGCTATGGCTTGCACTAATCACTCCACGTCTTAGGTCCATCGGCATTATCAGGAACCGGCGTTTGACCATCTCGCGGCGAAAGGCTACATCCAACCTACCATCATTCTTGAGAAGACTCGTATAGTTCTCAACTGGTGGCTCGAGAAAATAAGTCACGAAGATGGAACCGAACCCTGTTGCGTATGCCCTCAAACCGAGGTTCTCGCAAATCTCTTTCATTCCCTTGCGCATCTGGTCGCCCAAGGCAAAGATATGGTCGTAAACCGATCCATCTTCCAATGCCTCAATTGTCGCAATTCCCGCAGCCGTAGACAGTGGATGGGCATTGTATGTACCAGCGAAGAACACGTCGCCTCCAGCCGTCTTGAATCGTTGCATGAGGTCCTCTCTCCCGCAGATTGCCGCTAAAGGATATCCGTTGGCAATGCTTTTCCCAAGTGTGGTTACGTCAGGGGTTATGCCGCATATTTTCTGATAGCCTCCGAGGCCGTGGCGGAAACCAGTGATCATCTCATCGAATATGAGAATGATGTTGCGCTTCTCGGTAAGCTCACGTAAACCCTTAAGGAATTCAATCTTAGGCATAACGCAACCCACGTTATGCATAATGGGTTCAAGAATCACGGCCGCTATTTTTCCCCTTCGTTCACGGATTTTCTTCTCGACCGCTTTCAAATCGTTGAACGTCAGTGCGTGACTCTTGCTGACAACTTCCTTAATCATACCTGCTGAGGAATGACCCAGCATAGATCGCTCACGCGAAGGGCCTGCCAGCACAGAGTCATGCCAACCGTGATATCCGCCTATGAACCTGATTATTTCCGTCCTTTTTGTGACAGCTCGGGCAAGTCTGATAGCGGAATAGGTTGCCTCTGAACCGGTAAGGCAGAATAGGGCCTGCTTTGCTGATGGAACACAATGACAAATCATCTCGGCCAGCTTTGCTTCCTCTTCGGTCGTACCAAGTCCCACAAGATCTAAGTTCTCAAGGGTTTCGAAAACCCGCGCATTAACCTTAGGATCACAGTGCCCAAGGATTTGAGGGCCAGCAGCAAGGTGATAGTCAATGTACTCGTTTCCATCTGCATCCCACAGCTTAGATCCTGCCGCTCGCTTGAATGCTAATGGTATACCGATTGATCGCATCGATGTGTTTATTCCGCCCGGGGTGTACATCCTCCCCAGTTCGACAATCTCAGCCGATTTTTCTAAACTCAATGAGTTCAACGCCCTCTTTCTGCGTGGAGAAAGGGCGCCGTATTTATGCGTTTAAGATACTTCGTTTTGTTTGCTTGCATTCGCCTACTAACTCAAGTATCGTTAGTGCGAGTACGGCTCATTTGAAGTTAGAATCGGATAAGTTTCGCCAAGCTTTTAGAACATTTACTCTTGAATCTGACCCGTAGACGCTAGATAGATGCAGTTCGACAGTCAGTTCCTGATCGATCAGGGAATCAGCGCCTATAGAACAATGTTGTCGGTTTGTTCTGGGGAAAGCGAACAGAAGATGCGGGGAAGACCCTTCGTTTATTGTGATATGTCAGCGACGACTACATTTTCCAATTTCGTCAAGTCTTCTGTCTTGAGTTCAAGAAGCTTATCTCGTGTGCCTCCCCCGCAGAAAATTGTCTCTCGACCCTGCAGACTCTTGTCGAGAACAACAGTCATCTTTGTCTTATGGTGTACGGAGGGCGTTCCTCCGGGCGGGTAACCACTTACCGATTCTGCTTCTTCGAATGCCACTAACTTGACATTCTCCTTATTCAACGCGTCCGCAGCCTTTCGTAGATTCACTCTGCGGTCTCCCGGAACAACGAGTAAGGCGTAGCTATTGCTGTCATCTCTGCAGACAAGATTCTTAGTTATCTTGCTTAGCGGGATTCCGGTTTGGCGCGACGCATCAGCAGTATGCACTGTCTCAGGCTTAACCAAGAAGTTGTACCACACTTGTTTTTCCTTCAGAAAATGTTCTAAGTCTAGAAAGTGTTTTCCGTCAGGGGTTTCGGATGAGGACATCTCTGATTCGCCGCAAACGGGACAAGCGATACCATTTAGCTGACTATTACCTTTTCTACAGCATTCATCCAGTGCCGCTCCTATTGACTTGAATGGCTCACTTGCGATTCGATTGCGTGACTTCCATATGTCAATTGCTTCGTTACGATTCGAACGCCGCCTTTGTCAGCGGGCCCTGCGAGCAGGGAATACGCTTTCAGCGCGTTTGATACAACTCGGTCTCTGTTCATAGGCGTGTATGCTGATTCTCCTCTGGACAGCTCATGGGCGCGACGGTTCGCGAGTTCATCTTCAGAGAGCTTCACGTTAATTCGACGGTTGGGAATGTCTATCTCGATCAAGTCGCCTTCTTTAACCAAAGCTATTTCTCCGTGTGAGGCAGCTTCAGGTGAAATATGCCCGACGGAAAGACCAGATGTTGCCCCCGAAAAGCGTCCATCTGTAATGAGGGCGCACTCTTTGTCCAAACGCATCGACTTGAGGTAGGAAGTGGGGTATAGCATCTCCTGCATACCCGGTCCTCCGCGTGGTCCCTCATAGCAGATTACTACAACGTCGCCGGGTTTCACGTCTCCTCCAAGGATGCCGTCACTTGCTGATTCCTGAGATTCATACACCTTTGCTCGACCGATGAATCGGAGCATTGACGCATCCACCCCCGCGGTCTTTACAATCGCTCCGTTGCGAGCTATGTTTCCGAAGAGCAGTGCTAGACCTCCATCCTTGCTGTAGCAATGCAGAACGTCCCTGATGCATCCATTCATCCTGTCGAGGTCCAGGTTCGGATAGCGGGCTTCATGCGAAGCCATCACCAAGTTTCGTCCCGTTGCGCCAGGTGCACTCAGATAGAGACTGCGAGCCTCCTCAGTCGCGCTGGGGCGCATAATGTCGTACTCGTCTAGGAATGCTTGTAGATTTGGCGCATCGACACGCTTCACCGTCGTGTCAATCAACCCAGCTCGAGCCAGTTCGCCAAGAATCGCAGCCACTCCTCCTGCCCTGTTCACGTCTTCAACATGATAAGCTGAACTTGGTGCTACCTTGCAGAGTACGGGGATACGTCGTGAGAGCGAATCAATATCGGTCAATGTGAAATTGACCCCGGCTTCTTGGGCAATGGCGAGGAGGTGCAGGATGGTGTTTGTCGATCCCCCCATCGCGATGTCAAGCGACATGGCGTTGAGAAACGCGGGTCTAGTAGCAATCGACCTCGGAAGTACCGATCGATCATCATTTTCATAGTAGGCTAATGCCATGTCAACAATTCGGTTGGCGGCCTTTGCGAATAGTGTTAAGCGATTCTTATGCGTGGCCACGACTGTACCGTTTCCCGGAAGCGCCAGACCGAGAGCCTCGGTAAGGCAGTTCATCGAGTTGGCAGTGAACATTCCCGAGCATGAACCGCAAGTGGGACAGGCGGCGGCTTCAACACCCATTAGCTGGGCTTCGGAAACCGTAGTGTCTCCTCCCAACACAATGGCGTCAGAAAGGTCGTAATGCTTGGCTCCTAGCACACCGGCCTCCATTGGGCCTCCGGAAACGAAAATGGAGGGAATATCAAGCCGCATCGCAGCCATAAGCATCCCCGGCGTGATTTTGTCACAGTTCGAAATGCAAATCATTGCATCAGCTCTGTGCGCATTGATCATGTACTCGACACTGTCAGCGATCAGTTCCCTCGATGGTAGGGAGTAGAGCATTCCGTCATGGCCCATCGCGATTCCGTCATCTATCGCGATCGTGTTGAATTCAGCTGCGAAACAGCCGCGGTCCTCAATTTGCTTCTTGACGTATTGCCCGACATCGTGTAGATGCGCGTGGCCTGGAACGAACTGTGTGAAGGAGTTGACAATTGCTATTATTGGTTTTCCGAATTGTGACTCTTGCATTCCGTTCGCTCGCCAGAGGCTGCGTGCCCCTGCCATTCTTCTTCCCGCGGTAGAAGTCGCACTTCGCAGCTTTTTTGCCATTATTCACTCAACACCAGAGGTTTCATCATCGATCGTCACCCATAGTGGGTCGACGCGCATAACTCCACTGAAGAGGTAGTACAACAAGATCTAACGAATGACAAATGAAGGTGAAGGTCTATAATGATTGCGCACAAGTTTCGGTTGCCAAGCATGCTGTAATAGTCTCCTTGTTGCCACCTTGCATGGTCGCAAGTTAAGTGAGTAAGGGCTGTCATCATGGCGGGAATATAGACGAGGATATGCTCCGTGACCGGCATCTTAGTCTTCTCAAGGAGGTCAGCTATATGTTCATATTAGCAGCGAAAGTTCGTGCCAGCCCGTTTCTCTATTTCACGGCAACTCTTCTTGACATCGTTTAGCTCTGACTCCTGCAAAGCTTCTCGGCCACGGGAAAACGCAGAGTCTGTACCGTTCAATGGAGTTTCTTATTGTTGTGAACTCAACGTTAGTGCAGGCCCCAGCAAACTTTGCGATCCGGTTGAATCCGTAGTAAGGGCCCCTCTCCTTCTTTCCATGGATCGGCTCTAACCCAA
>Ga0326727_10017224_pt1 | contig 15044 bp, 12 predicted proteins | sample MB2enrmetagenome_FD_207643 | JGI IMG/M metagenome (GOLD analysis project Ga0326727, IMG submission 207643) | Lab enriched peat soil microbial communities from McLean, Ithaca, NY, United States - MB29MY | ecosystem: Environmental > Terrestrial > Soil > Wetlands > Peat | place: USA: New York... | reverse complement strand
ACCGAAATGGGAAGCGGGGCGAATCAACGTCCTGCTCGGGGAAGGCCAGACCGCGCAAGTGCTCCGCAATCTTTGCCACCAACTCCACGAACAACCAGAGCCGAAGACTGGCTGGCAGGAGGTTTACAACTTCATCAAGTCTCTTTTCGGCGCCCAACTGCAACCACCTGAGTTCATCAAGGAGCGCGGAGAAATTACCATGCGCTACAAGGACCAGGAAGGTTGTTTGCTCGATCTTTCCTGCGCGGGTCGCGGCCTGCAACAAACGCTCCTGCTGCTCGCCCACCTTTACGCCAATCCCAAGACGGTCCTCCTGCTCGACGAACCCGACGCACATCTGGAAGTTCTTCGCCAGCGTCAAATTTATCAATTGTTGACTGACGTGGCTGCGCGACAAGGCTCGCAGATCATTGCCGCCAGCCATTCTGAGGTCGTCCTCAACGAAGCCGCTAACCGCGATATCGTCGTCGCCTTCGTTGGGCCTCCTCACCGGATCGACGACCGGGGCCAGCAAGTACTCAAGGCGCTCACGGACATTGGTTTTGACCAGTATTATGAAGCTGAACTCAAAGGCTGGGCTCTCTATCTTGAAGGTTCAACAGACCTTGCCATTCTCCAGGCATTCGCCCAAACCCTCCAACATCCGGCCGCCAAGGTGTTGGAACGTCCTTTCGTCCACTACCTCACCACTAATCTGCCGAGCCGCGCTCGCGAACACTTCTTTGGGATTCAGGAAGCCAAACCCGATTTGGTGGGGTTCGCTCTGTTCGATCGCCTTGACAAGCCGCTCGCCATCGGCACGCCCCTGACTGAAACAATGTGGCAGAAGCGCGAAATCGAGAATTATTTGTGCATGGAGTCCGTCCTCCTTGCTTACGCCCGGCATGATGATCACGAACAGCCCGACGACTTGTTTGCCAGTGCTGAGGCGCAGCGACGTGTGCAGACCATGCGGGAATGTATTCAGGAACTTACGGTCGCTCTCCATACCCTTGGCCGCCCGGATCCATGGTCTGCCGATCTCAAAGCCAGTGACGACTTTTTGAACCCTCTCTTCGACCTCTTTTTCCAAAGAATTGGACTGCCCAACTTACTTAGGAAGACAGACTATCACGCTCTCGCAAGACTTGTGCCCAAGAATAAAATCGAACAAGAAGTCGTCGCCAAACTGGATGGGATTCTTGCCGTCGCGCAGAAAGCCAAATCCAAGGAAACCTGAAGTGCTCCCAGAAACCATTTCCAAATCCCCCACTCCCGTTTTGGCCACCAAGCGCAAGGACGGGGCACTGCCTGCCCACCCTTGAAAACTATCCAAGTAAAACACCGATACCCGCCTCAAACGTCCGACACTGCACGGCAGGGCGAGACTCGTCAAGCCCTGGCTCGATTCCCCTAGAAAAAATCACGGCCCGGCAGAGTCTCCCCCTGCCGGAGTGTGCCACTGCAAGAAAAAACCGCGCAATTCCAACAAGATTTTTGCCGCAAAATCAACCCAAGTTCCTTTCCATGAATAACTTACGCGCCAGACCGAGGTGTTTCCAATCAGGGTCCATCAGGCCCAATCAAGCCGAATCGTGTAATTTCTGATTCCTCGCTGTATTCGGTGGAATAGAATTAGGCTTGCCGGAAAAGCCGCGACGGTGAATTGTGAACGCTGAAACATGAAAGTCCTGTTGATTGGCATCGGACGCTGGGGCGCCAACCATTTGCGCGTGCTGCACTCGCTCCCCGTCGAGCTTTTTGTCAGCGAGCTGGACCCCAGGAGGTTGGAAACGGCGCGGAAGCTCGGCCTTGCCGATTCGCATCTCGCCGGCGATTACCGGCAATTCGCCGCGCAGGTGGACGCGGCGGTGGTGGTCACGCCCGCGCCAAGCCATTTCGCGCTCTGCCGCCAGTTCCTGGAAGCGGGCAAGGATGTTTTCGTGGAGAAGCCGCTGACGCTGCTGCCGGACGAATCCCGGCAGCTCGCCCAACTGGCCGCTCAGACCGGGCGCATTCTCCAGGTGGGCCACATCTTTCGATTCGATCCCGCCGCGCAATGGCTGCGCCGTTCCGCCCAGGAGGGCCTGTTCGGGCGCGTCAACATCCTGCGCGGCCATTTCGGCGGCTTCAAGCGCCCGCGCAACGACAGCGGCGTGATGTTCGCCGACGGCATTCATTTTGTGGATTTGTTCAATTACATTCTCAACGCCACGCCGCAAAGCGCGCTGGCCATCCATCACGATTTCCTGGGGCGCGGCCTGGAGGACGTCTCGCTGCTTTCGCTGGAATACGACACGCCGGCCGGCCGGACCTGGGCCACGGTGGAGAACGACTATTTTTATCCGGGAAAATTCCGCGAAGTCATCCTCGTGGGGGAAAAATGCAGCGCGGTCTGCGATTTCAACGCCTCGCAAAACAAAATCAAGCTGCATGAAAACCGGCACGCGCGCGACGGCGGCGATTTCAAGGCCATCGAAGGCGAAGTCAAACAAATCGAGTGCGCCCCGGAGGAGCCGCTCCTGGCCGAGTTGCGGGCGTTCGTCAAATCGGTCCAGACGCGCGAAAAGCCGCTGGCCGACGGCTGGGCCGGGTACGAGGCGGTGCGCGCGCTCGACGCCGCCCTGCAATCCGCCCGGAGCGGTCAAAAAGTGATGTTGAAATAATCATGCAAAAAATTCCATTGTCGAAATGTTTCGTGAATGCGGAAGTCGAAGAGGCGGCCTTGCGCGCCTTGCGCTCCGGCCAATACATCCTGGCCAGGGAATGCCAGGCCTTCGAAGCCGAACTCGCCGCCCACACCGGCACGCCGCACTGCGTCCTCGGCTCGTCCTGCACCATGATCGTCTATATGATGCATCTGGCCCAGGGCCTCAAACCGGGCGACGAAGTTATCGTCCCTTCCCACACCGCCTTTCCCACCGTGGAGCCGCTCATCCATTGCGGGGCCACCCCGGTTTTCGTGGACATTGACGACACGTTCTGCCTGGATGCGGCGCAGGTGGAGGCGGCGGTCACGCCGCGCACAGTTGGGATCATCCCGGTGCATCTTTACGGGCATCCGGCGGATCTGGATCGTATATTTGACATTGCCGCGCGCCACCAGCTCTGGGTGCTGGAGGATTGCGCCCAGGCGCACGGCGCGTCCCACAAGGGCCGGCGCGTCGGCTCGATGGGGCTGGCGGGCGGCTATTCCTTTTTCCCGTCGAAAAACCTGACGGTGCTGGGCGACGGCGGCTGCCTTTGCACCAATGACGCCGCGCTGGCGGAGAAGGTGCGGATGCTGCGCAATCATGGACGCAAGGACAAATACTTCAACCAATTCCCCGGATTCAACGTGCGCTTCAACGAAATCCAGGCCGCCATTGGCCGGGTGATGCTCAAGCATCTCGATGGCTTCAATGAAAACCGCCGCCGCATCGCCGCCCGCTACAACGAACGCCTCGCCGGCCTGGTGCGCACGCCGCCCGAGCGGCCCTGGGCCAGGGCCGTATATCACATGTATGTCGTGCGGGCGGAGCGGCGCGATGAATTGCAAACGTTCCTCAAGGAACACGGCATGGACACCGGCATCCATTATCCCGTGCCCAACCATCAGCAGCCGGCCATCACCGGCCGTTTCGGCCACATCCCGCGCCTGCCCAACACCGAGCAGGCTGTCAAGGAGATTTTGTCGCTGCCCATTCACGGGGAAATGGGCCTGGACGCCGCCGACCAGGTCTGCGAGGCCGTCGCGGCCTTTTACACGAAGAAATGATGGCCGCGAAGAAACAGATTTGCGCGGTGACTCTGCCGGACGGGGTCAGCCTGCGCCGTGTGGCGGAGGTGTTGCTCGACGCCTGGCAAGCCGACCCGCACCAGTGGGCGGACAGCCCGCTGCAATTGCGCGAAGGCCCGGCGCAAAAACCGGCCGCGCCCATGCCGAAGGATGCGATGGATTTGTTCCGGCTGCTGGCGGAGCAGCGCGTTCCGTATTTGCTCGCCGGCGGCCTGGCCATGCTGACCTATGTGAACGGGCGCAACACGAGGGACGTGGATTTGCTCATGTCGGTGGAAGCCTCGCGCGCAATCCCGGAACTGGAAATTCGCGACCGCCAGGATTTTTTCGCGCGCGCCCAATTTCGCAGCGTGCAGGTGGACTTGCTGCTCACTGGCAATCCGGTTTTCAAAATCGTCGCCGAACAATTCGCCACCCGGCATCGCTTCGCCGAATTGGAGGTTCCCATCGCGACGGTGCAAGGGCTGATGGTCTTGAAACTCTACGCGCTGCCCTCGCTTTACCGGCAGTTTGATTGGGACCGCATTTACCTCTATGAGGGCGACATCAAACTCCTGCTCGCGCGCCACAAACCGCAGATGGAACCGCTGTTCCAATTGCTGGAGCCGCATCTGCTGCCCACGGACTTGACCGAACTGCGAAAAATTGTTTCCCTCGAACAACAGCGCATCGCCAAGGCGGAAGGCGGCGCGTTTTGACAAGCTGTTCTTCATTCTGATTTGTGAACAAAATTGAACCTGAATTGAGCCTCGTTATTCCCTGCCACAACGAGCAAGACAATCTGCGCGCCCTGCTGGCGGCGATCCACGCCGCCGCCGATCCGCTGCAACTGCCTTACGAAGTCATCATCACCGATGATTGCAGCCAGGATAATTCGTGGCCAATCCTCAAGGAACTGGCCGCGGCGGACGGGCGGCTGCGCGCGCTGCGATTCAAATTCAACTGCGGGGAAAGCGCGGCGCTCTGGGCCGGCATGAAGGCCGCGCGCGGCAAATATATCGTCACGCTCGACGGCGATTTGCAAAACGATCCCGCGGATTTGCCGAAGTTTTTGGAGCCGCTGAAGCAATTTGACTGCGTGTGCGGCACGCGGGTCAAGGAGCGCGCCGCCGGGGACAATTGGGTGCGCGTGGTGTCCTCGCGCATCGCCAACTGGGTGCGCAACCGGCTCTCCGGCGAACAGATTTCCGACGCCGGCTGCACTTACCGCGCCTTCAAACGCGAGTGCGTCGCCGATCTGAAGTTCTTCAAGGGAATGCACCGCTTCCTGCCCACGCTGCTCAAAATCGAAGGATACACCGTGACGGAAATAGACGTGGCGAGCCATCCGCGCCTGGCCGGCCAGAGCCATTATGGGGTCTGGAACCGGCTCTTCGCCTCCTTCTACGATTTGCTCGCCGTGCGCTGGATGAAAAGCCGCATGTTCCGCTACGAGGTGGTGGAAACGGTCGGGGACGGAGAGAAATGCAAAATGCAAAATGCAAAATGATAAATGTCGAATCTTGGGAGAAGTTTGGGGAGGCATCATCGGTTTTCAATCCCAATGGGATTGAAAAACCATTCGCTCGCCTACTGCTCTGCGTCGGTCAGGCTGGAAAAAATCACTTCCTTGATCTTCCACAGCAGCGCCATGGTCATGGCCAGCGGCATGAGCATCAGAAACAGCGCCAGCCAGACGCCCGCCGCCGCCGCCGCCGCCATCCAGCGATCCAGCCAGACCGGCAGCAGGGATGGGGGAAGCAGAGTCAAGACGAAATAAAATGTAATCCCGGCCAAAAAGGCCAGCAGCAGCGAGGTGTTGAAGCCGGTGAAAAGTTTTGTCTCCGCCCGCAGGTTTTCGTCCGGCAGCATGGCGCTGAGGCGTTGCAGGACGAAACTGATCTGGATCAGGAGGAACAGGCTGGAGACAAACAGCAGCCCCACGCAGGCCCGGTTCAGCGGAACCGCGGGAAATTTATGCCACCAAAATAAAAATGGCGCCAGGCCCGAGTCCAGCACCGCCAGCATCTCCGCCCGGTTCAAGGCGCGCTGCCAGATCCGCTCCTGCGCTTGAAAAGCGCGCAACCGGCGCAGGCCGTGCCAAAGCAGCGGGCCGGGAACCATGGCCGGCGCAAAGGCCAGCGCGGTGAATGACTCCCGCCAGAATGTTTCCGCCGTTTCCAGATAGACCAGCCCCAGGCAGACCAGCCCGGTCAATCCCAGGCCCCAGAACAGAATCGAGAGACCCCGCACCAAACCGCCCAGGGCGCGAAGCAGTTCGGCTTTGGCGACTTCATGCATGGCAAAATGATTTCCACTCTCCGCGCCGTCATTTAGCTTGTCAGATAGGTGTAATCCTTCAGGCCGCGCTCAAAATCGTCCAGCAGGCGCATTCCTTCCGAGGGCTTGAGCCGGTCGGACTTGATCGCCTCGTCCACCTGCATTTTCATCTGGCGCTTCAATTCATGATCGTCGTATTGCACCGAGGTCAGCGCCTGCACCACGGTGGTGCCCTCGATGATTTCCTCCACGTAATAGCCGGAAGGCTCGTCGGGATCCAAAAAGACATGCACCTCGTTGACGCGCCCAAACAAATTGTGCAGGTCGCCCATGATGTCCTGATAGGCGCCCATCAGGAAAAAGCCCAGGTAATACGGCTCCGGCCCGTTGCCGTTGCTCCGCAGGCTGTGCAGGGCCAGCGTGTCCCGCACGTCCGCGATGTCAATAAACTTGTTGACCTGCCCGTCCGAATCGCAGGTGATGTCCACCAGCGTGCCTTCGCGCGTCGGTTCCTCGTTCAGGCGGCTCAACGGCATGATCGGGAACAACTGGCCCAAGGCCCAGTGGTCCAGCAGCGATTGGAACACGGAGAAATTGCACAGGAACTGGTCGCCCAGGCTTTCCTCCAGCATGCGGATTTCCTCCGGCACATGCGGCTGGCCCTGGAAACTTTGCACCACCTGGCGGCTGATGTCCCAGTAGAGCGATTCGATTTTGGCCTTGTCGGGCAAATCCAGCAGGCCCAGGGAAAACATGTTCTGCGCCTCCTCCCGCCGGTCCAGCGCGTCGTGGCAGGCCTCCAGTTTGTGCAGTTGGCCGAGGTTTTTGCGGATGTCCAGCAAATCGCGCACCAGGGCGTGCTGGTTTTCCCCGTCGGCCACTTGCGAGCCGGCGCGCATTTTTTCAATCGCGCCGATGATCTCCACCACCAGAACACTGTGATGCGCCACAATCGCCCGCCCGCTTTCACTCACGATTTGCGGATGCGGCACCTTTTCCTGATTGCAAACCTCCGCGATGTAAAAAACCATGTCGTTGGTGTATTCGCGCAACGTGTAGTTGGTCGAACTGTCCGACGCCGACCGGCTGCCGTCATAATCCACCCCCAGCCCGCCGCCCACGTCCAGCGATTCGATGGCGAATCCCATTTTGAAAAGTTTCGCGTAAAACCGCGCCGCCTCCTGCACCGCCTTCTTGATGGTGAGGATGTCCGGCACCTGCGAGCCAATGTGGAAATGCAGCAGTTTGAAGCAATGCGCCATTTTCTCCGCGCGCAACATATCCGTCGCCATCAGAAGTTCCGCCGTGCTCAAACCGAACTTCGCGTTGTCGCCACCGCTTTCCGCCCATCGGCCCCCTCCCTTGCTGCTCAGGCGCACGCGAATGCCCAGCAGCGGTTCCACCCCCACCTGCCGCGATACCGCGATGATCTGCTTGAGTTCCTCCAGTTTTTCCACCACCAGGATCGCCGTCTTGCCCAGCTTCACTCCCATCAACGCCATGCGGATGAACTGCGTGTCCTTGTAACCGTTGCAAATAATCAGGCTCCCCTCCTGGTTCTGCATCGCCAGCCCCGCGAACAATTCCGGCTTGCTCCCCACTTCCAGCCCAAAACGAAACGGCCGGCCCGCGTCCAGGATTTCCTCCACCACCTCCCGCAGTTGGTTGACTTTGATGGGAAAAACCCCGCGATACACGTTCTGGTAATTGAATTCCTGAATGGACGCCGCGAAGGCCTGGTTGAGCGCCTCCACCCGGTGCCGCAAAATGTCCTGAAACCGGATCAGCACCGGAAACTTCAGCCCGCGCCCCTTCGCCTCCTCGATCACGTCCGTGATGTCCACCACCGAGCCGCCCTCGCGCAACGGCATCGCCACCACGTGCCCGGCTTCGTTGATGTCAAAATAGCGCGCGCCCCAGCGCCGGATGTTGTAAAGGGCGCGGGCGGACTCGATGTCCCACGGAGGTTTTGGGGCGGCTGGTTGGCTCATTTCAATTTAGACTGTCGCGCAATATAAAAAGCGGCGCGCAAAATTCAACAAAGGATTCGCGAATCTCAAGCGTGGCAAAAATTTTCTCCTTGCGCGTTTGAAAATTCCCGCCGCCTCTGCTTTCATTCCCCTCATGTCCAAAGCATCTTTGTCCGCCGTGGTGGCACATTGCCAGAAACGCCTGCGGCCCGCAATGTTTAACGACTACGAAGGCGCGGCCAACGGATTGCAGGTCGAAAACTCCGGAGCCGTCTCCAAGATCGCCGCCGCCGTGGATGCCTCCCTCGCCACCGTCAAACTGGCCGCCGCCGCCCGCGCCGACCTGCTTCTCGTCCATCACGGTCTGTTCTGGGGGCCGGTCATTCCGTGGACCGGCCCGCGCCGCGCGCTCCTGCAATGCCTCCTCCAAAACGACCTCGCCGTCTATAGCTCCCATCTGCCCCTCGACGCCCATCCTCGACTGGGCAACAACGCCCAACTGTGCGCCGCCCTCGGCTTTTCCCGTCTCCGCCCCTTTTTCGTGGAGAAAGGACGCGCCATCGGCTGGCAGACCCGCGCCAGCATGACGCGCCAAGCCCTGGCGCGCAAACTCGAACACGCCCTGGGCCGCGCGCCCATCGTCGTGCCCGGCGGACCGGAGCGATGCCGCCGCATCGGCGTGGTGACGGGCGGCGCGGGCAGCCAGGTGAAACTCGCCGCCGCGGAAGGCGTGGACACCTTCATCACCGGCGAAGGCCCGCACTGGACCTATGCGCTGGCGGAAGAACTGGGCGTCAACATATTCTACGGCGGCCACTACGCCACCGAAACCTTCGGCGTCAAGGCCCTCGCCGCCGACCTGTCGAAAAAATTCCATCTCCCCTGGGTATTCCTCGATTATCCGACCGGATTGTAATGGTGAACGGCCTTTCCGCCGGCCAATTACAAACGCCGCTCAAGTGGCGACGGTTTCTTGGCGCTGGGAGGAGGCGCGGGCCAGTTCGATGAGTTGCTGCACGCGCAGGCCATCCGAAAAATCCGGGCGGGCCGGCACACCCTCCCGCTGCCAGCGCACGAATCGTCCGGCCAGTGATTGCACGAGCGCCACTCTCTCGTCCAATGACGGATCGCAGGGCAACGGCTTGACCGCGACTTTTTCCGCCGGGCCGTTCTTCGGGCGGCGCGTCAATTCAAATCCGCGCGTGAACGAGGCCGAGGTTTTTTCCAGCGCGAGCGAACCGGCCCCGCCTTCAAACTCCCAGGCGTGCTCATGGCCGCCGGGATGCGCGCAGTCAAATATAACTTCGCCCGCGCAGCCGTTTTCAAATTCCACCGCGAGGTTGACTCCCGTTTCCCCGGCGCCGGGCGTTTCGGGCGCGTGAACCAGCCCGCAGCGCAGGGCGCGCATTTTTCCCAGGAAAAATTCCAGGTTGTAAAACAGATGGCTGCAATAAAACGACAGCGCGCCGCCTCCCTCTTCCGGCCGGGTTTTCCAGCCTTCCAATTTGTGGCGGATGTCGTGGCTCAGAAACCGCCAGCTCAGTTTAAGATGCCGCACCGGCCCAATCGCGCCCTGCTCCAGCAGTTCCCTGGCGCGGCTCCATTCCGGTATTTCGGGGAAGAGAAAATCCATCATGTGGGCCGCTTTCCTGGCCCGCGCCAGTTCGAGCAATTCGGCGGCCTGCCGCAATTCCACCGCCAGCGGCTTTTCCGCAAGCACCGCAATCCCGCGCTCCAGGGCGCAAGCCAGTATCTCGTGCTGATGCCGCGGGATCACCGCCACGGCCAGCGCGTCGGGCCGGCACTCGTCCAGCATCGCCCGCCAGTCGCTGAAAAAAGGCACGCCGGTCCGCCCGCAATAATTGAGCAGACGTTCGCTGCTCTCGCCAAAAATCCCCACGGCCGCGCACTCCGGGATTCGCTGGAACGCGGGCAGCACGCCATACAAACCAAAGCCCGATCCGGCCACCGCCACGCGCGTTTTCATGACCCATTCTTGACCACGTGGAAATCCGGCAGCGGGACGATGAAATCCGATTTCAGCCCCCGCGCCTCCAGTTGCTTGCGGATCGGCTCGGCGTAATGCCATGCCAGCAAAATCACGTAATCCGGCTGCTCCTTGATCAGAATTTCATTATTGACAACGGGAATGTGTTTTCCCGGCAGGAATTTCCAGAGCTTGAGCGAAGCCGGTTGTTCGGCGATGTAAGGAATCCAATCGGGATCCATTCCATAATAATTCAACAACGTGACAGACCGGCCCGGACACGAATTGCCCACCACCGATTTCCCCTCCGCCGCCGCCTTGAAAATGAAATTGGCGAATTCCTTCTTGGCCTTCTGCACCCGCCGCGCGAAGGCCTGGTAAGTCTCCCATTTCCCCAGCCCGGCCTCCTCCTCCAGCGCCAGCAATTGCGCCACGCTTTTGCCGGCCGGCCGGTTTTTTCCCTTGGTGGCGTGGATGCGCAAATTGCCCCCGTAGCGGCTGCCCCGTTCCGCCTCGGTGATGGTGAAATTGTAGTAATCGAACAGCTTGACCAGCGACCGTAGCGAATAGGTCCGCAGATGCTCGTGGTAAATGGTGTCGAACTGGCCGCCCCGCACCACGTCCAGCAAATAATGCGTCTCGCTGACAAACACCCCGCCCTCCTTCAGCAGCAGTTCAACCCCCGTCACCACCTCCCCGATAGTCGCCATGTGGGCGAACATGTTGGTCGAGGTGATGACCGAGGCCGGCCCGTGTTTCTTCTTGATGGCCCGCGCCGTTTTGGCCGTGAAAAATTCCTGCACCGTCTCGATGCCGTTTTCGCGGGCGATCTTCGCGATGTTGGTCGGCTCCACTCCCAGCGCGCGGATGCCGTCCCGCTGGAATCCGCTCAACAGGGTCCCGTCGTTGGAGCCGATGTCTATCACCAGGTCGGACGGCCCTAATCCATATTGCGCGATGAGCGACTTGCTGATGTTGACCTGGTATTCGGAAAGCTCCTTGGTGATGCCGCTCCGGTAGGGATAATCGGGGTGATAGACCAGCGAGCCGTCCACGCAATAATCAATCTGCGCCAGCGTGCAATCCGGGCACCAGCACATCCGCAGCGGATAGGTCGCCTCCGCCTCGTCCAGCATTTCCTTTGTCAATAATGTGTCGCACAGCGGCTGATGCCCCAAATCCAGGACCAGCCGCACTTTGTCTGAATTGCAGACCTGGCAGCGCGATTGATGGCCCGGCTTGATGTTGTGATGTGCTGGATACATGAGTTTTTTCAAGCGGTCACGATTAAAGCATCCGCCGCCCGATGGCCAGATAATTTGCAAAATCCTCCGGCCGGAACATCCGCCGCGGGTCCGCCAGCGGCTTCCCCTTCATCACCCCGGCCAGCGCGGGCGAGGTCAGCGCCGCGTATTCCGGCCATGTCGTCGCCACCACCACCGCGTCCGCCCCGGCGACCGCGCTTTGCCAGTCCGCCGTCAGCGAGAACCGCGTCCCGCCCAGTTCCCGGCGCGCGTTCTCCCCCGCCACCGGATCATGCGCCGTCACCTCGCAGCCGCGCGCCGCCAGTTCCCGCACGATGGCCAGCGACGCCGACTCCCGCACGTCGTCCGTGTCCGGCTTGAAGGCCAGCCCCAGCACCAGAATTTTTTTCCCCGCCAGCGGCTTCAACTGCATGTCCAGCAAATTCACCACCTGCGCCGGCTGCCGCTCGTTGACGTCCAGCACCGCCTGCAACATCGGCATGGGCAGGCCGGCGTCCCGTCCCAGGCTGCGCAGCGCCTGCACGTCCTTGGGAAAACAACTCCCGCCAAAACCGCATCCCGGCAGCAAATACGTCAGGATGGCCGGGTTGGCCCGCCGCCCCGCGCTGTCCAGCGGATTCCACCGTTTGTCCAGATGCACGCCCGCCATCACCTCCAGCACGTCAATCCCGCCCACCTGGGCGCACAAATTCGCCAGCTCGTTGACCGCCGAAATCTGCGTCGCCAACAGGCAGTTGTTGGCGTACTTGGTCATCTCCGCCGTGCGCGTGTTGACCTCCAATTTCTCGCACGTCCAGGGACGGTACAATTCGCCGAGCAGCCGGCCCGTTTCCGCGTCGTCCCGGCCCAGAACAATCCGGTCCGGATTCATAAAATCCTCCACCGCGTTGCCCTCGCGCAAAAACTCTGGATTCATCCCCAGGCCGAAATCGCTCCGCTTCCGGCCCGACGATTCTTCCAAGACCTTTCGCACCAGGCCGTCCGTCGTCCCCGGCACCACCGTGCTTTTGACGACGACCGCGACGAACCGCCCCGCCGACTTCAACCACGCGCCGATCTGCCGCGCCGCCGTGGCGATGTGCTGCAAATCAATTTTCCCCTCCGTCGTCGGCGTGCCCACCGCGACCAAAATCAGGGCCGCCTCCTGCAGCGCCTCCTCGCGCGACAACGTGGCGCGGAAGCGCCCCTCCGCGATCACGCGGCGCAGCAATTCCGGCAAACCCGGCTCATGGATATGCGGCTGGGCGCGGTTCAACTTCTCCACCACGTCCGCCCGGAGATCCAGGCACGTCACCTCATGGCCCTTGGCGGCGAGACACGCGCCCGAAACCAGACCCACATAACCCGTTCCAAAAACAGCAATCTTCATTCGCGTGCCAAGCCTAGCCGGTGGAAACGCCGATGCAAAAGCCAAAAAGCGGAGAAGTCAGCCGCAACCCTCATTGTCCTTCTGGCCTTTGTGTTCATTCTTGGCAATTTTTTTTATTTTTTTTACCTTCATTTGCCTTCCGCAGCCTTCCGCAGCCTTCCGTAGCCTTCCGCAGCCTTCCGCAGCCTTCATTGGAGAGGCTCCCGAGGCGGGGTTTTTGACGGAAAACGCCCGGTTTGGCTGGAGGGACGAGAGTGGGACGCATGGGACAAACAGGACACAAATGACGGACCGGACGTGGACGGGGGAATGTTCCCCGTGCCGCCCGTGCCGACCCGATTTCCGGGGCGGTCCTGAGTTGAGTTTCGGTGGCTCATGTAGCTGATTAGACCATAGTTTCTAAATCCTGTCAACCCCCTTTTGGAGGGAGCCGGGCGCAGTTGCTCGCTGTTTTCGGTGGAATCGCCATGTCCGGACGAAGCAAGGGCCATTTATCGCAAAGGCGCGAAGGCGCAGAGACGCCAAGAGGGATAAAACTCTTTGCGCCTTCGCATCTTTGAGCCTTTGCGTAAAAAATCAGGTGAGACGTCAGGGGAATGACTGTCAGGGGAATAATCTGGAAAACGCCTCATTCCTCCCTTCCAGGCCGCACATCAAGCCCTTGGCAAGCGGGCTGTGGCGCGGCCGCGCCGGGTGGTACAAACAAAAAGGCCGGATTTTGGTCCGGCTTTTTGCACACACTGACAAAAAACTCAAAATTTTTTGCTTGGCCAGCGGCTGTCGAATCCGCTGCCAACATCCTTACTCTACCGCATTGCCGTGAACTTCATAGTCACCAGAACTGGTGACAGCCGCCGGCGGGATTATATACATCGCAAACGCCGATTTATTGCGGTTCCTCGCTGTTTTCGGTCGAATCGCCATGTCCGCGGGTTCCCCCGCCCCGCAGGCCCCTTTCGCACACTCTGCGCTCTCAGCGACTCTGCGCGAGAGTCTTTGCCCGAACGGACAAGGTCTCTCCTTTACTCAGGCAGGCCGTTGACGATGCGGGTGATCCCCTCCTTGATCCTTTCCAGTCCGAAGTTCAGGACAAAACCGACTTGGAGCCCGGCCAGAACCAAGTGAGTGCGAAGTTGCCTGGCATGAACCGGCATCAACGATTTGCGCGGTGATTTCGTTTAGGTTCATGGCTCGCGCAGAGTCGCAGAGAGCGCAGAGAGCACAGAGATATTCTCATTCCGTTCTCCGTGATCTCCGTGATCTCCTGTTCACAATTCCCCATCCTTGAAATCCTGAAATCCGTGGTAAAATCCTCGCGAGATTGCGTGATTCCACGCTCTTAAACCGCAGATGATGTCGCTCCTGACGGAGCTGGATAATCCCTTTGGGATTGACGAACGGGACGGAATAATTTAACTATCCAGTTAGTTAAATGATGCCGAAACGCACTTCCAGCAGGCGGGCGCCCGGCCGCGGCGCCGGACGCCAGCCGGCCCGGGCCGCCATCCTGGCCGCCGCCCGGAGCGAATTCGCCCGGCACGGCCTGGCCGGGGCGCGCACGGACGCCATCGCCTCCGCCGCGGGAGTGAACCACGCGCTGCTCTATTATTATTTCAAGAGCAAGGAGCGCATTTACCAGGCGGTGTTGGAGGATCACCTGGCCGGGTTCAACACCCAGGCGCTGGAGGTCCTGGCCGATCCCGGCCCGGCCCGGGATGTCCTGCTGCGCTACGTGAGCCTCCATTTCGATTTCATCAGTGTGCGGCGCCAGTGCGCGCCGCTGTTCCAGCAGTGCATGAGCGAGGGCGGCGCCATGATGGACCGCCTGGTCCGCAAGTACTTCGCGCCCCGCGGCCGCGCCTTCGTCAAACTGCTGCAACGCGGGATGCGCGACGGGGAATTTCGCAAGGCCGATCCCTTCCACACGGCCATTTCCATCGTGGCCCTCATTGTGTTCTATTTCTCCGCCGCTCCGATCCTGCAAAAGCTCGGCCCGGCCGGCCCCTACACGGAGGGCAGCCTCAAGCGGCGCAAACAGGAAGTGCTGGATTTCCTCCGGCACGCTTTGTTCACCCAACCCTTCCCACTGCCATGAAACGACGCATCTGGATTGCAATTCTCGCCCTGGCCGCCGTGGCCGCGCTGGTCCTTTGGGCCTGTCTGCGCCATGCGGCCGCCATCTCTCTGACCGGCATCGTCACCACCGACGAAGTGATTGTCAGCGCCGAAATCTCGGGGCGCTTGCAGCAGTTGCTGGTCAAGGAAGGCGACGCGGTGACCAACGGCCAGTTGCTCGCCGTCATCCAGCCGCAGGAATGGAAGGCGGACGCGGCCTATTACAAGGGCGCTAGATCGCAATCCGGCGCGCTGGTCACCCAGGCGGAGGCGGACCTGAAATTTCAGGAAGCGCAGACAACCAACCAAATCCTCCAGGCGG
>Ga0326727_10017223_pt1 | contig 15045 bp, 16 predicted proteins | sample MB2enrmetagenome_FD_207643 | JGI IMG/M metagenome (GOLD analysis project Ga0326727, IMG submission 207643) | Lab enriched peat soil microbial communities from McLean, Ithaca, NY, United States - MB29MY | ecosystem: Environmental > Terrestrial > Soil > Wetlands > Peat | place: USA: New York... | reverse complement strand
CAATGACCGACAACTCCCGAATGTCGATACGGGCTTCACGCAAATGTGCCATGACCTGCTCCAGCGCGCCGATTTCAGGCAATTGCAGGATGATGTGATCTTCTTCAACACACTTCAGCAAGGGGCGCAATACTTCAGGCAGCGGCCCCGAAAGTTTGAGCGAAATTTCGCGCTGCGCACTGTGAGCGAGCAAGGTGTCCTTGTTCTCCAGCGCGATAAGCCGGCCCTTTTTGAGCATGGCGATGCGGTTGCACAACGCCTGTGCTTCTTCCAGGTAGTGGGTGGTCAACACGATCGTGTGGCCAGCTTCATTGAGCTCTTGCACAAAGCTCCACAGGCTTTGGCGCAGCTCGACATCGACACCGGCGGTCGGTTCGTCGAGAACGATGACCGGCGGACGGTGCACCAGGGCCTGCGCAACCATGACCCGGCGCTTCATGCCGCCGGACAAGGCGCGCATATTGGCCTCGGCTTTGTCCTTCAGGCCGAGTTTGAACAGCAGTTCGTCAATCCAGTCGTCATTATTGCGTAAACCGAAGTAGCCGGATTGGAACTTCAGCGTTTCGCGGACCGAAAGGAAAGGGTCGAACACCAGTTCTTGCGGAACAACGCCCAGGCTGGATCGTGCTTTTTTGAAGTCGCGAGTCACGTCGTAATCAAGAATGCGGATTTCTCCGCTACTGGGGCGCGACAAGCCCGCCAGTGCGCTGATCAGCGTCGTTTTTCCTGCGCCATTCGGACCGAGCAGGGCAAAAAATTCGCCTTCTTCAACGGAAAAACTGACGTCGTCGAGTGCGACCAGTGGGCCAAAACGCTTGCTGACCGACCGGATTGTAATGGCGCTAGACATGGGAATATGAATTCGACAGAGAGAGGCGGATTATAGTCGCATCGAGTAATACTGTCAGTATCAATGCGTCAGGAAATACATGAATAATAAAGAGTTGCCGGGCATTTAGCCCGGCAACTCCCTGGGTGCTATTGTGCACTCGATGCAGCGGGTTTATTCGCCACAGGGGCGGAACTCGGTTCCGGTGCCATCAACTGGTCAATGTCGATTTCATCTTGCGGCGAGGTCGGCTGTGTTCCTCCAACCTGTTTGGCCCGAATTTGCAAAAAGGCATCGCGTGTATAGCTATACGGATCGATGGCGGCTTCCTGAACGGATTCTTCCACCCCGAGCAAGCGCTCGCGTTTGCTGACAACGTAGAAGGCATCTGCCGTGTTGGCCGCAGCCGGGCCGTTGTAGAGTTTACGGTCTGGCGAATAGTAGAGGGTTACGGTCGTGCCGGTGCCATCCCGGATGGTAGACGGTCCGAAAAACGGCATCACGAAGTAACTGCTGTTTTTCCATCCCCAGGTCGCCAGGGTGTCGCCCAGCGTGGTTTTATTGCTTGGCAACCCGGCCGGAGTGGCAAAGTCGACAAGACCGAATACGCCGAATGTCGTATTGATGGCGACGCGCATGAGATCGCTCAGCGCTTTCTTCGGTTCGGCACGCAGTGCGTTATTGACTGCGCTGTAAGCGTCAAGGATGTTGTCGAAGAAATTGTTGACCGCGATCCGGAACGGTTGCGGCGTCACGTTGTGATAGGCCTGCGCGACCGGTTTGGCCACATAGTGGTCAACGTTATCGTTGAATGCGTAGATTTTGCGGTTCAGCGGTTCCAGCGGATCCATCGGATTCGATGGATTCGACGCACAGCCGCTGACCGCCAGAACGGCGCAAAGCGCAGTGACGTGGACGATTTTCATGGTGCGGCCCCCTCGAGCGGCTCCAGCAGCGTTTCGACTCCATAAAGTGTTGCCAGGCTGCGCAAGTCATCCGACAGCCCGATCAGAGACAAGGACTGTCCCGCCGCTTGTGCCTGGCGATGGAGTTCGAGCATCAGTGCCAGTGCGGCAGAGTCTGCCGCGCTGACTTCGGTAAAGTCGAGCATGAGCGAGTCGTTCTGGCGCATGACCGACGTCAGGATTGCAGCCTGCTCGGCACAGGAGTTCATGTCGAGCCGACCTGTCAGTTTGTGCTGCATTCTGCTAGGAGCCCTGGGACAATCTGCTGTTCTTGTTCTTAAGCGACTGGATCAGACCCTCGATACCGCCGTTGCGTACTTCGGTATCAAACTGGCTGCGGTAGGCGGTCACCAGGCTCGCGCCTTCTACGCTAACGTTATAGACCTTCCAGCCCTGTGAAGTCTTGTACAGGGTGTAGTCGACGGACACGGGTTTCTTGTCGCTGCTGTTGGGGAGCGTGACTTCGCTGTGCACCACGGCTTCCAGCCCGTTGTTATTCAGAGCGGCATTCGGCTTCACGTCGATCTGCGCACCCTTGTAGCGGGTCATGGTCGAGGCGTAGACCCGGGTCAGCAGGGTCTGGAACTGAAGCGCCAGTTCGTTTTGCTGTTCAGGGGTTGCCACGCGCCAGTTTTTCCCGACGGCATAGGCGGTCATGCGCTTGAAATCGAATTTCGGAATGACCAATGCTTCGACTTGATCGCGGATTTTCCGGACATTGGTCGCGTCTTCCTTTTTCAGCAGGTCGAGCACCTGACGCGAGTTTTCGCGAATAAACTCCACCGGGGAGTCGGTCTGAGCCATTGCAGGCAGAGCAATGGCAAGGCTGAGAAATGCGCACAGGGTAAAGATCAGTTTTTTCATGGTTTTATCAATCGTGTAACGGTCTTCTTGCAGTCTATAAGGATCAGTTTATCTTACTGAGGAGCACTTGCTGCATGTGATGCGTGCGAGTCCCCTTTTTCTGCGAAGCTCAGCATGAATTTGCTGATCAGCTGCTCCAGAACCAGTGCCGAAGAAGTGATGGTAATGGTATCACCCTGTTTCAGGTTATCCGGGTCTCCTCCCTCGGTCAGGCCGACGTATTGTTCGCCCAGCAAGCCCGAGGTCAGGATCTCTGCGCTGGTATCGCGGCTGAACGGGTATTGATTGTCCAGTGTGAGCGTTACATGCGCAACATAGCGTTTTGTATCAAGCGATATATTCGATACGCGTCCCACCACAACGCCGGACGATTTTACCGGGGCTTTGACCTTGAGCCCGCCGATATTGTCGAAGTCGGCATACAGTGTGTATGTTGCATTGGCACTTTGTGGTGTCAGATTAGCCACTTTCAGTGAAAGAAAAGTGACGCAGGCGATACCGATCGCAACAAATATTCCGACCCACAAATCAATAGTAGAGCGTTTCATTCAGTTTTTTCCTAGAACATGAAGGCCGTCAGGATAAAATCGAGCGCAAGGATCACCAGCGCCGAAGTCACCACGGTTCGTGTGGTGGCGGAGGATACGCCCGCTGCCGTCGGTGTGGCGTCATAACCTTCGAAAACGGCGATCAGGGTGACCGCAATGCCGAATACGAGGCTCTTGATCAGTCCATTGACGACGTCGTAATGAAGATCCACCGAATTATTCATTTGCGACCAGTAGGTGCCGGAGTCCAGTCCGATCATGACAACACCTACCAGATAGCCACCGAAAATACCCATGACGTTAAACAGTGCGGCCAGAATCGGCATTGAAATGACGCCAGCCCAGAAGCGGGGAGCGACCACGCGGGCAATCGGGCTGACCGCCATGATATTCATGGCATCAAGCTGCTCGGTGGCTTTCATCAGGCCGATTTCGGCTGTCATCGCAGAGCCTGAGCGGCTGGCGAACAGCAAGGCGGCCAGTACCGGGCCCAGCTCCCGCAGCAGGGACAGCGCGACGAGTGCACCCAGTGCATCGGACGAACCGAAACGCGCCAGTGTGTTGTAGCCCTGCAGCCCGAGCACCATCCCGACGAACAGTCCCGAGACGATGATGATGATCAGAGACAGTACGCCGGCAAAGTACACTTCCCGGATGACCAGGGAAAAGCGCATGAAGCTCTGACCCGATTCCATCAGGATGGCGATCAGAAACCGACTGACAAAACCCAGACGCCAGATGGCGTTGATCGTGAGGTGGCCGAGTTTGCGCACCGGTGCGGCGAAAAGCTCAAGCATGTTCGCCTCCTTGTTGTAAGCCCAGGTCATGATCCAGTGTCGTATTGACCGGATAGGCATAGTGCACGGGGCCGTCGGCTTCGCCATAAACGAATTGGCGCACCCAGGGTGAGGTGGATGCCCGCACTTCATCCGGCGTGCCTTCGGCAATGATTTCGCCGTTGGACACGAAATAGACGTGGTCGACGATGTCCAGGGACTTATGGACGTCGTGCGTTACCATGACGGCGGTGGTGCCGAGCGCGTCGTTGAGCTTTTTGATCAGCAAGGCGATGACCCCGAGTGAAATCGGGTCGAGACCGGTGAAGGGTTCGTCATAGAGCATCAGCGCGGGATCCAGCGCAATGGCGCGCGCCAGCGCGACGCGCCGCGCCATCCCCCCGGACAGTTCTGCCGGCATCAGGTCCTGTGTGCCACGCAAACCAACGGCATTAAGTTTCATGACGACGAGATCGCGAATCATGTTCTCGGTCAGTCGGGTGTGCTCCCGGATCGGGAAAGCGACGTTGTCGAATACGGTCAGATCGGTGAACAGTGCGCCGAACTGAAACAGCATGCCCATGCGTCGGCGATGCTGGAACAGCTGGTTGCTGTTCATTGTGGCAACGTTTTTGCCATCGACGATGACTTCGCCGTGCTGTGGGCGGTATTGGCCCGATATCAAGCGCAGCAGCGTGGTTTTGCCGCTGCCGCTGCCCCCCATGATGGCCACCAGCCGACCACGCGGGATACGCAGATTGATGTTTTTTAGAACCGGCCGCTCGCCATAGGCAAAGCTGACGTTTCTGAGTTCGATGAATAAATCAGATGACACGGGCAACCCGAATTTCTTTTAAATAAAACAGTTTAGCGAGCCACAACCGGGAAATTCTATATATTTGCGCGTACGAAGCCAAATATAGACGCAAATATTTACAAAGCACGGCCCCGGGGGGGACGGTTTGCAGAAACCGGCCGACCGTGCCTGTCAGCGCGGCCGGCCTGTGCATCAGATCCCTCTGAGCAGGTCGTTGATGCTGGTTTTGGAGCGTGTTTGCGCGTCGACCTTTTTGACAATCACGGCACAGTAGAGGCTATAGTTTCCGTCTTTTGAAGGCAAGTTGCCAGAGACAACCACTGACCCGGCCGGAACGCGGCCGTAATGGATTTCTCCGGTTTCCCGGTCGTAAATGCGGGTCGACTGGCCGATGTAGACACCCATGGAGATGACCGAGCCTTCTTCGACAATCACTCCTTCGACGACTTCGGAGCGGGCCCCGATGAAGCAGTTGTCTTCAATGATGGTCGGATTGGCCTGCAGGGGTTCAAGTACGCCGCCAATGCCGACACCGCCTGACAGGTGGACGTTCTTGCCGATTTGCGCGCAGGAGCCGACAGTCGACCAGGTGTCGACCATGGTGCCTTCGTCGACATAGGCGCCGATATTGACATATGACGGCATCAGGACGGCGTTGCGTGCGATGAATGAGCCCTTGCGAACCATCGCATTCGGCACGACACGGAATCCGCCCGCCTGGAAGTCCGCTTCGGACCAGTCGGCGAATTTTGTCGGAACCTTGTCAAAGAAGCGCGTCACGCCATCGTCGGTCACGACGTTGTCGCGAATACGGAATGAGAGCAGGACGGCTTTCTTCACCCATTGGTGGGTGACCCATTTCGAATCGATTTTTTCGGCCACGCGCAGGCGGCCGGCATCCAGTTCCGAAATAACCTGGTCGATGGCGGCTTTGAGTTCCGGACTGACCGTTCCCGGGGTGATTTCGGCGCGTTTTTCGAACGCTTCTTCGATCAGGGCTTGAATCGGATGCATGTTTTGAGATCCTAGAGAGAGCGAAATGGTTGTAGTCATGGTTCTTTCAGTTCAGAGGGCTAAACGATACGCGATCCGGCGTGCGCCTTCCACGCATTCATCCAGAGGCGCGACCAGGGCGATGCGGATGTAGCCTTTTCCCGGGTTGTATCCATGCGCTTCGCGCGCCAGAAACGAGCCAGGCAGCACCGTAATGTGTTCGGTGGCATAAATCATGCGGGTAAACTCGAGATCGTCGCCGCCCGGCACCTTCAGCCACAGGTAAAACGAGGCGTCCGGTCGTTGCGCGTTCAGGCAGGACGACAAAACGGGAAGCACCGCATCGAATTTTGCCTGATAGGCGGCCCGGTTTTCTTCCACGTGTGTTTCGTCGTTCCAGGCCGCAATGCTGGCGGACTGGATGCTCGGGTTCATGGCACTGCCATGGTAGGTTCGGTACAGCAAAAACGCTTCGAGCAGGGCGGCGTCGCCGGCCACGAATCCCGAGCGCATCCCCGGTACGTTGGTACGCTTGGACAGACTGGTGAACATGACGATGCGGCTGAAGTCCCGCCCCAGTGCCCGGGCTGCCTGCAATGCGCCAAGCGGCGGCTCGCCGAAGTGGATTTCCGAGTAACACTCATCCGAGGCAATGATAAAACCATAACGGTCAGACAGCGCAAACAGCGTGCGCCAGTCGTCGAGCGACATGACCGTGCCGGTGGGGTTGCCCGGGCTGCAGACAAATACGATCTGGCAGCGTTGCCAGGTTTCTTCGGCGATTTCAGACCAGTCGGGCAAGAATCGGTTGTCTTCCCTGCTGTTTGCGTAACAGGGCTCGGCGCCGGCCAGCAGTGTCGCACCTTCATAAATCTGATAGAACGGATTGGGCGACACGACGACCGGCGGCCGCTCGCGATTCGGGTCGATCATGGCCTGAACAAAGGCGAACAGGGCTTCGCGACTCCCATTGACCGGCAGGATTTCGCGCTGGGGATCCATGGTGATGCCATAACGGCGCTGTAACCAGTTCGCGCACGCCTGACGCAAGGCCGGCGTCCCTTGCGTGGCCGGGTAGGAGGCCAGACCATCCAGTGACTCTGTCAGTGCGCGCAACACCACGGGAGGCGTCGGGTGTTTGGGTTCCCCGATCGACAGATTGATGGGCGTGCGTGTCGGGTCGGGCGTGACATCCGCGAGGAGTTGACGCAGTCGCTGGAAAGGGTAGGGTTGCAGGCGGTTCAGCAAGGGGTTCACTTCGCGTTGTCTCCAGAGCGATGCCCGGTCAAGGCTAATCAGACCAACTAGCATAACGCAAATGGCATTGCCGTGAGAATGATTGGGGCAAGCGAGCTGGCGTATTTATCTCCGTGGTACGAAATTTACATTCATTTGACATCAATTGGTGACGCCGTGGAAATCATTGACTGGAAAAGCAGACTGGATTGTTGCAAATACGATGCCAGTGTCGGTATCCGGATCGCCAGGCTGGCGGGAGAGGGCGGGTTTTCGACTTATCTGACCGTGATCGACCCGGGGCAGTCGGTGACGCCGCACTATCACGAATCCGGAGACGAGCATTATCACATCCTGAGCGGGGTCGGCGAGGTGTCCCTGTATGACCGGGTTGCCAACTTGGCTCAAACGGCGCGGGTATCGGGGCAGCAATCGTTTGTCGTGAATGCCAATACGGTTCATTGTCTGAAAAATACGGGCGCTGAACCTCTGGTTCTGATGTTCAGCTGCCCCGAAAGCCATCTGCAGCAGGACCGTCATTTTCTCCAGACTTAGAGTTGCCAGGACCCCAGCAGGGTTTTGAATAGCGATTTTGGCACGCGTTTGTGCACACCGATATAAATCAGGGTTTCCCGCAGGTCCGACAGCCGGGTATTGGGAAGCCCGATTTTTTCGCAGATGCGGGCGGTGCTCTGGCTGATCGAGTCTGCGTTGATCTGATGAGGAGTGGGACGGTAAGTGCTCATGAAGTGTGCGATTTTTGCAAAGTTCCAGTTCATGAGCAGAAAGAAGCATACTTCCTGTTCGTATTCGGTCAGGATGCCGTTGGCGACTTTCTCCTCCATATCGGCTTGTTCAAGGCTGCACGCTACGCCAAACATCGAAAAATATTCATTCAGGACGCGAAACAGTTTCCGGATACTGACATCGTGCGAGTAATAGATGACGCCGAGGATAGACCGGGATTCGTGGTGCTTCAGGATGTGTTTGCGAAAGACGCGGGCTTTGAGTCCGTCGCTGTAGCGGTGAATGTTCAGAACCGAAATGCTGTGCCCGATATCCGGAGAAATGATCAGTCGCTGGTCTTCGTTGACAAAATCCGCGGCGAACTGGGCGGTTCCTTCGCAGGGCATATCGCGGTCGAAGCGATCGGTGACTTCCTGTCCGTTTTTCAGACCGACGATCTGGGCGTAGGCATCCGTTGCGATCAAATGGCGCGAGTGAATGTCCTTGGCGCCCATGCAGATGTTGTTTTGGGACGAAATTGCCAGAATCGAGTCTTTGAACCGGTCGACGAGTTGCTGCTGTTCAACGGTGAATAGCTCCGGTGAGACGAGTGAATAAGGCATCCGTATGTTCCTCCAGTGTGTTGTGGCTGCAATCTGGATCAGAACCGGCATGGCTTTGCCGGTTCTTGAACATCTGCCTTGTCTGGTGCGCGCTTCGTCTGAAGATGGGGAAGGACGATGGAATGCAGGCGGCGTTATCCGGTCGGGGCGCCTGGATTCAGCCGCCGTAACCGCGAAATCAGGGTTGTGCGCGCGATGCCGAGTTGCCTGGCGGCTTCACTGACGTTGCCGCCACTGTCGCGTAGCGCATCTTGAATCAATGTGCGCTCAACGTGCTGCAGCGTCTGATCCAGCGAGCCCGGGCCGGACGTCCGCTCGGCGGGGGGCTGCGTCATGCCGTTTTCTTCCATGACGACGGTTTGCAGGACGGCGCCTTCACCCTGATGTAACAACACACTGCGTTGAATCGCATTTTCCAGCTCTCTGACGTTGCCGGGCCAGTTATGCCGGCGAAGTTCACGTTCGGCCGTTGTCCCCAGGGTGGTTGTCCTGGCGCCGAGCATGGCGGCGTGTTTTGCGATGAAATGACGCGCCAGCAACGGGATGTCTACCGGGCGCTGACGCAGGGGCGGAAGCGCGATATAGCCGACATTGAGGCGGTAATAGAGATCTTCGCGCAAGCGCCCGTGCGCGATGGCTTCCCGGGGGGGCTGGTTGAGCGCGGCAATCAGCCGGACATCCGCCTGAAGCACCTGCTGGCTGCCCAGCGGCGCATAGCTGCCGTCCTGCAGTACCCGCAGCAGCTTGCTTTGCAACGGTGCGGGCATCGAATTGATTTCATCGAGAAACAGCGTACCGCCATCCGCCAGCGCAAATAGCCCCTTGCGGTTTTCCGCCCCGGTGAATGCCCCTTTGGTGGTGCCGAACAGGGTGCTTTCCAGCAGGGTGTCGGGAATGGCCGCACAGTTGAGACAGAGCATCGGTCGTGCCGATCTTCGGCTCATGGCATGGGCCCGGCGCGCAAACAATTCTTTGCCGGTGCCGGTTTCACCGTAAATCAGGATGGGAAGTCCTGTAGCCGCATAGGCATCCACGCGCTGGATCTGCTGTTGTACCTGTGTATCGCGGGTGAGGATGTCTGGCGGCGTCGCCCGGTTTTCGGCACGGTCGTCCGGCATGCCCCTGACGATCCGACCGATTTCGATGGCGCCGATGAGTGCGCCGTCGCGGCCGAAAATGGGCTGGGCACTATGGCGATAGTGAATGCGCTGACCGTCCGGGCCATGATAGGCCTGATAGCTGTCACGGACACCGGTGTGGTCGCGCAGGCAGCGCAGCAAAGTGCTGTGCTCTGCATCGAGCCAGGGGGTGGCCTCCAGAATGGGGCGTCCGATGAGCTGCGCCGGATCTGTCCCGTCCATGCGCGCACTGGCGTGGTTGTAATACACGAAGCGTCCGGTGTTATCGATGATGGTTACCGCTCGATCCAGATCATCCAGTCCCTGCTTGAGACACTCCACCAGCCAGACAAGCTCGCCCGGGTGTGGTGGGTGTGTCGATTTTCCGTCGGCGTGCATACGCATTCCCCATGATTACAGCTGTCGATATGCAGACAGATGTCGATAATTCGACAAACAGCATAGCGCTTCGAGGTATAAAACGGGGAAAAATACCGATTTTGTACTCCTGAGGACTGAAATCCGGCGGATTTTCCCGAGGGTGCCTGGCATGGTTGTTGCAGAGGCGTGCGGGTCAATTGACGCGTTCAAACGATTCGCCTACCAGGAGGATGCATTATGTTCAAGCATGTCATTGTTCGTACGCCTTGCCGCACGCTGATCGATGGTCTGACTTCCGCCAATCTGGGAAAACCGGAGTATGAAAAGGCTTTGCAACAGCACAATGACTACATTCAGGCGCTCAGGCAATGCGATGTCGACGTGACGATTCTGCCGCCAAGCGAAGCATTTCCCGATTCGGTGTTTGTCGAAGATCCGGTGCTGTGCACACCGCATTGCGCCATTCTGAACCGGACGGGGGCCGAGAGCCGCCGCGGCGAGACGGCGCTGATTGAAGAAACCATCCGTCGTTTTTATGACAGGATCGAAACCATCGAGGCGCCCGGGACGGTCGAAGCGGGCGATATCATGATGGTCGGCAGCCATTTCTATATCGGGCATTCGGCTCGTACCAACCCGGAAGGCGCACGTCAGATGATTGCCATTCTGGAAAAATACGGAATGACCGGATCCGTGGTGCGTCTTGAAGAAGTCCTGCATCTCAAGACAGGATTGTCCTATCTCGAGCACAACAATCTGCTGGCTTCGGGCGAGTTCGTGACCAAACCCGAATTCCAGCATCTCAATATTGTCGAGATCCCCGCCAACGAGGCGTATGCCGCCAACAGCATCTGGGTGAATGATCGCGTGATCATGCCGGCAGGCTATCCGGTTGCGCTTGGTAAGGTGAAGGCGCTGGGGTATGAGGTCATCGAGGTGGATACGTCGGAGTTTCGCAAAATCGATGGTGGCGTGAGCTGCATGTCGTTGCGGTTTTAACCCGGTTCGATCGGCTGCCCGTACGACCGGTCCGGGCAGCCGGCTGGCTTCAATCCGCCGGTGTCAGCTTGCCGGCGCTGACCAGTCCTTTAATTGAATAAATATCGAAACGGGTACTTTTGCCTTCGATCTGGGCCGACGGTGCCACGCCTTCGATTTTGACGCCCAGCCTCGGACGCTTGACGACGACCCGTCCCCGCGCGGCCTTCAGTGCCGCCTCAAGCAGGGCCGCGCTGTCCAGGTCGTCGCCGATGACATGCTGAAAGGCCTGCATGTCTTTTTTTGCCGCGGCGCTTTTTCCCGTTTCCGGAAACATCGGATCGACATAGACGACATCTGGCTGGTGCTGGGCATCGAGTTGGCCGAGCCAGTCGATCGCATTGGCGTGTACCAGTTTCATCCGGGTTGCGATGTCCATGGTGTCGAGATCGACACTGGCACGCTCCAGCGCATCGTCGAGCAGTGCCGCCGCAACGGGGGATCGTTCGATCAGGGTGACCTGACAGCCCAGGCTGGCCAATACGAACGCATCTCTGCCAAGGCCGGCTGTTGCATCGATCACGGTGGGGAGCGGTGTGCCGCCCTTAAGCCCGATGGCGCGCGCCACCGGTTGGCCGCGACCGCCACCCTGCTCGCGCCGGTGCCGTGCGGCGCCTTCGACAAACTCGGCGTAGACCGCGCCATGTTTGCCGGTCGTGACCAGCTCCAGTCTGACGGGGCCCAGCTCAAGCCAGTAGCCGGATGTCGGGCGCTGGCGCACCAGCGGCAGATCGTAGCGCGTCGACAGGCGTGCTGCGGTGTCGCGCCGGGCGGACTCGGCGCAAAAAAGAGGAACGGAATGCATGCTTGTTTCAGGCGAGGGACAGGAGAGGGGACGATACGACAAGCCGGTCGCTTGGGCAAGGACAGGTTCGTTCCCCTTGTCGGCGCGACCACCCCCTCGGGTGCCGTGCGGATGATCGCCGTACCATGAGGCATGACCTGGTTGATCGGATTTATCGCTGGCGTCACGCTGTGCGCTGTCTTGCCCTCGTTGCCAGACTGGCGTATTCCGGTGATGTGCGGCGTTTTGCTCGGCGGATGGCTGGCGTTTATGCCCGCCTGGCTGAAAGCGGTCTGGCGGCTCTTGCCCGCACTGCTGTTCGGGCTGGGCTATGCCGCGTGGTGCGCCGATGCGCGCATGGCGCAGGCGTTGCCTGTCGAATGGGAGATGAGACCCGTTACGATGGTCATCGTCGTGCGGGACCTGCCGGCCCGCGTGCGAGACGGGACCCGGTTTCTCGCGGATGTAGAACAGGTGGAGACACCGGGTGCCCGGGTACCGGATACCTTGCGGCTGAATGCCAAGGGACAATGGCCCGCGGGTAGTCGGTGGCGTGTGACGGCTCGCCTGAAAGGACGCCACGCAACCGCCAATCCGTTCGGGTTCGATGCCGAAAAATGGATGTGGGCGCAGGGTATTCTGGGGAGCGGCAATATTGTCGGATCCGTTATCCGGCTTGACGACGCGTCTGACGTTGCGGCCCATATCGACCGGTTGCGAGAACGGATTGCCGCAAGAATTCATGACGTGCTGGGGCCGGGGCGCGCGGCCGCGTTGATCCGGGCGTTGACGGTGGGGGATCAGCAGGGCATCGACAGGCTGGACTGGCGCCAGTTCTCAAAAACAGGCATCACCCATCTGGTGTCGATTTCCGGATTGCATATCGGCATGGTGGCGGGTCTCTTTGCGGTGGTGACGCGGTGGGGGCTGCGCCGTCTTCCCCCCGGGCGCCTTCCTCCGCGCCTGATCGTGGCGGCGGTGGCGCTGGCTGCGGCGGGTGGGTATGCGCTGCTTGCCGGGTGGTCGGTTCCGACGCGTCGTACGTTTTTCATGCTGATGGTGGCGGGCGGTCTCATGGTGTGGCGGCGTGCCCTGTCTGCATTTCAGATCTGGTGGCTGGCGCTGGCGACGGTGTTGCTGCTGGACCCGTTTGCGGTGTTTTTTCCCGGATTATGGCTGTCTTTCGGGCTGGTTGGGGCCTTGATGCTGGCAACCATTGGCCGCCGACGGCCTCCGGGAAAGTGTCATGCCCTGCTGCTGGGGCAGTGGGCCAGCTCGGTCATGTCCATCGTGCCGCTGTCCGTTTTTTTCTCGGCGTTGCCGCTGATCTCGCCGCTGGCCAATCTGGTGGCGATTCCCTGGATATCCCTGCTGGTGGCGCCGCTGTCGCTGTTGGCCGTTGCATTACCATTCGACGCACCGTTATGGCTCGCCTCCTGGCTGGCCAGCCTGTTTCTGGACGGGATCGGCTGGCTGGCGCGCGCGCCGGTGCTGTTTGTACCCGGAATGCCCTGGCCCATCCTGATGCTGGCGCTGATCGGGTCTTTCTGGCTGATTGCGCCGTCCGGATTCGGTGGTAAAGGGTTGGGCTGCATGCTGCTGGTCCCGCTTTTCTGTCATGAGCCCCCCCGCCCCCCGCCTGGTGCCTTTGCCGTGACGGTGTTCGATGTCGGTCAGGGCCTCTCCGTACTGATCCGAACCACCAACCATACGCTGCTCTACGATACCGGTGCGCTGGATGCCGACAGCGTGGTGTTGCCGCAGCTGGCCGGACTGGGCATCCGCCAGCTCGACAGGCTGATGCTTTCGCATCACGACAGCGATCATGATGGCGCGGCTGCCGACATTGTCGAAGCGCTGCCGGTAAATGACGTCTGGGTGGGACAGGCGGCCAGCGCGGCAGGGGCGGAGCGCTGTCTGCCAGGCCGCGAGTGGGCCTGGGACGGGATTCACTTCGAGGTGATGGGACCGTTATCCGGGATCAGCGTACAGGGGAACAATCCGCAAAGCTGTGTGCTGCGCGTGGCCGGTGCGCATCATTCTATCCTGCTGGCGGGAGACATACCCGTGCAGGTCGAGTCGATGCTGATCGAGCGCTATGGCGGAAGGTTGGCCAGCTCGGTGTTGTTTGCCCCTCACCATGGAAGCAAAACTTCATCGTCGCCGGATTTCCTGCGTGTGGTCGCTCCCCGTTTTGGCGTCATCAGCGCGGGGTATCGCAACCGCTACGGCCATCCTCATGAAACGGTGCTGGCGCAATATCATGCAGCGGGTGTTAACGTCGTACGTACCGACCACTCGGGAGCGATCGATATCGTGCTGGATCAGACGGTGACCCTGCGCCACTTCCGGCAAGCGCAACCCCGCTACTGGCGTCAGCGTTGAAGCAAGGTGGCCTGGACGATATTGCCTCTGCCCTGATAGTTGACCTGATCGAAAGAAAGCTTGCGGGCAATCAGGATGCCACGTCCGTGGCTATCCAGGTAGGAGATCGATTCTGTGTCCAGAAAATGCTCCCAGTCGAAGCCTTCGCCCTGGTCGGTAATCTTGAAACAGATGGATTCTGGCGTCCTGCTGAAGTCCACGGTCACCTGGCGCGGCCCCAGCTCCGGATCCTTGAGTCGGCGCTCCAGCTCCGGCTCCCAGATGCCTTCAGCCTGAAGGCGGGTTTTTTCGTGGTAGCTCAGATTGAGGTTTCCGTGCTCGATCGCGTTGACCAGCAGTTCAAAAAGACCGGTCGCGACACGCTCCGGATGCGGACAGGCCTTGGCCAGCATGGCGGTGACCCATTGTGCTTCCTTGTGGGTCCGAAAGGCGAAACTGGCATGATTGAGATAGCTCAACGCTTCTATCTGCTGATTGGCCAGTTCGCGGAAATGCATGTGCCGGTCCCAATGGCTGACCGCCGCTTCGACAACGGCCAGCAGCATTTCGCGCGAGAAAGGTTTTGTCAGATAGTAAAACGCGCCCGCGGACAGGCTTTCCTGCACGCTCGACGCCGCACCCACCGCGGTTTGCATGATCACCGGCAAAAACTCAAGGCGCGGATTGCCTTTTATGCGTCGCAAGACCTCAAAACCGCTGATGCCTGGCATCATCTTGTCCAGCAGCACGCCCGCAAAACTTTCACCGTCCGCTTCGAGGATACTCCATGCCTCTTCGCCGTTTTCCGCAGAGACCGCCTGGTACCCTGCATCGCCCAAGAGTTCAGCCATCAGCTCAAGATTGAACGGTTCGTCGTCGACCAATAGCAGTTTATGCGTCATGTTTCATGTCCTCGATGGGGGGGCGCTTTGTTCGCAGCGGAAGCGTGAAGCTAAAGATTGCCCCACCTTCCGGCCCATTTT
>Ga0326727_10017222_pt1 | contig 15046 bp, 15 predicted proteins | sample MB2enrmetagenome_FD_207643 | JGI IMG/M metagenome (GOLD analysis project Ga0326727, IMG submission 207643) | Lab enriched peat soil microbial communities from McLean, Ithaca, NY, United States - MB29MY | ecosystem: Environmental > Terrestrial > Soil > Wetlands > Peat | place: USA: New York... | reverse complement strand
TCTCGCGCTGTGCGAAAGTTGCTCATGGGATTTCTCATCGCGGCCGGTATCATTCTGGCTCTGGCTGCGGTCGGGGTGCTGGCCATCAATCTCTACGTCCAATCGGTCGGTACTCAGAAACGCATCGAACATGCCCTGAGCAGCGGACTTAAGGTGCCCGTGCATATCACCAGCACGATAGTGACACCATGGAGCGGCCTCAAGGCCAGCGGAATCACCGTCCAGCAAATCCCTCCGGCCACCGGCAACTTCCTCGAGGCTGCCAGCTTTACCGCCCATTTTAGCTGGATGGCGCTCATGAAACACCGGCTCGATGCCAGCGAAGTCTCCCTCGATGAGCCCGTCGTGACCTGGTTCCAATCCCCCGGCGGCCGATGGGAGCTGCCCCGCGAAGCCCCTTCGCCACAGCCGCCTTCGCGACCCCAGGCCGAGCCCCACCACCGCGCCGGCCCGGCTTGGGAAGTCAACGTTCACAGGCTCGCGGTCAACGGCGCCACATTCGATTTCTGGGACGATAAAGGCATCCGCATGCTTCAGTTTACCGGTGTCCAGTTCGATTGCCTCGATCCCCGCGCTTCCGGCACCCGCGGTCACGCCTCGGCCGCGAACATTTCCCTGCACGACAAGCTCTTCTTTCGCGACATGCAGACCGACTGGTCCTTCGGGCTCGGCCTCCTCAAGCTCACCGCCTTCCAGACCGCCGTTGGCGGCGGCGCAATCCGCGGCGACGCCCAGGTTGCCACACTCGCCAAACACAGCCCGTTCAAGGTCAGCGCCACTTTTGACGGCGTAAACGTGAACCGCCTCATGGTCGAGGCCGGCCAGCCCGACGGACAGGTCACCGGCGCCATGAAAGGGCGCCTCGATCTCGCCGGCAATTCCGGCAAGCGCAGCAGCATCAACGGCGCCGCCCACCTCGAGCTTGCCGGCGCCCGGATGCAGAACATCGAGATATTGCAAGTGCTCGGCCAGGCTTTGCAAATCCCCGACCTCGTGGAATTGAACCTCAAGACCGCCACCGCCGACGCCCGCGTCGTCAGCGGCGTGATCGATGTCGATAAATTGTTCCTCGAGTCCCAAAACCTGCAACTCACCGCACACGGCACGATTGGGACCGATGGAAAACTGGCGCTCGACGCGCGCCTGACCGTAAACGGCGTCATCAGCAGCCGTCTTCCGGCCTTTATTCTCACCTACTTCAAGCCCGGCGACAGCCCCGATTCCCATTACATCGACTTCGGCGTCGGCAACACCCTCTCCCATCCCAAAACCAATCTGGTCGAAAACATCCTCGGCCACCGCATCGAAGGCCAGATGACAGACCTGTTCCAAACCATCTTCGGCAAAAAGCGCAAGACCCCCGCCCCGGCGCCCACACCGCCGTAAACTCGGTTGTGTCACCGCTATAGCGAGATCTTCGCGTGACGATGCGCCTGCGATTCCCTTGAAACTGCGGGGCTATTCGGGTAGTAGTGAGATGGGAATTTCCTAATGACCGTCACCGTTCAAATCCCGGAGCAACTCGCCGCCCAGCTTCACCAGGGAAGCGATGAGGCGCGTTCGCGACAGTTTCTGGAGGCTTTCGTTTTACAGCGCTTCGCGGAGGGAGAGTTGACTACCATGCAGGTTGGGCAGGCGCTGGGCTTATCCTTCCACGAGGCTCTGCAATTTCTTCACGATCACAACGCGCCGCCCGATGTGACCTCGGAAGAACATCTCCAGCAATTGGCTGATTTGGACAGGATGACGGCGGAATGAAGGGCGTTGTCGTCTCGGACACGTCGCCTGTTTGTTATCTTATCGAGACGGATATTGTGGAATATCTTCCGCGGCTTTTCACGGAAGTTCTTGTGCCGCCAGCCGTCGTCGAACGATTCGCAGATAGAGGCTGGGTCAGTTTTGACGAAGTTATCGCCCGGCTTCGCCTGACGACGTTTCGGTACAATGAACAAATCATCTCCGATATACGGGAGCGTCTCCGGGTGAAATAATTATAGTTGCTGAAAGGCTTCGTCGAGCCTTGCCAATCCTCATTCTCGATTCTCGAATTTCTCCCCTCAATGCGCGTAATTTCCGGCACCGCCCGCGGCATGTCTCTGGTCGCTCCAAAGACCGACATTCGTCCCACCATGGATCGGGTGAAGACGGCCATTTTCTCCACCATCCATCTGGACCTTCCAGGCTCGCGCGTTCTCGATCTCTTCGCCGGCGCCGGCACCCTTGGCATCGAGGCTCTCAGCCGTGGCGCCGCCTCGGCCATCTTTGTCGAAAAAGAATCTCGCGCCACTGACGCCATCCGCCGCAATCTCGAAAAAACGCGCCTGCTCACCGGCGCAACCATCCACGTGCTGGATATCTTCAGTTACCTCGATCGCCTCGCCCCGAAAGGCGCGTTCGATTTTATCTTTGCCGACCCTCCTTACGCGAAGAAACCGGGTGAGCGCGATTTCACCCCCGAGCTGATGGCCTCCGCCGCTCTCGCCGATGCCCTCGCACCCGGCGGCCTCTTCATTCTCGAAAAACTCCCCGGCCAGCCAATTCCTCTCGGCGACCGTTGGGAAATGATCCGCGAGCGCCGCTACGGTGCGACCGAGGTCGCATGGATGCGGACCAAGGCGGCTGCCGATCCCGCCAAGGCGCCCGCCGATTCTGCCCCGCCGTCCGCCGATTCCGTCCCATGACGACCAATCCCCCCGTCCGGAAACGCTCCGCGAAACTCTCGCTGCTGATATACAATCTGTTTTTCCCACTGGCGTTCCTCGCAATGCTCCCCGGCATCCTGCGCCGCATGCGTCGCCGGGGCAATTACCAGCGAAAGTTCCCACAGCGCTTCGGCCGGTACGATGAAGCCGAACGCACCCGCCTCGCGGTCGGTCCCTGGGTCTGGGTGCATTCCATCTCCGTCGGCGAGACCCTGCTCGCCCTCCGCCTCATCCGGACGATGCGCGAGTTGCAGCCCGCCTTGCGGGTCGTCCTTTCCGCCACCACCACCACCGGCTTCGCCCTCGCCGAGGAGAACGCCTCGGACTGGCTCGAGCCGATTTACAATCCCGTCGATGCCTTGCTCCCCGTTCGCTGGGCGCTCGATGCCGTCTGCCCGCAGCGCATCATATTCATCGAGGCCATCTGGCCAAATCTCCTCTCCCAGGCCGCGGGGCGCGGCATTCCCACCTCCCTCATTGCCCGCCTTTCCCCCGGCTCCGAGTCCCGGTTTCGCCGGTATCGCTTCTTCACCGGCCCCATCTTCCGGCTGCTCGATGCGATCTGCGTCGAGGAACCCGCCGATATCGGAAAGTGGCAATCCCTCGGCGTCGAACCTGAACAGGTCCATCTCACCGGAAATATCAAGTTCGACCAGCCCGCGCGCCCCGATGATCGCGCCTCGGAATTCCGCGAGCTGCTCCTCCGCCTTCGCGTCCCTCCTGATGCGCCGGTCCTTCTCGGCGGCAGCACATTCCCTGGCGAGGAAGGCATGCTCGCCCGCATCTGCATGCGCCTCCGGCGCGAATTCCCCGACATCTTCCTCATCGTCGTCCCGCGCCACGTGGAGCGCGCCAACGAAGCCGCCGCCGAGATCACCGAGGCCGGCCTCACGTTCGCACTCCGCTCCGCCGCCGCGCAGCGCGACTCGCCTCCCGGCTCCCTGCTCGTCAATACCACCGGCGAATTGCGCGCCTGGTACGAGCTTGCCACCGTCGTCTTCATCGGGAAGAGCCTCAGCCCCGTCTCGAGCGGCGGCCAGAATCCCATCGAGCCCGTCTTCGCCCGCAAGCCCGTCCTTTTCGGCCCGGGCATGGATAACTTCCGCTCCGTCGTCGTCCGCCTCATCGAAGCCGACGCCGCCATCCAGGTCCTGGACGAGTCCGCCCTCGAATCCAATATCGCCTCCCTCCTCCGCGACCCCGCCCGCCGCGAAGCCCTCGCCCTTCGCGCCCTCGAAATCGTCTCCTCCCACCAGGGCGCCACCCGCCGCACCGCGCAACTGGTGCTCGGTAATTGAAATTGAAGTTACAGAGACATTCAATGGACAGCATCCTCACGGAAGCGAATGCTTCAGGAAAAAGTCGATCATTTCCCTGTTCGCCGAGATATCCGTGTTGTACGGCCCAAGCGCTGTCTCCGTTCGCTCTCTGATGATGGGATTCCTCGGAACGAGCCCCGGCCATTCATGACCCATTCCTTCTATTTTCCAAACGATAGCATCAGCTCCTCCCGCGAGCGGAGGGTAGAGCGTGCATTCCGCCTTCCTCACTTTCTTGACAAGGGTTCCCTTGGACGAAACGCGGTTTAAGCGAAACCAATTCTGCAGATGCCGGCGGCTCCGTTCTGCGGCGTCAGGGGCTCCGGGACGCTGAATGGGATCGAGAGTCCCCCAAAAATACATCATCGGGACGGGACGTTTCGGCGGCGGGGGATCGTAGAGGCTCAACTCGCTTGCGCACCCGGCCACCGCCGCAAAAGTGTCGGATAATTCCATCGCCAGGCGAAAACTCATCGCCGAGCCATTGGACCAGCCCGCGCTGTAGAGACGGCGCCGGTCGATTTTGACGACTCGCGCAATGTCAGCAATCAACGCCCTGAAAAAGGCCACATCGTCGATCTGGTCGCGAAACGCCAGCCCATAGTTTGGCGATCGGTTGTCCGGTCCCGGTCCCGCGTTCCATGAGTTTCCATATCCTTGCGGAAATGCGACGACAAAGCCCAACGGTCCTGCTTCCTGCTGCACCCCCATTCTGGTCATCTCTTCGGCAGTCCCGCCCCCGCCGTGAAGAAAGAAGATCACCGGGGCGGGTTCGGCCGGTTTTTCGGGTATTGAGAGAATATAGGATCGCTCACGCCCGTTGACGACGATGGTCCGGTCATGCAACCCCGGCAGCAGATCTGCAGCAAACGGCGGCGGTGAGGAGAGTCGCAATTGCAAGGATGGCTTTGAACCGGGATTTTCCAGATGGGCCGGAGTTCATAGGCCGCAGCATTTGTTTCACGCGTGATTTTCTCTCCCGGGTTTCATCCTGCAAGTGCATTTGGCCATATTCCCGGCCCATGCTCGTCAATACCACCGGCGAATTGCGCGCCTGGTACGAGCTCGCCACCGTCGTCGCCCGCCTCATCAAAGCCGGCGCCACCATCCAGATCCGGGACGAGTCCGCCCTGGAATCCAGCATCGCCTCCCTCCTCCGCGACCCCGCCCGCCACGAAGCCCTGGCCCTTCGCGCCCTCGAAATCGTCTCTTCCCACCAAGGCGCCACCCGCCGCACCGCGCAACTGGTGCTGGGCATTTAAGAGGCAAATCGCTATTTGAAGAAGCGCTGTCGATAATTCGTCGCTGCCTCCTCGCATGGCCTCTTCAATTAGCAATCAGACTTTAGCAATCAGCAATTCCCTACGCTGGGGCATTCTCGGCACCGGCGGCATTGCCCGGAAGTTTGCCGCAGCCCTCAAGGACTCCCGCACCGGCCGGCTCGTGGCAGTCGGCAGCCGCGCGGAGGATACCCTCCGGGCTTTCCTCGCCGATTTTCCCGTCCGCGGTTACGCGAACTATGATGCGGTTCTCGCCGATCCCGAGGTGGAAGCCGTTTACATCTCCCCGCCCCATCCCTTCCACGCCGAGTGGGCCATTCGCGCCGCGCGCGCCGGCAAGCACATCCTCTGCGAGAAACCCCTCACCATGAACGCCGCCGAGGCCGCCGCCGTCATCGACGCCGCCCGCTCCGCCGGCGTCTTTCTCATGGAAGCGTTCATGTACCGCTGCCATCCGCAGACGGCGCGGCTCGTCGAGCTGGTTCGCGAGGGCCGCATCGGCCCAGTGCGCCTCATCCACGCAAACTTTTCCTTCCGTTGCGAGTGGAACCCCCGCAGCCGGCTTCTCGCGCGCGAACTCGGCGGCGGCGGCATCCTCGACGTCGGCTGCTATTGCGCATCCATGGCCCGCCTCATCGCCGGCGCCGCGCAGGGCGCGCTCTTTGCCGATCCCATTGAACTCAAGGCCGTCGGGAATATCGGCGAGGCCGGTGTCGACGAATTCTCGGTCGCGGTCCTGAAGTTTCCCGCCGGCATCCAGGCGCAGATCGCCTGCGGCGTGCGGGTAGCCCTCGAGAACACGGTCCGCATCTACGGCGACAATGGCCGCATTGACGTTCCCAGCCCCTACGGCATCAACGGTGGCAAAACCGGCTCCTCCTCCATCTTCGTCACCCTCGGCAATCAGCCACCCGAGGAAGTCAAAATCCACGCCGACCGCACCCTTTTCGCCATCGAGGCCGACACAGTCGCCGAATATATCAGCGCCAGGGAGTCGCCCGCCATGTCCTGGGCCGATTCGCTCGGCAACATGCGCACTCTCGACCGCTGGCGTGCGGAAATCGGTCTCGCTTACGACGCTGACAGCGCACCCGGCGCGTGAAATACGCGATTTTGCGGGGTGGTGAAATGCCGTCGCAAACGGCTGGAATCCTCTATTTATCGGGCTTCGCGCTTCTTTTCTCTTGCCCTTTTTTCCCAGCAAGTAATTTTCCATCCTTCCAAATTCAATACGCCACTCATGCCAGCTACATCCACTCAGCAGGAAATCGATGAACTCAAACGCCGCCTGGAGACTCTCCGGGAAGAAGCCGAGGACGAACTCCGTCAGCGCCTTGCGCAAGCCCGCCAGGTCGTGACGGACCTCGAGCGCGAACTCTCGGAGGTCACCGGCCGTCCCTCTGCCAGCGAGATCAAGGCTCTCGCCGCTTCGCGTACGACCCGTACGCGCCGGCCTTCCATCAGCGACGAGGAACTCAAGACCCAGATTCTCCAGATTCTGGTCACGACCAATCCTCACGGCATCAACGCCAAGCAAATCGCCACCGCCGTCAACCAGGCGCCCGCTCGCGTCCGCCAATTCATCGCCGCGAATCCGAAGGCCCTCCGCCGCACCGGCAGCGGTCCCGGCACGAAGTTCTTCCTGCCTTAAGGCCCGAAGGCCCGAAGATTACCCGATCTCGCCGTGCAGCGGCGCCAGGTCCCGGTCCGTCCGCGCAAAATCCCGGTACCGTTTATCCAGCGCGATGCTGCGCTGGAGCGCCTCCCGCGCTGCGTCGATCCGGCCCAGCACGCATGAGTAACAGGCCAGGTTGTAGTGATAAATCGCCTTCTCCCGTAGCGTGATGGGCGCCGCCAGCAACGCCTGGATCGCCTCCGCCGTGCGCCCCAGCTCGTGCAGGCAGTACGCCGCGTGGACCCAGCCCCCTTCCTCCTCCGGCGCCACTTCCGCGAGCTGCCGCGAGAGATTCAACGCCTCCTTCCATTTTTGCTCGTTGATCAGGATCAGGATCCGCATCTCGAGCACGTCCGGGCGATGCTGCGCATCGTCCGAAAGGGCGTCGAGTTCCCGCCACGCCTCGCGCCAGAGGCCGAGTTCATGGTATCCTTGCGCCGCTAGGACGCGCTTTTGGAAGTCTTCCACGGGTTATTGATTACAAATACCACAAAAGGAGGGGAGCCGAAAAATTTTCGATTGTTCCCCCGCTATTCCAGCAGCGTCTCCAGCTCCGCCACCCGCCGGGCGAAAAGTTGCAGCGTATGTTCGATCGGTTGTGGAGTGGTCATGTCCACCCCCGCCGCTTGCAAGGTCGGCAGCGGAAATTGCGAGCCGCCCGATTTCAGGAAACCCAGGTAACGCTCCACCTTCCCCTGCCCGTCGCGCAGCACCCCCTGCGAAAGGCTGACCGCCGCGGACATTCCCGTCGCATACTTGTAAACGTAAAACGCGCTGTAGAAATGTGGGATCCGCAGGCACTCCAGGTCCAGTTCCGGGTCCAGTGTGAACTCCGGCCCGAAATAGGCCTCCAGCAGCCCCCGGTATGCCGAGCGGAACGTGTCCAGCGTCAGCGCCTCCCCGGCTTCTTCCATTTCGTGGACGATCTTCTCGAACTCCGCAAACATCGTTTGCCGGTAGATCGTCCCGCGGATGTCGTCCACCTGCCGGTTGATCAAATAGGCCCGCATCCGCGGGTCGGTGGTCTTTTCCAGGAGGTGATGCGTCAGCAGCTCCTCGTTGAAGGTCGATGCGACCTCGGCCAGGAAGATCGGGTAGTCGTAATTCTGGAACAACTGCTCCCGCTGCGAAAACCACGTATGCATCGAGTGCCCCGCCTCGTGCGCCAGCGTGTAAATATCGGCGAACACGTCCTCCTTGTAATTCATCAGGATGAACGGCGGATTGCCGTACGAGCTGGATGAAAACGCCCCCGAGCGTTTGCCCCGGCTCTCGTAGCGGTCGCACCAACGCTGCGAGCGCAACCCGTCCGCCAGCGTCCTCGTATACTCGGACCCGAGCGGCTCCAGCGATGCGATCACCAGGTTGATGCCCTCGTCAAAACTCGTGTGCGTTTCCAGGTCGGAAACCATTGGCACCGCCGTGTCGTACTGGTGGATTTCGTCCAGCTTCAGCACCCGCCGCCGCAGGCGCATATAGCGAAAAAGCGGGTCGAGATTAGCCCGCACCGTGCTTATGAGGTTATCATAAACGGAAAGAGGAATATCGTCATGATAGAGCGCACGTGCGCGCGCATGAGGAAAATTGCGTGCACGCGCGGCAAATACATCCGCCCTCACCGAGTGCGCCAGCGACGACGCCAGCGTATACGCGTGATCGTTGAACTCCGCATAGAATTGATGGAACGCCTTCTTCCGCAGCACCCCGTCCCGCTTGACCATGAATGAGCTGAAGGAACTTTGCGAAAGCGGCCGCTCAACCCCTTTCTCATCCGTGATCGCTCCGAACTTCATATCCACGTTTGTAAGCTGCGAGAAGGTCTCGTGATGCCCATATAGCGCGCTCGCCCCGAGCGCCAGCAGCCGCTCCTCCGCCTCCGAAAGCGTGTGCGGGCGCAGCCGCCGTATCTTCCGCAAAGCGATCCGCCAATCGGCCAGCACAGGATCCGCGAGGAATGCATCGAACGTCGGATCGTCGATCGCCTGAATCTCCGGCGAGATAAACGACGATGCCTCGCCCACCTTTGTCAGCAGGTTCTGGAGCTGTGATTCCCGCTTGAGGTTTTCCGCATCCGAGCTGTCCTCCGATACGCGCAACGAGGCGTAATGATTAAGGCGCTCGACCCTCACGCTCAGATCCTTGTCAAACTCCAGGCACTGCTGAAGATTCGCCGCGGACCGTCCGATCTCCCCCTTGAACTCTGCATACCGCGGGAACTGTTCCGTCAGTCGCGCGAAGTCTGCCGCCCAATCCTCCGGAGTCGGATAAAGGACCGCCAGGTCCCAAGTATCACCGGGTGCGACCTCGGACCGGGCTGGTATTCGGGCCGAGCCGGCCGTTTCATCGTCCTTAAGCTTGTATGTGCGGGGTATTGAGCCGGGTGGGAGGGCGGTAAGATTCACTATGACGATTGTCCGCTTTACCCCGCTTCAAGGCAAGCGGGCGGATCGAGGATTACTCCACCTCTACTTCGCGCGTTCCTTTTGCAACGCGGCACGCCTCGACCTGCGTCCGGATTTTGTCCGCGAGCTTCAACCTGCTCGGGATATGGTCGATCACGATCACGGGTGAAGTCTCGTCCGAGGTCATCAGCTCGATGTTTTCCAGGCCGAAGAGCCGTAGCCGGAAAGGCTGGACGATGCGCATGTCCTTCACGCGGTAAAGCTCCAGTGAATCCGTTGTGCGGGAAAGAAAACCCTCGCTACAGAGCAATCGCTCGGAAGTCAGCTCGAACTGCTGTGCATTGACCGCCAAATACCGACACAGGGCATAGATCACCGGTACGCCCAGGAATCCCGCTCCCGGCGGCCAAAGCCATAAGATGAACGAGAGGAAAAGGATCGCGCTCGCGCCGAGCGCGGCAAAGAAAAACGGCCACGCATTTTTTACCTGCGAAGGCGAGCCGGTCCAGATGGTTTCTTCAGGCATTTGGGAAAACTGATGGGTAGATATTAGTTCGAACGAAAACTCACTGCACTTCAACTTCGATTTAAACCTCCCAGGTACCTGGTAATGTCTGGTTCCCAGCTTCGCCATGTCACCAGCGGCGCAAGCGTGTGGCGCCCATCCTGGCGCCATGTCCAAGGAGGGTCCTGCATGCGGCCCAAGGCGCACACGCGCGAAGCACCCAGGCTTGCGGCTCGCTCCGCGAAAGGTTGCGTGTTGGGCCAGATGGCGATGGTGCTGAGGCAGGGTCTGGCGAGTTCCACCGCGGCGGTGGGGTCTTCCGGCAGGGGACGAACGTAGATTACGCGGTTCAAGACCGAGGGATGGAAGATGGGATCGCCATCATAGATGACGGTCCAAGCATCGGATTCACGGCTTTCCCAAAGGTGGACATCGTGGCCGATGGCCATTCGGAAGCGAGCGGTTTCGCGGCTCTCCGAGATTGCCGCGGCTTCCGACAAACTGAGTTTTGACCGCGGGCTGGTTCCCTCGAATCGCTCGATTTCCCCCGCCAGCCGGGCGGCGTATTCCTGCGGACGGTCTGCGACATAGATGCAGTGAGGCGAAAGGCAGCCCTGCTGGTCGAAAAGCGAGGCGTCCCTGGCTGCCAGCGGCGCGGATTCGAACGCCGCATCTTCGAACACGATCCCGAGGCTGATCCGGTGTCCATAGCCGAGAAAAATCTGATTCGGAAGCGCCAGCGCGCGGAAGTGTTCGACTGTTTCGTCCGAACCGAAAACGATGATGGCGTCTGCCGCAGCCAGCCCTGGATCGGGATGCCTTGTTGAGAACTCGACCCGTGCGCGGAGGTCCGCTGGAAGCCTTGCTACAAACGCCTCGGCATCCGGCAATCCTCCGCTGGGCAGCTTGCAAAGATTTCGCGACCCGAGAAGCAGACCACGGACGAGGCTTTGCAATGCCGCGTGGGGAGTATTGCCGCTGACGATGTGCAAAATGACGCGGGGTGCGACGGCGCGCAGCATTTGGTTGCCAATCGTCTGAAAACCATCGAGCACAGACTCGTGCCCCAGTTCGATGCGCAGCCAATCAAGAAACATTTCAGCCGAAACCGGCCCCAGCAGATGCTCGAAGTCACGGCAGGCATCCGCGATTGCATGGGCGCGTTCGACGGTGTTCATGAGGTCGCGGAGAGCATTACATCGGCGGCGCGGGAGCAGCCGCGTGGGAGGGCGGCCGGGTCGCGTCCCAGCAATTCGAAATCCGCTCCGCGACGAATTGCGAGGTCGCGGGTCTGGATTGCGAATACGGAACCGAGATTTGCCAGGTCATAAATTTGGAGCAAACCGGTCTCGCCATCGGCGACTTCCCGGCCGGTCGCGGGGTTGACCGCGATGGTCCGTACCCATGGCGGTGCGGTGTGAGGGCGGTCGAGGCCGCGGGTGTAACATTGGGAGGATAGTTCCGTCATTCCGTATTCGTTGATGATGTCGTCCGGCGCGAGCCCGAGTCGCTTCTGGAACATTGCGTAAAGGCTGGCTTTGGAAAGTGTGCGCCCAGACCCTTTATAGCCGCCGGTTTCGAATGCGAGGCTCCCGATGGGAAGCGCGAGAGAGCTTCCCTCCAACGCCTCGAACCAATGGAGGAACGCGAGCGCCGTCCCGAGAAGCATGACCGGCTGTCCTCTCCGACTGAACTCATCCACCAAATCGCGAAGGCGATCCAGATCGAGCTGGCCGTGGGTGTTGATGCACCAATGCTGCTCGGCGTTGGCCGCCCGTGCTTTCAAGGTTCCCATCATGTGCGAGAGCGAGGAATGGGGCGCGTCGGAAGGGTGGGCGATCAGGATGATTTGCGGCAGCGGCTGAAGGCCAAGAAGATCCCAACCGCGCAAGACCGCTTCGTCATACAATCGCAAGGAACTGAAGTGATGTACCCCGCGGTCTGCGCCGGTTGTGCCGCTCGTATGGAAAGCAGCGATCTCCTTGGCGGCGGGAAATGATCGGAGCGCCGCATATTTGAACGCAGCCTGGAGCAGTGCCGGGATCTCGCGCCACCCAGCGGGGGAATCGCCCGCGCCCAGGAGCCGGCAGTATTGATCGTAAGGGGGATTGTATTCCCGCTGGTACCGGTAGACCTCCAAGGCCAAATCATCGAAGCGCCCCGGCTCTCCGGCCGCGATGGCAGCCGAAAGGAGGTTTTCCAATTCTTCGAAATTCCGAGTCATGCAGGCGCCACGGCGAGGCCGAAGGCTTCATGCGCCAGGTTCGCGGCCTGGTTGACCAACTTCTCGTCCAGGATGACGGCGATCTTGATCTCGGAGGTTGAGATCATCTGGATATTGATTCCGCCGGCGCTCAGGCACTCGAACAGTTTCGCTGCGACGCCTGAATGCGACCGCATGCCGATCCCGACGACGCTGAGCTTTGCAATGCCGTCCTGAGCGATCATCTTCAACGCGCCGATTTCCCGCACGATCGGCTGGAGCGCCAGCTCAACCTTTGGAAGTTCGTCCTTGTTCAACGTGAAGGAGACATCAGTCGTTCCGCTCACCGAGACGTTCTGGACGATCATGTCGATAATAATATTAGTCTCCGCCAGCGCAGTAAAAATGCGCGCTGCTGTGCCGGGCCGATCGGGCACTTGAACGACGGTCACTTTCGCCTGGTTTCGTTCCACGCTCACCCCGCGGATCACGACTTCTTCCATTCCTGCGTTTTCTTCTTTCACGATGGTACCTGGGTTTTGGTTGAAACTGCTGCGGACTTCGAATACGACGCCAAATTTTTTTGCGAACTCGACGGAGCGCGACTGCATCACTTTTGAGCCGCTACTGGCCATTTCGAGCATTTCATCGTAGGAAATTTCCGGGATTTTGCGGGCATTTTTTACGATCCGCGGGTCGCACGTATAGACGCCGTCCACATCGGTGAAAATCTGGCAGACGCTGGCGTTGATTGCGGAGGCGATTGCGATGGCGGTCAGGTCGCTGCCGCCCCGACCGAGCGTGGTAATGCGCCCGTCCGTGGTCGATCCCTGAAAGCCGGCGACGATTACGATGCAGCCGTCCTTGAGGTACTGGCGAATCTGGCGGGGGGTGATGTTCGCGATCTTTGCCTTGGTGTGAAAGCCGTCGGTGACGATGCCAGCCTGGGCACCGGTGAGGGAGACGGCCTTTTTCCCCAGCCCGTTGATTGCCATGGCCGTTAGGGCAATCGTGGTCTGCTCGCCAGTGGCCAGCAGGACGTCCATTTCGCGCTCCGCAGGCTGCGGCGAGACTTCGCGGGCCATTTTGATGAGGCCGTCGGTTACGCCGGACATCGCGGAGACGATTGCGACGACCTGATTCCCTTCCTCCTGAGTCGCGATGATGCGGCGGGCCACATTGAGGATGCGTTCCGGCGTGCCGACCGAGGTTCCCCCATACTTCTGGACGACGAGGCTCATGGGAGATTGCTGAGTGCTGAAAATTGAGGGCTAAATGGTGAATAGCCTATTGAGGGGCGAGGGGAAAAGTACCTTGATTTGGTTTGATCAGGTTTGATTAGGTTTGATTTGGTTTGATTGGGCTTGATTGGGCTTGATTGGGCCGGCGGGATCCGATTCGACGGGATCGAGGTGGCGAACCGGGGTGAGAAGAGCGAAGGCATTTCCTAATTTAGGCAGGTGACCTGGTGAGGCTCTTAGTCCGCGACCAGCAATTTCATGATTTCGGCCTTTTCCGCCTTTGCGGGGATAATCCTGCCGCATTGCTCGCGGGCGATATCTGGATCCTTGAGGCCATGGCCGGTGACGGTGCAGACGATGCGGGCGCCTTGCGGGATGGCCGGGAGGGGGCAGGCAGCGCAGCGTTCCTTGCCGACGCATTTAAGGAGACCGGCAATCGAGGCGGCGCTGGCGGGTTCGACAAAAATGCCTTCGCGGGAGGCAAGTTGGTGCTGGGCGTCGAGTATTTCGAGGTCGGTGACAATATCGATGGCGCCGTGGGACTCACGAATGGCGGTGGCGGCCAATTGCCAGCTTGCGGGGTTGCCGATGCGGATGGCGCTCGCGACGGTCTCCGGGTTGGGGATGATTTTGTCGTGATAGATGGGGGCGGCGCCGGCGGCCTGGAAGCCGAGCATCATGGGGAGTTTCGAGGCGCGGCCTATTTCGTGAAATTCACGGTAGCCCTTCCAGTAGGCGGTGATGTTGCCGGCGTTGCCGACTGGGAGGATGTGAAGGTCGGGGGCGTCCTGGAGTTCCTCGATGATCTCGAAGGAGGCGGTCTTTTGACCCTCGATGCGGTTGGGGTTGATCGAATTGACGATGGAAACGGGCTCGGTCTCGCCGATTTCGCGGACGAGGCGAAGGGCATCGTCGAAGTTCCCGTCGATGGCGACGACCTTTGCGCCATACATGAAGGCCTGGACGAGTTTGCCCATGGCGATTTTGCCAGCGGGAAGCAGCACGATGCATGATATCCCCGCACGTGCGGCATAAGCTGCAGCAGCAGCGGATGTGTTGCCGGTCGAAGCGCAGATAACGGCTTTTGAACCTTCTTCGACGGCTTTTGAAATGGCGACGGTCATTCCGCGGTCCTTGAAGGAGCCGGTGGGATTGAGGCCCTCGTACTTGACGTAGACCTCGGCGTTGACCAGACCGCTGAGCCACGGGGAATGGATGAGCGGGGTCGAGCCCTCGTTGAGGGAGACAACGGGGGTGGCGTCGGTTACCGGGAGGAAATCGCGGTAACGGGCGATGATGCCACGGTCGTGGAAGAGGTTGGTCATTGCGATTTTTTGCGGGCGGCGAATATCGGATGCCGGGGCGGGCGTGTCGAGCCGCAGTTTTTTTGGGGGGGGTGGCCAGCCATGCGCCGACGTGCGGCGAAGCGCGAGGAAGCAAAAAATTATCTCATTTTTGCAATAGGCATGCCAAGAAATGACAACCGAATTCTTCAAAAACCAACGTGAACGAAGCGGAAAACCGTTGACGCACGCACGTGCGAGGGGTAGGAGATATCAGACGGATTACGTACTAAAAGTAATACGAAGAAGGGCCCCCCTTAATGAAATATGTACACGGGTTAAGAAAATCGTGCTCGAAGCGGTGGGTTCTCGCCGCTTTCCTGATAGTAAATTTATTATCGCCCGGGGTGTGCCTTCGCGCTGCCACCTACACAGG
>Ga0326727_10017220_pt1 | contig 15047 bp, 13 predicted proteins | sample MB2enrmetagenome_FD_207643 | JGI IMG/M metagenome (GOLD analysis project Ga0326727, IMG submission 207643) | Lab enriched peat soil microbial communities from McLean, Ithaca, NY, United States - MB29MY | ecosystem: Environmental > Terrestrial > Soil > Wetlands > Peat | place: USA: New York... | reverse complement strand
TAATTTCCTATGTTCAGCCTGAAGTAGTGTGAACAGGCCCTGGACTCGACCCCATCGTCCCGCCCCTTCACCGCTTCTCACGCCCGGAACGCAAAGCACTCGTACACCACCCGGTCCGGCTGGTAATTCGCCAGCGACCGCAGCACCACATGCAGCCCCGGCAATTCCACCCGGCTTTTCTCCGCAAGCTGCGCCGCCAGGTTCTGTGCCGATTCCAGCGCCGTCACGATATCCCGATCCTGCGCCAGCACCACCGGCTTCGCTCCCGGCACCACCACGATCGATACCGGCGCCACCAGTCGCGAAAGGTCCACCGGCCCCGGCGACCCGGCCGCGGCAGCCGCATCGGCCGCTGCGTGCCGTACCTCGAGCTGGATCATCCGCGCCTTCGCCTCGGGACCCGTCGCCTCCAGCGCGACCGTGATCGCGTCCAGCAGGTTATGCCGCGCGTCATTCAGATCCGTGAGCGACTTAAGGTCCTGCATCGCCGATTGCGTCATGATCGCCCGTGCCAGCGAGGAGATTTCCTTCAGGTACGCGTTCTTCTGCATGTCCGGCACGAAGTACATCACCACCATCCGCACCGGCTCCCCGTCCGGCGACCCGTAGTCGATCCCCGCCGGACTCCATCCCAGCGAGCAGACCATGTCCCCGGGCGCGGCGCTTCGCACGTGCGGGCAGGCCCATCCTTTCCCGATTCCCGTATTGTGCGCCTGCTCGCGCGCAATCACTTTTTCCGTGATTCCCCCTTCGACTCCCAGGTCCGGGATCGCCTCGATCAGCGTTGCCAGGTACTCCAGCGCCTTGTCCTTGTTATTATCCGGCAATTCAATCAGCCGGCCGTCGTGGAGTGCGTCGAGGATGCATTTCATGAAAGGAACTCCGGCACGATGTTAGTCGATCCCGAACTTATTGAAGTACCACACCTTCACGTTATGGGTCAGCACGGAGTAAAGCACGATGAACAGCAGCATGAACGGCCAGAAGCTCGCCGGCAGCGGCACCATGCCCAGTTTTGCCGCCCACGGCGAGTACGGAAGATAGGAACCGATCGCCATGATCAAGAGCGTGGTACAAAGCAGGAACGGACTCGCGACGCTCTGGATAAAGGGAATCCGCCGCGTCCGGATGATATGCACGATCATCGTCTGCGTCAGGATCGACTCTACGAACCAGCCGGTTTGAAACAGCTTCTCGTAATGCAACGTCGCCGCATCGCCGGCGACCTTTACCGCGATGCAATTATAGAAGAACAGCATCAGGAAAAACGTCGCGTAATCGAAGATGGAACTCAACGGGCCGATATAGATCATGAACCGCCGGATATTCGCGATGTCCCATTTCCGCGGCGTAAGCAGATACTCCGGGTCTACATGATCGGACGGAATGCCGATCTGCGAGAAATCGTAGAGCAGGTTATTGATCAGGATCTGTTTCGACTGCATCGGCAGGAACCTCAGGAAGTAACTGCTCCCCACCATGCTGAACATATTGCCAAAGTTCGAACTCGCTCCCATCCGGATGTACTTGACGATGTTGTTGAACACCTTCCGCCCCTCGAGAATGCCGTCTTCGAGTACGAGCAGGCTTTTCTCCAGCAGGATGATATCCGCCGATTCCTTGGCGACATCGACGGCGCTATCCACGGAGATGCCAACATCCGCCACGCGCATCGATGGCGCATCGTTGATCCCGTCCCCCATGTACCCGACCACGTGCCCGCGCTTCTGCAGCGCAATGATGATCGATTCCTTTTGCGAGGGCGACAGCCGGGCAAAGACGTTGTTCGCCTCCGCCAGGTCGCCCAGTTGATTGTCATCCAGCCCGATCAGGCGGTCCCCCGTGATGACCTCAGGCACTTCAAGGTCCACGTCCTTGCAAATCTTTCGGGTGACCAGCGCATTGTCACCGGTGAGAATCTTGGTTACGACGCCGAACTGTTTCAGCGACGCGATCGCCTTCGCCGCCGAGCCCTTGGGCGGATCGAGGAACGCGATATAACCAAGCAAAATCAAATCGCTCTCATCCGCGACGGAAAAGGTCGTTTTGGTCTGCGGAAACTCCCGGTAGGCGATCCCCAGGACCCGGTAACCGTCCCGGCTCAGCTCCTCGTATTCCTCCAGCAGATCGTTTTTGATGAGATCGATCATCATGTGGACCTCGTCGTCCACCTGGTATTGCCCGCATACCTTGTAGATATCCTCGACAGCTCCCTTGCAGATCAGCACGTGGTCCCCTTCGTAATCGACCACCACCGACATCCGCTTGCGCTGAAAGTCGAACGGGATCTCATCCACCTTCCGGCAGCCGCGCTCGACGTCGAACTCGCTGTGCGAAAGCACCGACCGGTCCAGCAGGTTCCGCAGCCCGGTCTGGTAGTAACTGTTCATGTACGCGTACCGCAGCACGTCCTCGCTGTCCCGGTTGGTCACGTCCACCGCCTTTTCCAGGATGACCCGGTCCTGCGTCAGCGTCCCTGTCTTGTCCGTGCAAAGGATATCGATCGCGCCAAAGTTCTGGATCGAGTTCAGCCGCTTCACGATCACCTTTTTCTTCGACATCGCCAGCGCCCCTTTCGACAGGTTTACCGTCACGATCATTGGCAGCATCTCCGGCGTCAGCCCCACCGATACCGAGAGCGCAAAGATGAGCGCATCGTTCCAATTATGCTTTGTGAGGCCGACCAGGAGAAACACGACCACGACCATGACGACCATGAACTTGATCATCAGCCACGTGAACGCCTTGATCCCGCGGTCGAAGCTCGTCTCCACCCGCTGCCCGGACAGCTTCGCCGAGATCGACCCGAAGTGTGTCCGCAGCCCCGTGTTGACCACCACCCCTCGCGCCGTCCCGCTCAGCACGTTGCTCCCCTGGAAGCAGGCGTTTTGCAGCTCGATCACGCCCCGCCCCGAGATATCCGATGGCCCCGTCATTTTCTCCACCGGCATCGACTCTCCCGTCAGCGACGACTGACTTACGAAGAAATCCTTCGCCGCGATCAGCCGGATATCTGCCGGGATGATCGCCCCCGCCTGGAGCACCACGATGTCTCCCGGCACGATTTCGACCATCGGGATATCCGCCTCCTTCCCTCCGCGAACGATCAGGGAATTCGTTTCGACCATCGCCTGAAGCTGCTCGACCGCCTTGCTCGAACGATGTTCCTGGATATACCCCAGCACGACGCTCAAAAAGATCATTGCCCCGACGATCCCCGCGGTAACTGGATCGTCCGACGGCGGCGCGGCGGAGATTGCGCAAATGATCAGGAGCTGGATCACCAGCGGGTTCTTGCACCGCTGGAGCAACTCCATGAACATTCCGATTTCCTTCTTCGTCCCGAAATCGTTGTTCCCATATTCCTTCCGCGCCTCTTCCGCCTGCTCGTCCGTCAGGCCCTCCTCCGTAACCCCCAGCTTCGTCAGCGCCTCCTCGGGTGAGAGCTTGCAAATCTCGATCAGCCTCTGCTCATGCTCCGAAATCGTCGTCGACGCCTCCTTCGCCTCGCGCAGGAACACCGAGGGATGAATTTTGTTCAGGACGCGGCGAAACATGAAAGATGGCGTTTTGGGTTAATGCTGATCAGCGCGGCATCGCGCGCTTCCGCCCAACTCGCGGCGGCATCGTGTGTCCTCATACGCACCTCCACTGCCGCATGGAAGGCATTTTTCAATAAATCGTCATTGAGGCAAATCCCCCGGGACAGCCCTCGTGGACCGCATCCCGGTTTCTCATGAATTTCCCACTTTCCAGTACTTCCTGCCCGGCGGGCACGATTTTTGCACTCTCAAAGCGACGACCTTATGAAATACAGCCTGCTCGCCCTCTGTCTGGCCCTGCTGCTCACCTCCTGCGCCGAGGTGCGGGTCACCCATACGGACATCGCCACTGGGGCGACCGATCCGAAGGCCATTTACCTGCGCCCCTTCGATGTCAGCGACTGCACTTTCGTCGGCCGCCATCACTCTCTCGGCGAGCGCCCCATCCGCAAATCCCTCGCTCCGGCGGAATTCACGGAAATTCTCAAGGAACAGCTCGAGAAAATGGCTCCTGCCCTCGTTTTGAAGAATGGCGACACCCCCGATAACGGCTGGCTCGTCGAAGGCAGCCTCGATCTCGTGAACTCCGGACGCCCCGGCTCTCGCTCCATGCCCCTTAACCTCTGGGGCGATGGCGCTTCCCATATCCAGATTCATGTCCGCATTACCGACCTCGACGCCCAGAACGGCGCCTCTCCCGACCAGAAGGACGCCAAGGACTCGGACGAGACCGTCACCCATCCCGTAAAGGCCCGGAAGGGCGCCGTGATTTACGAATTTGACGTCGCCGGCGGTAGCAAGTTGACGGGCAAGTTCGGCTCCGTCACCGCTCCGGGTCTCGGCTATGCCGTGACTTTCGACTACCGCAACGCGGCCGAGCGCATTTACGAGGCGCTCACGACGGACGAATTCAAGTACGGCACGCGCGAATCGGTCACGATCCGCTGATTCTCTTTCTTCATTCTACTCCCACGAGCCCGGTCTTCGGACCGGGCTTTTGGTTTTTTGAAGCGTATGCCGGTCCGCGCCACCCACTTCGCCGAGGAACGCACGGAGAGGAAGAGTCATTCCCAATTTTTGCCTGTTGCCAAGAAGCCGGGTGCAGTTACGCTTTCGCGCCTGAAATTGAAAAGCATGCGTAATCTGCGGAGATTTATTGTCAACTGCCTCGTCCTCGGAGCCCTGATTGCCTGTCCGGTCTCCCGCGGCCTCGCCCAGGAAGCCACTTCCTACTGCGTCATGGACTGCAACAGCGGGCACGTCCTGCTCAGCCAGGCCGGCAACAAGCGGATTCCCGTCGGCAGCATTACCAACATCGCCACCGCCATGGTCGTCCTCGACTGGCTCGACCTCCGCAAGGGCGACCTCAACGAACCGGTCGTTATCCCTCCGGAAGCGACGATGTTCCCGCAAAACCCCATCGGCTTCCAGCCCGGCGACCGTGCCAGCATCCGCGACTTGCTCTATGCGGCACTCATGCAGTCCGATGACATCGCTTCTTTCGCTTTAGCGTCGCATATCGGCCAGAATCTACCCCCTGCGACGGCGGATGAAACGCCACTGCAACGCTTTGTCGCCCAGATGAATGCGCTCGCCCGTAAACTCGGCATGCGCAACACCGTCTTCGTCAATCCCACCGGCCTCGAAATCAACGAGCGCCGCCTCCCCTACTCCACCGCGACCGACATTGCCCAATTGGCCCGCTACGCCATGAACCGCTCGCAATTCCGGTTCTATGTCTCGCAGAAGGAGCGCGAAATATCGATCGATCACGCCTCGACCTCGCCCAGCGGGTACGCGCTGCAAAACACAAATGAAATGCTCGGCATCGACGCAATCGACGGAGTCAGGACGGGAACCACGCGGCGAGCGGGTCCGTGCCTGGTCATTTCCGCGGCGCGTCCACCGGAGTCGATCCAGCAGGGCGAGCAATATATCATTACCCCGAGAAGGCTGGTGGTCGTCGTGCTGGGCTCGGCGAACCGGTTCGAGACCGGGCATCAACTCCTGCAGAGCGGCTGGCAGGCGTATGACCAATGGAGCAGTCAAGGCCGCCCGATGAAGCGCGGTTGAGATTCCGCCGGGATCAGAATGGCGCGGCCGATTCTATCGGCGCCGCAACCGGAGCGGGTTTCTTTCCTGAGAACACGCGCGACATCATCATGAACGGTTTTTCGATCAGCAGGTAGGAGCAGATCGCGGCGCAGCCTACGAGCAGGAAGCTGCTCGCGAACATGATGGATTGCGGAGCCCGATCTTCATAGAGCCGCCCGACCACGCGCACCAGCGGGAGGTGGAGCAGGTACCAGCTAAAGCCCGTAACGCCGATCACGCGCAGCGGCATAAAACGGAGTACGCGGACGAGCAGCGGGCTGCCGTAGAGAGTTGCCAGAAGGACCAGCGAAAAGGAGACTCCGTAGGCGAGCGAGCAATGATGCAATATCGGCAGCGCTCTGCGGATTCCGAAAAAGTTATCGCCAACTCCCGCCACGGAACCAAGCGCCACAACCGCGGCCAGCACGGCCGATGCCGGGTTGAGCCAATGCCGATGCTCAGTGTACCAATGGTGCGCCTTCTTGTTGGTGTAAACAAAGGCGGCAAGGATGCCACAGAGGAAGACGTCGAGGTACTGGCTCGGTTGTAAAATGTCCGCGAACCGCGGTGCGGCGGCCGGCGGCAAATGTCCCGTCGCGACGGAGAAACCCAACGCAAAATATGCGACGGCCAACGCGGCGAGCGTCCATGCGGCGCGATTTTCCCGGCGATTCAGGAACAGCACGAAGAAGGGCAGCACGAAATAGAACTCGAACTCCGCGGCCACCGACCAGAAGACGCTTTCACCGCGGTAGAAGAGGAGATGCAGGACATAGCCGCGCCATTTGTCGCTAATGAAGAGCGCCGTCTTGTCCTTGTGCTTGGTTTTCTCCTGCACCCAGAAGACGGCCGTCAGGACAGCGTAATAGAGCGGCGCGATTCGGAAAAAGCGGCGGAGATAGAAACGGCCGAAATGAATGGGGCGGTGCAGCAGCGAATAGCCGAGCAGGAACCCGCTGAGGACAAAGAAGAGATACACGCCCAGATGGCCGATGCCGTGAAAATTGGTCCATGGCGTGATCTGCTGTCCGGCGCCCGAGGTGTGCGCAACGAAAACGGCGAGCACGGCGACACCGCGCAGGCCGTCGAGCGCGTCAAACTTGGTGCCGCTGGTCGAGGTGTCCTCGAGCAGCGCGCGCTTCAGCCATCGAGCCGCCGTCTTCACACTGGCCCCGCGGCAACGCCATGCATGTGATCGGAGACGACCCGGCGGTAGGAGACTATCTCCTCGATCGCGTTGCACACGCGGTCGACGTCCTCGAGAAGGATGTCGTTCGCGGTGGGGAGGCTCAGGCCGCGGTCGGAGAGCCATTCGGTCGTGGAAAAATCGCCTTTTGCAAAAGCAAGATATGGGGGCTGAATATGCACCGGGTAAAAGAAGGGACGCGTCTCGATGCCGCGTTCAGCGAGCTTGGCGGCGAGTTCGGCTCGCGTGATGCCGGCTTCCGCCTCGTCGATGACGAGGGAATAGAGCCAGTAAATGTTGTGCGCCCACGAGGCGCAGGGCGGGAGCTGGAAACCGCGCAACCGGCCGAGGTGCTCATTGTAGCGGGCCACGACATCGGCGCGATGTGCGAGGAAGTCCTGGATGCGTTCCATCTGGGCGAGGCCGACTGCGGCCTGAAGATTCGTCATCCGGTAATTGTAGCCGGGGTAAAGATGCCAGTAGCGTTTCTCCTTCGACATGCCGTGGTCGCGGAGGATGGCCATCTTGCTATGGAGGGCGGGGTCCGGAGTGGTGACCATGCCGCCTTCGCCGGTGGTGATGACCTTGTTGGCGAAGAAGGAAAAGCAACCGACGTCGCCCATGGTGCCAGTCTGGCGGCCTTTATACTGGGCGCCGAGCGATTCGGCGCAATCCTCGATGACCTTCAGGCCGTGGCGGGAAGCGATGTCGAGGATGGGGTCCATGTCACACGGATGTCCGTAGAGATGGACCGGCATGATGGCTCGTGTGCGATCGGTGATCTTCTCCTCGATCTGCGCCGGGTCCAGGGTCCAGGTTTCGCGCGAAACATCGGCCAGGACCGGCACACCGCCGCGATGGATGACCACGTTGGCCGTCGCGGCAAATGTGAGGTCGGGCATGATGACCTCGTCGCCATTGCCGATGTCCAGCGCGGCCAGGGCCAGGTGCAGGGCGGTGGTGCCGCTGGAGACGCAGAGGGCGTTTTGGCTTCCGACAAAGGTCTTGAAGGCGTCCTCGAAGCTGGTCACGTATTTGCCTTGGGACGAAATCCAGTTCGAGGCGATGCAGTCGCTCACGTATTTGAGCTCGTTGCCCCCGAGGGAGGGCTCCATGATAGGGAGACGCCAGAGCTCGGCCCAGGTGATAAGGTCTACGGGGCGCCCGGAGTCGTCGAGGAGAGGCAGGTGGCGTATCTTCTCGTTGAGGAGCCTCAAGTTTTCCTGGCGGCTCGCCCGTATGCTGCCCGCGGTGAATTTCCGGGTCATGTACGCCTCGGCGTCGGCGTCGAGGGAGGCGCCCCCCAGGAGGGCGCGGCGTGCGTCTCCATCGGTAAAAAGGCCGCGCAGACATCCGTCATCGTCGACCATCAGGATGACGCCCTGGACGCCGACGTTGAGGCGTTCGAGCACCTGGCGTAGCGTGCTCCGCAGGGGGAGGAGGTTGCGGGTAATATCTCTGGGAGCGGTCAAGGGAGCTTAAGAACGGGTCGTTTGGGTTTGAACCGACGAATGGATATTGCGGTTTGTGCGAGGAGGCGGCAAGGCGGGTTTTCACGTCTCCGGAATCTGCCCCTCGCGTCCCCTCCGGCGGAAGAGGTGATCTGGCGGCCGATTTTTTTCATGCCCAGAGGAGGAACGGGCGCAATCGGCTTGCTTTCAAGGGAGCCGGATGCAGGTTTTGGCACGAATCCTCTGGAATCCCGTGAATAGCTTACTGGCGCCCAATGAAAAAACCGGAGTGTGTCGCGTTGCGAGGCAACCCTGGATGGCCACCCGCGATATCCCCCAATTTTTTAATCGGCTCCTAGCCGGGGATAACCATTTATGGTCTAGTGGTGCGCAAATGTGGTGTAAACACGCGGGATCAGCGATCGACGGCATCCGCATCAATTCGGTCTCGCGCGAAGTGCGCGACGGACGGGCGCTGCTGGTGAAACGGCGGCGGCTGGCGAGCGCGTCTCTGGCGAAGACGGCGAACCTGTTTTTCCGGGCAGCGCGGCATCCGGTTTTCGTGTGGGCCGAAGCTGGAGCGTGGCAACGGTGGGAGGTGAATTCATTCAATTTGCTGCACTCGGAGCAATACCGGGCGTTTCCGTCGGGAACGCGGACGGTGTGCGCGGACATCCTGCCCGGGATCAGCCTGGCTGAGCATTTTGTCAGGGGGACGGTGGAGTGCACGATGCTTGAGGCGGCGGGGCTGGAATTGCGGCGGGCGCACGAACTGCACTCAACGTTTTTTGAGGGACCTTGGTCACACGGGGATCCGAACCTGGCGAATTTCCTCTTCTCGGAGCATGAGAAGGCGGCGCGGCTGATCGATTTCGAGGTGGTGCACCAGCGGCGATTGCCCGCGCTGACACGGCACTTGGAGGACGTACTGTCTTTCTTGCAAGACCTGCTCGGGTGCGCGCCAAAGGGAACGTGGCTGTCCTCTGCGCAGCGGTTCCTGGACGCCTACGGGTGCGACCGTGCGATGCGCGACGGGCTCCGGGAGCGGCTCCGGCTGCCGCGCGGGGTGCCGCGGGTGTGGTGGTGGATTCGCACGAACTACGTGCCGGTTCGGTCGATCCACGGCCGGCTGGAGCGATTGAAGAAATCGCTTTAAGAGGTGAAGGAGGAGATGTAGGCGGGGTGGCGGGCGATGAGGGTCATGGCGTGGGCGAGGAGTGTCTTACCGGGCTCGATGCGGGGCCAGGGAGAGGCGCCGGAGGGATGGGGAAGCGGGATGAGGTCGAATTCCCGGCCGTAGAGGGTGGAGCGGAAACGCGTGCCGATGACCTCATCCATGCGGGGGCAGGGGATGAAGCGCTCGATGGCGAGGCGGCCGACCGGGATGACGAGTTCGGGCTCCAGGAGGAGGATTTCCTGGCGGAGCCATTGGGCGCAGTTTTCGACTTCGGCGGGATTTGGGACGCGATCGCCGCCGGCCGCGTTGCGGCCGGGGAAGCAACGGCAAACGGCGGCCATGTATACGTGGGCGCGAAACATTTCTTCGTTTACGCCGGTGTATTGCTGGAACCAGGAAAAGAGGCGCTTGCCGGCAGTCCAGGCGAAGGGACGGCCGAGCACGGGTTCGCGGACCCCGGGGGCCTGGCCGACGAGGAGGACGCGACTAAGGACGGCGCCGCCTGAGACCGCGGGACGGTGCATCTTTGGGCAAAGCCGACAGGCGAGGAGCTGGGAAACGTGTGCGCGGAGGAGGCGCTGGCGGGTCGCGGCGGAGCGAGTCATTCCAGGGGGTCGCGGTTCTCGAAAAGGACGCCGGGGGCGATGGGCCTGCCGATGAGGAAGTCCCGGGCGGACATGCGGCGTTTGCCTTCCGCTTGAATCTCGAGCAGGAGGAGGGAGCCGGTTCCGCACGCGACGTGGATGCCGCGCTTGTCCGTGCGGAGGACGTGACCTGGCTGGCCGGAGCGACGGGAATTTTGTGCGACGGTGAAGACTTTGATTTTGCGCGGAGCGCCGTCCTTATCCGTAAGGAAGGTGAAGGCGCCGGGCCATGGGTTCATCGCCCGGATGTGGCGGGCAACATCCCACGATGGGAGATCCCAGTGGATCTGTCCGTGCTCGCGTTCGAGTTTGCGCGCATAGGTCGCGAGACCGTTATCCTGCGGGACGCGGGGAGCGGCGCCAGCCTCCAGAAGGGGAATCGCCTCGGCTAGCGCGGCAGGCGTCGCGGCAGCGAGGCGGTCGTGGAGGGAGCCGCCGGTCTCGTGGCGATGGATGGGGATGCGCTCGATGAGCAGGATATCGCCGGTATCGAGGCCGGGATCCATGTACATGACGGTGACGCCGGTCTCCGCATCGCCAGAGAGAATGGCGGACTGGATGGGAGCGGCGCCGCGATGGCGTGGAAGGATGGAGGCGTGGAGATTGATGCAGGCGATGCGGGGCGCGTCGAGGATGGCTTTTGGCAGGATCTGGCCGTAGGCCATCACGACGATGAGATCGGGAGCGAAAGACTGGACTTGGGCGACGGCTTCGGGTGCTCGCATTTTAACCGGCTGAAGGACGGGGATGCCGTGAGCCAGAGCGAGCTGTTTAACCGGTGACGGGTGCAATTCCATTTTGCGCCCGGCGGGCTTGTCGGGCTGCGTGAAGACGGCCGCAATTTCGTGGCCGGACTGGAGCAGCCATTCCAAGGCCGGGAGACCGATGTCGCCGGTGCCGATGTAGAGGATGCGCATGGGGGTGCACTAGTGGAGTGTATCGCAAATGACTCTCATGCTCCGAAGGCATGAGTCCCGGAGGGACTGCCCGAAATTAGCCGGGGGCGTCAGCCCCCGGTTCCACGCCACAACGGGCAAAGCCCCGGCAGGGGCGGTAGAATTGGTGAAAGCCATTTACGAGACGCTGCGCTAGGGCAGGAAAAGTTGAGTGGCCGGGGCGGAGCGAGGTCGGCGCGCGGCAAGCTTTTGCTGGAGAAGCTTCTCGCCCATCGTCACTTCGCGCTGGCCCAGAGACGCAGCGCAGCCGGTGCAGAGGTAATCGTAGATTTCCTTTTCTGGCAGGACGAGGAGGAGGCGCTCGCGAACGGGCATGGAGGCCTTGCATTTCTGGCAGTAAAGGCTGGATGCGCGAAGATTCTCGAACTGCTGCATGGGAGAAGGATAAGGGCTAAAGGATGAACGCTAAAGACTGAAGTTGGGGCTCAGGACCCCCTTGGGTTCAGTCTGTCGCGGAGTGCGGCGCTTGACGGAGAGCTTCGGTAAGGGCTTGGGCCACTGCATCCAGGGGGAGCTGGGCGAGGTCGTTGGCGGGAGCACGGATGATTCTTACCTGGCCGCTGAGAGGCGCCCAAATCTCGGGGTCTGTAGGGCCGAAGAGGAGGAGGGTAGGAGCGCCGGCGGCTGATGCAATGTGCGAGATGCCGCTATCGTGACCTAGGAAGAGATTGGCGTGATGGAGGACGGCGGCGAGATGTGGGAGGGCCAGGTCGACGGCGGTGTGGATGGGGCGATGCGCCCAGACGGTGCGAAGATGGGCGAGTTCGGTCTGGTCGGCTTCGCCTCCAACGAGGAGGAGGCGGGCGGACGGAGCAAGGTCGAAAATCGTGTCGCCGGCGGCGGCCCATTGGGCGATGGGCCAGTTCTTGCGCTCGCTGCCGCTGCCAGGATGAAGGGCGATTAGCGGGCCATTGGTCGTCGGAAAGGCGCGGGCGAGATACTCGGCCGCGAAAGCCCGGTCAGCTTCGCTGGGGAAGAGGACCGGAGCCTTGTCATCGAGGTAAAGGGCTAGGCTCTCGAGGGGCTGAGCCAACTGCTGGGCGGCGTGGGCGCTGTCGTTGACGGTGGGAGAGGCATGGAGGAAATGGCGAACGCCTGCCCGGCGGAGATTTTCCTCAAAGAACCGGTCCGGATCGTAGAGGTAGCTGACGATTTGCTGGAAGCTGGCAAAATATTCGCTCAGGTCCGCAGGCAGCTCTGCGCCGGGAATGAAGAAGCGGGAGAGCCCGCCGTACTCGATGGAACGTGTGGCGTCCGCATAATAGCGCCCCTCGGCAAGGGCGATGATGTGCTTGTAGCCGAGGAGTTCGAGGTGGGCGTGGGGAAAGTTCTCTCGGAGGAGCCGGATCGCAGGGAGGGTGAGAACGAAGTCACCGATTGCCCCGCCGCGGATGACGAGGATGCGGGGTTTCATGGGGCGAAGGACGCCGATGGCGGGTGCCCGGTGCTAGTGGCCAGTGGAACCTTGCGGGCCTTGATTGAAGCCGCCAAGCATGCCCTGGCCTTCCCAGGTCTGCGGACGATTCCAGGGGATGGAGCTGGCGTTGGGGTTCTCCTGCTGCTGCTCGTCGGTGCTGGAGCAGCCTGCGGCGCAGAGGATCAGAAAGACGACAGCAAGAAGGCGGGTGAAGGTATTCATCACTGCCCCATTAAGGGCATTCGGAAAAATGGGGGCAAACAGTTTTTCGAGAGGCGCCTCTGGGACAAGAGAGTTGCGGAACGACCCCAGCATGGGCAGGCGGTCTATAGCTCCAGTTTATAGGCGCCCGTGGGGAGCGCATTATTCCAGTCCGCCGGTTTGGACTAGCCGCCGGGGAAAATGACGCGGTCGCCGGGCTGAACACGAACACCGCGGGAAAGGGTCCCGGGGATGATGTCCGCGACGGAGGTGGAGGGCTCGACGGAGGTGATGCGGACCTTTCCGATCTGGCTGTCGCCGCGCTTCAGGATCAGTTCGGCGTTGGTAACAGCTCCCTGGCGGTCGCCAATGCTGAGGACGACGAAATTCCAACCCTGATTGACGGCGAGGACTTCGCCCTCGAGGCCGTTCTTGACGGTGCCCATCTTGTAATGCTCCAACTGCTTGTCGAGATCGTCAGCCCGGCTCTCGGCGTCCTTGGCCTTATTGACGAGAGTGTCCTTGACCTGCTTGAGTTCGGCGGCCTCGGCCTGCGCCTCCTTGAGCTGGGCGGTCAGCTGATTCATTTGTTCCGGAGTCGGGCCATTCTGGACTGGTGTCGTGGAGGGCTTATTAGCAGTCAGGTCCTGGACCTGTTTGGTCAGATCTGCGATCTGCTGATTGAGGGTCGTGACCTTGCCGTTGGCAGTGTCGAGGTTGCTCTGGACGGAAGCCAGTTGGCTCTTGATGCTGTCGGCATCGGCCTGGGCCTTCGCGGCCTTATCCTCGGCGGTCTTCCGGTCGTTCTCGGCTTTTGAAGCGCGCTGGCTGGCGCTGGTCAGTTGAGTCTTGAGGCCGGTGGCCGTGTCAGCCATTGCCTGGATCTTCGAATGGGTCTCGAATCCGAAGAAGCAGGTCAGCAGGAGAAATACGAGTGTGATGCCAAGTGGGACAATTCTGGCCATATCTGGAGTGGGAATCGATTAGATTGGAAAGGGGGAGACCTGCGCCGGAACACCGCGGGGTGCGATGGACATTTCGGATTGGGCGCTAAGTTCTATCCTTCGGGTTTTCTCAAATGCAAGAGTATAGATGAAGATTTTCCGTTGCCTGTGCGATTTTTCCGTCCGATAATGCCACTTCCGCCAGGGACTATGGACTGGGGGCAAGCGAACCCCGCCAGGGCCGGAAGGCAGCAACGGCAGTTTGACTCCCTTTGCCGTGGCTCTCTGGCGGATTTCTTTTTTACAGAGAGAAAAGGGAGGGCAACGGCGGAAAACACGGCGAGGAAGGGGGATGGGTTGAGGCTCGAATCAGAGCGTAAATCATATAGAGATGGGAGGCAAATCTTGGCGGGAGCATGACCAGACTTGCACCGGGAGGGTGGGTAAGCTCAATTTCTCTGCTCCTTTTCCCATGCGCCGTTCCCTACCACAGCTCATGTTCACCGTACTGGTGCTCGGGATGCTGCTGCTGCGGGAGGCGCGCGTGCCGCCACTCGCGGGGATGGAGGAGACATTCATTAACTGGCTGGCGGCGAACAGCAACGGAGAGCACAAGCGCGCTCCGATCATGCTCGTGGAGATCAACGACAATTGCCTGGTGGATTACCCCTGGCCCTGGACGCCGCTGAATTATGCGGCATTCCTGGACGGGGCGCTCCAATTCCACGCGCGGGTGGCGGCGATCGAGCCGGTGCTGGATTGGGAAGAGAAGAACCTGAGCCCGGACCAGGCGCTCCAACAGCCACAATACGAAAAGCTGCTGCACAACCGCATCCTGCAAACGCCGAAGCTGGAACTGGGAGCTGCGCTCGGCTTCCCGGAGGATCCGGACGTGCTGCCGCCCTTGCAACCGCTGCCAGTGATCCGAAACGTGGAAGGGGCCGTGTATGCGGTTCCAGAATACACCGTGATCGAGGCGGAGCCGGCGGAGGAGCTGCGGCTCTCGGCGGGATTGGGCTTTACCAATGTGCCGCACACGGAGGACGTGGCCCAGCATGCCCCGCTGGTCTTCCGTTACCGTGGACAGATCGTGCCGTCGTTCCCGTTGGAGGCATTGATGCTCTGGAATGCAGTTCTGCCAGAGGATGTGCAAGTGCGGCTGGGATCGGAAATCCGGCTGGGAGACAAGTTGACGATCCCGATCAACCAGGCGGGGGAAATGCTGGTGGATTGGAAGGTGCCGTATGCGCGAGCGGGCTTTGACGACCTGGAACTGGCGGTCGACCAGGCGGAGCACAACCACGCGTCGGTTATCGATCCGGGCAATTTAAAGGACCAGTTGGTGATGCTCGCGCGGACGGACGAGCAATCTCAGACGATTCTGCTGCCGTCCGGACGGAGAGGATCCGCGGGGGAGCTAATCGCGGCGGCGCTT
>Ga0326727_10017218_pt1 | contig 15048 bp, 9 predicted proteins | sample MB2enrmetagenome_FD_207643 | JGI IMG/M metagenome (GOLD analysis project Ga0326727, IMG submission 207643) | Lab enriched peat soil microbial communities from McLean, Ithaca, NY, United States - MB29MY | ecosystem: Environmental > Terrestrial > Soil > Wetlands > Peat | place: USA: New York... | reverse complement strand
GGACTCGGCTGGGTGGTCACCGACCAGCTGGTTCAGATCGTCAACGACCTCCCTGAATACCGCGAGAACATCGACCACAAGATGGCGGCGATCCGCGCGCCCGGCAGCCTCAGCAAACTGGCCAAGAACGTTCAGGACCTGGGAACTGAACTGACTGGGCCGCCGGCGCCTCCCACCCAACCCACCGCGGCGGTATCCCGCAAACTCGTAAGAGGCTCGCGCGCCGCCACGCCGCAGCCCCTGGATGCCAACGGCCCCCTCAAGGTGGAAGTGGTTGAACCTCAGCCCGACGCCTTGCACTCTCTGCGCAACTTCGTGGGGCCGTTGCTGGGCCCTCTTGAAACCGCGGGCATTGTGATCGTGTTCACTCTGTTCATGTTGATCGACCGCGAGGACCTGCGGAACCGACTGTTAAGCCTGATCGGACAGCGGCAACTGCACCGCACCACCAAGGCGCTCGACGATGCGGCCCAACGCGTGAGCCGTTTCCTGCTGATGCAATTTCTGGTCAACACGGCTTTCGGAGCTCTAGTGGCCCTGGGGTTGTATTTCATCGGCGTCCAAAGCTTTATCCTGTGGGGCGTGATGGCTCTGTTTCTGCGATTCCTTCCTTACGTGGGGGTCACTGTGGCCGGGCTGCTGCCTTTCATTCTGGCTCTGGCGACCACCGAAGGATGGCGGAGTCCGGTACTGGTCCTCGCCCTGTTCCTGGCTCTGGAACTGGTGACCGGGAATTTGGTCGAGCCGCTGGTTTATGGGGCGAATACGGGGCTCTCCTCGCTCGCCATTCTGGCGGCGGTAGTGTTCTGGACGGCTATCTGGGGTCCTGCCGGCCTGATCCTTTCAACGCCTCTGACAGTTTGCCTCAGCGTTCTTGGGCGCTACTCGCCGCACCTCCAGTTTCTCGACGTACTGCTGGGCCAGGAGCCCGGGCTTTCCAGGGATGCGCTCTTCTATCAGCGGCTGCTGGCGCTCGATCACCATGAAGCCTTAGTGCTGGCCGAGAACTTTCTGAAGGACAACTCGCTCATCACCCTTTATGACCAGGTGATTCTGGGCGCGCTTGCCATGGCCGAACAGGACCGGCACACCGGCCAGATGGATCCCCGGCGCGAAGAGTTCGTGGTCCAAAGCATTCGCGAGATTGTCACGGAACTTGCGGAAACCGATCCGGCACGCAAGAAAGGGCGGGGCGTTCTGGCTCTGCCGGCCGCGCCGGTGGAACGGAAGGAAAGTCGCGTGTTCTGCTTCACCGCCTACGACGCGGCTGATGAGATTGCCTCCTCGATGATTGCGCAGGTGGCGGAGCGCGCCGGCTTCCCCGCCCTGGCATTCCCCTTCGTCGACTCACCGGTGGAACTCATCGAAGGCTTAGCGCCGCAGCCAGGCGACATGGTGTGCATATCCTCCATCCCGCCGCTGGCGCTGACCCACGCGCGTCGAATGGCGGAGCAGATCCGCGAGGCGTTTCCCGAGATTCCTCTGGTGATCGGCCTGTGGTGCTACCCCACGACCTCGTCGCGCACTCTTCTTGCGCTCCAGCAAACCACCAACAGCACCGTGGTTACCAGCCTTACAGCGGCACTGGCGCAGTTTAGCGCGGTCCCCGTCGCCCAGTAGTGGCCCTATTCATGCTACAACTTACAGCGGGGAGACATTGTGCCGTTGGAGTCGGTAATTCGCAAAGAAGGATCCGTTACGTTCGTGGCGTTGCGCGGTAAGGTGACGCTGGGAGAAGGTTCTGAGGCCGTACGCACCGTGGTGGAACAATTGGCCATCGAGGGCTGCCATCAGATCGTCCTGAATCTGTCTGGCGTTCCTTTCATTGACAGCGCAGGCCTGGGAGCATTGGCGCTGGGCTATACACGTTTGAAGAAAGCGGGCGGCTTGCTGAAGCTGGCGGAAGCGCCCCCGCGCGTGCAGGATGCTCTCGAAATGACCCGCCTTACCCGCTTGTTCCCCGTGTATACCTCCGAGAGGGACGCGGCTTCCAGCTTTGCCGACATTGTCTGAAATGTTCGGGCGGGTGCTGGCGGTTCATGGTTACAAATTCCTGGTGCTGACGGAGGCCGGCGAGTGCTTCATCCCGGCGGTTCCGCGCATGCCGTTCTACCCGGTCACCGGCGACATTGTCGCCATCGAAGAGGAATGCATTACCGGGATCGAGCCGCGCCGGTCGGTGGTGGAGCGTAAAGCACCCGGCTCCGCGACCGAGAAACAAGTGCTGGCGGCGAATATCGATCTTCTGTTTATCGTCACCGGACTCGACGGCGATTTCAACCTCCGGCGCATTGAGCGTTACCTGGTGATGGCCAACCAGAGCGGCGCGCAGCCGGTTCTGGTGTTGACGAAGTCCGATCTCTGCGACGCGGTCGAGGAACGGGTGGCGCAGGTGCAGCCTCTGGCGCCCAATTCGCCCGTGATCGTCAGCAGTTCATTGAACCCGGAAGGTGCGGAGGCGATTCGTCTTCTTCTTGCCCCTCAGAAGACGGGCGCGTTGATCGGGTCTTCCGGCGCCGGCAAATCGACCCTAATCAACCTGCTGCTCCGCGACGCGCGCCAAACCGTGGGTGATGTGAGCGCCGGCGGCGGCCGAGGCCGTCATACCACGACCCACCGCCAGATGTTCCGCATTCCGGAAAGCGGCTGGCTGATGGATCAGCCGGGGTTGCGCGAGATCCAGATTCTGGCCGACGAGCAAGCCGTCACCGATGCGTTCGGAGACATTGCAGACTTAGCTGTTCGCTGCCGCTTTCGCGATTGCCAGCATCAGGGCGAACCTGGATGCGCAGTCACGGGGGCCGTGGACCCGGAGCGATTGAGCAATTTTCGGAAACTGCAAAGGGAAGCCGCGCGGGCCGTAGAGGAATTCGATATCGCGCAACGGATCAAAAGTAAACAGAAACTGAAGGCCGTTCATAAAGCGGCTCGCGACAGCGACTGGGATTAGGCTGCTTCCCAACACAGGAAGCATTCCTATCACAGGATGCTGCGACCAAGCACCACGACCAGCTATTAGGGGGATGGACTAATCAACCTCAGCTATAACCACTCGCTTCTCCCCATCGCGCATCTTGCATCACGTGCCATTCGGGATCGGCCGCGCCGTATCCCGCAATCGGTTCACCGTTGCACAAGGTAAGGTGGAATCATGTCTTGGCCAGAACGCATCACCGTCAACCCCGAAATGCTAACGGGCAAGCCCGTTATCCGGGTCCAGGTGTGAGCGATCGGACCTTGATCGAGACGGCCGAAGCAGATGGCCGAATTATCCTGATCACATCGGCGTCGTGACAAGGACGGAATCGAGATGATCCCTACACTCGGGAAATGATTGACACCCGCCGTTCACCGCACCGCAACATCCACGTAACGCTCGCCGCATAATCTAATCGCAGGGTCCGGACGAACCGCGTCCATTTCAGGCCCAGGAAGGTTTCTATGTCGAAACAAAGCGCTGATCATCACCTCCAGGCAGCACATCATCATGAACTCGCCGCCAAGCACCACAAAGCGGCGGCCGAGCACCACGAAGCAGGCGACCACCACCAGGCCGGCCATCATGCCCATGTGGCGCACGGGCATCACATCCACGCAACACACCATTCCGAGGAAGCCGCCAAGCATCACACGGCTGAGCACGGAACCATCGAGGCTCATTCCGAAGCCAAAACTGCATAAAAACGGGGCCCCGTCGCGAGGAGTGCCGGGGCGTTGATTTTTCGCAGAAACTGCATAAATCAGCTTGCGCTCCTCTACCTGAAGCGTATACATTACGAGTACCACTACATATCGTGGTCGTGATACTTTACTTTCATCGGGCTTAGGGTTAGGATAAAGCATCCCCCGAGCGACCGAGAGGAAACGCTTTGCTGAAGCTGAAAAAAGTAGAATTACAGGGTTTCAAGTCTTTTTGCGATCGAACGGAGCTGCGCTTTCGCGGTGATGGCATTGCCGCGGTCGTTGGACCGAACGGTTGTGGAAAAAGCAACCTGAGCGATGCCATCAGTTGGGTGCTGGGCGAACAGTCGGCCAAGAGCCTGCGCGGGGCGCGCATGGAAGATGTGATCTTCGCGGGAACGCGTGATCGCAAGGCCGTCGGCATGGCCTCGGTCACGATGACCCTGCTGGACCCCACCCCTCGGCAGCCTGTGGAAGTTTCGGATGATCCTGTTGATATCACGGTGATCCAGCCCGCAGAGAATGGCCACAATGGCCACCATACGCACGGTCCGGCGCGCGTCACGCCTGGCGAGATCACCATCACGCGACGCCTCTTCCGTTCCGGTGAAAGCGAGTATCTGATTAACGGGCGCACGGCTCGCCTGCGCGATATCCAGGACCTGTTCATGGGCAGCGGCCTCGGTCCGGAAAGCTACGCCATCATCGAGCAGGGGCGCATCGGACAGATCCTCAGTTCGCGACCTTACGATCGCCGCGCGGTAATCGAAGAAGCGGCTGGAATCACCAAATTCAAATCGCGTAAGCGGCTGGCCGAGGGGAAACTGGAAAGCGCCAAGCAGAATCTGGCGCGCGTCTTCGACATTCTGGAAGAAGTGACGCGGCAGGCCAATTCCCTCAAACGGCAGGCCGCGCGAACCAAGCGCTACGGCGAGTTGAAGACCGACATGGATGCGCGCCTGCGCACCGTCCTGAGCGCCCGGTCGCAACAACTGGAAGCGGAAGTTTCACAAGCGGCGGCGGAACTGGAAACGGCGGCGACGGAACTGCGCGAAGCCGCGACTGAAGTGGCCGCCAGCGAGACGGCTCGCGAAGCCTTGCAACTGGCTTGTTACGATCTCGAACTACGCCTCACGGAAGCTCGCAAGAATCTGGCGGACTTGAATCTGGAAGCCGAGCGTACGCGCGGCAAGCTGGAAGCGCAGGTGAAGGAATCCGGCGCTATCGAAACGCGCATGACGCGCAATGAGGGCGAATCGCTCGAGCTGGAGAACCGTCTGCAGCAGGTGGACGCGGAGCGGGCGACGCTGCGGGAATCGCTGGAGGAGTTGGAACAGCAGATCACGCAATCGCGCAATCTGATGCTGGCCAAGAACAACGAACGGGAGTCTTTGCAAAACCGCGTTCGCGAGCAGGAACGGGCCATCGAAGCGGGACGTGTAGTGGTGCTGCGTCTGTTGGGCGAAGCGTCGAATCTGAAGAATCAATTGGCGCAGATTGACGAGTTCCTGGCAGGGATCGACCGGGAGACGATCCGGTCGAAGCGCGAAGAAGAAGCCGCATCCGCCGAAGTAGCGCGCCTCGCCGTGGCTCGCGAAAAGCTGTCGCGCGACCTTGGCCAGCAGCAACTGGAGCTGGAGTCCATCACCGGCGAACGCAGGCGCACGGAGATCGACCTGGGGGCACATCGCCAAAAGGCGGGGGAACTGCGCGGGGTGATTGACGGCCTGCGCGGGCAAGCCTCGCAACTGCGCGCGCGCAAGGAATCGCTCGAGAACGTTCTGGCGCACCACTCCTATACCACCGAGACCGTAAAACGCTTGCTGGGCGCGTTCGAGCGCAACGGCAACGGCCTCAAGGCGGCGGGCGTGCTGGCGGATTTTGTCGAGGTTGACCCGCAATTCGAGCGCGCGGCGGAAGAGTTTCTGCATCACGAACTGGAATATGTAGTGATGAAAGACTGGACTCAGGCCGAGGCTGGGATGCAGGTGCTGCGGTCTGACCTGGAAGGCCGCGCGACGTTCGTGGTGGAGACAGCTGCGCACGATCGCGAGCTTTCTCAAAGCGGTGTACCGCTGCCGCGACTTACCGATCATCTGCGGTTTTCAAATGGACTCACCGGGCAGGCGGGCACGCTGTTGCCGCGTTTGGCGCAATGCTACCTGGCGGAATCGCCGGACCAGGCGCGGGATTTCGCGGCGGGTTATCCGGAACTCTATTTCCTACTGGAAGATGGCCGCTGCTATCAAGGGGCAACGCTGACAGGTGGACGCAAGAAGTCGTCGGGTCCTCTGGCGTTGAAGCGCGAAGTGCGTGAGTTGGCGGTTGCGCTGGCGGCCAAAGAGCGCGAACTCGGCATTCAGATTCAGACGCAGGAAGAGCTTTCGAGGGAGATTGCACAGCTTGAAGCAGATCTCGACCGTTTGCGCCACTCGCAGCAGGCCCGCGAGAAAGACGCCGTCGCGCTGCAGGCCGAGCAGCGGAAGCTGACCGAAGAACATAACCGCGCACAATCCCGAATCTCTATCGCGCGCCTGGAACTGGAGCGCCTGGAGCGCGAGAAGGAACGGTCGGCCGGGCAGCGTGCGAAGAACAGCGAAGCGGTTGCGCAAAAGGACGAGGAGCGCGGCGAGCGCGAGCGCGCCTTAGAAGCGGCTCGGGCGGAACTGGAGACGGTGGACGCGGAAGCCCACCGGGTGCGGGAAGAACATTCCGCGCTGCGTGCCGAGCTGGCGGGGTTGGAAGAGCGGTCGCGCGCGCAGACGGCGGCGCTGCAGCGGTTGGACGCGCAGTCACGCGATATCACGAATCGACGGCAGAATTTGTCGTCGGAAATTCAGCGCATGGGCGAAACGCGTTCGCGCCTGCTGGAAGAAAACATCGAGTTGGATAAGCGCTCCACGCAACTCGGGGAAGACATCATCGTGCGTGAGACGGCCGTCGCGGGTCTGGCCAATGAAGAGTCGACGCACCGCCTGGAACTGTCGGCCGCGGAAGAAACGCTGAAACAACTGCGCGGTCGCATCGAGGCTGGGTATGAGCGCAAGTCTCAGGTGGAAGTGGATCTGGTTCGGCGCCAGGCGGAGCTGAAATTCCTGGATGAAACCAGCCGCAAGGAGTTGGGTGTTGCGCTGGAAGAGTTAGAGAAACCCGAGCAGGTCTTGGATGCCGAGGGAGTTTCCGAAGCCGAGCGGCTGTATCAGGAAGTGAAGAGCAAGATCGAGGCTCTGGGGCCGATCAATCCCGCGGCGCTTGAAGAGTATGAGACGGCGGTGCAGCGGCAGGAATTCCTGACTACGCAGCGTAAGGATCTGATCGATTCGATCCGCGACACGGAGAAGGCGATTTCTGAAATCGACCAGGTTTCAAAGGCCAGGTTCATGGAAGCGTTCGAGGCCATTAACAAGAACTTCTCGGTGTGCTTTACGACGTTGTTTGGCGGGGGCACGGGCGAGATGCGGCTGACGGATGCGGAAAATGCCAATGAAAGCGGCATCGATATCGTGGCGTCGCCTCCGGGGAAGAAGCTGCAGAATGTGCTGCTGCTCTCGGGCGGCGAGAAGGCGCTGGCCGCGCTGGCGCTGCTGATGGCGATCTTCCGGTATCAGCCGAGTCCGTTCTGCGTGCTGGATGAAGTGGATGCGCCGTTGGATGAAGCCAACATTGGACGGCTGACAAGGTTGCTGCGCGACATGAGCATCGACACGCAATTTATTGTGATCACGCACTCCAAGAAGACCATGGAATCGGCTCAGAGTATGTATGGCGTGACCATGCAGGAAGCGGGGATTTCCAAGTTGGTTTCGGTGAAATTCCACGGGGAACATGAGATGAGCCAAGCGGCGGTCGCGTAAGCTCGTTTAGGTGATTCTGAGTGTGCCCAAGGATAGGATTTTGCACAAGGTCGCGTGCGGCGTCCGAAGCTAAAAGGTACCGTCGTTTCACCCCTGCTGAGCTTCAGCCGGTCCAGGTATTCGTCGATCTCATCCTCGGCGATGTCCTTGCCGCATTCCAATTGCGCGATGCCATTTCGAATTCTTTTGTCTGATTCACTTGGCACTTCTGAACTTCCACTGAGAAGAACCAGCCCTGTTAGCACTTACTAGCAGATGCAGGTTCCTTACGCGATTCTACGGGTCGCGCTGCTCGCGGCGGTCGCGTTCTCGACCGCTGTTGCGCAGGTTTATGTAATCTCCACGGTCGCCGGGGGTGTTCCGCCGTCGACACCTTCCGAGGCCATCGACGCTTCCGTCGGCACGACGACCGGGATCGCGCTAGACTCCTCCGGCAACGTCTATTTCGCGGCTACGAACTGTGTATTCAAAATCGATCACAGCGGTATGCTCACGGTGGTGGCGGGTAACGCCCGGCAGGGGTTTGAAGGCGATGGCGGTCCGGCAACGATGGCGGCGTTGAATACCCCGATTGGACTTGCCGTGGATAAACCCGGCAACGTCTATATTGCCGATACCGGCAACAATCGAATTCGCATGGTCTCCACCGCGGGCACGATCACAACCATCGCCGGATTGAATAACAGTGGCGGCTACAGCGGCGATGGCGGCCCCGCGACTTTCGCCTTACTGAACCTGAACTTTGCCAGCGGAGTGGCGGTAGATAGTTCCGGCAATGTTTATTTCGGAGACATGTATAACCATCGCGTGCGGAGGATCTCGGTTAGTGGGGTCATCTCAACGGTCGCGGGTAATGGCGTCGCTGGGTTTTCCGGGGACGGCGGCGCTGCGACAGCCGCCCAGCTGAATTACCCGAGCGGCGTGGCGATCGATTCGGCTGGGAATCTTTACATAGCCGACCGGAACAATACACGCGTGAGGATGGTCAACTCGGAAGGCCTGATCACGACCATCGCGGGAACGGGAACACCGGGCCTTTCAGGTGACGGCGGGACCGCGCTGAATGCTGAGCTTGCAGGTCCTGAAGGCGTCGCGGTTGATGGCAATGGAAACGTGTATGTGACAGATGGCGAAAACTCTCGAGTGGTTCGCGAGATTTCCACTCATGGAGTGATTACTACAGCGGCAGGCAGTGAGTCCATCGTCTACAGTTCCGATGGCGTCGAACCGAATGCGGACTTGTCCGGGCCCCTAGGTGTCGCGATCGATGAGTTCGGCACCCTCTTTATTTCCGACCAATACAACGCCCGAGTGGTCGAGGTCGACGGACTGGGCACGGTTACAGCAATTGCGGGTAACCGGACGTCCCGCTTTTCGGGTGATGGCGGGTTGGCTGTCGACGCACAGCTGGACCTTGGAGACTGCAACGATGCGGTCGCGGTGAGCGTTGCGCAGGAACTCTATGTCGGCGACTGCTCCAGCCATCTCATCAGAAAGGTGGATAATCAGGGAGTTATTTCCACGGTGGCCGGCACTTATCTTGGCGGCGCGAATTTCTTATCCATCGTCAGGGCAATCGCACCAGATCCATTTGGGAACCTGTACGTTATTGGCGGGAGCGGGCAAGTCCTTCTATTCGATCCCACCGGGGCGATGTCGGTTTTTGCCGGCCAGGGTCAAGATGACGTGACCGTGGAAGGCCCACCCGTATTAGCCCGGATTATCCCTGAGGGTTTAGCCGTGGATGCTTCCGGCAATGTCTACATAGCGGACCAGCAGAGCTATAGGATTTGGAAAGTAACTCCGGCCGGGGTGGCCACAATCTTCGCCGGCAACGGAAGTTCTAACTACTCAGGCGATGGAGGTTCCGCGACGAATGCTCAGTTATCCCCCTGGGGCTTGGCGATAGACCACTCTGGAAATCTTTTCGTCGCCGACGCCGACAACATGCGCGTCAGAAAGATAGATGCTAGCGGAATCATCACGACCGTCGCGGGAAACGGGCTCTGGGGATTTAGCGGCGATGGCGGACCTGCGACGAACGCCAGTTTCGCGTCACCTTCAAACGTAGCCGTTGACCCGGAAGGGAATCTCTACATCGCCGATTCTTTCGACGGTAGAGTCAGGAAAGTTTCGACCAATGGAACCGTTACGACGATTGCGGGCAATGGAGGTACCCTCACGAACCCGCCATCGATGCGAGATGGGCAGCTTGGAGCCGATGTCGAGATTCAATGGAACAATCTTTCTGTAGCCGCCGATAACTACGGCCGTATTTATTTTACCGACACTACTACTCACTCGGTGAAACGGCTCACGCCGGTTTCCTCTGCGCCGCCTTTCGTCAGCGCAGTCACAAACGCAGCCAGTTTTTGGAGCGCGCAAATCGCTCCAGGCGAACTAATCAGCCTGTTCGGCAGTTCTCTCGGCACCGCGGGAACGAATGTTTTTATTGGCGGATACGCGGCCACTTTGCTCTACGTGAGCGACACTCAAATCAACGCGATTGTTCCGTTGCAGGTATGGCCCGGGTCCGTAGCGGTTCCCATTGTTGTTACTCACAACGGCAGCGCTTCGAATCCCTTCTACCTTGCAGCGAACCCTGCGGCTCCCGGGATCTTTGCCATCAGCGGGTCGTCTGGGCCAGTCTCGCGAGGCAGCGTTGTTTCGATCCTCGCGACTGGGGCCGGGGCGTCGAATGAACAGGATGCCTTCGTCAGCATTGGCGGCGTGCAGGCAGAGGTTACCTACCACGGCGGGGCGCCGTCCCTTCCCTCCGGCGTCGTGCAAATCAACGTGATCATACCTGCGCTGGCGCCGGACGGCCCGGCCGTTCCGGTTAGTTTGTCGATTGGTGGAGATGCTGTTCATGGCCAGGCGCCAACCATCGCAATCCAATAAGGCTCATAGCTTAATTGTCTCCAGTGTTTGTGTGCGGCGCACATCGCGGCACTCCTCCTGAATTTGGGCCACTCGAGTTCGTTCTCGCCATCGCGCTTGCCGAACAAGGACCTGAAACGCATCAGGCAAACGCTCCAAAATCGGCCCACGTTCATCGCGATCACTCAGTTCTCAGCGAATGCATCGGATCGGCGCCGGCCGCGCGGCGCGCTGGCAGATAACAAGCAAAGGCGGCGGTGAGCAAGGCAAGCAACGCAACCCCACCGAATGTCAGTGGGTCCGTGCCGCTGACTCCGTAGAGAAGAGTCGCTAACAGCCGCACGAACGCAAGGGCAACCAGCAATCCAATCACTGCGCCGGCCGCCGCTCTCTTGATGCCTTGACTCAAGATCAACCCCATCAGATCTGAAGGCTTCGCACCCAACGCCATGCGCATTCCGAACTCGTGCATCCGCTGATTCACGGAGTATGAAATCACCCCGTACATCCCAATCGTCGCCAGCACTAACGCGAGCAAAGCGAATAACCCAACCAGGAACAGCGCGAATCGCTGGTTCGCCACGGAGGCATCGGCGATCTGATTCATGAGCCTGACATCGGCGACGGCCAGGCCCGGGTCAAGCCGTTTAACGGCCATGCGTAGTTGATTGGTCAAAAGAACAGGGTCGCCTTGCGCGCGGATGGCGACGGACAAATCCGGAAAAGGCGCCTGACTGAGCGCCCACCAGAAGGCGGCGTGCCCCGCAAGGCTGGCGGCTTCGTCTTTCACATCTCCCACCACGCCTACGATACGGATCCAATCTTTCTCTTTCGGGTGGTCATCGAAGGTGATCCGCTTGCCCACCGCATCCTCGCCGGGCCAATAGCGCCTGGCCATCGTCTCATTGATAATGAGAACCTTCTCGGCATCCGCATCGTCGTGGGCAGTGAAGAACCGGCCATGTAGCAAAGGGATCCCCATGGCGCGGAAGTAATCCGCCGACGCAGCGTGGTAGCGGGCCGAGTTATTGCTGTTGGCGGCGGCGGGCCGGCCCTCGACATCGAAGCCCGTGTTCTCGTCGTAACCCGTCCACGGCAAATCCGTCCCCAGCCCGGCCGACCGTACACCAGGCAGCGAGGTAACGTTCTCCATCAGTTGCGCGTAGAACTGGCGCCGCTGCTGGTCATCCTGGTATTGCTGCCTGGGAAGAGAAATGGAAGCTGTCAACACCTGCTGTGGACGGAAACCAGGATCGGCTCTCAGAAGGTTGACGAAGCTATGCAGCATCAGTCCCGCGGTAACCAGTAGCAAGCAAGCGAGCCCCGTCTCACCCACCACCAGGATGTCGCGCAGGCGCAGCTGACGCCGGCTACCAGTGGACGCCCGCCCACCCTCGCGCAGGCTCTGTTGAATGTCCGTGCGCGAAGCGGCTAACGCGGGAAGCAACCCAAACAGCAACCCCGAGAGCACCGCCACCAGCAATGTAAATGCAAACACCGCGAGGTTCAGATGGATCTCCGCGGCCCGTGGAAAACCCGGGGGAAGCAGAAGTACAAGGGCTCGCACGCCGCCCACTGCGAGCAGCGTGCCTAGCCCGCCCCCGGCCAAGGCGATCAGCAGACTCTCCGTTAGCAACTGGCGCACCAGGCGTGAGCGCGCCGCGCCCAATGCCGTGCGCACGGCTATCTCGCGCTGACGAACACTGGCTCTCGCCAAAAGTAGGTTCGCGGCATTTACGCAGGCGATCAGCAGCAGCAACGCCACTGCGCCAAGAAGTACGAACAGCATATGCTGGGTTGGGCCCACCATCTCGCGGTAAAGCGGCACAAGGTGAATGCGCCAGCTCTGATCGCCGTCCCCGGGGTGCTCTCTGCCTATTTGCGTCCATACGCCATTTAGATCCGCGTTGGCTTGTTCGACCGTGATTCCCGGGTTCAGGCGGCCAATGCCCTCCATATAGTGGCCTCCCCGGGTGCGGCGATCCCCCTCATAAGTGAAGGGAAGCCACAGGTCCACCGTTTCACCGTCGGGTACTGCGTGATAGTCGTTGCCGGGGTGTCGGACACCGGGAGGCATGACTCCAATTACAGTGAACGAGAGAGCGTTGAGGGTAATCGTTCGGCCAACGATATTTCGATCACCCGCGAACCGTGTTCGCCAGAATCGATCGCTTAAGATGGCGAGGCGGCCATGCGCGGGCAACTCGTCCGCTGGGGCAAACTCGCGCCCGCGAGCCGGTGTGAACCCCAACACGCGAAAATATCCGGATGTCACCGCGAAGGCACGCAGCATTACGGGCTCACCGGCGCCGGAGAGTTGGACGTCCCGGCGTGTAATCGCAGCAATGGAGTCGAACGTCCGGCTTCGCGTGCGCAGGTCGCGGAAATCGTCCGGGTTCAAAGGAAATTTTGGGAACGCTTCGCTGGTCAGGAATATGCGGATGATGCGCTCCGGGTGCGGGAAAGGAAGCGGCCTTAACAGCACACCTTCCACGACACTGAAGATCGCGCTATTCGCGCCGATGCTCAGGGCCAGTGTGAGCACGATCACGGCTGTGAATCCAGGAGCCCGGCTCAGAATCCGGACGGCATATCGAAGATCGTTCCAAATGGTTTCGAGTTGATTGATTCGGCGCATATCGCGGCATTCCTCCTGAATTTGGGTAACTCCGCCAAGCCTCCGCATTGCGGCATAGCGGGCTTCGTCGTCGGACATTCCGCTCGTGATGTTCTCCTGGACTTGTTGCTCGAAATGAAAGCGCAACTCGCGCTCCAGTTCGCTTTCCACCCGGCGCTTTCTAAACAGGGACCGAAGTCGCAGCGCGAAGATGTCGTAGAGCCGGGGCAATTTCACGAGGCAGCCTCCGGGAGCATACGAATCACCTGGCCAACGGCGTTCGACAGGCGCTCCCATTGCGCCAGTTCTTTTTGTAATTGGGTGCGGCCCGCTCTGGTTAGGCTGTAGAACTTAGCGTCTCGACCGGCTTCGGTGACGCGCCATTCCGAGCGAATCCAGCCCTGTTGTTCCAGTCGATGCAATGCGGGATACAGGGCGCCCTGGCTCACTTGCAGGACTTCGTTTGAAACCTGCTGAATCCGTTTCGCAATGGCCCAGCCGTGCTGCGGCTGCAGCGAAATCGTGTTCAGAATCAGTAGATCCAGGGTCCCCTGAATCAGATCGGACGGTTTACTCATCGCGCGCGGCCACCCCTAATTAATCTACAACAGCACACCTAATCTAATTACAACAGACGAGTGGGGCCGTGGAAGGTAACGAAATTATTGCGGGTTGCCGGCTGAACGACGCGGCGCGGTTTGGCGGCGCCTACTGCTCGATCGGCGAACAGCAAGGCTTCTCGACGGGCTTCGGTTCCATGAGCTCGGCCCTGGTCAAATCCGGATCATAGAGGTTCAACTGCCACTTCCCATCCCGGCCTATCTTCGGCGGTTCCGCCTTGTATCCGCGCTCAGTGACTACCTTGAAGCCGGCTTGCACGTCCGGTACACCCAAAGCCAAATGATGCATCACACCCAGCGTCTTGGGGCTCGGATTCTTCTGGTTCAACATGTACTCCAGCCAATCTGTTCCATCGGGCACGCGCATATCCACCCAATCCGTCCGCTCATCCTTCATCCCGCCGTGCCATGTTTCGTGGAAGCCCAGAATATCCCGGTAAAGATGGTTCGCCGCGTCACGGTCTGAGATGGTCACGCCGACGTGGATAATATGCTGCGAAACTCTATCGTCCGGCATGAACTTGCCGAAGTTGTTGGAATGCAGCGACCCCGGCATATACTGGACAAACTCCACGTGATGGCCATCGGGATCGGTGATCATGAAGTTGATATTGCCATCGCGTCCTTTCTGAACAGCGGACGGGACTTTGACTCCGTTCGCCGCGAGATAAGCACGGAGCTGCTCCAGGTTGGTGGTTTCAAACGCGATATGCGACAGCCTGTCTTCCGTTGGGCTGCTGAGTTCCGGGAACACTTCCACGTACTGGTGATCGTTCACCTTGAAGTAAGTCAGCGCCAACCCGCCCGTTGGTTTGTCCAGATGGAACGGCTCCTGAAAACCAAGCACTTTTCCGTAGAACGCGCGCGACGCCTCGATATCGGCGGTGCGTAAACCAATATGCGCGACTCCAACGATGGGGGGGCGCGCAACCGGAATCGAACCGCTCTGCGCCGCCAGCAGCAACGCGGCCGTTATCAAGCCAAATGGGACCATGGCGTCAGTATATCGGCTCACTTTGACGCCTTGGTCAACAGTTCTTCCAACTTCCGCAGTTGCGGTGACTGACCCATGGCGATCAGAAACGCGCCCGGCGCAATCTCCAGGTCGGCCGGCGGATTGAACAACATCTCGCCACCCGGCTTTCGAATGGCGAGCACGATGACGCCGAGTTCCCGCCGCAGTTGCATCTCGCGCAGAGTCTTTGACGCGAACTCCGTTCCCGGTTTCACCTGCACCTGTTCAATCTCCACGTCGAGGCCCATATCCTGCGTCGCGAAATCGAGGAACTTCGACACGTGGGGACGCAGCAGGGATTGCGCCAGGCGGTGGCCCGTGATCGTGTAGGGCGCAAATACCGTATCCGCTCCCGCACGCCGCAGCTTTTCTTCGGCTTCC
>Ga0326727_10017216_pt1 | contig 15049 bp, 14 predicted proteins | sample MB2enrmetagenome_FD_207643 | JGI IMG/M metagenome (GOLD analysis project Ga0326727, IMG submission 207643) | Lab enriched peat soil microbial communities from McLean, Ithaca, NY, United States - MB29MY | ecosystem: Environmental > Terrestrial > Soil > Wetlands > Peat | place: USA: New York... | reverse complement strand
CACGCCTTCCACAAAAGGGTGACAGTGCTGTATCCCGAGAAAAAGCGCACGCTGCCCGCTCGGTGGCGCGGACGGATCGTCCTGGCACGGGACCCGGACGGTGAAGAGCGCTGCGTAGCCTGCTACTTGTGCTCGGTTGCCTGTCCGGTCGCCTGCATCTCGCTGCAGGCTGCCATCGACGAGAAAGGCCGGCGCTACCCCGAGTTCTTCCGCATCAACTTCTCCCGTTGCATCTATTGCGGTTTCTGCGAGGAGGCCTGCCCCACGTTCGCCATCCAGCTCACCCCCGACTATGAGATGGCGGAATACGACCGCAAGAGCCTCGTATACGAGAAGGAAGACCTCCTTATCTCCGGCGAGGGCAAGTACCCCGGGTACAACTTCTACCGCGTCTCGGGCATAGAGGTGAGCGGAAAAGGCAAAGGAGAGGCTGAGAACGAGAGGCCGCCGGTGAACCTGCGGAGCCTCCTACCGTGAACCTCGTCTACGCCGCCAGTGCATGCGTCGCGATCGCGGCCACCGTCATGGTCATCACGAGGCGCAATGCAGTTCACGCCTTGCTCTACCTCGTGGTGTCACTGCTCGCGGTTGCCGTCATAATGCTTCTGCTGGGCGCGGCTTTCGTTGCAGCCCTGGAGATCATCATTTACGCCGGTGCCATCATGGTCCTGTTCGTCTTCGTGATCATGCTAATCGGACCGCGTAATGACACGGTGAATCCCCGCACGTGGGTCGGGCCGGTGATCTTGGGGCTGGTCCTCCTGGCGGAGTTGGTCTACGTCATTACTAGCGGCAAAGCCACCTCCGTCGCGGTCAAGGAAGTCACCCCGCGGCAGGTCGGAATCGCCCTTCTGGGCCCGTACCTTATCGGCGTTGAGGTGACGGCCTTTCTCCTTCTTGCCGGGCTGGTCGGCGCCTTCCACCTCGGGCGGCGCCTTGCCGTGTCCCTGGGACGAAAGGGGGACTAGATGGCTTCCGTTCCTTTCGAGTACGGGCTGGCGGTTGCTGCGGCGCTCTTCCTCCTCGGGCTCGTCGGCGTGCTCGTGCGGCGCAACCTGCTTTTCATCCTGCTGTGCGTAGAGATCATGCTCAACGCGGCAGGGCTTGCATTCATCGTCGCCGGCTCCCGCTGGGGCCAGGCTGACGGACAGGTAATGTTCATTTTCCTTCTTTCCATGGCTGCCGCGGAAGTGGCGGTGGGGCTCGCGCTCATCCTTCTCCTGTACAGCCGGCACAAGGACCTGGATTCCGACGCGCTCGGCGTGGGCAGCGTGCAGGACGAGGACGAACGCCAAAGGCTCGCCCGTCGGGGGGACGCATGATTATGAGCTGGATGTGGCTGATCCCGGCCCTTCCCCTCCTGGGGTTCATCGTCCTGGCCACGCTCGGACGACGGATGCATTCCGCTGGTGTCGCAGCGGTCGGCACCGGCTCCGTGGGGCTTTCCATGATAGCCTCGGCGGCCGCGGTCTGGCTGTTCTGGGTCTCAGCGCCGCCGGGAGGTTCGGTGACCGTCACGCTGTGGCAGTGGGTGAGTGCCGGAAGCTTTTCCCCGAGCGTCTCCCTCACCCTTGATGCCCTGTCAGCGGTCATGATCATGGTCGTCACGGGCATCGGCTTCCTCATCCACCTCTACTCTGTGCGCTTTATGGGCGGGGAGGAAGGGTACAGCAGGTTCTTCGCGTACATGAACCTGTTCGTTGGGTCAATGCTCCTGCTCGTGCTGGCAGGGAACCTCCTCCTCCTATACCTGGGCTGGGAAGGCGTCGGCCTGTGCAGCTATCTCCTCATCGGGTTCTGGTACGCAGACCCCGAAAACGGAAGGTCGGCGCGCAAGGCGTTCATCGTCACCCGGGTGGGCGACGTCGCGCTGGTTGTCGGGCTTTTCCTAATTGCAACGAACCTGGGTACGCTGGACATAGCCACCGTGGCCAGCAGGGCCGTCTCCACGTGGGCGCCGGGGTCAGCCATAGCCGTTGCCGCGGCCGCTCTGATCCTCGGAGGCGCAGTGGGTAAATCGGCCCAACTTCCTCTTCACACGTGGCTGCCCGACGCAATGGCCGGTCCTTCTCCTGTTAGCGCCCTGATCCACGCCGCCACCATGGTGACGGCCGGTGTCTATTTGATAGCCAGGACTCACGTGATTTTCACGCTTGCCCCAGACGTGATGATGGTAACGGCCATCATCGGGATCGCGGGCGTCCTTGTGGCAGGGTTCAGCGCGCTTGCGCAGACAAACATCAAGCGGGTGCTCGCTTACTCCACTATGAGCCAGCTCGGCTACATGTTCCTTGCCCTCGGAGTGGGGGCCTGGTCAGGGGCCATTTTCCACCTCGTCACGCACGCGTTCTTCAAGTCCCTCCTTTTCCTTGCCGCGGGGGTCGTCATCCTGGCCATGAATCACGAGCATGACATCTTCGCCATGGGAGGTCTGGCCCGAAAAACTCCCTACACCTTCTGGACTTTCCTCCTAGGAGCGCTCGCCCTCACCGCGCTCCCGCCTACTACGGCGGGCTTCGCGAGTAAGGAGCTGATCCTTTCCCGTGTGTGGGAGTCCGGAAGCGGCGGGCGGATCTTGTGGGTGCTCGGGATCCTCGGGGTCTTTGTGACTTCGGTGTATACCTTCCGGCTCATCTTCACGGTGTTCGGCGGCAAGCCTCGGGAGGCCTCCCCTTCAAATCACCCAGCGCAGGGCCATGACGAAGCCCACCGCGGAGCACTCAAGGAAGGCCTGGCGGCCGGCCGTGACGGCAGGCAGGCGGGCGTTATCATGGGGGTTCCGCTCCTGATCCTGGCCGTCCTATGCGTTGTTGGTGGGTTCCTCGATCTGCCGAGGACGTTGGGGGGAAGTCCTTTCATAACGCGCTTCCTGGAAACGGCGCTGCCCGCAGGAAACCATGCCACGGAAATGCCACTTTCCACGGACAGCATTTTGCAGATCATCTCCGAAGCCGTCTCCCTCCTAGGCATCCCCGTTGGCTGGCTCGTCTCCCGGCGGGCGGTCCGTATAGTGACGCAGACGCGGGCGCCAGAAGCGCGCCCGGGCTTTGTACGATTTTTCTCGGGCGGCATGGGGTTCGACTGGCTGTATGACCGCGTGATCGTACGTCCTTTCCTGTGGCTGTGGAACGTGAACAAGCGCGACGTTGCGGACCGTATTTCCGACGGCGCGGGAGGCTTGAACATGCTGTTCTCGCGGGCGTTGCGGTTCACCCAGAACGGGAGAGTCCGCTGGTATGCGGCCGGCGTAGCGGCCGGCGCCGCTCTCGTGATTGCTGCGGCGGTGCTGCTATGATCCTCGTGGCCATCGTCGCAATTCCCCTTCTTTTCGGAATCCTCGGCCTGGCTTTCGGAGTCCGCCGACCCGCGGTAAGCCGTTGGCTGGCGTTGATCGCGAACATCTTCAATCTGGCGCTGGTTGCCCTGCTGTGGATCGTCTACTACGGATTGCCCGCCGCTTCGCAGACGAAGCCGGCCGCGGCCCCCTGGCTTGCGCTGGTGAAATGGCCCTGGATCCCCAGCCTCGGAATCTCGTTCTCCCTCGGGTTGGACGGCCTCTCCCTGATCATGCTGGCCCTCACTGCGTTCCTCGGGATCATGTCTGTGCTGGCCTCGTGGACGGGCATCCGCGACCGCGTGGGATTCTTCTACTTCAACCTTTCCCTTGTGTTGGCAGGAGTGAATGGCGTTTTCCTTGCATTGGACCTTTTTCTATTCGCTTTCTTCTGGGAATTGATGCTCGTCCCGATGTACTTCCTGATCGACCTCTGGGGACATGAGAACCGCCACAAGGCCGCGGTGAAGTTCTTCCTGTTCACGCAGATCGGCGGACTTCTGATGCTTGTGGCCATTATTGGGCTTGCTGTTGTGCATGGCATGGCGAGCGGATCACTTTCGTTCGACTACCGCGACCTCTTGGGAACGAGCCTTTCTCCCGTGATGGGGATGCTCCTCATGTTGGGGTTCTTCGCCGCCTTCGCTGTCAAGTTGCCCATGTTCCCGTTCCACACGTGGCTGCCGGACGCGCACACGGAAGCGCCAACGGCCGGTAGCGTAATCTTGGCCGGTCTCCTTCTGAAGACGGGGGGGTACGGCTTCATCCGGTTCGTGATTCCGCTCTTTCCCACCGCCTCACGGGTGTTCGCTCCCATCGCCATCGCTCTGGCCGTTGCGGGTATTCTCTACGGCGGCTTCATGGCTTTCGGACAAGTCGACATGAAGAGGCTAGTTGCCTATACGAGCGTGAGCCACCTCGGGTTCGTGCTTCTGGGAATTTACGTTTTCAACAGCATCGCCCTGTCGGGCGCTGTCTTGCAGATGGTGAGCCACGGCATCAGCACTGGGGCGCTTTTCATCCTGGTGGGATTCCTGCAGGACCGGATCCACACGCGCGATCTCAACCGCATGGGCGGGCTGTGGCGTCAGGCCCCGCGAATGGGGGCAGCCGCTATGGTGCTTGCGATGGCCCTCGTGGGGCTGCCGGGGCTCGTTAACTTCGTCTCAGAGTTTCTTGTCCTGCTCGGGACCTATCGCGTGAGCGTGGTGGTCGCCGTCCTTGCAGGGCTTGGCCTCGTGATCGCGATGGTGTATGCGCTTCGCATGGTCCAGCTCGCGTTCCACGGAAGCCCGCGTGAAAAATGGGTGTTTCATGATCTTTCCGGCCTGGAAACCGGGGTGCTGTACGTGATGATTACGCTGCTAGTCGTGCTTGGGCTCTTCCCGCAGCCCATCCTGCGCGTGGTCGACCAGGTGGTGGCTGGGGTGCTCGGGACCGTCGGGGGTGGCGCATGAGCCTGCAGGACGTCCTGGTTCTTTTTCCCATGCTGGCGGTCGGATTCGTTTCGATTCTGGTGCTGCTTGCTGCCGCGTTCGCTAGGCGCCATGGCCTTGCCGCCGGGCTGACCCTGGCGGGCTTTGTCGTCGCCTTGGCCTCCCTCGGGCTGTCCTGGATCTGGACGCCGCGCGATGTAGGTGGCCTTCTCACCTTCGACAGGTTCGTGATCTTCGGCATGGGGCTCGTCCTCGCGGCCAGCATATTCGTGACAGCAAGCTCCTGGGCGTATCTGCGAGGGCATGACGAAGCCCGCGGAGAGTACTATTTCCTGCTTCTCCTCGCATCCTTGGGGGCAATGGTCCTTGCCGCGGCAAGCGCTTTCGCGACGTTCTTCCTCGGGTTGGAGTTGCTCAGCGTCTCGCTGTACACCCTGATCGCCTGGAAGCGGGAACGCGGAGCCGGCGCGGAGGCCGGCATCAAGTACCTCGTCCTCGCCGGGGCCACCTCCGCCTTCCTTCTTTTCGGGATGGCCCTCCTTTACGCGGCCTCCGGGAGCATGGAGATAAGCAAAATCGCCCTGGGCTCGGCCGGCGGCGCGAGCACCTCGGACGGGATCTTTGCTGTCGTTGGAATGGGGATGATCATCGTTGCGCTCGGTTTCAAGCTCGCCGTGGTGCCCTTTCACATGTGGACGCCGGACATCTATGACGGCGCCCCGGCGCCCGTGACAGGCTACATCGCAACGGTGTCCAAGGGTGCTGTCGCAGTTCTTCTTGTCAGACTTTTCGTTCCCATTGGCAGCGATTCTTTTGTTGCCCCTGGCGGTACAGGAGCTGCGTTCCCCTGGATCTTCACAATAATCGCCGGGCTTTCGATGTTCGTCGGCAACTTCCTGGCTCTCCGGGAAAACAACGTCAAGCGAATTCTCGCCTATTCCTCGATAGCTCACTTGGGGTACCTCCTCGTCGCGTTTGTCGCGGGAGGCACGCTTGCGGTGCGCGCAGTGTCTTTCTACCTCGTGGCGTACTTCGCCATGACGCTGGCCGCGTTTGCCGTGGTAGCGGCCCTCTCGACTCAGGAGAAAGAGGCGGACATGATCGAGGACTACACCGGCCTCGCCTCCCGCTCGCCGTGGCTTGCGGGTGTCTTCACCGCGTCGATTCTGTCCCTATCTGGACTTCCGCTGACCGCGGGTTTTGTCGGAAAGTTCATCATCCTGAGCGCAGGAGCGGGGGCCCAGCTGTGGACTCTAATCATCCTCCTCGCCGTGAACGGCACGATATCCATCTTCTATTATCTGCGGATAGTCTCGGCGATGTACCGGCGTCGGGAAGGCACCTTTGAAGCCGGCGGGGTCCGACAGCCTTTTCTCGCAGGCCTCGCGCTCGCGGTCCTGACGTTGGTCGTTGTTGCCCTCGGCGTATATCCGAGCCCCATGCTTTCGCTGATCGGGTTGTTCACGGGCCCCTGACACGGACGAAAATTGTCGAGAGATCGTCCGAACTGGCCTTCTCTGATTCAGGGGAAGGTATAGTGCGACTTTGGGACGGCCTCCGCTTCCATGCCGACAAACCGCCTCGGCCGCGAGTTCAAGAGCGAACCGACAGTGCGGAGGATGGGCTTGCTGATCGGCGAGGCGTGTGAGTTCTACTCGAAGTGCGAGAGCGTCTCCGAGGGAGATCCTTGCGAAGATATTTCCCGGAAGCCGCGCATGCTAGTGACCCTCGAGAGGACAGCGCAGGAGACATGCGACGGTGAAAGCCTCGTCATAGCCGGAGACTGGGCGGCCCCCTGTATATTTGGAGTTTGGGGCATGAGGCCCGTCTCCGCGGCAACGCGACCTCGCAGGCCTCGCTACGCGTTCCAGATCTGTTTGCAATAGGTCAACGCGGCTTGATCAGCTTGTTCCGGAAGGCTGATGACCCCGGAGTAGTCGATGCCCCGCAGCGCCCGGAGAAACGGGCCGTACTCATACCCGTCCCCGGCTCGCGGACTGACTCGAAGCCTGTCCGAAGACAACGGGTTCTCCATGTGAACGTGCTTGATAATCCGATCGTAGGAGGGGAAAGCGGCTATTGAAAGTCCGATGGCAGACAACTCGCGCAGGCTGATGGCCGCCGATAGGTTCTCTTTTCCGACAAGGGGGAGAATGCTGCAAAACTCCTGCAGCGTATTGAGGAAGTTGGTTCGGCGGGCGCCAAGAGGTTCAACCAGGACAACAATTCCCCATTCGGCGGCCACCTCGCACAGCATGTACAGGAACTGCATGGCCTGTTCCTTGGCAACCGTCTGATCTCCCTCGACAGGGAGAAGACGCGCCCTGCCGTCACTCCAGGTCAATTTCCTGCAGCCAAGCTCCGAAAGCCTATGAATCGCTTTTTTCAGGTGTTCCAGCCACGCATAAAGATTGAATCCTCTCTCGGTGACACGGACGTCGGCAGGAAGAGGCACCGGGCATACCTCAAAAGCCATACCCTGATCCTTGACCACTCTTTGCTGACTTTTCACCTCTCCATCGGTAAGTTTCAAAATGAGACTCGCTGTCGGTTGCACGCAGTCGAAGCCGGCTTTTAATGCTTCTTCGACGTTGGACAAGCTCTCGACCATCATTCCCCAGCGAACGGCCATGCCAAGTTCTCCCCCTCTATGTTTCGCCCAGTTTGGACAGGGCCTCCAGAGCCAGCAGGTAGCTTTTCTTGCCGAAACCGCCGACAACACCTACGCACACGGGCGCGATGACCGATTTGTGGCGGAACTCTTCACGAGCGTACACATTCGAGATAAACACTTCGACGCACGGCAGCAGCATCGAGCCAATGGCGCTGCGGAGGGCGTAGCTATAGTGGGCCAGCGCGCCGGCGTTTATGATCACGCCGTCATAATCGCCGGGCGCCTGTTGGAGGCAGTCGATAATGGCTCCTTCACTGTTGAATTGCCTGCATTCGACGCCGACTTTGAGCTCTTCCGCGCGCTGTCGGAGTCCGCTGTGGATGTCCTCCAAGGAGCCCGCCCCATAAATGGAAGTCTTGCGCGTCCCCAGAAGATTAAGGTTCGGACCGGATATGACAAGATATTTCCTATTTTTCTTCACATCCTTCTCCTCGCCGTCAGACAAGCCAGGGATCAAAGCGCTCTTCCATCAAAGCGCGGAGAGCCAGGACGTAGCCATGAGAACCGAAACCGCAGATCTGCCCGATGCACACGGGTGCAAGAACCGACAGGTGACGAAAGGGCTCTCTCTTGTAGATGTTTGAGATATGAACTTCCACCGTGGGAACCTGCGCGGCCGAAACAGCGTCGCGGAGGGCGATGGAATAATGTGTATACGCGCCGGCGTTGAGCAAGATGCCGTTCATTTTTCCGTGGCACTGTTGGATGTAGGTGACCAGCTCGCCCTCGCTATTCGACTGATAGAACTCGACTGCCACGTTCAGGTCTGCGGCCTCCGCAGCAACCTCGGAGTTTATCTCTTCCATGGACTTTCCTCCGTATATGCCCACCTCCCGTTTGCCGAGCATGTTCAAGTTCGGGCCATGGACTACCGCTACGTGCTTGGCCACCAGGGTATCCCTCCTGACGCGTGACAGATCTTTTCCTCAGTCTACGCCGAACTCGCCTCCTTTGTCAGTGGGCTTCCAGCCAGCTTTTTCGTCCCGCAGGGTCCGACTGCCGTTCCATTTCCTTTTTCGATTCGAAACTGCGCGACCGTTCTGTTGAGGTTCTGCGCCATTGTCGTGAGCTGCTCTGTCGATCCAGACAACTCTTGCGCCGCGGAAGCGGCCACCTGCGTCAGCTCGCTGACGACCTCCATTGCCGTGGAGATCTGCTTCGCATTTGTTGTCTGTTCTTCCGTTGCCATGGAAATGCTCCGGCTCATTTCGCTCACGCCGTCGAGGGATTTCGCTAGATCGTCCACAGCCGTCACCTGCTGTGAGATCGACTCGGAAAGCCCCGCGATCATTTCTTTGACCCTCTGGGAGGACGTGCGAATCCCCTCCATTGCCGCCTTCGAGCCCCGTGCTATTTCAACACCTCCGCCCACGCTCTGCACGCTCTTGCTGATCAAAGCCCCTATCTCCTTCGTCGAGGCCGAGCTTCGATCCGCAAGCTTGCTTACCTCATCAGCCACCACGGCGAAACCTCGGCCGTGCTCTCCAGCCCGCGCAGCCTCGATGGACGCGTTCAACGCTAGAAGGTTCGTCTGGTCTGCGATATCCGAAATCACTGCGACGATTCCTCTGATCTTCTCAGAGCTCTCAGCGATCATCGCGATCCCCTCCACAACCTTCTGGACGGACCGGGTTCCCTCATCCGCTTTCTCGACGGACTGCGCGGCCAGGCCAGCGATTTCCTCAAGCCCTCGGGAGACATCCTCGATGAACTTATTCACCTTTGCCATTGAGCTGGCGCCATGTTGCGCCGCCTTTGCTTGCGACTGCGCGTTTTCCGCTATACGGGCGATTGACGCAGAGAGCGCCTCCATAGAGGCGCTGGTGCGCTCTATCGTCGAGGCTTGATTCTGCGCGCCATCCGTGAGGCTCAGCGCTGTCGCGCTGATCTCTTCACTCGACGAAGCCACTTCCCCCGCGCTCTCCTGGATAGAGTCGATTGCTCCGCCGAGCCTATCCACCATCGTATTGAGAGCGGCAGCGAGCACGCCCACCTCATCTTTGCCCGTGATGCCCAGCTTTTGGGTGAAATCTCCTCCGGAGACGATCTTCGCGAAGGCTACCCCCTGAGCAAGGGGTCGGGCGATTGACAGAGAAAGAAGAACGCCCAGGAGGAGGGCGAGAATGACCCCGGCGCACATGCCGGCAACGGACGTGACTTCGACCCGAAGACCAGTTGTCCGGCTGTCACGCACCGCGAGGTCCGCCTCTTGTATGTTGGTTTCGACGAGGCTGTGAAGAAGCCCGTTGGAAGGAGCAAATGTCTCGCTGTTTTGCGGTATCTGGTTTTTCAGTTTGTTGTATGCATCCTCAGAGGGGCTGTTCCAGTAGGCCTGGGCGAGGCGGGCGAAGTCGAGGTGTGTTTTCCACCATCCATCAAACACGACCTTGAGCTGATTCCAACGATCCTGCATATCCTTCGACTTGGGAAGAGATTCGTAGGCAGCAAAGGACTCATCGATGACTTTCCTCCCTTTGTCGAATGCTACGAAATTGCTTTGAACGCTTCCGGCGTCGAGGCCGTTTTCCATGAGGATGTTCTCGGCCGCATTGATCTGGGACTGCGCTTCTGCCGCCTGCAAGAGGCTTTGGACCGCCCGGAGATGATTCGTCCCGACATCTTTGACCGCGCTGTTCAGGTTGCGGGTGCCCCTCAACCCTACATATCCGACCGCCAGTACAAGAAGGGCTACAACGGCGAACCCTCCGAGCAGCTTCCCCTGCAGCGCAATATTCTTCATCGTCCTCGCCTCTCGTTTGTACCTACTGCGGGTTCTCGACGATGACGGTCTTCACATTGGTAAACTCCCGCACCCCGTAGTGCGAAAGCTCGCGCCCCACGCCGGATTTCTTCGTCCCCCCGAACGGGAGGCGCGGATCCGACTTCACCAGCTTGTTGATGCCTACGAACCCCGACTCCATCCTTCGGGCAAGTTGCTGCGCTTTCTCGACGTCCTTGCTCCAGATCGTCGCTCCAAGCCCGAACTCCGTCGAGTTCGCAAGCTCGACCATCTCTTCTTCGTCCTTCACGGCAAAGATAGGAGCGATGGGGCCAAAGGTCTCCTCGCGAGCAACCGCCATGTCTCGTGTAACATTCAGCACCGCGACCGGCCGGAAGAATCTCCCTTGCGGGGGAGTCGACGGCCCATCCACCACTGTGGCGCCTTTCTGCCGGGCGTCCGCTATCTGCCGTGAGAGCTCATCAGCTGCCTCTGCCGTCGCAAGAGGTCCGATGTCCGTGGACTCATCCATCGGGTTGCCCACCTTCAAAGCCCTCATATGGTAGATGAAGCGCTCGGAGAACTCTTGTGCGACTTTCTTCATGACAATGAAGCGCTTGGAGGCAACACAGCTCTGACCGCAATTGACGAAACGGGATTGGACCGCAATGGAGGCTACCGCATCTACAGCCACGTCATCTAAGACGAGGAAGGGGTCAGATCCTCCGAGCTCCAGCACTGCTTTCTTTATTCGGCCGCCCGCGGCCGCTCCCACTTGCGTGCCGGCGCCATGGCTTCCTGTCAGCGACACACCGTCAACCTTGTCGTTGGCGACCAGGTCCAGCGCGGTCGCGGAATCAATGAGAAGGGTCCTGAAGACGCCCTTCGGAAACCCTGCATCCGCGAAAATGCCCTCTATGGCCTTGCCGCACAGGGGAGTGATGGAGGCCGGTTTCAAGACAACGACGTTGCCTGCGGTCAGGGTCGGGATGGCGAATCTAAAAAGCTGAATGACCGGGAAATTCCACGGCATAATGGCAAGTATCACACCGAGCGGCTCGAAACAGACGTAGCTCTTTTGAAACCCGGCCTGCACGACCTCGTCGCGGGTGATCTCTACGGCGACCTCCGCGAAATATCTGCAGATGTTCGCGCTGCGCTCTATCTCTGTGATGGATTGCCTTATTGGCTTGCCCACTTCCCGAGTGATCGTTTCCGCGTAGCGGCGTTTTCCAGCAAGCAGGACCTCAGCGAGTCGTGCGATGAGTTTCCCGCGTTCTGCAGGGGGCAAAGCTCTCCATGCCTTGAATGCCGCCCGTGACCTTTCTATTTCCTCACAGGCTCTCACGGGCGATTCGAGATCGAACTCGCCATTCACCTCCATGGTGAACGGATTCACAGACCGTATCCTCTTCACCGTGGAATCCTCCCTTTCCCGCCCGTCGATTGTGGCGAATCGATTCTCAGACTTCAAAAAGAACCTTGATCGTCTCACCGCTATAGAAGCTCTGAAAAGCCGCGTTCACGTCATCCAACAAAAAGCGTTTTGTGATGAGCTTCTCCCCCGAGACCTTCTTCGTCTCCAGCCAGCTGATTGCACGCAGGAAATGCCGTGGCAGCAGCGCCACATCACCATAGATAGTGGCACCCTTCCGTAGAAGGACGATTGGCTTGATCCTGGCTTCGGCGTACAGGCCAAACGGGGAAATGCGCCCCTTTGCCGCGACCACATCCAGGATGATGTCCCACACCGAGGGATGGTTCGCCGTCTCGATGACAATATCAGCGCCGCGGCCGTCTGTGGCGTCCATCACCGCCTTGACAGGATCCTCCTTCTGCAGGGACACCACACGGGAGGCCCCCAAGGATTCCGCAATCTCGAACCTTTTGGCATCCTTGTCAATTCCGATCACGACTATCCTTTCCACACCGGATGATTTCAAAGCTTGGAGATGGAGCAAGCCGACAGAACCCGGCCCAATGATGACCGCGGATTCACCTGCAACAGGCGCGATATGCTCGAGTGAACGAGCCACGAGACTCAAGGGCTCAAGCACTGCAGCGTCGGCAAAGGATACGTTAGCACCTATTTTGTGCACCAGGACCTCAGGAACCGCGACGAACTCTGCAAATGTTCCGTCGCAGGTAATGCCGACGTGGCTCCAGTCAGTGCACATATTCTTGAAGCCCTTCTTGCAGTTCTCACATTGCCCGCAACCATTCAACGGCTCGAAGGCCACCCGGTCTCCGGGAGCTACGCTCCGCACGTTCTTTCCGACGGCCGAAACGAGCCCCGAAGCTTCGTGTCCGAGAATAACAGGAATCGGAACAGGCTTTCTTCCCTTGTACTCGCCCTTCACGATCGACATGTCGGAATAACAGATTCCCGTTGCCTTGATGCCTATAAGAACGTCGTCGGCGCAGATCTGTGGTTTCGGCCGATCCATCACCTTCACCGCGCCTGCTACGTCCTCGTATTTCACGATAGCCTTCATCCGATCTCTCCTCGTTCTCTCGGAGAGACGATGGGTCGTCTCTCCGAGGGAACAAATGCATAGTTACTTGGTTAAGAAAACGCGTTTGCCGTTTCTGATGACACCCACGTTCGTTAACCTTATGCCTTCACCTGTGGCATCATAGGTGAAAACCCCCTGGAGGCCCTGGTAACCCGAGATTTTGTGCATCTCGGCTGCCACATTTTCCGGCGTCAGAGGATTTGCCCTTGACATTGCCAGCAACAGCATGCTGGCTCCGTCATAACTGTTTGCCCCGTGCTCTTCCGCATCTTCCCCCCAACGCGCCTTGTAGGCCGCGGCAAACGCGCGCGTACGCTCATTTGCGTCGTTCCCGGGATACGGAGAAGTAAAATAGACTCCTTCGGCCGCATCGCCTGCGGTCTCCATGAACTTCGGAGTGGCCATAGCGGACCCTCCGGCGATGACCCCAGTGAAGCCAAGTTGCCGAGCCTGCTTGGCTACCAGTCCCCCCGCGACCTCGGAGGCGGCCAACAGAAGGACTTCGGGTTGGGTCTGCAGTATTTTTGTCAACTGGCCGGTAAAGTCCTTGTCGTCGATCCCGTATGCCTCGCTATCCAGCGGTGTCAGGTTGTTGCGCGCGAGAGCAGCTGTCTGATAAGCCGTTTCGCCTTTGCCATAGGCAGAATTGTCACCAATTATGGCATACTTCGTCTTGCCCTGTTTCACCAGATAGTCGATCAGGGGATCCTCGTATGCTGGCCCGGCAGGGCACTGTCGGAAAATGTACGCGCTGCCCTGCTGCGTAATGGTGACATTTGTGCCGAACGTAAGCTGCGGAATCTTGTAGCTCTGGAAAATCGGCAGATCCGCCAGCGCAGAACTGCTGTTGGTGGTGGCCCACGCCGCCATCACTTTGTCTTCGGTGGCGACCTTCTGGGTCAAGCCGACGGATATCGTCGGGTTGGCCTGGTCGTCATAGATGATGAGTTGAATCTGACGGCCTTGAATGCCGCCCGCGGCATTCTTCTGCTCGATGGCAAGTGTTACGCCCTTCTTCATCCAATCCCCGAGGATCGCATTCGTCCCACTCATCGCGCCGATGATCGCTATCTTGATTGGCTCCGATCCGGCCGCAGGGGCAGCGGTTGCGCTAGCGCCTTCTTTTGTTCCCGAAGCTGCGGCAAAAGAAACACAGACCGTCGCTGCGACACAAATCGCGATAATAATGATCAGTCCCTTTCGTTTCATATTGGTCCTCCCTTCCTGGCTTCCACAACACAAGAGATGCCCGATACTTCTTTGTACGCAAGTACCTCCTTTCGCAGCTCCCAGCCACAGGACTTATCCGATGCCCAGGTACGCCCGTTGCACCACAGGATTTTCCTGCAAATCTTCTGCGCTGCCGGCGAACCGCACCTTTCCGGTTTCCATCACGATTCCGTGATGCGCGATTTTCAGAGCACTCCGAGCGTTTTGTTCGCTCAAAAGAACCGTCAAGCCTTGCCGGTTCAACTCGACGATGATCTCGAAGACTTGTCTGACGAGCAGCGGCGCCAACCCGAGGGAAGGTTCGTCCATCAGGAGCAGCTGTGGCTTCGACATCAGAGCGCGGCCGATGACCAACATTTGCTGCTCGCCGCCGCTCAACGAACCCGCGAGCTGCTTTCTGCGGTCCCTAAGCTTGGGAAAAGTCTCATACATCCGTTCCTTGTCCCGGACGATCTCTGACGCATCGGAGCGATGAAACGCGCCCACGTCAAGGTTTTCGTCCACGGTCAGAACCGGGAAAACTCGTCTTCCTTCTGGAACGTACCCAATTCCGAGGCGAACAATTTGATCAGCGCGCAGCCGATGGATGGGCGCGTCGTTCAGCAGGATCCTTCCGTTGCGCGGGTGGAGCAGGCCGCAGATCGTTTTCATGGACGTTGACTTTCCCGCCCCGTTTGCACCGATGATGGCAGTGATTTCGCCAGTGCGTACTTCGAAGGAAATCCCCTTCACCGCATGGATGTTCCCGTAGTACGTGTGAAGGGCCTCGACCACCATCATAACTGTTCCTCCTTGCCGAGGTACGCTTCGATCACGACTGGGTCGTTGCTGATGTGCTCGCACGATCCTTCGGCGATTTTTCTTCCGTAGTCCAGGACAGTGATGATGTCGCACATCCCCATTACGAGCTTCATGTCATGCTCGATGAGAAAAATCGTCACCCCTGATTCGCGAATCTTGACAAGAGTCTCACGCAGGTCCACGGACTCTATGTCGTTGAGTCCGGCGGCAGGCTCATCGAGGAGAAGGATCCTCGGGTCGGTTCCAAGTGCTCGCGCAATCTCCACGCGTCGCTGATGTCCATACGACAGGCTCGTAGCGGGGTATTCCGCTAGCTTGGCAATCCCGAGCAGGTCAAGC
>Ga0326727_10017215_pt1 | contig 15049 bp, 13 predicted proteins | sample MB2enrmetagenome_FD_207643 | JGI IMG/M metagenome (GOLD analysis project Ga0326727, IMG submission 207643) | Lab enriched peat soil microbial communities from McLean, Ithaca, NY, United States - MB29MY | ecosystem: Environmental > Terrestrial > Soil > Wetlands > Peat | place: USA: New York... | reverse complement strand
GCCGACAAGCAGGCGAGCTCTCAAAACAGTAGCCGCAGCAAGATCGTCGCGGCAGCGTTAGAAACATATTTAGGCGGAGGGCGCGAGAGCGAAGGCACTGCAGAAGAAGACCTAGGAACGCTGATGGTGCCGCGTGAAACCGCGACGCGCCTCGAAGCCGAGCTTGAAAAACGCGAGCGAGAGCTGCGCCATAAAGATGAGCTCCTCTACATGAAAACGGACATGATAGATCGACTGACTGCGCAGTATGAGAGCTTCAAACAGGCGCGAGAAGACGAGATTAAGCGGTATGAGACCATCGCGGGGTTCTACGGAAGTGAGTCGAGCAAGGTCATCGACCGACTGGCGGACGTGAGTGAGATGCTTACGCGCTTGCTGCCAGCTGCTTTGTCAACTCCCTCCCCACCCCCCAGTGGCGAGGCGGGAGCTGAAGAGGTGCAAGCGCCGTTGCCGGAGATGGAAGACGAGCCGCCAAAGCGGTCACTGAGGGAGCGACTGTTTCGACGGAAGCCTCAGACAGAAGAGGTAAGAAGACTATAATGCGCCTAAAAAAGTAACCGCTAAAAAAAATAGCTCCGCTAATTAAAGAAACTGACGTATACTGAATAAAAGCCTCGGATCCAATCTAAGCAGGCGCTTTAAAGCCCCTTTCATATTCAGCTCTTCTGCTGTTATCCCCGCGAATGCGTGAAAGATCCGGTTTATCTCATCATCTGAGAGACTTACTACGAATTCTTTGACTTTGTACGTGCGCTTGCGTGCTTTACCAAACGAACGGTTCCACTCAGTTTCGTATTCTCGAAGCACTCTGACCGACGAATCGTTTTGGCGCACCGCTTTGTTCGCAACCTGGCCGGCGATCGTTCCGCTCTGGAGCGCCGCCATAATGCCTCCACCAGTTATCGGCTCAGTGTGATGTGCTGCGTCACCCACGAGCATCAGCCCATTGCTCACTATGTGTGAAAGCGCGCCACTCACGGGGCAAGCCCCCATCATCAGTTCGACCGCTTTGCCGTCGGGAAAGCGCTGTGCGACAAACTCATTGAGGTACGCCAATGGGCGCTTTCCGTCTAACTTGCTTCCAAGCACCCCGAGTCCGATGTTGCCCGCGCCGTCTCCTTTTGGAAATGCCCAAGCGTACCCGCTTGGCGCGGCGGAGCCAAAGTAGAAATCGAGCGTGTAGTCCTTTAGTTCGACGTTTTGCATGTGATATTGGACGCAACTCTCAATGTCCTTGAGCTCGAGCGTGGTGTTTATGCCCGCCCACCGGCCCACCTGAGATTCGACGCCGTCAGCACCTATCACGAGCTTGGTGTGCACGTCAAACTCCTCACCAAGGCGGCTAAGTTTGACGCCTCGCACTGCGCCGTCTTCCAGAATCAGCCCAGTTGCACGGGTGCGCACCATCACGTGCGCTCCTGAACGAGCGGCATCCTTAGCCAGCTGTCGATCGAAGAGCTTGCGCTCTAGGACGATGCCAAGCGGTTCTTCCTTCCCGAACATCTCGCCTGAGACTTCGACTATTGTACCATCAGGAGCGGTAGCCCGTACTCCCTTAACTTCGCTTGCCACCCACTTCCTGTCAGGTTTCACGTATTTCTCGAATGACGTGTGAAAAACAAGCGGCGTTTCAACAAGAGGCACGGCCTCTGCACATCGTACAGGCGCCCCTATCTCTGGCCGTTTCTCTATGAGCAGAACGTCGCTCTCCGCAGCTGCGTTCAGCGCCGCAACTGAGCCTGCTGGGCCTGCCCCGACCACTATTACATCAAAGTCTTCTTTCATTCGCCTCACTCACGTCTCTTGCCAGCAAAGGACAGATCGATGTGCTGATACTTGTCCCCATGACCTTCAGCGGCTAGTACCATCACCGGCTTATCCGCAAGATTAAGCAGGGCAGTAACGAGCGTTATCATCATTCATGAGCCAGATTTGCGGTCACTAATCACGACGATGGACACAGCGCAGATGCAAAAAAAGAGTGGCGAAGTAGTGCTTAAATGTACCCTTTCCTTCTCAGCCAGTCAGCTTGTGGTGGAAGATATCGCCAGACAACATCCGCCTTTTCATCTTGAATGCTCCAGGGTCGAATAATAATGACGTCGCCCACACGGAGCCATACTCGTCGTTTCATCTTACCTGGAATTCGCCCCATGCGGGTTTTTCCATCTTGAGAGCGAACGGTGATTCGGCTTCCGCCGAGCATTTTTTCCACCGTTCCAAAGATCTCATTCTGGTGTTTTCTGGGCAGTCTCACCTTGCTTGGTTGCTCTTCAGTCAGCTCAACACCTCATTTGATATTTGATAGTCATTGTCTTCCCTCGTAATCAGGTGGGCGTGGGCCCTTATATATTGCGCGTCCGTCAGAACTTTCTCATTCGACATTTCTGCGTAGCAGGCCCTAGAAGCGCTACTTAAACAGCTCCGGCCTAGCAAGCAATGAGGTAGAAGTGGATTGTATATCTGCTCGGGTCGGATGCCGCGCGCACAGCCGAATGCCTGTTGCCAAGTGAGCCTCTTAATGAGCGTCGATGTTCTGCAGTATAGTTCGAGACCATACAAAAAGAGGGTGAAAAAGTCTGAATCCTGTACAAAAAGTCGAGCTGATTTGGGACTTAATCTACAAAGCCGGCAGCAAGAAAAAGTAGACATATTAGCGCGAGAATTGAAGCAGCGCGGGTAGGTTGTTTATTCGCGAGTGCGAAACCGAATGGAGAGATCGCCGGGCAGAGATTTGTGACAGAGTGTTAGCGAGGCCCCGCCGTAATGTCCTGTCATAAAAGCTTACTGTTTTCGCGTCGTTTCCAGAAAAAAGGCTTTTCGCAGGAGTGCGGCAGGATAATCGCAACGCAATAGTATGATCGACGCATGAACCCGCTGATCGTAACGGAACAACCGCGACAAACAACCGGGGTTAGAGAGATGCAGCATATCGCTTTGAAAAGCGCGCTTTGTTTAGACAATTAGATCTTGCATGTTAGCTTTAAGCCTCAATATCTTAGAGACGCTCAGTAATTTCGTCATTTCCGTGATTGAACAGCTCGGTTACACCGGCGTTTTTGTTGCAATGGGGCTAGAGAGCGCGTGCATCCCGCTGCCTAGCGAGGTGATAATGCCCTTCGCCGGCTTTGTCGTCTGGAAAGGGGAACTTACGCTGATCGGCGTTACTCTTGCGGGTACGGCCGGCAGCCTCGCCGGCTCACTCGTAGCTTACTTCGTTGGGGGATACGGAGGTCTGCCCTTCCTCGAGCGGTATGGCAAATACGTGCTGATACGCAAGAGTGAACTTGATCGGGCACACACGTGGTTTGGAAGATATGGAGAGACCACTGTTTTTGTCAGCAGGCTGTTGCCGATCGTGCGAACATTCATCTCCCTCCCAGCCGGCGTCGCCCGGATGGATGTGAAGAAATTTTCTCTTTACACGGTGCTAGGATCGCTTCCTTGGTGTTTTGGGCTTGCCTATGTCGGCGTTCTTCTAGGCCCCCACTGGTCGGATCTTGAGGCGCTCTTTAGATATCTTGATATCGTCGTCATAGCGGGGATAATCGGCCTTGTCGGTTACCTGATCTACCTCGATGAGAAGCTGCGCGACGTAGCTGCAGGCCGCATAAAACGATTAATGGTATTTATGCCGCCAAGGCACGGCAAGTCGGAGCTTATTTCGAAGTACTTCTCTGCATGGTACCTCGGCACCTTCCCGAACAACCATGTGATCTTGGTCTCATATGAAGCCGACTTTGCCATGTCATGGGGTCGCAAAGCCCGCGAAGTTCTCGACGACCTTGCAGATAATTTCGGCGTCAAGGTGAAGCAAGAATCAAGTGCCGCCAAGCATTGGGAGATTGAAGGCGTTCGCGGTTTTTTTGTTACCCCATATTTAGCTAATCTAGCTAAATTAGACGAAGTTGCCGAGAGCTACAGTGAAAGCAATTCGCAGCCAAAATGCGATCTGATAGAAAAAAGAAGCCTAAGAAAATCAAAGGCCGAGGGCGAGATTCGAACCCGCGTCGTGGCCTCCACAGGGCCATAGGATAACCAAGCTACCCCACCTCGGCACAGCCTCGAACGGCGAATAGTCCCGTGCGGATTCGAACCGCAGTCGCGGGCTTTCTTCTATCAGTGGCCCAAGACCACATGAATCCAAAGGCCCGCATGATTGACCACTACACCACGGGACTCTCGGCCTAGAGTAAGATTTATAGATACTTAACGTTTTGGTCACGTTATAGCTCACGAGAGCACATTCGTCGACATGGAGCGCTTCAATTCAAAAACAACTCGCTGGAGCGGACGCTACGGAGCTATACGCGACGACGACGAAAAGGTTCAATCTGCCGATCCACACGGACGCCGACCGCCAAATAGCCGTGTTCAATGGCAAAAAATGGGGCTGGAGAGATTTGAACTCCCGATCGACGGGTCTCTCCGATCAGTGCTCCAACGGGACATCACCTGACTCAAGCGTCCCCGAGTCATCAGTTGACCCGTTGCTCATCATTTAGAGAACTTTTACCGCTGGAGCCCGTCGCCATTCCAGACTAGGCCACAGCCCCACAAATACGCGGGCCGGGAGGGAATTGAACCCTCGACCTTTGGGTATCTCTGGTCAACAGGTCACAGCATAAATACCGTAAGAGCCCAACGCTCTGCCTGACTAAGCTACCGGCCCTGGCATATGCTCTTATACCCCTTCCGCATATATAACTTACCCAAACCAAATTTGAGGCTTCAATCCAGCGAAAGCAGGTGGTGGCTTATTTCGGCTTATAATTCGACAACCTTCGAGCAAGGCATACCCCTCAAAATTGACGAACGGATAACGTACGCAATACTCGGCTCAGGTAGTGTCGGCTTTCTCGTCGCCAAGGAACTCACTCAACGCGGCAGGATGTTTACCATCATCGAGAAGAACGCGAAACGGGTCGAGACGCTGCGTGACCAGAATTTTGACGCGCACGTCGGTGACATCACAAAGGAGGAGGTCATCACCCAGCTGCTCACGCCTGAACTCGAAATCGTTATGATTCTCAGCTCTGACGTCAACGCGAACACCAAAGCGCTGAGCGTGATCAAAGAGAGGAAGCCAGACGTTTTCGTGATCGTCCGAGCGGCCGACCCGCTCAGCAAAGATAAGCTCGAAGAGTTGGGGGCCGACGCAGTCGTCTACCCCTCAGCGCTTATCGCGAGCGCCACATTGCACGACCTCCAGAAGGCAGAATCGCAGCGGTCTGCGAATCGACTTCACGAAATTCTCAAGGGCATAAAGAAGCTCGGCATAATGGTCCACGACAACCCCGATCCCGACTCGATCGCAAGCGCGCTCGCGCTCAAACAGATCGCCGCGAGCGTCGACACGGAAACCTCGATAATCTACCACGGAGAGATCAGCAGACAGGAAAACAGAGCCTTTGTAAACCTGCTCAACATAGACTTGATCCACGTCGATGAGGTTGATCCGAACGATTACGACATGCTCGCTTTGGTCGATACGGGGACGCCTGGGGCGAATAACCCGCTGACAAGCCTAGACAAAGTCGGAATCATCATCGACCATCACGGGGTTCCCGAACACCGCGTCCTGTACACCGATATCAGGGACGTAGGGGCAACGGCGACGATTTTGACGAACTACCTCGAAGAGCTTGACATTGACATAGACAAGCGGCTCGCGACGGCTTTGCTTTACGGTATACGCATCGACACCCAGGACTACAAAGTGCACGTGACCCCCGCAGATCTAGCCGCCGCAATGGAGCTCATGCAGCTCTCCGACAGAGATATTCTCAATCAAATTGAATCACCGACGATGTCAATGGAAACGCTTGACATAATCGGCGAGGCCATTCACAACAAGCACATCACCGGAAGCTACCTTGTCTCGTCCGTTGGGTACATGCACAATGTAGACGCGCTCGCACAGGCGGCCGATTACGTGCTCAACCTTGAAGGGGTAACTGCAGTAGCCGTCTTCGGACTCAACGAAGAAAAGATTCACATATCAGCGCGGAGCAAGGACATCCGCGTCAACATCGGCGCCGTCATGAGCGAAGCATTCGGCGACATCGGCTCTGCGGGCGGCCATTCAAACGCCGCTGCCGCGCAGATCCCCCTCGGCGTGTTCACCGGCGTCCGGGACCGAACGACGCTGCTTCAGCTCGTCGAAGAGGTCGTAACGCGCAGGATCTATTCGAAAATTGGCGTGGAGCGGGACGAATAGCCTCGTACCGCTCGTTCGTATGCCATAGCGACGTTTGCGATATCCGCTTTTCACCACTAATTTACACTGCACGGAAGTTGTGCACATATTGTTTATTGTACGACGTTCGCGACTTCCGCCGGCAACGTGCGCAATTTCTCAGTCGTGACGAACGCTACCAGATCATCGATGGTTGGATGGGCCCCGTGTCTGCTTGATACGTAGTAGCCCGCTACTGCGTTCGCAAGGCACAGGCGCAGTGCGGGGGCCAGACCAAGAAGCTCACCAAAGATATTGCCTGAGTTCCAAGCATCGCCGGCGCCGGTGGATCGGCGCAGTTCCACGTCATACACGGGGAATACCGTCACGCTGTCGTCGATTGATGCCGTATACCAGGGGGTGTGATAATCAACGCGTGAGCCAACTCGGCGCTTGAATGCGATCGCGCGCTCAAGGGTGGCCTCACCCGTGTGCTTCTCAAGCTCATTTTGATTGAGGCTCGTGATATCAAGGTTTGTGCTCGCGATCACGCTTTCATAGAGTTCGGTGAGGTCGTGCACGCGGGGACTCGGGTCTGCCGAGTCAAAGTACGTCTTCACGTTGTATTGCTTCGCGTAGGCGAACGTCTTCACGGCAAGATCGGTGCCTCCCACGACGTTGGTCCCCCAATCGTGCACGGCCACGAGCTGACTGTTTTCGATGAGCTCAAGATCAGTATCGCGCAAGCTGTCGAACGCAAAGTCATAGTTCGAGCCGACGTCGTTGAGCATCACGTTGATCCGTCGCTCGCCAATCTCGAGAGCGAGGGTCTGTCCCAATCTGCCGTCGGTCTTCACGTGGGCGATGTCAACGCCGCTATTTTCGGCGAAGAACTTCAAAACGTGACGTCCAAGCTCGCTCGTCCGGCCGATGAAATGGGAGCTCACCCCGAGTCGCGACAGCGCGATTGCAGTATTCGCCGCACCGCCGCCCGACAGCACGTTCTGGACGAAGCCAGGAAGGTTGCCACCGCCGCCGACGTACTTCGCCTGAAGCGCGCTGCAAAACGCGCTCAGATCGTCGACCTGCACGAAGTGATCCAAATAGAAGCTAGGTATGCACACGACGTGCAGCTTCCGTGTCTCGCGCGGATCGAGTGCTGCTAGGATTTGTGACAATTCGCGCCTGACGTCCTCACAAAGCTCTTTCAAGGCCAGCCTCCGCACTAAACCCTAAAAGGGAATGTTATTTATACGTTTCTTACCGTACGCATGCACGCGCCGGCAGCAAAACGCTAAACGGAGAAACTATGCCCATACGGAGTTCCTATGAACTGACGAGGCTTTTTTTGTCACTTTCTGACGTGAGCCGGCTTGACATCTTGAACCAGCTGGACGAACGAACGTCCGTGATTGACATTTGCCGGCGGTTCGGCTTGCTCGTGCACGAAGCGGTGCGACATCTTCGCCGCTTGGAGGACGTGGGACTCGTCTCTCAGCTCCCTAACGGGGACTATGTGATATCGGAATACGGAAGGGTTCTGGTAACCTTCATTGAAGGGATAAGCGACGTTCACGACTTATTGGAGTACTGGGAGCTCCACAGCGCGGCCGAGCTTCCCATGCATCTCAAGCGTTTGCCGGCAGACCTCAGCGAGTCGCTGCTCCAGGATGGTAAGCTGCTGCACGCGGCTGAAGCCGAGATCGTGCGTGAAGCGAAACGGTTTCTGTGGGTCTTGAATTACACGGTGGACCAAACCGGACTCAACGCGTCCGAAGTCAAAGTGCTTTTGAAGAGCGCGACCGGGACAAGAAGCCCCAATGTCCGGTACGTCGATAGAGTCAGCATGATACTCCTCGTCAATGAGCTGCGCGGCCTCATTTTTTTCCCGCGAGTGACCGCTCGAGAACGCTACGAGCCGGATATGTCGTCCGGATTTCTCGTATCCGCAGCTGACGCGACCTACCGACTGCTCGTGGAACTGTTCGATTTTTTGTGGAGCTGCAAATCGACACCCGTGGTCAGCTGAGTTAGTGTATTAAACGTTGAGAGCACACGGTGCCTTGAGGGAAACATGGCAAAAGATCCCGTGTGCAACATGGACGTCGATGAAGCGACGGCGAAGTACGTCAGCGAATACAAGGGGAAGAAGTATTTTTTTTGCGCTCCTGGCTGCAAGGCGATGTTCGACAGAGATCCGGAGAAATTTGCTTAAGCCCCGGATCACGTCAAACTACCGAACCGCCAGTCGCGCACTTCTCTCTTTTTTTGACTCCCGCCGACGGGCTAAAGGCTCAGCGTACGTTTCTAAACAAGATCGAACCGACAACCGTCATCAGCACGAAGAATCCGATGATGACCGCGAGATCAGTCGTCAGGGCGTACGAGTGCAGTCCGGTGACAGCATACCGCAACGCGTCGACGCCATACGCAAGCGGATTGACGTCCACAAGTGCCTTCATCCAGTTCGGAAGCGACGTGACCGGGAAGAATGCGCCGCTCAGGAAGAAGATGGGCAGCACGAGAAGGTTAGCGACGACTTGAAAGCCCTCGATATTCTCGAGCCGAGAGGCGATGCTAATTCCAAACCCGACAAAACCCATGCCGAGAAAGAATATGCAGACGAGTATGAGCACGATGGCGCCTGCGAGTCCGAGGGTGCTCGATATTTTCACCCCGATGAACGTGGAAAGGGCGAGTATCAGCAGGGCCTGTATTGACGCTTGCGTCGTTCCCCCGAGAGCCTTTCCGATGACGATAGACGTCCGCGAAACGGGGGCGACGAGAATTTCTTTGAGAAAACCGAATTCTTTGTCGAACATCACGCTCATTCCTGAGAATATCGAGGTGAAGAGCACTATCATGCCGAGGATCCCAGGCGCGAGGAAGTTTATGTAATTCGTCGTGCCGCTTGCTCCAGGGAACGACAAGGCGGAGCTAAATCCGGTCCCGAATATGATGAGCCACAGCAGGGGAGTAATAAGCGAAGTAACGACCCGCGACCGAGCTCTTACGTACCGGGTCATCTCCCGGAGCCAGATCGAATAGATGTCACCCAAAAAAGCCATTCGTCCGTTTGGCATCGCTAGCGTCTCCCCGGGCCGTGGAACGCAGCGAACCCGCTCGCGGCCTCCTGCGCCCGAATCTCCCGTCCGGTGTACTTGATGAAGATGTCCTCCAGCGTGGGTTCGTGAAGCGCAATCGAGGGCACGGCGATCCCCTCTTGACGCGCCACGTCCATGAAAATCGGTATCGCGGTGTCGCCTTTGTCGACGCTGAGCCTCAACGTGCCGTCAACGAGTTGGCTCGACTTCACGAATTCGAGCTGTTCGAGTTTAGTCTTGAGCTGCTCACTCCCGTTTGGCACCGTCATGGTCACGACGTCGCCACCAACGTCGTGTTTAAGGTTCTCGGGAGTGTCCATCGCAACGATCTTCCCGTGGTCGATAATGGCGATGCGGTCGCACAACTTATCGGCTTCGTCCATGTAGTGCGTGGTGAGGATCATCGTGATCTTCTTCTCTCTATTGAGCTTCTCTATGTACTCCCAGATATGAAGCCGGGTCTGCGGGTCAAGCCCGAGCGTCGGCTCATCGAGGAAAAGGACCCTGGGGTGGTGAAGCAGTCCTCGTGCGATCTCCAACCGCCGCTTCATACCACCGGAATACTTCTTAACGATCACGTTGGCCTTATCGGCGAGTTCAACGAGCTCGAGGACTTCGCGGATTCTCTCGGCGATTTCATTTCTGGGCACTTTGTAGAGTCGGCCGTGGAAGTCGAGGTTTTCCTTCCCGGTAAGGTTATCGTCGAGACTGGGGTCCTGAAACACGATGCCTATCATTCCGCGCACGGTGCTGGATTCTTTTTTCACGTCGTGCCCGAAGACGCTTGCTGAGCCGCTCGTGGGCTTCGTAATGGTGCACAGCATGGAGATGGTCGTCGTCTTGCCGGCTCCGTTGGGTCCGAGCAGCCCGAAAAGCTCCCCTTCTTCAATTTCCAAATTGATTCCTTTGACGGCTTCAACGTCTTCGAATTTCTTTACAAGGTCTTTTGTTTCGATGGCTTTCATTTTGATCACGAGGGCATAAAAAGCACGTGAGTGGGTTTAAGCGCACTCAGCACATTTGTGTGTACTATTTAGTAGTTTCAGTTTCTATATATAACTTGTTGATATATTACTCGGTAGTATAACGTGGTCAGCATTCTTCGCGCGCTCACAGAGAGGGGCATCCATGGCAAGACCTGACTGATTGCACGGCGCATCTTAGGAGACCACAAACCAAGAAACTACGCCTCGCCAAGTTTTTCGCTGTGCGGTGAGCCGACACAATATTTCATTATCCCAGGTTACTGTCAGGTGCACTGCCCGAGCTGTTCAACGCTCGTTGATGCACTTTTGGAGCGGCCGGATTGCTAACCGAACTCGGGTTTCATCTCATCGAATCCTCACCATAAATGAGCTCCTGAATGACGCTGAGGCAGTTTCACGGCTTCTTCGCCACACGACGCTGACTCACAACATGAAGGGTTAGCTTGTTACGAAGACAGGCGCTGTGGACGACGATCTACAGCATCCTTGTCGTAGCCTCGCCACTTGGCTCCACGATTCGCACAGATGGCCTGCGGTGCCCGATAGTGCCGCGTTAGGTCCGGATTGCCGTTTACAAGGCTATCGGACGAGCACGATGGGGGGTGTGGCATGCAGAGTTTCTCAGTATGACGAGAAAATGTGATAAACGCAAAGGCCCAAGTAGGTACGAATGCGGCTGGAGACTGTAACGGCCGATGGGCTGGCGCACAAAAGCTACTTCCTGTCTGACCACAACGAGGCGATGGTCGTAGATCCTCGTCGAGACTGCGCGATCTACGTCGAGATGGCAGCACGTGAGTGCACAGAAATTAAGTACATCTTCGAGACGCACTGCAACGAAGATTTTGTCACCGGTTCTCTCGACCTTCAACGACAGACCGACGCAGAAATCGGCCACAGCAAGGAGACCCATTTTCGATACGGAGACCACAACCTTGCCGAAGACGATACGTTTTATGTCGGCGACCTTAAGGTTGAAGTCCTCAGCACGCCCGGGCACACCAACGACAGCCTTTGTTTTGTCGTCTACGAGCGGCTTGATAGCCGCGTGCCGCTCATTGTGTTTACCGGAGACACGCTCTTTGCGGGCGATGTCGGGAGGATTGATCTCCTCGGAACTGAGTCAGCCCACGCACAGTCAAAGAAGCTCCATAGCAGCATCCTTGAAAAACTCTTGCCGCTTGGTGATCACACTCTCGTGTATCCGGCCCACGGGGCGGGAAGCGTCTGCGGGAACCACATGAGTGCCAGAGCGTACAGCACCGTGGGCTACGAACGCCAATCGAATCCGCTGCTTCAGCTGGACGAAGACGGTTTCGTGCGCTATCTGACCCAGCAGGAGCTCTCGCTGCCGCCTTACTTCAGCAGAACCCAGGCGCTTAATGTTCAAGGCCCACCTCCGATGCCTCGGACGCTCCGTGAGGCAGACCCTGAAGAGTTCGAGAAACTCACAGAGGCTCACGCAACAACCATTATCGACACGCGAGAGCCAGGGGCATTTGCCGGATCGCACATTCCTGGGTCGCTCAGCATATGGCTGGACGGCGTCAGCGTCTATCCGGGATGGGTGTTAGCTTATGATGAGCCCATCGCGCTCGTTACCGAAAGGCCGGGGGACGCCAAGGTGGCTCAGACGTATCTGAATCGGCTTGGCTTTGATAACGTCGCTGCTTATCTCTGTAACGGGGTTCCCGACTGGCGGAACCGCGGAAAGCCAATCGCGCGGCTCAAGACGTGTTCGGTTGAGCAGCTGAAAAACGCCGTGGACCGCGCGGCTGTCATCGTGCTCGACGTCCGCGACGTTCACGAGTGGAGGGATGGTCATATTAAGGGGGCACAGCACCTCTTTGTAGGATACCTTAAACAGCAGATTGCACGTGTGCCGCGGGATATGTCCCTCGCTGTGTACTGTTCCTGGGGAGGGCGTGCCAGTCTCGCTGCGAGCATTCTAGCACACCACGGGTACGCAAGCGTCTACAACGTTCTCGGCGCGATCAGGGCTTGGAAAAGCCGAGGATATCCGCTCGAAAGAGGATAGCGGCGTTGCGGCTGGTTTGCTCATCTACCTAGCCGACGCTGAGCAGCGCCTTTTGCTTCGGGCGTTGTGTCAAAAAGAAAAGAGACTGCCCCTTTTGCGAAAGGGTTACCAAACGCGGTCGCGCACAAAGGGACTGTTGACGTCAACGCGCGATTATCTGAGCGTCCCTGCAAACACCTGCCACACCAACGCAGTCTTTGTCACAATACTGAGAATGACCTAGACGTACTCGCCGTACAGATAATCCTTCCACCTTCCGACCTTCTTGTACTGCAAGAACATGTTGAGGGGGAACAGGAGGAAGAAGAACGCCAGGGAGGCGAGGATGTGCCTTAGCAGTCCAAGCCCGTCAATGGCTGCTCATCGGTGCGCGTCCAGCCACGCCGTCATGCCACCCTTCAAGACGGAGACTCGCTTAAATCCCGAATCCTGAAGAATTCGAGCGGCGGCCTCTGAGCGTCTTCCCGTGCGGCACACAACAACGATGTCCCGTCGTTCCTCCGACGAGAGTTCGCCTACCCGCTCTTGAAGCTGCCCGAGCGGGATATTCAGGGCGCCAGACAGCTGCCCCAACTCCCCCCCTAGTTCGGGAGGGTCTCGCACGTCGAGCACCAGCGGCGCCCGGTCTGAACGCAGTCTTCGCGCGAGTTCCTCTGGCGACACGTACAACAAACCCTCTTGCGACTTATCGCGGGGCAGATCTGTATCGGTCAACGCATCCTCCATAATGCACGCGGCTTATCATGCCCTGCTTTCTCCGGGATTCACGGATGAATACTGCCTGAGCTGTAGGACATCACTCTTCGAGCTCTTTGTAGCAGAACCACCAGTCGTAGTTTTCATACATTTTAGCCCGTTCTTTGGCCGTCTTTTCATCGGCCGGCGCCGGTATAAGTACCTTCTTTCCGATAAGCTCGTTTTGCGGCCACCCAGCGGGCATGGCGACGCCGTATTTGTCGGCGGTTTGGAGAGCTTTCACGGCTCGAAGAATTTCGTCCATATTCCTGCCGACCTCTTGCGGATAATAGATGATCAACCGAACGGTGCTTTTCGGATCGACAATGAACACCGCGCGCACGGTATTCGACGCCTTGCCAGGGTGAATCATCCCCAGCATCGAGGCTACTTTGCCGGTGTCCGCAATAATCGGGAACGGAATTTCGACGTCCAGGTTCTGCTGGATCCACTCGGTCCACTTCATGTGCGCTATTATTTGATCAACGGACAGTCCGATGAGCTCACAGTCAAGCTTTTGGAATTCGTCATATCGTTTAGCAAAGGCCACAAACTCAGTCGTGCACACCGGCGTAAAATCTGCAGGGTGACTAAAAAGCACGAACCACTTGCCGCTAAAAACATCCGGCAGCGTCATCTTGCCGTGCGTCGTTTGAACTTCCATCTGCGGGAACCTGTCCCCGATCAGCGGAATTCCTTGCGCAGCCGGTGTATTTGCTGTGGCGCTTGTTGAGGCGCTAGCTGTATTAGATTGCATGTCATTCGATCTCAAGTCGCGCGGATATATACCTTGCGCAACGGTGAGCAGCCCTCGTCCTATAGGAAAAACGCGAGCCGTCTATTTCGCCCTAGACTCTGACACAGTGCTCACGACCCACGAGGAGGAGCACATAAAAACTGCTAACGGAGGACGCATGCACAAGAGAGCACTCAAACGCTAATTTGCTCTTATGGGCCTCATAAGCTCGAAAGGTTTACTCAGAAATAATATTTTATGCAGAATATATTTATATCATGGGAAAAAGAGCGACAGACGCAAGGGCATCGAAGCCCTCAATCAGTAAAACAGGAGAACTAGAATGAAAAAAGTAATTGTATCTCTACTAGCGCTCGCTTTTGTGGCACTTGCAGCGACGGGCACAGTTTCAGCCCAGTGCGCGGCTAAGCCCGCAACCACGACTAGTACCAGTACATGCGCTGCGACGACGTGCGCTCAGTGTACGAGCTGCCAAAAGACTTCCGCGTGTCCTACAACGACGTGCGCTCAGTGTACGAGCTGCCAAAAGACTTCCGCGTGTCCTACAACGACGTGCGCTCAGTGTACGAGCTGCCAAAAGACTTCCGCGTGTCCTACGACAACGATGAAGTCCGCGAATTGTCCGACAGCGATGAAGTGGGCGAATTGTCCGACAATGACCTGCAAGCACAGTACGTTCGCGCTAGTCCGACATGTGGTAACGTGTCCTACGTGCCGACTTGCATAACGCCACACGCCTAACTCTAATCGATCGCGTGATTGCGTTTAGCCAAATGAACTAGCTTTTTTCAAACAGCTTTTAAAGCCGGGAGCTCATCTCCAGGCTTTTTGTTTCTTAAGCCTTCGACGAGCCATAGCTGAAGCGAAAAGACGCCGCTTGCTGCTGTACAGCGCGTTCGGATTTTTTTTCTCGGGCTCATCTTGGGAAGCCGCGGGCCGACCCAATCAGCCGAAACGTCGAGCATTTCCCACGCCGCGAAGCGTAACTGAAAAAGACTGACATAAGCGCTCAATATGGCCATTTAAGTGCAATTTACCATCCAACAATATCACAACCTTTTTATATCTTAGAAAAAAATAGAACCCATGACATAGAAGTTGGGCGTAAGCCCTCTGTGTTAAACAAAAGGAGATGAATCATGAAGAAAGTTATCGTTTCTCTATTAGTGCTCGCTTTTGTGGCACTTGCAGCAACAGGCACCGTTTCAGCCCAGTGCGCCGCGAAGCCCGCAGCCAGCACTAGCGCTGCGA
>Ga0326727_10017214_pt1 | contig 15051 bp, 15 predicted proteins | sample MB2enrmetagenome_FD_207643 | JGI IMG/M metagenome (GOLD analysis project Ga0326727, IMG submission 207643) | Lab enriched peat soil microbial communities from McLean, Ithaca, NY, United States - MB29MY | ecosystem: Environmental > Terrestrial > Soil > Wetlands > Peat | place: USA: New York... | reverse complement strand
AAGAAATTTTTCCTGATTTACATTGATGCCAATACCTATGACAGAATGAATAATTCTGTTTCCAAGCAACTCATTTTCAATTAAAATACCAGCTAACTTTTGATTTTTCCAATAAATATCATTCGGCCATTTGATAGAAACATCAGTAACTTCTTCTTGTAAAAGATCAACAATGGCAAGAGAAATCAGTTCAGAGAGGATAAACTGATTTGTAGGTTCAATATGACTGGGAGAAAAATAAATGCTCACAAGCAAATTCTTTCCATCTTCAGATTCCCAAAAATTTCCAACCTGCCCACGTCCTTTTGTTTGAAAATCGGCTGATACTACAGTACCCTCTGATAAAAAATCTCTTTGAGATACAATTAATTCCTTGAGATAACTATTTGTTGATAATGTTTCCCGAAGCCGGATAATTGATGACATATTCAATACATTAATGAAAAACCCCTACTCTCGCCAAAAAGATATTGTTATACTACAACCCATGAAAATTGCACATATAGTTTGTGCTAAATTATCCCTCTTTTCATCGGAATAGAGTATAATGAAGAACAATAGCAACCTAAGGTAACTTGTTTAGCAACCAGCAATAGGTGTCAAAATTTCTCATGTACAAAATTAAGCAGAATACAGGGAAAGTATTCTTCAAAAAGGAGTCAAACGACTATCTATAAGTATAATTAATTGTTTTTTAATTATTTATGAGATATAAAAACAGCAAATAAAGTCATTAGACAAAACCTGCAAAGAGACATAACCCAAAGTTTTATACCTTATTTGGGATTTTTTTTACCACTGTTTTTATTATTCTTATTCAGAATTTCTTTTGATTCTGTTAATTTCAAAAGATTCAAATTCTCCTTCAAACGGCCATGTGACAATTCACGTAAATCATCAAAAATCTTTTTATCATCCACAACCTCTTTATTCCATGTCAAATAGCATTTTTTCATGTGATTGGCAATGAGTTGAAGCAGTTGATCCTTTTGTTCTCCTTCCGGAAAAGTCACGGCCTGATCAATCATTTGACCTAAAATACGTCCATAGTGAGGATATTTCAATTGATTTTTAGAATAAGAAATCCGTTCAGGATGAGTATACAGGTTTTCTTTTTGCAACACTTCATAAGGATATTCTATGTCTAATTTGAAATCGGACATAATAGCCAAATGATCCCATAATTTGTGCTTAAAATTATTAATATCACGTAAATAAGGGAATAGACTTCCCATTATGGTTATAATGGTTTGCGCACAGCGAGCCCTTTGTTGCGGATCTTCAATGTGCACCGCATGATTAACCATTTGCTGAATGTTACGACCATATTCAGGAAGGATCAGCGTTTGTTGTTTTAAATATTGCATACCGGTTTATAAATGTAACCCTATCACTTAATGAAAAATATTCATTGCAAAGATACGGATTTTAATCGGTTAACGTAGATCTCCTTTCAGGTAGGAAATAGAAAAAATTACTTGACCGGCATTCATTAGCACCATACATCGGTTTTACCATACATATCAAATCAATTAGGTATAAGGTATAAGGTATAAGTTTCACTTCGTCTTATAAAAAAAACAAAGGAACAAACATCTTCAAGAATGCATAAATGATGAACAAGAAAAATACCCTATTTTTGCAACAAAAACTAAGCTGCATTTTTTCATACCACATAAATCGCTCATTTATCGAATTCATGATTACAATTGGTATTGCCGGAGGAACAGGATCAGGAAAAAGTACCGTTGTTCGTAAAATCATCGAACAACTTCCTTTCAATGAAGTGGCACTATTGCCACAAGACTCTTATTACCGGGATAGTGCTCATATACCTGTAGAAGAACGGCTCAAAATCAATTTTGATCATCCGGAATCTATTGAATTTGATTTATTGATCGATCACCTCAAAAAATTAAAGCAAGGGCAACCTATTGAGCAGCCCATCTATTCGTATGTTTCCTGTACACGTGCAAAGGAAACCATCTCCATATTGCCACGTGAAGTCATTATTGTTGAAGGCATTTTAGTGCTTACCAATCCGGAACTTCGTCACCAAATGGATCTGAAAGTCTTTGTTGATGCCGATGCCGATGATCGTTTGATCCGCGTCATTAAGCGAGACATGAAAAAAAGGGAAAGAGACGTTTCTACCATCATCGAACGGTATCAACGCACCGTTAAACCCATGCATGAACAATTCATTGAACCCACCAAACGTTTTGCAGACTTAATTGTCCCTCAGGGAGGACATAATGAAATAGCTATCGATATTCTCACTATGTTTATCCGGAATTATTTAATAACAAACTCTAATCAGCATTGAAGAGAATGCTACATTATTCCTTTTGAATCAGCATTCTCCAACAAACTTATTATTTCTCATTCATTTCAGATGTCATTAACACTGCCCATTCAATTTGTCGAACGAACACAATCGCTTCTAAAAGAAGAATGGAGTGCTTTTGAAGAAGCGTTGCAAAACCCTTCTCCTATTTCTGTTCGATTAAACAACAAACTCACCCCTATTCTGCCTTTCGATCAGGTTGCATGGTGTGAATCGGGTTATTATTTGCCAAAACGTATTGTGTTTACGTTAGATCCGTTGTTTCATGCCGGAGCTTATTATGTACAAGAAGCCAGTTCTCAATTTCTTGGTCAAATCATCAAACAACGGATAACACAACCCGTCATTGCCTTAGATTTATGTGCTGCACCCGGAGGAAAATCGACCCATTTATCCAATTGCCTTCATCCGGATAGCTTTTTAATTTCTAATGAGATTATACATTCACGGGCAAATGTGTTGGTGGAGAATATGCAGAAATGGGGAAATCCCAATGTGTCAGTAACAAACCGGCAACCTGCCGATTTTCAAAAAACACCCTCTTTGTTTGATCTGATTGTGATTGATGCTCCATGTTCAGGTGAAGGCATGTTTCGCAAAGATCCTTCATCCATCAAAGAGTGGTCGATTGCGAATGTTGCACAATGTACCATAAGACAACGAAACATTGTCTCAGATATATGGGATGCTTTGAAAGAAGATGGATGGCTTATTTACAGCACGTGTACATATAACCGGTCGGAAAACGAAGAGAATGTACGATGGATCATTGATGAATTAGGTGCTGAAAAAATAGATATTGCTATCGATGAAACATGGGGAATCACTCCATCGGAAGGAGGTTACCGTTTTTTTCCTCACATAACACGTGGAGAAGGCTTTTTTATCACTCTACTACGAAAAACGTCAAAATCACCAAAAGCGATTAGAATAAATCGCTTTAGCAATGAGTTGAATCTTGTAAAAGATGATCGGACAAAATACCTCAAACCCGATCAACCATGGAAAATAGCGAAACAAGGAGATCTTCTTTTTTCGTTTCACGAACAGCATCAAGAAATGATATCACAATTATTTCATGCTTTTCATCCGCTTTTTATTGGCACATGTATCGGAGAAATAAAAGGGAAAGACTTTGTTCTTCATGCAGCGCTTGCATTGTCCAAAGTCATTAATCGCGCCGAAACACAAGAACTGGAAGTAACCATCAAAGATGCCATTCGCTTTTTACAACGCGAAAGCTTGCCTCCGATAAATGGAGATAAGGGTTATATGTTAGTTACGTATCAACATCTGCCTCTTGGCTGGATCAAAAACCTTGGAACACGATCAAACAATTTATACCCGTCCTCGTGGCATATCCGAATGAAGACAGATGCTACGACAAACTATGAAAGCTTAATGATGTTTGATGCTCCTTCCCAAGAAATAAGGTGATAAACGAGCCCTCTTTCAGGAATAATCAAACCTGACATTTGCTGCTTTAGTTGAAAGCCCTTATTTTTGTATTCGATTTGAACATTGTATTTTTTCATTTCAACATAACAAACAAACAATCTACTATTATGCTTAAAGACATTTTATCTGTATCAGGAAAACCCGGATTATTTAAACTCGTTTCACATGGCAAAAATAACATGATTATCGAATCTCTGATCGATAAACAAAGGATGGCAGCCTTGGCTAATGATCGCGTAGTCTCTTTAGGCGATATATCCATTTACACTGAAACAGAAGAAATACCTCTGATCGATGTGTTTGCTAAGATTAAAGTCAAAGAAACAGGAAAAGAAGCCTCTATTGATCCGAAATCAGATCCTAAAATTCTCCGTGCCTATTTTGAATCGGTGATTCCTGACTTTGACAAAGAGAAAGTACATAATTCGGATATTAAGAAAATCATTGTCTGGTATAATCTGCTTGTAAAAAACGATCTGTCCGATTTTGAAACAAAACCTGAAGCCAAAGAAGAAAACGAAGAAGCATAATCTAACTATGGTTGGATGCATCATAAGGGCTTGCAAGGGAAACAGGAACTAAACCTATTTGATCATGCGCATTGATATTCTCACTGTTTTACCTGAATTGTTGGAAAGTCCGTTCAACCATTCCATCATTCAACGGGCTTCACAAAAAGGCTTGGTTGAGATTCATCTTCATAACATTCGCGACTATTCGTTTGATAAACGACATCACCGCGTAGATGATTATGCTTTTGGAGGAAGTGCGGGTATGGTGATGCAAATAGAACCTATCTATCGAGCTATTGAAGCACTTAAAAATGAACGCGAGTATGATGAGGTTATTTATACATCGCCTGATGGAGAACTTTTTTCCCAAGACATAGCCAACCAGATGTCACTTGAAACCAATTTATTGATACTTTGCGGACATTACAAAGGCATTGATCAACGTATCCGCGAACATCTCATCACACGCGAATTATCGATTGGAGATTATGTACTTACCGGAGGCGAATTGGCGGCTGCTGTAATGACGGATGCCATCGTCAGGTTATTGCCGGGAGCAATGAGTGATGAGCAATCGGCACTTACTGATTCATTTCAGGATCATTTGTTAGCACCGCCCGTTTACACACGCCCTGCAGAATTTAATGGATGGAAAGTCCCGGATATCTTGTTGTCAGGTCACGAACGAAAAATTGCCGAGTGGCAATTGCAACAAGCGATTGATCGAACAAAGCTGCTACGCCCTAACCTGCTTTCCGACGACAATCTTTAAACACACTCATTCAAAAAGAGTCGTTCCCAGCTATTTACTAATGATGCCACAAAACATTAATTTATAATCCATACATTATCAACCATATTCTTATCTCAGGTAAGTTCAACTATTCTTCAAATGATAAAAGCAGGTATTATAGGCGGCGCCGGATACACGGCAGGCGAACTGATTCGGTTATTAATCAATCATCCCGAAGTTGACATCGTTTTTGTACACAGCGAAAGCAATGCCAACAATAAAGTTACAGACGTACATAGCGGACTTTTAGGCGAAACCTCCTTGACGTTTACCAATCAACTTGATCTGATGAATACCATTGATGTCCTCTTCTTTTGCACAGCTCATGGTGACACCGAACGTTTCATGTCCACACATTCATTACCTGCTTCATTGAAAATAGTTGATTTCTCAACCGACTACCGCATGAAGCGCCCCGACAACAAATTTGTTTATGGATTGACGGAACTTAACTATGATGACATTTGTCATGCCGACTATATTGCAAATCCTGGTTGTTTTGCCACAGCCATTCAATTGGCCATATTACCATTAGCCAAAAGACAAACATTGAAGGAACTTCATGTTCACGCTCTGACAGGTTCTACCGGTGCAGGTGTCAAACCTTCATCCACAACACATTTCAGTTGGCGGAATGACAACATCTCAGCCTATAAAATCTTCACACATCAACATTTACTGGAAATAAGACAATCGATTCAACAACTGCAACCTTCTTTTTCTGCTCCCATCAATTTTGTCCCTTTGCGTGGAGATTTTGCAAGAGGTATCTTTGCAACACTTTATACGGAATGCGATTTAACGATTGATGAAGCCTACACGCTTTATCGTTCATTTTATGCCAATTCACCATTTACAATCGTAACCGATAGTAATCCGGACTTGAAACAGGTAGTCAACACCAATAAATGTATTCTTTATTTAGAAAAGCATGACACGAAATTAGTCATCATTTCCTTGATCGACAATCTTTTGAAAGGTGCTGCAGGACAAGCGGTCGAAAACATGAATCTGCTTTTCGGATTGGAACAAACTGCAGGATTGCGATTGAAATCAGTGGCTTTTTAAGTAATACCGAAGCTCTTGGTCAATATCTGATAGCATTCCCGTTATCCACAAAAAAATAGTTGACTTCAAGATCGGTGGCTTTTAATATTTCGACCAAATGTTCCCGATTAGTATCGGTAATGAAGATTTGGCCAAAATCGTCACCTCCAACCAACCGAACAAGACGTTCAACCCTCTTTGCATCCAATTTGTCAAAAAGATCGTCTAAAAGCAGCAAAGGCTTAAGTTGAGCGGAACGTTTCAAAATATCATATTGTGCTAATTTCAGAGCAATAAGAAACGATTTATTTTGACCCTGCGATCCGATACGCTTGATAGGATAATCATCCAATAACATTTCCAAATCATCACGATGAATGCCGACGGTAGTGTAACCAACTATCCGGTCACGTTCACGCGACTGACGCAAAGAGGCCTGTAAGTCATTCAAAAACAATTGCGATTGATACTGTAACAAGACATGTTCATTAGCTCCTGTAATTTCATTGAAACGCCTTTCAAACAAAGGAACAAACTCATCGATAAAAGCTTTTCGTGCTTTGAAGATCACATTTGCCGCCTCCGCCATCTGTTCTTCAACAATATCGATCACCAAATCATCCTGAATCAGGTTATTTTTAATCAAACTATTGCGTTGTAACAGCGCTTTGTTGTAGCGAATCAAATCAGTCAGATAAGGCTTGTTATATTGCGAGATAACGCTATCAACAAACCGGCGTCGCTCTTCGCTTCCTTCACTGATCAACGAACTATCGAAAGGAGAAATAATGACCAACGGCAAATATCCGATATGATCAGACAGCCGTTCGTACTCTTTCTTGTTCAATTTAAATTGTTTCTTCTGTTTCCGCTTCAATCCGCAATAAACCACTACTTCTTCATCTTCTGATCGATGATACGTTCCTTGAAGAACAAAAAAATCCTGAGCATGATGAATATTCTGAATATCAATTGGGTTGGTAAAGCTTTTGCAAAAGGATAAGTAGTAAATAGCATCCAGCAAATTGGTCTTCCCCATCCCATTATTGCCAATCAAGCAATTAATCTTTGGCGAAAAGGAAAGCTCAACCTGTTCCAGATTTTTGTAATTTACAACTGTTAGATGAGACAAAAGCATCAGAATGAAAATTAACTTGAATAGGTGCTCAAATTTAGACAATTTCCGCCAATCTTTCCTTTATTACAAACAATTTTGTGGTTTCTTGCTGTTTTCTTAAATTTGCAAACAAAACCACTTCGTCACACTGGTAAAATCACACAGTACCTAAAACCCATTTATGTATGTCATTTCTCGAAATTCAACAGGTTACGAAACAATATAGTAACCATCTTGCATTGGATAGCGTGAGCCTTGCCATTGAACGAAATTCCATATATGGATTATTGGGTCCTAACGGTGCGGGTAAAACAACTCTTATCCGCATTATTAACCAAATAACTGCACCCGATGAAGGATTCATTTTCCTTGAAGGAAAGCCTATCAAATCGCATGATGTCAAAAGAATAGGATATCTTCCCGAAGAAAGAGGATTGTACAAGAAGATGAAAGTGGGCGAACAAGCCATCTATTTAGCACGATTAAAAGGGTTGTCGAAAGCAGAGGCGACACAACGTCTTAAGACATGGTTTGAACGGTTGGATATGCAATCGTGGTGGGACAAAAAAGTGGAAGAGTTATCAAAAGGCATGCAGCAAAAAGTGCAGTTCATCATTACAGTGATGCACGAACCTGAATTGCTGATATTTGACGAACCATTTAGCGGCTTCGACCCTGTGAATGCAGATATCATGAAACGGGAAATGGTTCGTTTGCGTGATGAAGGTGCAACCATTATCTTTTCAACGCATAACATGGAATCCGTTGAAGAGTTGTGTGATGATATCACATTGATCAACCGCTCGAAAGTGGTTTTGCAAGGCAACGTAAATCAGATCAGACAACAATACAGAACATATATTTATCACATCGTATTGGAAGGAGTCGTCGAAACCATTACATCTTCCGAACAGTTTCGTGTCTTAGATCAGACAATCATAAACAACCACACTTCATTACGTATAGAAACAATCAATTATACGGCCAACGAAGTAATTGCGAACCTGCTTCCTCATTACACACTCCTTTCGTTTGAGGAAGAAATACCAAGCATGAATGATATTTTCATCCGTATTGTAAAAGAACCGCTACCGGTAATCTGACAGCGGGGAAAAACAGCTAACATTCCTTTCATTACACAATCGGCAAAAACTACATAATGCACTTTTTATGAGCAAAATTGGTATCATCATTCAACGAGAATACAAAACGCGTGTTGTAAAGAAATCGTTCATCATCATGACGTTTCTTTCACCGCTTCTTTTTGCAGCCATCATGGTTATTCCGTTATGGCTCTCATCAGCAAAAAACACCGAGAGTAAAGTCATTGCTGTAGTCGATCGTACCAATGAGTATGCACAAGCAATTCCATCCAACGAATCCTACCAGTTTGAAATAGCCAAAGAACCCAATCAGGACATTGGCAAATCCAAACTCTCTTCCGACTATTACGCTATTTTGCTTATATCGGGCAATCTGATGAAAGATTCTACTGCTGTTACCCTTTACTCGCAAAAACAAATTAATCTTGATCTGAAGTCATACATTGCCGATCATCTTAGTAAATATGTTGAGAACAAAAAATTAGAAGCCTCTCACATTCCTAACATTCGGCAAATCATTAAAGAATCACAAACACCTGTCAACGTCACCACTGTAAAATTGGATAGCAATGGCAATGAAGTCATTACATCCACCGACATCGCCACCTTCATTGGTGCTATGGCAACATTCCTCATTTACCTCTTCATCTTTATGTATGGCGCTCAAGTGATGCGTGGCGTAGTGGAAGAAAAAACCAACCGCATCGTGGAGATCATTATTTCATCCGTTCGTCCGTTTGAAATGATGATGGGAAAGATAATCGGCATCGCGCTTGTCGGCCTCACTCAGTTTCTGCTATGGATACTTTTAACGGTAATCATCACAAACGTAGCCGGTATCGCTATGTTTGGCAGTACATTTTCTCAATTGCAACAAAGTGCACAAATGACAGCCGTGCAAGATCACAACGCCACACATCAATTGATTCTGGGGTTGATACAAGGGTTGCAAGGCATTAACTTTGCAGAAATCATAGGCTTTTTCCTCTTTTATTTCGTTGGAGGTTATCTTCTCTATGCCTCTCTTTTTGCAGCAATCGGGTCGGCAGTCGATAATGAAACCGACACACAACAGTTTATGTTGCCGATTACCATTCCCATCATCTTTGCTTTCTATGCCGCATTCTACAGCCTTCAAAATCCTGATGGGCCATTGGCTTTTTGGTGTTCCATCATTCCATTCACCTCGCCCATTGTCATGATGGTACGCCTTCCCTTTGATGTCCCTCTTTGGGAGAAGTTGCTTTCCGTCAGCTTGCTTATCATTACTTTCTTGAGCACCACATGGTTGGCGGCAAAGATTTATCGCACAGGCATTCTGATGTATGGAAAGAAAATTACATGGAAAGAGATGTGGAAATGGCTCAGATATTCAAATTAATAATGTAGTTATTTATTTTCAACCGTTACCTGAATCCATCCCTCGATGGTTTTTTGCAAATCGCCAAAGTCCGTCATTCCTCCGTTGTATCTTGACATGCCGCCTCTCATGCCTCCCATTCCTCCACCTCTCATGCCACCACCCCGGTGACCGCCTTCATTTTCTCCCGTGTCGTTATTCGTTCCACCCCTTTGCGGTAAAACAAACTCTGACAAAACACCCACACTGATGAATTGAGGACTCAAATTCGGAATATTAAAAAGAGCATAAGGTAATATCACATTGTAACATAACTGGTGATTTGCTGCTACAGTTACTTTAGCTAATGAGGTCCCGGCAAAACTGGATACTGCGTCAATATTCAACGTTGCTCCATTCTCATCAAATTGTTGAATCAAATTTCCGAGCTCCTGATTTGTAATTCCCTGAGGTGGTTGATTGTTTGCCTGAGAAGAATCGATGTTGGCATGTTGAGTCTGACCTGAATCATTTCCATTTTGGTCACTCAACGACATGGCAGCATGTCGCATCGTCCTCACTGAAGGAAAGACGAGAGAATATCTCTTTTTCCCTTTCCCCATTGGATCAACAAAAACGGTAAGTCCGTTGAAAAGCCATTGCCTTTGAGTTAATTCGTCGGCAGACACCAGCTGAATCATTACTCCTGTAGCATTACAATAGACTTTGATCAACGCTTTTCTATCGGCAAAAATGGACAATGCCGTCAGGCTGTCAGGAGGAGCTATTGTAGAAAAATCAGCACAATAGGAACCGGTGGTTGTTGCTTTTATTTTCATGGCAGATGCCGGTAAAACGGATAGCGCGCAAAATAGAAATACGATGCACGTCAGATGCGGAAAATGAATGACTCGTTTCATTTGTATATAATTTTGATTTTAAAGGACAAATGGAATTGAGCTTGCGAAATCAGCGAAGCTAATCCCCTGTTGGTTTATTTTCATGTCTATTGATGTTTGGTAAAACATGGGGATTTCATACGATTATTTTTATTTTTTACTTTAAGGTCGTATGGAATTCGTCCAAAACATCGGGACTCATTTCATACTCGTTTTTGTTTTTGTTGATAAAAGATTATTGAAAAGACTCAAATTGCAGAAACCATTTGATTTTATACTTAACTTGTGATACATAAGAAGCCGTCCCGGAATTACCGGGGCGGCTTCTTAACCATAAGCAACCGATGACTACTTTTGAATCTGGGTAGTATCACTTTTCATTACATGATGATGTTTCATGGGATGCATACTACCTTTCTTCCACTGCACGCTATCTTTCACGCACTTCATGCCACGCGGCATATGACCCCAACGACTTTGCATACGACCTTTCATGTTTTTCATGTGATGCTCAAAATCCTGATACTGTTTGAATTGTTCAGGAGTAAGAATCTTCTGCAATTCAGCATCACGTGCTTCCATCTTGGCCTTAAAGTTTTTTCCAACTTCGGTGACAGCCTTTCTCATTTCCTCTTGAGCCTGAAACATCTTCAAATTCAATGTTTCCACTTTGGCTGTCTGATCGTCGGTCAGATTGAGTGCCTTTTTCAGATACTGTGTTGTCCTGTCAGCTCTTGTTTGGGGAGTCGGAGGGGTTTTGGTTGTTTGAGCTGAAGACATCACTACACAAAAGGCAGAAAACAATACGGTTAAAACTACTACATTCTTTGTTGCCATAATCAATACGTTTTATTTATGAATAAATTGAAAGTTTCAGTGAGTTGATTGCTGATTCTCTGAAACCAATTACATCCTTTTGATTGTGATTGAGCCGATAAGTTTAAAAGGCAAATGTTAATTAACTGTATTGACGTTTCTGACGACTGAAAATGATTTCCATTACCGCTTCAAAAAGGTGATGATAAAGACACCACTTCATATCGTTTGCCATTAAATATGTTACAGCAGATAGTTTGGATCAGAGATCCTGATACCCCATTCGTGTCAAATTTATAAATCCAATGGGACAAGAGATCCACTGTACCGTTGCATCTGGGCAATTAAGTGACGGCGTCACTACTGAATAAAGAATTTGTCATTAGGCCATTTTTCAACATTGGTCAAGATGTAATTCGTAATCATATCGTACAATTGTTGATTACGAATTATGTGTTTATAATAATTACGTTGCCACACATCATAGACACCCGTTTCGTTCCGAACCCATTTGTTACGTCGGTTTTGAAACCCCGAATCACCGAACCCACCGTTTGTGATGTTCCCGGCTTCCGTAGGGGCGAACTGTTTTTTGCCCTCATAATAAGATCGGGTTTCATTCCATCGTTGCGTGGAATATTGTCCATTGCAACATTCATTCCATCAATTGGCAAATCATTTTTCGCATTCAAAACGGAATCAACATTCATTTTATTAATGGGCGAATGATTATTCGCCCCTACGATGATGATGCATGTCGGGATTATATGTTGGGGCGTTCATTAACATGAATGTCTATTATCATTGAATTGGTTTGCCCCCACACGCTGGCGTAGGCCTTCGACCTGTGACCTGAATGTTGTGTCTGAAACTTGAATCTTCCCTTTTATTATTTCCAATTCTTCTATTGTATATTTATTTGACATTGCAATTTCATTCATAAATTCTTCAATTTCTGAATCTGATTTAAAATAATGCAATGAATATCATTCACACCAAAATCAAGGCTATTCTTTTCATGAAGAATCTGATTCTTTTGATTGAGTAATGCTGAATCTTCATACGTTTCTTTTGTTAGTACTAAATCTAATTTATCAAAATATGTAGGAATATAACGCCATTCTCTTTCATCATAAAAGATTGTTTTTTCAGCTTTGAAAGCTTTATTCTCTTTATCATATTCAAAGCCTTTATAAGGTTTACATAGTAGTAATATTAGACTTTTGCTGTTATCATCTCCGTAATCTTTCGCTTGGGGATTTTGAATCTCTTTGCTATACTTTTTTACAAAATATCTTAATGCTGCAGCTAAGGGACTCCCGGAATGAGTATAAATTACCGGAGTTAATCCCTTCTTTTCTGCCCATTTCTTGGGGCATACCAATGCCATAGTCGCTATTATGATTGAAGTAATTATGTCTTTCTTTGGGAATGTCACTGAAACATATTATAGGTACTGCATGAGAAGCTGTTATACCATTTGGATCATCAATATCAACAATATAAGATATGCTTTCCAAACAATAGAATGGCTTGAAAGATCCTTTCATTATACTAACAAGATGTTCTTTTTTTGTATAATGATATAAAAAATCATCGCTTTCTCTATTTCCCATAATAATCTATTTCCCCCTTTTCTCTGCAATCCGGATTGTTCAGCGTCCCGATTAACGGAGCGTTGAAAGTAGAATAAACGCTTTATATTTCTTATTCTGTAAATTCTATCATTCTGTAAATTACCTCCCTCTGGTCAGTGACTGTTGGTTCTGATTCAGACAATTTATTTCCCCCTGTAAATATATTGTTTTTCATTTACAAACTATCCTGTAAACATTTTATATTGTGAGAAACAGTTTATTTTAGTGTGTAAAATTCAATAGTCTTTAATTTTTTACTTATCTGATGACTTGAAGTCGTCGGATGAGGAGATCCGGCTGGACGGAATTACCTCATTTCTTATCGGATTAATTTTGTCCTGCTTGTTTATAATTCTGTCCTGTCGAATTGAAAATGATGTGTTGTATGGATAACAAATTGAATAATAACTCATTACAAATGTATAAGCATTGCGAAAACTTGAATAATCATTTTTCCATTTGGAATAATGACTTTTCCATTTGGTGCAAGGACTATTCCATTTGGAACAGGGACTTTTCCATTTGGAATAATTTTTTGTCCTTTTGAAATGCTGTCTCTACAATATTTAATTCATTGTTTTCATGTCAGATACATAATTTTACCATACTGTCCGGTACCTGACCCATTAATAACCGCAAAAACTACACGAATAAAAACCTTCGTTGACGCTGCTCTTTAACTTGTGACATGAGTTTTACGCAGCAAACTTCCTTCTAAAAAAAGGAAAAACACAAAAAAAATGTTTGTATCTTTGTGCGTTGATGTGTTTTCCATGAACCTGAACAATGTATTCAGAGGGGTCGTACGAAAGCACTTAAAACGATGTCTGCTTTTGAAGTGAACCGTAACTGTAACACTCAAAGGGGTCAGGAATAGTACTGCAACAACATGGAATTCATGAAAAGAATCATGCTCTTTTTGCTCTTTGTCATATGGACGGGGTTCCCGCTCTTTTCGCAAGTGACGAAAGCGGATTCTCCTTTTTATGAGCAAATGAGAACACTTGCCTTTGCAGACCGGGAGGCGCTGATCTTTCATGAAATCACGACAGGCAATATACCCGGTTATCTAAAGGGATTCGTGACCATTAAGACAGTGCAGCGGGATGCAAAAGGCCATAAGCACAGGGTAACTCTTTTTGTAAAGGCGGATTATCTTGCCATCGGTAACGATCAGCATGCATTTATTATTCCCATGAGTCCTGTTACTGCGCAAATGATCGCGGATTCGCTGCACTGCTCATTACCGACCCCGAAAGTGGTTGATATTATCTATAAGCATGCAAAACTAAAACTGGAACCTTTCAACTATATACCAAGGGAAAACAGAAATGAGACACCGGATCTTTTTTATGATCACTCACAAGTAATATTTGCACTGATCAAGGCATCGGGGAAACCGCCGGGCATCTTTGTGGGAGGCATTAAGAAGGACATCGTGATATCGTCGAAACTGAGTGATACTTCACGGGTGAAGCATGTAATCATCTATGGCTGGCATAAGCTGGACGGAAAGCCGATACAACCTGTTTACGGCAAACATCTTGAAACCTATGTGGATTATAGTCATGGCGTGCGGCTTATCTCAGATCGCGTTTTAATTGACGGGAAAGCGTATCAATACAGAGCAATATTGAAAGATACACTCCTTCACTCCTTGCTCAGCTATGAACCGGAACCATTGAAAAGAACCTCATATCTACAATTGACAGTTGACAATGGACAATTGTCTATGAAATCTGGAAATTAGCGGTAAATGGTTAGTGGTCAGCGGTAAGGCGTTGCCATTGGACTATTATATATTTGGCTTTCAGCCCTACACAAAAATCTGTAAACCTATTTCAGAACTAGACAAATAGACATCACATTCTCAAATTAACATTGTCAATTGTCCATTGTCAACTGTCAATTTATGAAGGGTTTGCAGGTACTCCCACAAAGACGCCGTTCTCCGGCAGTGTCTCACTTTTCATCAACACGGAC
>Ga0326727_10017213_pt1 | contig 15053 bp, 10 predicted proteins | sample MB2enrmetagenome_FD_207643 | JGI IMG/M metagenome (GOLD analysis project Ga0326727, IMG submission 207643) | Lab enriched peat soil microbial communities from McLean, Ithaca, NY, United States - MB29MY | ecosystem: Environmental > Terrestrial > Soil > Wetlands > Peat | place: USA: New York... | reverse complement strand
ATACAAACTACATCTGCGGCGGAGGCACCAGTCCTTGCAGCGGTTTTGAGGCCGACACGACCAATCAGCCGCCGATCGTGCTGAACGGCTCCTTGATCTATAGTTTGGCTTCCAATAACATCCTGTATTTCGAATCGGACAATCGCTGCAGCGGCGGTTGCTTCGGCCAGGCGGGATTCGTGTTTACTCCGGATATTGACTGTTCCGGTCAATCCAATGTCTATGTTTGCTTCAACAGTCTCTGGATGCAAAACCGGAATAGTTTTGGTTTGCTCGAGTACTCGATTGACCAAGGCGCCTCCTGGTTGCCGGCGCTCTACATCATAACCAGCAGCGACGGTCAAAACTATAGCACGATGGCGGGAGGGGGGGGCAGCCGTATCATCTACACTAATGGCGTCATTGATGTCACGGCGACCTTTGAGACCCCGTATGTCGATCAGGCCGGATATCCCAACCCCGACTTCGAAGAGGACGCTCACTGGATGCTCGCGCCTGTGAGCACGGCGGACATTCCATTCATTCAGGGCTTTCCAGACGACTCAGTCAACTACGTTACCACCGGCGGCGGTGTGACCCATTCACAGTGGGAGGGCAAAGAAATCGAGGAGATACGCTTGGTTTCCGCCGATTTCCAGCCTCACGTCCGTTTCCGTTTTGGATATACTGGCCGCTGCAGTTGGTATTGGGGAATCGATAATTTCGGCCTCTACAGCATCAATACGCCAGCCATCGCAACCCAGCCGCAATCGCAATCCGTGGATGACCACTCCCCTGCGACCTTCTCAGTCGTTGCAACCGGGGCTGTTCCTCTGAGCTATCAGTGGCAGTTTGATGGCACGAATATTGCCAATGCCACCAACTCCGCTTACACTATTGCCGGTGTGACCACAGCCAACGTGGGCACTTATACGGTTATCGTCCGCAACACATATGGCCCGATTACCAGCGACCCCGCTACCTTGGGTGTCTATACGGCTCCGCGCGTCACCGCTGGTCCCGTGGGCGAAATAGCGGACCCCGGCGCGTCCGTGACCTTTACTGCTGCCGCCACAGGTGCGCTGCCGCTTACTTATATTTGGCTCTCTGGTGACACCCCGGTTCAAAGTTCCGCCAGCGCTGCTTATACGATTGACAACGTTCAGCCTGGCAACGCGGGAAGCTATTACGTGGCCGTCTCGAACTCTTATGGCGCGGTCACCAGCGCCGTCGCCATTTTGAAAGTCTTTTCGGGTCCAATCACCAGCAACCTGGTGGTCCATCTGACCTTTGATGGCAACTTCAATGACACATCTGGTCGAGGCAACAACGCGGCCTACGCCACAAATGGGCCGGACTCCAATCCTAATCCCACCTTCGTCCCTGGCAAAATCGGGCAGGCGTTCCAATATACGACGACGACGAACGCCTCCATTCAGGAATATGCCACCCTTAATTATCCTCCTGATCTGCAACTTGGATCATCGCAGGATTTCTCCGTGTCCATGTGGGTCAACTATACCAACCAGCAGGATGATTTGCCGTTCATTTCCAACAAGGATTGGAACAGCAGCAGCGATGTGGGTTGGGGAGTCTTTAGTCAATCGGGCGGCAATTATCGCATTAATGTCACCGGGCCCAATATGGGCGAGGACAAGTTTAGCCAGACAGACACGCCGGATACCCTCAAAGACGGAAATTGGCACCATGTCCTGGTGAGTTTTCAACGCGCGCCCTACGGCTCGTCCGCCTTCGTTTACGGCTATCTCGATGGAGTCCTGGTGTCCAAACACTCGATGGGGACCGTCGGGGACATTGATACGATCGACTTGGATTTCACAAACGAGCAAGGACCCAACAGTTACATTCCGGGCTTGACAGGGGAATTGCCCGACAATCAGATCAGTTGGGCGGTCAATATCGGCCAGGATGGCACGGGCGTTTATCATGACCAAGGCAGCGCTCACGACATTGATGCAAAGATCGACGATGTCGGTATTTGGCTGCGCGCCCTGACGGCCAATGAAGACAAAGGCATTTACCTGGCGGGCTTGGCGGGCCAGGACCTGACGACGGCTGTCAGTGCCACGGTGGCCGCCACCATTTCCGGCTCCGGCTCCGGCGGCAGCCTGGTACTGACTTGGCAGGGCTCCCCAGGCGTGGAATTGGAGACAACGCCGACGCTCTCTCCGCCAGCCTGGACGCTGGTGAACGGTACCCTCGGCGCCAGCACGGCTTCGATTCCGCTCAATTCCTCCTCAGCCGCCTTCTTCCGGCTTGTCAAGGTTCAATGACGGAGTCATCCACTCGAACGCCTGTCCGGAGTGAATCCGGACAGGCCCCGGTCGGAGACGAGTGGCCATTGCCGCCGCGGCGGTCATGCCTGCTGTTGGCGTGCGCAATCTTGAGCTACATGGGCGTCTATCTCTGCCGCAAGAATCTCTCCGTGGCGGTTCCCATGATTCAAAAGGCCTTTACGGTCAACAAGGCCCAAACCGGCGACGTCATCAGCTATAGCGCGGCAGCCTACGCCGCGGGCAAATTCATTTTTGGTCCTATTATTGACAAATTTGGAGGCCGCATCTGCTTGCTGCTGGTAATGGCCGGGGTGGCCGTGTTTGGGGGGCTGGGGGCGTTCTCGGTGTCCGTTCCCATGCTGGCGTTGTGTTATAGCCTCAATCGCTTTTGCGGGTCGGCGGGATGGGGGTCGATCATCAAGCAGACGCCAGGCTTGTTTCCCCGGCGCCACTTGTCATTGGCGGTGGCCTTTCTTTCGTTGAGCTTCGTTTTTGGCGGCGTGGTCGCGCTCGTGCTGGCAGGACAAATCGCAGCGTGGAGCGGCGACAATTGGCGAATGGTGATGGGACTGCCGTCTCTGGTGTTGCTGGCGTTGCTTGTAATCATGTGGCGCATCCTGCCCTCTGACCGCCCCGCCGCCTCCGCGGTGCAAAGCATGTCTGCATCGAATGGTTTCGATTTCTCCTATCTGGCGCGTCTGATCAAACTGCCGCAATTGTGGGTCGTCTGTAGTATGGCGTTCGCCCTTTACATCATGCGCGAAACGTTTAATGACTGGACGGTGGATTTTTTCAAGACCGAAGGCGGCGCGACGATGACCAACCAGGTCGCGGCGATGCTTTCCACGCCCTTTGACGGGGCTGGGGCGGTGGGGATCGTCCTGCTGGGTTGGCTATTTGACAGGCTGACGGGCCGCCGCCGCGCTGTCGTCCTATTCGGAACGCTGACCCTCCTCGCCATTCTGGTTTATGGCGTGCCTTTTTTCTATCGCCTCGGCCTATGGCAAGTGGAGACGGTTATTGGCCTGATCGGCTTTTTATCTTACGGCCCCTACAGCCTTTTGGCCGGCGTGCTGGCCGTTGAAATCGGCGGCCGCAACGGTGTCGGCACCGTGGCCGGTTTGGTGGATTCGTCGGGTTACCTGGCGACCATCTTCGCTGGGCACTGTTTCGGGAGGCTTTTGGATTTCGGTGGCTACCGGCTCGGATTTCACGTTTTAGGCTTCGTCACCCTGACGGCGGCCTTTCTCTGCCTCGGTTTGAGATCGGGCCAGACACTTCACCCCTCATATGCAAGTCACTCCTGAAATTCCCGCCGCGCACGACAAGTTGCTGTTCACGCCCGGACCTTTGACCACGAGTGCAACCGTCAAGCAGGCGATGCTGCGGGATGTTGGTTCCTGGCATTCGGATTTCAACGCGCTGGTGGCCGACGTGCGGTTTCGCCTGTTGAGGCTGGCCGGTCTTACGCGTCGGGAAGGCTGGGAAGCGATCTTGCTGCAAGGTTCCGGCACGTTTGGGGTCGAGTCGGTTTTCCAAACTTGCGTGCCGCCCGATGGCCGGGTGGTGGTCCTCGCCAATGGCGCTTACGGCGAGCGGATGGCGCAAATGTTGAAGCATGCCAGGATTGTTCACCGTGTCCTGCGCTCGGCGGAGGATGCTCCCGTCGATGTCGCGGCCTTGGAGAGCTGTCTGGCCGGCGATCCCGCTGTGACACATGTCGCCGTCGTACATTGCGAGACGACGACAGGTCTGCTTAATCCGATTGATTCTATTGGCCGGGTAGTCAAACGATTTGGCAAAGCATACGTGGTGGACGCCATGAGCAGTTTTGGCGGCATGCCGATAGACATCCAGGCGTGTGGGATTGATTTCCTGGTGTCGTCGTCGAACAAGTGCATCGAAGGTGTGCCGGGCTTTTCATTCGTCATTTGTCGGCGCGCCGCCCTGCTGTCCTGCGAAGGTTGGGCGCGAAGTCTGAGTCTGGATTTGCTGGGCCAACTCAAGGGATTCGAAAAGGACGGCAAGTTTCGTTACACTCCTCCGACACATGTCATCCTTGCTTTCGACCAGGCCTTGCGGGAATTGGAACTTGAAGGCGGAGTGCCCGCCCGCCATGAGCGTTACCGCCGCAACCACCAGACCCTGCTGGCCGGAATGCAGCGGCTGGGTTTTCAACCTTATTTGAATCCCAGTCTGCAAAGTTCGATTATCACGGCGTTTCTCCACCCGCCAATCGGGCGGTTCGACTTCGACCGGTTTTACACGGAATTGAGCCGGCGCGGCTTCATCATCTATCCTGGAAAGCTGACCCAGATGGACACTTTTCGCATTGCCAACATTGGCCGCCTTTTTTCGGCCGACATGGAGCAACTCGTTGCCGCCATCGGGTCGGTCCTGAGTCAAATGTGCCATGAATGACTTCACTCTCAACGGTCGCGCATACAGCCCATCGCCGGCGCCCAGGGTAGTCATCTGCCTGGACGGCTCGGCGGATGAATACTTGGACACGGCGATGGCGCGCGGCCGGATGCCGAACCTTCAACGTCTCAGTGTCCAGGGCTATCGCGGTCTGGCGCGTGGAGCAATGCCGAGTCTGACGAACGTCAATAATGTTTCGATTGTCACCGGGGTCCCGCCGCGCATTCATGGAGTAGGCGGCAACTATTTCTTCGACACGGTCAGGGGGAAGGAAGTGATGATGAACGCGGCGATGTTTCTCCGGGCCGAAACGATTTTTCCCGCCGCGCAGCGGGCGGGAAGGCGGGTCGCGGTTGTGACAGCAAAGGAAAAACTGCGCGACATTTTCGCTTCGGGCTTGATCGGTTTGGGAGGAATCGCGTTTTCGTCTGAAAAAGCCGGCGAGGCGAAGCGCGGGACCCACGGCATCGACACGGTCGAATCCCTGGTGGGGCCGACACCGCCCATCTACAGCGCAGAAGCATCCCTTTACGTTCTGAAGGCCGGTGTGAAGCTGATTGAACGCGGCTCCGCGGACTTCCTTTACCTGAGCACGACGGATTTCATGCAGCATAGGTTCGCCCCGGAGGAACCAGTAGCCGTCGAGTTCTACGCGGACATTGACGAGCAACTGGGGCATCTCCTGGCACTCGGCGCGGTGGTCGGCATCACCGCCGATCACGGCATGAACGCCAAGCAGAAAGCGGATGGCTCGCCTAATGTCATTTACCTCGAATCTGAACTCGTCCAACAATTTGGGCCTGGATTTCGTGTCATTCTGCCCATCACCGATCCGTACGTGGCGCATCACGGCGCGCTGGGATCCTTCGCCCAAGTGCATGTTCCCCCAGCGAATGGTCGCCTCATCGAGTCGGTGGCCGCCTTTCTGCGCCAGGTGCCGGGCGTGACCGAAATACTGGAACGGAATTGCGCGGCGCGTTGGATGGAGCTTCCTGAAGACCGAATAGGCGATCTTGTCGTCTGTTCCGGTCGCGACGTTGTGCTGGGCCGGACGCCGCAATGGCATGACCTGACAGCCGTCGAAAATGGACTTCGCTCGCATGGCGGACGATATGAAGAGATGGTGCCGTTTATACTGAGCGCACCCTTGAAAGCGGACTACGCCGCACGGGCGCGAGGCGACGTGCGGAACTTCGATATTTTCGAGTTTACATGCAACGGAACCAGACCATGAACGCATCCAGCTTGATCGCAGGAAAAGCCGTTGCCGGCGGCAGTTTCATTGTCATCCGAAGCCCGCACGATGGCGCTGAAGCCGGACGGGTGGCGACGGCCTCGCGCCAGGACGTGGAGGCGGCGGTGGCGGCGGCGCGCGCGTTCCGAGACACTCCGAACCGGTATGAACGAGCCAGGATTCTTGACTGCACGTGTGCCGCGCTTGAATCACAGCGCGAGGATTTCGCCCACCTCATCACGAGCGAAAGCGGGCTGGCTCTTCGGGATACACGTTACGAAGTCGGAAGGACCCTGGAGGTGTTGCGATGCGCGGCGATGGAGGCGCTACGGGACGACGGCCAGATTTATTCGACCGACATCTCTCCCCACGGCAAGGCTCGAAAAATCTTTACAACACGGGAGCCATTGCGGTGCGCCGCAGCTATCACGCCCTTCAACCACCCACTCAACCAGGTCGCACACAAGGTCGCGCCCGCCATCGCTGCGGGCACGCCCCTGCTGCTCAAACCATCGGAGAGAACGCCACTCACAGCCTTCAAGTTTGCCGAACTGCTTTACGCGGCGGGATTGCCGGGCCCAATGCTTAGTGTCCTGGTGGGCACGACGATCGAAGTGGCTGAAACCCTGGTGTGTCATCCCGCGGTGGAACTGGTCGCATTCACCGGCAGTGTGGCGGTGGGCAAAAAGATCGCGTCAGTCGCCGGCTACAAGAAGCTGGTGCTCGAACTGGGCGGCAACGACCCGCTGATCGTGCTGAACGACGCCGATTTGGATTTGGCCGTGACGCTCGCGGCCGAGGGCAGCTACCGCAACTCCGGCCAGCGTTGCACGGCAGTCAAGCGCATCTTGGTCGAGGAAAGCATCGCGGCTGATTTTACCAGCCGCCTCGTTGAAAAAACGAGGGATTACCGCTGTGGCGATCCGCTGGATGAAAACACGATGGTGGGCACGGTGATCGACGAGGCGACCGCCGTGCATTTGGAAACCGTCCTCCGCGAAGCAATCGTTGGCGGCGCAAAAGTAATTATCGGCGGCTGCCGCCGTGGCGCTTTTGTGGAACCGACAGTCATCGTTGACGTTCCGCGCGATTGCCGCATGGTCGTCTGTGAGAGTTTTGGGCCGTTTGCGCCCATCCTCAAAGTGCGCGACCTCGACGACGCGCTGGAAGTTGCCAATTCAACCGCCTACGGCCTCAGTTCCGGTGTTGTCACCACGCATTTACGAAGTGCCATCAAGGCAATCAAGACGCTGCGCTGCGGAACAGTAAACGTAAATGAAGTTCCTGGCTTTCGCACGGAGAACAGCCCCTTTGGCGGCATCAAGGACAGCGGGTTGGGAGTCAAGGAAGGCGTTGTCGAGGCCGTCAAGGCATTCAGTTACATTAAAACCTTCAGCCTGCCCTGGTAACATGAGTTCCCTAAACACCGAAGGAGACCTGAACCTATCGAAGCACCGGCGCCAATGGGCCGAAAAAAACATTGACCCGCCGACGCGCAGCCTCCTGGAAGAGGACGCGAGATGCTTCCTGCATCAATCGCTTTCCACGCCCTGCTTAAATGTCATCAAAACGGCCTCGGGCTCCGGATTCGAAGACGCCAGCGGCCGCCGTTACCTCGACTTTCACGGCAACAACGTACACACCGTTGGTTTCGGCCATCCACGGGTGGTCGCCGCCATCAAAAAACAATTGGACCAACTGACCTTCTGTACGCGCCGCTACACTTGCGAACAAGCGATTCGCTTTGCCAAAAAGCTCATCGAGATCGCTCCCGCGGGCCTTGACCGCGTCTTGCTGGCTCCCGGCGGAACGACCGCCATTGGCACAGCGCTCAAGCTCGCGCGCGTGGCCACGGGTCGGTTCAAATTTGTCTCGATGTGGGATTCTTTTCACGGAGCCTCGCTCGATGCCATATCGGTCGGCGGCGAAGCGCTCTTTCGCCGTGACATTGGCCCTCTGCTGCCGGGGTGCGAACATGTTCCGCCCGCCGACAATCGCCACTGTCCATTCAAATGCGGCGCGGCCTGTTCGCTCGCCTGCGCCGACTACGTGGACTACGTTTTAGAAAAGGAAGGCGACGTGGCCGCCGTCATCGGCGAAACCGTTCGTTCGATTCCTTTCATTCCACCGCCGGATTATTGGAAACGGATTCGCGCCGCTTGCGATAGATACGGCGCGCTTCTCATTCTGGATGAAATCCCCATGGGCCTCGGCCGCACTGGGCGCATGTTCGCCTGCCTGCACTACGATGTGAAACCCGATATTCTCGTGCTGGGCAAAGGTCTGGGCGGCGGCATTTTCCCACTGGCGGCCGTACTGTGCCGCAACACGCTGGACAATGCGCAACACACCTCTTTGGGACATTACACGCACGAGAAAAATCCAGTGGCATGCGCCGCAGGTCTGGCCACCCTCCAGGTAATCGAAGAGGAAGGCCTGGTGGAACACGCGCGCACGCTCGGCCAATACGCCCTGGATCGTCTTCGCGAAATGGCACAGCGTCATCCATTGATCGGCGACGTCCGCGGCCTCGGCCTGATCCTGGGAGTCGAATTGCTCAAGGACCGGGCCACTCTGGCGCCAGCGACGGATGAAGCGGAACGGGTCATGTACGCGTCCCTTCGAGGCGGTCTGAACTTCAAGGTCACGCACGGGAATGTTCTTACTCTGACTCCGCCCTTGACATTGAACCAGGAAGAAATGGACCAAGCGCTGACGATCCTCGAGCGCGCCATCGATGAAGTCGAAACCCGCGAGCGGGAGAACGATCCGGGTTAGAGGGAGCTTTCGTGTGACTGCCACCACTCCCTGTCTGCGGCCATTGAAAGTGGCAAGAGAAGGATGCTTGTCGTTTATAACAACCGGAAAAAATTCAAATTAGTGTTCCGAAATCGATCAGATTTGCGGTGGTGCTAAAGTAATGCCTCAGTGACGGCGGGAAAACGGGCGATGACTTTTTCATTCTTTTTGTTGCGCGTGTATGTATGTTGTTATATATACAGACCACGAAGCATCCAAAAGATCCCCATTCTGCTCTCCGCCAGAACTTTCTCCGCCAACTGCAAAAGCTCTGGCCCGCCATCAAAGGCTCTCTGGCTCAAGTCCGCAAACCCTGCGTGCGGCCCAACTGCCCTGCCTGCGCTCGCGGTGACAAACATCCCGCTTTCATCCTTTCCTTCACCGACAAAGGCCGCCGCCGCTGTATGTATGTGCCAGCGGAGTTGGTCCCGCGGTTGCGACAGGCATTGAGCAACGGCAAGGCCCTGGAAGAATTGCTTTACCAACTGGGACCTGAACTTTTGCGCCAGCACCGCCAGCAGCGTGAGTCCCCAACCCCAGAATAGATCTTACGAAATTCCAAACGAGCTTTTGCCCGGGGTGTCTGAAAACGCAGTTGCTCATCGACAGGCTGCAAGCAGAAATCCGTCGCCTCAAAGCTCGTTTGCGCCGCCAAGAACGGACCGCCAAGGAAGGTCCCTTTGGCTCCTCGACTCCGTCGGCCAAAATCCCACTTAAAGCCAATACGCCGCCGGGAGGCTCGCAACGCCGGGGCGGGGCCAAGCCGGGTCATCGCGGCCACGGCCGGCGCAACATCCCCAGCGACCAACTCACCCGCCAGCAATCGGTGCCGGAGCCGGAGCGTTGTCCTTACTGCGGGGGGCCGCTGGACCCCAAGGGCAGTAAAGCCCGAACCATTATTGACGTGGACCCGGTGCGAAAGGAAGTCGTGCGCTATGAATTGGAGCAATGCGACTGTCACCACTGTCACCGCACCTTCACCGCGCGCCCGGCGGGAATCTTTCCAAAAGGGCTTTTCGGCAATCGATTGCTCACCCATCTGGCCGTGGAACATTATCTCCATGGGGTTACTCTGGGCCGTTTAACCACCTATCTGGGAATCCTCCAAGGCAGCATCTGGGCGGCTTTGCATCCGTTGGCCCGGCGTCTGGAGAGCGTGCCCGATCGCTTGCTCCTGGAATATCGGCGCGCTCCGGTTAAACACGCCGACGAAACCGGTTGGCGCACCGATGGGCACAATGGTTACGCATGGCTCTTTTGCACCGAACTCATCAGCCTCTTTCGCTTTCGGCAGAGCCGCTCGGCCAAGCGTGGCCCGGGAGGTTTTCGGAACCCAGCGGCTGCGGGGAATCCTAGTGGTGGACCGTTACAACGGTTACAATCAAATGCCCTGTTTGATTCAATATTGCTACGCGCACCCGCTGCGCGAGGTCCAGGATTTGGGCAAGGAATTTCCGGAGGTCAGCGAGGTGTCGCAGTTTGTCGCCTCTTTTGCTCCGCTGCTGGCCGAAGCCATGAAATTGCGTGCCCAGGAGTTGCCGGCCGCGCAGTATCGCCGGCGGGGCTGGAACTCAAAGTGGAGATTAAGGCTCTGGTCCATTGCCCGCAAGATCAGCTTCGGTTCTCAATCTGAGCAAGGAGCCCAGACCCGTGAAATCCTCATGAGCGTCCTGCACACACTCCGCAAGAGGACCGATAACGTATTCGATGCTTTCCTGCGCTGTCTTGACGCACTGGCGGAAAACACCAAGCGCGATCCTTATGGACTGTTGTTTGACTCGTCCTGACTTCGCCTCAAATCCCCCCGTCACTGAGGCATTACGAAGAATTCCTTCGAGGACAGATGACCGCCCGTTTCCTTTGGGATCTGATCAAGCATGGCGATCCGTTGGACACCCTTTACGGTTTACAAAACGCTCACGATGCGATTCTTATTCAACGGGTAAAACAACAGCTTGTAACGATTCTGCGAAATTACCGCGCGGGAAAGTTGCCCCGGGAGGACATCGCTCAAGTGGTTGGCATGGACACGAAGAACCTTGACGAGCTATTTCCTGAAGATCCCTCGACTTGACATCAAACTTTCTAGCTCCGACTTTTCTCTTGAATGGATTGTCCCGAAAGTCCGAAAGGACGGCCAACGAAGTGCCTGACTTCAAGTACGCCGTACCAAGAGGAACAAAGCGGCCCCCCTTGGAACACGCGGATCAGTCCTCTGCTCTACCAAGTTGTCAATGAAATACGCGTCGGACGGGCATATAGTGTTTGTAGTGTTTTGGTTTTTCCAGCTTTCATAGGTAAAACGCAGTCAAAAATTGGCCCGCACTATGAAAGCTGAAAAATGGTGGTCGTAGATGAAGCGAGGTGAAGTGATACGCGGACCCCCTTTAAGGATTTTCAGTCCTCTGCTCTACCAACTGAGCTATCCTGCCAAAACCGTTGAATTGCGGTGGTTAATAACCAGCCGGAGCGGTTGCGCGGCCTTTGGAAACGCAAAGCCCTTCCTCGCTCACCTCTCGATGCCAATAATGGCACGTGGTATAAACGTCCACTCCAACACACCGTCACTGTGCCACAGGCCGTAATGGAAAGGCAAGAATTGATTTTGCCAATGCACTTGCAAAATGTCGGTCTTCTGCTAGCAATGAGCCTGCGGTTCCCGTGCATCATGTCGGCCAAAAGAAACAGCAGGCTGCTGAGTGCCATCGCCGGTTTCATCGCTTTGGCGGCCCTCGGCTTGTGGTTCGGGCGCCGTCAACCGGAACAGAGTGCGCCGTTGCCAACCGGCGCCGCGCCGGTCACCAATAACGCAGCCATTTCCCGGTCCGTTGTGAGCGCCTCGGTTGCCCGCTCCCCCGGCGACTTCGAGGGCAAGCTGCGTGAAATTTGCGGTTTGCTCAAAACCGCCCCGGACGCTAAGGCCGCACGGCTTCGACTGGCGGCGTTGCGGAGCGAGCTTTCAGCCATGCCGACCAACGCGGCCGTGGCGGCCATCCGCCAGTTCCTCGATTCGAAGGCCGATGCACCCACGCATCTGGGATTCAAGCTGGCGTCCAACGGCTTGCTGGACGAGGCTCCCACCTTGCGAACGTTTCTGCTGGACGAATTGGCACGCCTCGATTCGGCCGCCGCCGCTGATTATTCCAAGGTGGTGCTGGCCAGCATGGACTCGCCGGATGAATGGGCCGTGGCTTTGCGCAATCTGGCGTCGGGCGATGCCAGCGCCGATGGCCGCGCGCTCTTGGAGCGGAAAATGGCTCAGATGCTGCAATATGCTCCGTGGCAGCAGAATCCATCGGTCGGATACCTGGAGGCCTTCGATGTGGCGGTGTATCTGGGCGGCACCGATTTCCTGCCGACGCTAACGGACTTGGTCCGCCAGCAGGACAATCCCGCCGTGGCTCATGCATCCTTTCTGGCCCTCGACAGGCTGGTCATCAACAACCCGGCCACGGTGCTGGAGTCGCTGGAAGCCGAGCCGGATTTGATGGAGGGCCGGGAATCGACGCGGGCGGATTTCTTTGCCCGTGCGGACGTGCGCGATCCGCAACAGCGACAAATCCTGGAGAGTTACTTGCTTGACCCTTCCATCAGCACCGCGGAACTGCAAACCTTCGCTAGCGTGTATCCGAACGCCAATTTCATGATCTCGCCCAACCTGCTCACCCAGACGGCCACGCCCAACCACGACGCATTGATGAGTCTTGACGCGCAGTCTCTAGCCGTCGCCCAGGAATGGCTGGCCGACCCGCGTTTTGCCCAGGTTGCTCCAGAGTTGCAGACGGTCATCCAACGGCTGGAGGGATTCGCCGCTCAGGCGAAGCGGGGGCAATGAACGCGGTCAGATAATGAAGTTCAGATCCGCATCGAAACCCTCTTCCGCGGCAATTCCTGGCAAACGGTCAACCTTACGGCAAGAGCACGACGCGGTAAAATTGTTGGGAGTTGGCGCCGATGGATGCCGCAGTGGTCATGCTGGAATTGGTCGCCGTGAGAACATTGCTTAATGTGGTCCAGTTGGGCTCAATCAGGTTGGTTTTGGTCTGGATTTGATACTGTTGATTGGCCATTGCGCTCCAGGTGAAAGTGAAGGAACTGCCGGATCGCCGCATAGTCTGGATGTCGGGGGGCGGTGGCAACACCACCAGACTGACGTTGGTAGCGCTCGCGCCGCCGTATTCATTGGTGTCGCTCGGAGTGAAGATGACCGAAAGCGTGTTGGTGCCCACGTTGAGCACGCTTCCGTTTGTCGGACTGTAGGCGTAATTGCCCGGCACCCCGATCACATTGGTGGCGTTGAGTTGCGTCGAGTTGAGAGTTGTGCCGTAGGTGATGGCGGCTGGCGTCGGCCAACTTACCGCCAGGGTGTAAAAGTTTGTCAGGCACGTGACAACTCCCGGCACGACGGTCACCGACTGATTGGCCGGCAAATTCCATCCAGGTATGTTCGTGAACTGTAGTTGCGCATTGGTCGAATTCACCGCCAAAGTGGATGGATTTTGGGTCGAATACCATGAATCGGACTGGGATATAAACTTCCAGCACGCCCCAGCCTGAACCACCGCTGGCGGAGATATTGTCACTTCCACGGCCCCCGGGTAGTTGGCGATGCCCGCGCCGGCGTTGAAGGTGACGACTCCGCCGCCCGAGTTATTGGTGCCCGTTGTCACAATGGTCTGCGCGTTGGTGATGAGGTTCACCACATTGCCGTCAATGGCACGCACGGCTGACGCCCCGCTGGACAACGTGCCCAAATACACGCCGGCTGGATAGTAATAACCATTGAGTTGCACATAGAACGGCCCGCCGCTGTTGCCGGGATAACTCAAAAACCACGACGCCGTATAAACCTGCTGGTCATTCACCGGGTCGGTGGCCAGACTCAATGGATACGGCTGCGGACCGATCTCGTACATCTGGCCCGCCTGCACACTTTGTCCCTGGAACATGGATGCATCCACAGGATAGCCCACCAGCATCTTTTCAGCCGTGCTCGTCAACCAGGAATTCGAGGTAGCATCGGAAGGCAGATAACCCCCATAGCCCCCGCCTGCCACAGATGATTGAAAATAGAGGGCAGCCACATCGAAGTTGCGCGACTGCGGACTGGATTGGTCGGGGTAGAGACCGCTTTGCAGATCGTTGGTTCGTTGCGAGGCATAGCCGCTGAGGACCAGCCAGCCTTGCGCCGCCTGCGGTTCGGGCATGAATTGCGGCGCCTCTTCCTGCGGATACCACCAGGCCTGGCTGACATACGACAGGGTCTGATCGTTGAAAACCAAGTGCGCCGCCGTCAGTACCACATTCGCCTGCACCGCCACTCCGCTGCCGTAGCCGACATCGGTTTCCAGTTGTCCATTGAAGCCGTAGGGATAATTGGTGTCGCTGATCTCGCCGGACGGAACTGGCACGGGCAGGAGAATCCCGGTTGGCGCAGGTTGTGAGGGTTGATAGATTTCCTGCACCACCGTCGGCAATCCGGCGGAGATTTGAACCGACAGGATCGGGATTTGGACGAAGTTGCTGAGCGCCGCGCACTGGATGAGATAGTCGCCCGGCCGGAGGTTGGTGGTAAAGCCCGAGGGCAGGAAAGCATTGGTATCCCCCAAAAGCCTCCAACCGGCCCCGCTGGGCGCGTTGACCTGGAAGAGAACCTCAAGGGACCCACCGCTGTTCGTGTCAACCGACGTGATGGTGGGATAATACTGGCCAGTGACAAAATTTGTCGTCCCGCCCGCGACGAAGTTTGTCACCAGCGCCGGGATGGCAAGGTAGCCGGGAACCGGGCTGAACTGGACGGTATAATTCTGGTTCGGAACCAGGTTGGTGGCGGCTGTGCCGCTGCCGCGCCAGGTTAGTTCCCAGGGAAAACGCCATTGTCCGTTGGCCTCGGCGGGGACAAGAGTGACGACCAGTGTTGCATTGTTGGCGGGATGGGTGAAAGGCATCATATTGGCAGGGGTAAATTGAAACAGCACAGCCGGAAGACCGGCAAAAGTGGAATTCCAGCCGGTGGTGCCAGGCACATAAAAGACCGTCGCGTTGTTGTCCAAGGCGAACACAGAGGAACCAACAGTGGGAGCGTTGCCCTCAAAAACGACGCTGGCCAGGCTGGTGCAGACAACGAACGCATAATCGCCGATGTTGGTGATGCCGGCGGGAATCGTGACGTTGATCAGGCTGGTGTCTTCTAAGAACGCATTGGATCCGATGCTGGTGACGGGCAGCCCGTTGATGGTGGCTGGAATGATCACAGTCCCGCCAGGCCCGAAATAGCCGGTAATAGTGATGGCGGCTGCATTTGTCGTGTAAGTGAATTCGCT
>Ga0326727_10017210_pt1 | contig 15054 bp, 14 predicted proteins | sample MB2enrmetagenome_FD_207643 | JGI IMG/M metagenome (GOLD analysis project Ga0326727, IMG submission 207643) | Lab enriched peat soil microbial communities from McLean, Ithaca, NY, United States - MB29MY | ecosystem: Environmental > Terrestrial > Soil > Wetlands > Peat | place: USA: New York... | reverse complement strand
GACGCGATTCGTCTCCGCCGCGAATCTTTGATAAACTAAGTATTCTGCATTTCTTCGCAGGAATCACTCAGGAAAGTCCATCGCAGGAAGAACCCATGTCCATCCATCCCGTAATGCAGCGCCTGGCTGACAAGCTGAAGCGCACCGATTTGCCGGCGTTTGTGCCCGGAGACCAAGTTCGCGTGCAAGTGAAGATTAAAGAAGGCGATAAAGAGAGACTGCAGGCCTTTGAGGGCCTGGTGATCGCCATCAACAAAGGCCCCCAGGGCACGTTTACCGTGCGCAAGATGAGCTTTGGCCAGGGGGTGGAGCGCATCTTCCCCTTCAACTCCAGGGTCGTCGACAAGGTGGAGCTGATCCGCAGCTATAAGGTGCGGCGCGCCAAGCTCTTCTACCTCCGCGAACTGCGCGGCAAAGCCGCCCGCCTGAAGGAAGTCGACCGCGCGACCGGCAAGGTCCGCGCGTAAAGACAGGTTTCAGGGGTCAGGGGTCAGAAACCTGCGCCCAGCGAAAATGTCCGGCACAGAAAAGCAGCCCCGGTTCCGGCCGGGGTTGTTGTTTGCGGCAAAGACCGCGCTTCCGCAGTCCGCAATCCCGTAGTCCCGCAGCCCCGGAGCCTATGGAACAGGCCGGCGGAGGACTAGAATGATCGGTTGTCTGAATTTCGGGATCTTCCCTGCACCAAATGAGAGCTGACATGAAGATGAAAATGCTTTTCGCCCTTCCGCTTTGCGCGCTTGTGCTCGGCGCTTTTACGCACGCCCAGAGCGCCCCCGCGCAGCCGCCTGCGCAAGTGGATCAGTGGCATCTTCGGCACTTCCCTTTTGACAATCCCGATCTGCCCGCGGAGCAGCGCATCGATAATCTGCTTTCGCTCATGACCGTCCAGGAGAAGATCGACTGCCTCGGCATGCTCACTGGAGTTCCGCGTCTCGGGGTTCCGAATATCGGCGGTTCCGAAGGCATTCACGGCGTGGTGCAGCGCGACGCTCGATTCGGGCGCAAACCCATCACCACGACGCAGTTCCCGCAGCCCCCGGGGATGGGCGCCACATGGGATCCCGCGCTGGTGCGCGAGGCTGCCGGAGTGGAAGGCTACGAGGCTCGCTTTATCTCGCAGACCGCCGCGTACGACCGGCAGATCCTCATGCTCTGGGGCCCCCAGTCGGACCTTGATCGCGACCCGCGCTGGGGCCGCAGCGAAGAGGTTTACGGCGAAGATCCCTTCTTCAACGGCGCCATGGCGACGGCCTTCGCCCGCGGCCTCGAGGGCGACAATCCGAAGTACTGGCAAGCGGCTCCGCTGCTCAAGCACTTTCTGGCCAACGAGAATGAAAACGGCCGCAACAGCTCTTCCTCCGACTTCGACGAGCGGCTCTTCTGGGAGTACTATTCGGTCCCCTTCCGCATGGCTTTCGTTGACGGCGACGCCAAAGCGGTGATGGCTTCCTACAATGCGTGGAACGGCACGCCCATGGCCATCAACCCCATTCTGCGCAGCATCGTCACCGACAAGTGGGGTGTCGACGTCATTTCCAGCGACGGCGGAGCCGTGACCCTGCTCGTCAATCCGCGCCACAGTTTCCCCAACCAGGAAGCCGCCGTGGTCGCCTGCCTCAAGGCCGGCGTCAATCAGTTTCTTGACCGCTACAAGGACGAGGTCGCAGCGGCGATCAAGGACGGATCCCTGAAGGAGTCCGACCTCGACGAGGCGCTGCGCCGTAAATTCCGTCTCGAGATCAAACTCGGCCTGCTCGATCCGCCGGCCATGGTTCCCTACACCACCATCAAGGACTCGCCGGCGCCATGGAACACGGACCGCGACCGGGCTGTTTCCCGGAAGATCGCGCTCGAGTCGGTAGTGCTGCTCAAGAACCAGGACAACTTTCTTCCCCTCGATAAAACCCAGATCAAGTCCATTGCCGTCATCGGTCCGCTGGCCGACGTCGTCCATTGGGACTGGTACGGCGGCACGCCGCCCTACACCGTCACGCCGCTTGCGGGCATTCGCAACGCGGTTGGTCCCGACGTGAAGGTGAACTATGCCGCTTACGACACTCCGGACGGCGAATTCGAGGCGCTCAAAGCGGCCAGTGAATCCGATGTCGCCGTGGTTGTGGTCGGCAACAATCCCACCTGCGGCGACCAGGCCAAGGCATGGTACGGCACGCCTGACGGAGACGGAGGCACCCTGCCCTGCACCGATCCCGGCGACGGACGCGAAGGCCGCGATCGCGAAACCATGGATCTCTATCAGGAGCAGATCGTCAAGCAGGTCTTCATCAAGAATCCCAAGACCGTGGTCATGCTCATCACCAGCTTCCCCTTCACCATCAACTGGACCGAGGAGCACATTCCGGCGATTCTCACCATGGCTCATGCCTCCGAGGACGAAGGCACGGCGCTCGCCCAGGTCCTTTTTGGCGACTTCAATCCCGGCGGTCATCTGGTCGTCACCTGGCCCAAGTCCGCCGATCAGCTCCCGCCGCGTATGGATTACAACATTCGCGACGGTTACACCTACATGTACTTCAAAGGCCAGCCGCTCTATCCCTTCGGTTTCGGCCTCAGCTACACCAGCTTCAAAATCGCCAACCTCCGGAGCAGTTCGGAACGACTGGCAAGAGACGGCTCCCTCACCGTAAGCGTCGACGTCACCAACACCGGCAGCCGCGTCGGAGATCAAGTGGTTCAGCTTTACGTGCAGCATCTCCATTCGGCCGTCTCGCGTCCGCTTGAGGAATTGGAAGGCTTCGCGCGCGTTTCGCTGGACCCCGGCCAAACCAAAACCGTCTCGATCGAGCTCAAGGCCGCGCAACTGGCCTATTGGGACGTCGAAACTCACGCATTCCGCGTCGAATCCGAGCCCGTCCGCCTGATGATCGGCGACTCGTCTGCGAATCTCCCATTCAACACCACAATCCAGGTGGAGTAGAACAGCAGAAACGGAGTAGCTTCCCCACAGTCGACAATCCAGCCACAACCCGACTCCTGGACGCTAGGGCGTTTTTCAGTATCGATCCGGCATGAGGGCTGCATTTTCGGACTCAAGTGTTTACTCTTGAGTTATTTCCGGATCGGCGACGATGTGCCCGGAACGGCGGCCCCAGGCAGTGGCGTCCGAATGCGGGAAAAGGAGACTGCCAGGTCAGCGGTCAAAAGCCGGACCCAAACGCGGCGGGGCTACTTGAATGGTGGCATTTTCGCAGCAATCACCGCCCCAAACCCAAATACAATGGCCATTCCTAACGCAAACCACTCCCGAAGAGGAGCGTTATGAATAGTCGCCAATGGATCTGTCGCAGCAAATCCGAGTGAAAGCAGCATTCCCATAAGGGCAATCAGAAATCCGATAGGAACCTCCGTCGATTTCTTGATAGGCTCGACTCGCTTAATGTCTTTTACCTCTGCAATTCGGCCGCGCGCCTCAATCACACCCTTGAAGTCACGGACAATTGCTACCACTGAAAATTCATCCCCACTGTTAAGGAGTAGCGGGTCGAATGAGATGGAGCTGAGTGCACGATGTTCAGACCAGCGAATGCCCGGATTCGGCATGAGGGCTTGTGGGCGAAGGTCGCTTAGCAGGAATGCCATGATTTGACCTGAGCCGATGAAGCGAAATTCCAAGCCCTCCTCGAAGTCCTCACGCTTAATCGTTTTTCGACCTGAATTCTTTACGGTTAGCGTGACGATACTTGCATCATGAACCTCGATCCCATTGAATGTGAGACGGAGTAGGCCCGAAAAATCCTCGTCTAAATTCAATAATTGGGCGGAGCTGAAATTAAAAGTTAACGCCTTCCGATCCGACCGCCGGGACCACCAGTAAACAAGAAACGGGGCGGGCAAGCCGAGTACCGTAATTGCAATGATGACAATGTCTGTAAGTTTGACCTGGTCTGCCATTTGCTTGAAAGAATACAGCACTCAAGGCGCCGGGTGCCCCAGGTCTCGATTTTGAGACCTGGGAAATTACTAAGGCTCCAGTCGGAAAATATCACTCTTGAAAAATCGGCTTATGGTCAGCGAACCGTTGCGATCGCATCGCCGGAGACAGCGAGACTGGCAGGCGCGCTTGGCCTTACGGCGTTAGTTGCGCGCTGCGCCTGGGATTTGAAAGTCGACGCCGGCGGCGCTGTTCGCCCACTGGGTCGCCACTCGGTCAACCTGATCCAACGGAATCTGCTCATAGTGCTGGGCATCGAGATCGGTGAGGACCTTTGCGGTCATCATGTAGTTCTCAATCCTGATGGGGTCGCGGCCACTCTTGAAGATGACCGTGAGAGGCTGCTTGGGCAGGGGCGCGGAAACGGCTGCTGGCGCTGGGGCCGCGGATTGCTCAGCGGGTTGCACATACGCCGGGCCATAGCCCTCATCCGGATAGGGAGCCGGATAAGCCGCAGCGCCGCCGCCCTGATCGTATGCAGAGGTTCCGGAATCGCTCGAGGCAGCGGTTCCGGAATTGCCTGTGTCGGAGTCGCCCCAGTCGTAGAATCCGGGATCGATGAGATAGGGGTATTCGTATCCGCGCCACGCTGGATAGTAGTTGGTATACCAATTGTTGAACGACCGCCGGCGCGCTTCGGATTGGCCGCGATTTGATGCGCCCGACCGGCCGGCGCCCGCCGGACGATACGCAGGGCGGCCAGCGTTCATTCTGTTTCCGTTCGAGGGAATTGGATAGCCCGGCCGGACGGTCCCGCGAAAACCCGCGCTGCCCGAAGCCCGGACGCGAGCGGATGGGGCACCGTAGCGAACCGGCGGCGCAGGTGATGCAAAGTTTCGAGACTGTGAGTATCCGGAAAAGCCGGCACGCCCTGCTGCGCCTTGACCGCCTCGACTGCCGACGGAGCCGGCGTGGCCGCCGTGTTGCGCAAAGATCGGCGTGGCAAGCGCGAGGAGAGCGATTGCGGCCCGGAAGATCATGGCACCATTCTACGCCCGATTTGTTGATAGCGAGATCCGGCGTAACTGCCGGTACTTGGCTCCCAAATAGCGCCCCTCGAATCAATGCCAAGAATCGGCGCGAAGGGTTGTTAATCTAGTCTTTCCTTAGTGAGTTTTTTTGCCGAAGTTTGGAGGTCCCCAATGACGATTGCAGCCACTCCCGCACCGCCGTACTATGCGGTGATCTTCACTTCCCTGCGCACCGCGGGCGACAATGGCTACGCCAGAATGGCTGAGGCGATGGAGGCGCTGGCCCGCACGCAGCCTGGGTTCCTCGGCATCGAGTCCGCGCGCGATGGGCTGGGAATCACGGTTTCCTACTGGGAGACCCTCGAGTCGATCGCCGCGTGGAAGGCGAACGCACTGCACCTCGTGGCCCAGCAGCGCGGCCGCGAGAGTTGGTATGCGAGGTTCAAGGTGCGCATCTGCCGCGTGGAGCGCGACTACGGATTCTCACACGAGTGAGCGATAGCGGCCCGCTTTTCCACCCGGCGATCTCTCAATGCTTCTTATACTGTCAGCATGGCCACAGTTCCGGTGTGCGGATGGGCGCTCGAGGACTCTGCGCGGCAGCGTGGAGCCGAGCGCATCGCCGGACTCGACGAGGTGGGGCGCGGGCCGATCTTCGGGCCGGTGGTGGCCGCTGCAGTCATCCTTCCAAAAGGCTGCCGCCTCGAAGGCCTGACGGATTCGAAACAACTGACGGAAAACCAAAGGAACAAGTTTGCCGCGGAGATTCGCGTGTGCGCCGAGGCGTTCGCGATCACCGCCGTGGATGTCGAGACCATCGACCGCATCAATATCCGGCGCGCGTCGCTGCTGGCCATGCGCATGGCCGTGGAGCAACTCGCCATGGCGCCGGATTCTCTGCCGCCCGACTTTCTGCTCATCGACGGGCGCGACTCGATCGACTGGCCGTGTGCGCAGCAGGCGGTGGTCAAGGGCGACGCGCGCAGCATCTCGATTGCCGCGGCGAGCGTGCTGGCCAAAGTGTTTCGCGACGGACTGATGGTTGAACTGGACGCGGCCTATCCTGGCTACGGATTGGCGCGGCACAAGGGCTACTGCTCGCCGGAACATCTTGAGGCGCTTCAGCGCCTGGGGCCGACGCCGCTACACCGCAAGAGCTACGCTCCCGTGGCGCAGAGGATGCTGTTTGACTAAAGCGGCGAGTCAGCGGGTCAGCCACCCATCCCTCGACGCGCTACCATTCCATCGTGGGCACTCCGGCGTTTTCCATCCTCTCGAATTCCGCTCCGCTCGACCATGAGCGCTTCGCGGCGCACCGTGAGCTCGAGAGCCTCCTCATACAATCTCTTCCCGGCCCGGTTGCCTCCGATCTTGTCCGCTTCGATCTCGGCTCGCGCGCGCTCTACGCCGCCGATGCCTCGAACTACCGCCAGCTTCCCATCGGCGTGGTCTTTCCGCGCGACGCCGCGGACGTTGAAGCCGCGCTGGCCGCCTGCCGCAAAACCGGCGCAGCCGTGCTGCCCCGCGGCGCGGGCACCAGCCTCGCCGGCCAGTGCGTGAACGTGGCCGTGGTCTTCGACTTTTCTCGTTTCATGAATTCGCTCCAAGAGTTAGACCCCGCGAAGCGGATGGCGCGCGTCGAGCCCGGCATCGTCCTCGACCGCCTGCGCGACGCCGCCGAAATCCATCACCTCACCTACGCGCCCGACCCTGCCACCCACTCGCGCTGCACCCTCGGCGGCATCATCGGCAACAACAGTTGCGGAGTCCATGGGCTGCTCGGCGGCAAAGCGGTCGACAACGTCGAATCGCTCGACATCGTGCTCTACGACGGCACGCGCATGACGGTAGGCGCCACGCCGCCCGCCGAGCTCGACGCGCTCATCCGCTCGGGCGGCCGCGTGGGCCAGATCTACGCGGGTCTCGCCGGCATCCGCGACCGTTACGCCGCCCTGGTGCGGGAAAAGTTCCCGCGCATTCCCCGCCGCGTCTCCGGCTACAACCTCGACGAGCTGCTGCCCGAAAACAAGTTCCATGTCGCGCGCGCGCTGGCCGGCTCCGAGGGCACCTGCGCCAACATCGTCTCCGCGACGCTCAACCTCACCGCCAGCCCTCCCTTTCGCGTGCTCACCGTGCTCGGCTTCAACGACGCGTTTCTCGCCGCCGATGCCGTCCCGCTCGCCCTCGAACACAAGCCCATCGGCCTCGAGGGCTTCGATCATTTACTGGTCGAGTTCATGCGCCGCAAGGGCCTCGCGTTGCGCGATCTCGACCGGCTTCCCGCCGGCATCGGCTTTTTGCTGGTCGAAATGGGCGCGTGGTCCGAGGAAGAGGCGCGCGCCAAAGCCGAATCTCTCGCCCGCGCCGCACAATCGTGGCCCTCCCCGCCGGTGGCGCACATCTGCACGCCGGAAGAAGCCGCGTCGGTCTGGCATGTGCGCGAGTCCGCGCTCGGCGCCATGGTCTTCGTACCCGGCGAGCCCGATCGCTGGGAAGGCTGGGAGGACGCCGCGGTTCCGCCCGCCCAGCTCGGCAACTACCTGCGCGCCATCACGAAGCTCATGGCCGAGTACGGCTTCCGCAGCCCGCTCTACGGCCACTACGGCCAGGGTTGCGTGCACACTCGTATTAATTTCGACTTCTCTACTCCAAAGGGAATAGAAAAATTCAGAGAGTTCATCGATCGCGCCTCCGACGTGGTCGTCTCCTTCGGCGGTTCGCTCTCCGGCGAGCACGGCGACGGCCAGGCCCGCGCGGCGCTGCTACCCAAGATGTTCGGCCCCGAGCTGATTCAAGCCTTTCGCGAATTCAAGATGCTGTGGGATCCGGACAACCGCATGAACCCAGGCAAGCTCTCCGACGCAGTGCGCGTTTACGATCCCACGGAAAACCTGCGCCACGCGCCGCACTTCGACCGTGCCCCATCCAATTTGACCGGCGTGGAAAGCCACGACGGACGAATTGGGCGGGAGACCCATTTCGCCTTCGCAAAAGACCACGGCTCCCTCGCTCGCGCCACCGAACGTTGCGTGGGCCTCGGCTCCTGCCGCAATACAGTGGGCGGCGTCATGTGCCCCAGTTACCGCGCCACCGGCGAGGAGCAGCACTCCACGCGCGGCCGCGCGCACCTGCTCTGGGAGATGCTCTCCGGGGCCCTTCGTCACGAAGGCTTCAAAAGCCGCGCCGTCCACGAGGCCCTCGATCTCTGCCTGAGTTGCAAGGCCTGCAAATCCGAGTGCCCGGTGCAGGTCGACATGGCGGCCTACAAGTCCGAGTTCCTCGCGCAGCGCTACAAGGGCCGCCCGCACCCGCTCCACCACTACATCTTCGGCTTTGCCGACCGCCTAGCCCGCTATGGCGCGCTCGCCCCGGCTCTTACTAATGCCATCCTCACCGGCCCCATCACCAGCCCGCTCATCAAGCGCATCGCCGGCATCGCCCGCGAGCGGCTATTGCCGCGCCTCGCTCCGAAAAGCTTCCAGAAAGCGCGCAACTTATTCGCAAATCTCGTCCAAAAGTCTGCCCCACCGCAGGTGGCCGCACCGCAGGTGGTGCTGCTGTGGCCTGACACATGGAACAACTACTACCATCCGCAATCGCTTCTGGCCGCAGAAACCGTTCTCACCCTCGCCGGCTTTCGCGTCGAGACCCCGCGCGGTCACATCTGTTGCGGCCGTCCGCTCTACGACTTCGGCCTGCTCGCGGCGGCGCGCTCCTATCTTGCGGAGGTCCTCAAGCGCATGGCTCCGCAAATCGACGCCAGCCTTCCCTTCATCTTTCTCGAACCCAGTTGCGCCAGCGTCTTCAAGGACGAACTGCTCGAGCTCTTCCCCTCAGATCCCCGCGCCCTGCGTCTCAGCGAGCAGGTCTGGCTCTTCGCCGACTTTCTCGCCGCCCGCGCTCCCGGCTTTGCGAAAGACCGCCTCAAGGGAGCGAACGGGAGCGCGCACATTCTCCTTCACGGCCATTGCCATCACAAAGCGATCTTCGGCGGCCCGGGGAATGAGATCGCGCTGCTTCGCGAGGCCGGCGCCAACGTCGAACTCATCGATGCCGGTTGCTGCGGCATGGCCGGGCCGTTCGGTTTTGAAGCCGGCAAATTCGAAGTCTCAAAGACGATTGCCAACCAGGGCCTGCTTCCGGCGATCGAATCCTCCGGCCCAACCACGATCATCGTCGCCGACGGCTTCAGTTGCCGCGAGCAGATCGATCAGCTTACGCACGCAAAGGCGCTCCACATTGCCGAGGTTCTCGCCGGCACCTGCCGCTGCGGCGGAGATTGATCCGCGCGCACCATTTGCGGCGAGGTTTCCCACCCTTTCCGCAAAGAGCGCGGAAAGGATGGGGCACGGGAGGCCGCACCCGGCAAATCGGCTAGACTGAAAAATAGCGACCAATCCATTCGATCCTCGCTTCCAGCACGAACCATATGGCGTGGACCGCAGCCGCTCACAGCAACTGGATGCGCTAAAAGCTAAGAGCTAAAAGCTAGGAGCTTTTTTTGAAACGTCTCGCCATTCTCGGTTCCACAGGCTCCATCGGGCAAAGCACCCTCTCCATCGTCGAGCAGTTTCCTGAGCGCTATAGCGTTGCCGCGCTGGCCGCGGGCCGCAACGTCGACGAGGCCTTCGCGCAAGCCGTCCGCTGGCGGCCGCGCGTGATTTCGCTGGCTACCGAAGAGCTAGCCGGGCAACTGGCCGCGCGGCTGCGCCAGGCCGGCGCCACGGAAATCGAAATTGTGCACGGCGCCCAAGGCACCATCGCCTGCTCGACGCACCAGGAAGCCGACTTTGTGGTCTCGGCAATTGTGGGCGTGGCCGGCCTTGAGGCCACTCACGCGGCGATTCTCGCGGGCAAGCCGGTGGGCCTGGCGAACAAGGAGTGCATGGTGGCCGCGGGCGAGATCCTGACCCGCGCGGCACGCGAGCGCAACGTACCCATCCTGCCCATCGACAGCGAGCACAACGCGGTGCACCAATGCCTGCGCGTGGGCGCGCATCACGAGGTCAAGTTCATCTGGCTCACGGCTTCGGGAGGGCCGTTCCGCCAGTTGCCGCTCGACCAATTCGCCGCCATCACGCCCGCGCAGGCGCTCAAGCACCCCACCTGGGTGATGGGCCGCCGCATCACCATCGACTCGGCCACCATGCTCAACAAGGGCCTGGAAGTGATCGAGGCATGCCGGCTCTTCGACGTCGCGCCCAGCCAGGTGCGCGTCACGATTCATCCGCAATCGACCGTGCACTCGCTGGTCGAGTATGTCGACGGCTCGATCCTGGCGCAGATCTCCGTCACCGACATGCGCCTGCCCATCCTCTACGCACTGGCGTATCCCGAGCGGCCCGCATCCGCGCTCACCTTCGACCTTGCCGCGCTCACGCATCTCGACTTCGAGCAGCCGGATTTTGCCCGCTTCCCTTGCCTGCGCCTGGCTTTTGCGGCCGCGGAAAAAGGCGGAACCCACTGCATCGCCCTCAATGCCGCCGACGAGGTGGCCGTCGCGGCCTTCCTCGAGGGTCGTATCCCCTTTCTGGGCATCCCGCGTACAATTGAGAAAGTACTTGCGGCAACCCCTGAGGCCCACCCGGCGACCATTGCGGAGGTGCTTGCCGCGGACCGCGAGGCGCGGGAACGAGCGCGCCAGATGCTGGCCTGAGCCGCACACCGCAGAACCGCATAGAGGAATTACGCTCGCATGTTTGGCATTCACATCGATCCGCATCAATTTGATCTGCGCGCCACCATCATCGCGTTGATCTCGTTCCTGGTTCTGATCGGCGTCATTGTCGTGGCGCACGAACTGGGACACTTCATCGTCGCCAAGCTCTGCAAGGTGCGCGTCGAGGCGTTCAGCTTCGGCTTTGGCCCGCGGCTGTTCGGCTTCAAGCACGGCGAGACCGACTACAAGGTCTGCCTGTTGCCGCTGGGCGGCTACGTGAAGATGACCGGCGAAGCCGCCGAGCAGAATTTGCAAGTAGGCAGCGATCAGCCACCGCCGGAGTCCGATCCGGCGAGCGACCCCGGCTCACTGCTGGCGCGTCCGCGCTGGCAACAGATGTTGATCGGGGTGGCGGGACCGGCGGCGAACTTCGTGCTGGCCTTCGTGCTGATGGTCTTCTACTTCGCCTTCATCAACCAGATTCCGGACATCCGCACCGTGAACCTGGAATGGATCAAGCCCGGCTCGCCCGCCGCACTGGCCGGACTTCGTCCCGGCGATCAAGTGAGCAGCTTTGCAGGCGTCGCCAATCCCGACTGGCAGACCTTCCACGACCTCGCCGATCATCATGCCGGACAAACGGTTCCGATCGCCGTCAAGCGCGGGGATCAATCGATCCAAACCGCCGTTCTGTTGCAGGGCCATCCCAGCGGCGACGGGATCGATCTGGAAGAGACCGGCATCTTCGAAGAGATCTATCCGGATCCGATCGTCATCGCGAACCTTTTATCGGGAGCCCCGGCTGAGCAGGCGGGCCTCCAATCCGGCGACCAGATTCTGGCCTTCGACGGCCACGCATTTCACTCCTTCATACCTTTGTTCGATTATTTGGCAGATGGCAAGGGCGCGCCCATTGCCCTCACCGTGCGCCGCAACGGAGCTGTCCTGCCGCCCATCGTGGTCAAACCGTATCAGGTGGACTCCACTTGGCGGCTGGGCTTCACGCGCGGACCGATGAAGGAACCTCCCTTGCGCTTCCAGCCGATGCCGATCGGCCGCGCCGTGGCTTCCTCAGCGGACTTCAGCAAGGACAGTTCGCTGATGATTGTTGACCTGCTGAAGAAGCTCTTCACGCATCAGGCTTCGATCAAAGAGGTCTCCGGGCCGATTGGCATTATTCAAGTGGCCGGCGATGCCGCCACGTCGCACAGCTGGGATTATGTTTTCAAGCTGTCCGCTGCCATCAGCATCAACCTGGGCATCGTCAACTTGCTTCCCTTCCCCATCCTCGACGGCGGCATGATTCTCTTCCTGCTGATCGAAAGCGTTCTGCGCCGCGCCATCAATATCAAGGTGAAGGAGATCATCTATCAAGCGGCCTTCTTGATGATCCTGGCTTTCTTTCTTGTCGTCTCCTTTAACGACATCGCCCGGTTGCCGATCTTTATGCACTTCAAGCCGTGAAATACAGGTGCCAGGTTTCAGGGGTCAGGGGTCAGGAGAGGCTGCTGAAGCTTCTATCCCTTCTCCGAATCCTGTTTCAAGAGTGAGTTGTCATCCTGAGGGAGCAAGAATCGGATGTCATCCTGAGCGACCGGACCCTGAACGGAGTGAAGGGGGAGGGAGTCGAAAGCCTGCCCTGAGCGGAGATCGCGAAAGCGATCGAAGTCGAACGGGGATCTGCGGTTGCTTTTCAACAACCTTCGCACCGAAGAGCCCTGATCGCTGACACCTGAAACCTGACACCTGAACCCTGGAAAGCCATGCCCGTCACCACCCAAGTCCGAGTCCGCTACGCTGAAACCGATCAAATGAGCGTGGTCTACTATGCCAACTATCTGGTCTGGTTTGAGCTGGGCCGCATGGAAGTACTCCGTACCGTGGGCCTTTCTTACAGAATGCTCGAAAGCGACCACGGCTGCATTCTGCCCGTCATCGAGGCGCGCTGTCGCTACCGTTCGCCGGCCCGCTACGACGACGAGATCCTCATCGAGACAAGTCCCGCGATGCTGCGCGGCTCCGTCATTAAGTTCGCCTATCGGATTTACCGCAAGGCAAACCAAGAGGGAGAAGAGCGGAAGCTCCTGCTGGCCGAAGGCGAAACCGTGCACGTCGTCTGCGACAAGCAATTCAAGCGCAAGCCCCTGCCCGAGCACTACGCCGCGGCCCTGCGCCAGCTAATGGCGCAAGAATAGCGCGCCGCGACAACTGTGCAGACAATCAATTGCCGGTTCGGCTATCCTATTGTTCATGGAACTTATCTTCGAGGTACGCGAGGCGGAAGAGGGCGGCTACGTGGCGCGTGCGCTGGGCCACTCGATCTTTACCGAGGCCGAGACTTGGGAAGAACTGCGCGGCAATATTTTGGAAGCGGCAAGTCTGCATTTCGAAGATGCAACCGAGCGCCCCAAATTCGTGCAGTTGCATTTCGTCAAAGACGAACTGATTGTCCTCGAGGCGGCTTGAAACTTCCGCGTGGGATTTCCGGCGAGCGGATGATACGAGACCGGCTCACGCAAATTAGGACACTACCTGGATTTCCGTTCCCTTGCACAATCCATTAAAGACAGGGACCTTCCACGGAATTCTCACTGACGTGGCTCGGGCGCGGTCTGTTTCTGTCCAAAGCATCGTAGATATGCTTTAGCCGATCTCAATTCCAGAAGACGGAAATTTGAGTTGCTGCTCGCTGTCCTGGCGCTGCGCGCGGTATTTCCGGCAGGCTTCGATCTCATCCGGGATCAAAACGCGGTAGAGAGTGCCTTCGCGATTGGGCTCGCCTTCCTTGCGAATAGCGCCGATGCCTTCCAGGGCGCGCAACGTGTCCTGCACCTTGCCCAGCGAAACTGGATTTTCTTCGAGCTGCGAGTAGGAGGACTTGACCACCGCGGTGCGCAAATGGCGCGTACTCACGCGCAGATGCGGGTCGCCGTCTTTGGCGACGGAGTGGCGGAAGAGAAACCAATAGAACGCCGCATCGTAGGGCGAAAGCTGCGGTTGCAGATCGTCGACGATTTGCTGAATGATAGATAAGAGAGCCGAGAAATCGCGATCGCCGCCTCCGGCGCCCGGCTTCATCTCCAGCTCCAGTTCGTTCAAGAGCCTACGTACCTGCGCAAGTCGCTCGTTCATGTTGCACAAAATTCTACGCCAAATTTGCGGGCGCGGACGGGAATTTGCGCCGCTCAGCGCGTCACCACCGCCATCGCGAAGCCGTCAAGCCCCTTCACACCCACCGTCTGCAATGCCACCGCGCTCAGGCGCGGATGCGCGGCCATCGATTCCAGGCACCGGCGCGTGCCGCGAATGTCGCCTGCACTGCTTTTGGCCTCGATCACGTTGCCGTGACGCGCGACATTATCCACCACAATCACCGTGCCGCGGCGCGAGAGCTTGAGCGCCCATTCGAGATACTTCGGATTGTTTTCCTTGTCGGCGTCGATGAAGATCAAATCGAACGGTCCGGCGCCCTCGGCTTTGAGAATCGGAAGGCTCGCGAGGGCCGGTCCCACGCGAATCTCGACGCGGCGGAGCACGCCGGCGCGGCGCAGATTCGAGCGCGCAATCTGCGCGTGGCGCGGGGCGAATTCCAGAGAAATGATGCGCCCGCCGCGAGGCAAGGCGCGCGCCATCCAGATTGTCGAGTAGCCGCCGAGCAGGCCGATTTCGAGCACGCGCCTGGCCTGCGTCATCTTCACGAGCACGTGCAGAAATTTGCCCAGCAACGGCGAAACATCGATGGTGGGAAGATGAGCCGCGCGATTGGCCTCGATCGCGGCATCGAGATGCGCGTCATGCGGAGCAAACAGATCGCCAAAGTAGCGATCGACCGCGGTCCAGAGCGATGGGGAGTCTTTTCTCATGAGAGGGTTGAGCCTGTAGCCGGTAGCTGGGATTCTCGATTGTCTGCTGTTGGCTGCTTGCAGTTCGCTGTTAGCTGTTCCCTAGTCCCTGATCCCTGCTCTTTCACTTTTCCCGCGCCACCACAAAATCCGGCACCCAAAGCAGAGCGCGCTTGTACTCGGACTCGGGCAGCGGGGCCAGCGCCTGGCGCGACTGCTCGGCATAGCGATCGGCGGCGGCCATGGCGTATTCCACCGACCCGTTGCGTACCAGAATCTCGCGAATCTGCTGGCGGCTGACGTTTTCAAAGCTGCGGTCGTCGAGCACGCGGCGGATGGCTTTGCGGTCGGCGGCGGTGCCGTGATCGGCAGCGTGAATCACGGCCAGAGTCGCCTTGCCCTCGCGCAAATCGCTGGCCACGGGCTTGCCCAGCACCTCTTCGCTGGCCGTCAGATCGAGCACGTCGTCGACGATCTGGAAGGCGAGACCCACGGCGCGGCCGAAGGTGGCCAGGCTCGTCTCTTCCTCTTCCGTGGACCCGGCCAGCACTGCGCCCAGGCGCATGGAAACCGCGAATAGACACGCCGTCTTGCGGAAGATCAGGTCGTAGTACTCGGCCTCGGAGACGGACT
>Ga0326727_10017209_pt1 | contig 15056 bp, 9 predicted proteins | sample MB2enrmetagenome_FD_207643 | JGI IMG/M metagenome (GOLD analysis project Ga0326727, IMG submission 207643) | Lab enriched peat soil microbial communities from McLean, Ithaca, NY, United States - MB29MY | ecosystem: Environmental > Terrestrial > Soil > Wetlands > Peat | place: USA: New York... | reverse complement strand
CAAAAAAAGAGGGCCAGCGCAAGCTGGCCCTCCGCAAGTCAGTGCAATGATGAAACGTCTTACCAAGCCAAGCGCAACCCCAGTTCGATGTTGCGTGGGCTGCCGTATTGGCCGGTCAGCGTCCCGAAATCTGCCGGGTCCTGAAGATCCATATAGGGATCTCCATACATCATGTGGTTGAGCACGTTAAAGGCCTGGGCATAAGCGGTAATTCCCACCCGTTCCTTATAAACCATGGTGGTTTTGGCCAGGGTGAGGTCCAGGTTCCAGCGGTGCTGCCCGTGCAAGGGGCCCTCATCATAGGATCGGCCATCGTAGCCGACCAGGTCGGGGCGGTAGCTATTGAACGCGGCGATGGGATTGGCGAATAGATTGCCACCGTTGCCTCCGCCGCCACACGCCGGGTCGTTGTTGCTGCCGATGCCTTGGCTGCACATTCCGGCAGCGTTCACCCTCGCGTGATAGGTGTTACCGTACGTACCCGAAATGTTAGTCAGAGGCACGGCGCCCGCACACCAAGGCGTGAGTCCATTGCCCCACTCCTGGCAGTTTTCGCCGTCGGTATAGGTTTCAATGGGGGTGCCGGTGGCCCAAGAGAAGATGGGAGCGATGGTCCACCCGCCGATGATCTTGTTGACCGCGGCGTAGTGTGAGGCGAAGAGTTTACCCTTACCAAAGGGCAGGCCATAGGTTGACAAGATATTCATGACCAATCGCCGGTCCCAGGGAGAGGGTCCGTAGTCGGCGCGCAGGTTGAAGGGATCCTCGGGGTTGGCCTCCGTGTATTCCTGGTTGATGCCGATGGTGTTGAGGCTCTTGGAGTAGGTGAAGTTGCCCACCACCATCAGGTCGTGTCCGGTGCGTTTCTGCACCGTCATAGTGAAGGCCTGGTAGTTGGACCACCCCGAAGTGTCGTCCCCTTGCAGGGAATTCATGCCCTGGACGGTGGCCGGAAGAGCGGGCCCAAAGGTAAAGCTCCGGTCCATATCCGCCCACATGCTGTACACAATCTGCTGGTCAATGTTGGATGTCCCAGCCGAGCCCTCTTTGGCCTGCACGGCCGCCGTGCAGCTTGTGTAACCCGAGCAATAGGCGCTGGTGGGGCCCAAGGCGGACTCAAAGAAAGGCTGGACAGCGGCTTTCTTACCCGCGCTATCGGCAAAGTAAAGGTTGTCGTAAGCGTTGGCGAAAGACTGCCCACTCAGCGTCATCATCCACGGGACGTCATTCAGGTCACGCCCTTGGTACAGGTCTTTGGCCCAGCGGCCCGTGTAGCCCGCTTCCACGATGATGTTGTCTTTCAACTGGCGCTGGATGCTGAAGTCGATCTGGTCGTTGCTGCCCGGCCGCCAGGTTTTATCCAGGAAGGACATGTTGACACCCGCCGGGGAGTTGATGCCCGGGACCACCGGGACGGGAAGGGTTGGGGTAACGGCCGGGAAGGGTGCTTTGTTGCCATCCACCCCGATGCGGAAGGCGCCAATATAACCCGCCGCATCCGTAGTCGCGCTGGCGGTGGGATCCACGGTTTTGGAGCCATTGCATTGACCATTGAGACCCGCCCCACTGCAATTGATGGGCTGGGCGAAGCCGTAACCCAGCAGAGGAGTCAGGACGATGTCGACGCCATTGGTCCGATCGTAAATCCGCGCATAACCGCCGCGAATGACCGTGGTCTTGTGGCCAAACAGCTTGCCGATAAAGCCGGTGTCCCAGGTGGGACTATAGGCCAGCGATATGCGGGGGCTGAAGCCGCCGTAGTAGGGAGCGAAGGGATACTTCGGGCTGCCGCCTACGCCCCGGATGGGCTCAAAACCGAGTTGCGGGTTGTAGTTCTGCCCTTGCAGCGCGGCGTTCACCCGATTGGCAAGGTACTGCGAGGCGGATAAGAGCCCGCCGCTCGAGTCCGTAAAGAAGTCCTGCACGCCGTTGATTTCATACGGCGGCATTTGCACGCCCCACTCCAATCCGTAGTTGAGGGTCAAGTTGGGCTTGATCTTCCACGAATCGTTAAAGTAGAGGCTGTAGTTGGGAACCAGCACGGTGTCTTGCAGCGAGGGCGCCCCCGTCAGAGCAAAGTTGGACCCGCCCCGGACAAACAACTGGGAGGCGGTGCCCACGAAGCCTAACAGATTCTCATAATCGCCGTTCCAGGTGGATTTCTTGCCGCTGGGAAGGCAGTTGGCTTGGGTGCCGCTGCAGATGACCGGTTGGTAAGGGGCCGTCATAACCATCCCCGAGCCCCCGGTGAGTTGGTAGTTCAACGAGGTGAGGCCGGAAACCACGGCGTCGTTGCGCGCGTGATGCATCCATTGATGGTAGTCGCTGCCCCCGAACTGCAAGAGGTGGTTCCCCTTAAGCCAGCTCAAGTTGTCCGCGAAATTCCAGTCGTGGCCGTCCCAGATGCGGTAGCGGGAGTTCTGCGTGTCCATGTTCATGGGGACGAGATTGTGATTCTCGCCGAACTCGATCCCCGAAGAGATGCCGGAGATGGCATCCACGACGCCCGCCCGTTTCCATTGCCAATCGTTGCGCAGGTAGCTCACGGTAAATTGATTGGTCACGGTGGGTTTGAGCGTTCCGGTCAGGGCTAACGTACCGTAACGCGGCGCCAGGGGAGTCGCGGACTGCGAGGCGGGAACACCCAGGGTATCACCAGCCACCAACCCGCCAATATCGATCTGGTTGGTCGTCGGGTTTACTTCACGATAGTAGCGATAGGTGGCATAGGCGTGCCATTTGGCGCCAAAGTCGTGGTCGACGCGGGCGATGCCGTTGTCCTCGACGACCGGCAGCGAATACGCGCCGCGGAAACCGCAGATGTTCAGGTGGTCCCCCGGGTTACCGTAATTCGGGCAATCGTTGGGCAGCGGCTCGTACTTGGTCCACAACTGGGTGACCACGGGGTTTATTCCGATGCCGCGCGGGTCGCAAGGCAGCGTGGCCGTCGATCCGCATTGCGTGGAAGTTTTGAGGTTATATTGAATAAGGTTAGGCGTTGCGGCATTGTCGTAGAACTGGAGGATACCATTCCGCATCGTGGCGGTGGGCACTGCCCACTCTCCGGTGCCCTGGTTGGGGAAGCGGCGACCCTCATAGTTCAGGTAGAAATAGGTTTTGCCTCCCCAGAAGAACGGGGACATGGGTCCACCGATGGCGCCCCCAAAGCGATTCTGGTGATAGACCACTTTCGGGGTGCCGTTGACGTCGTTAGTCCATCCCGCCGCATTCAATAACTGTGACGCGTAATATTCATACCCAGAGCCGTGCCAGGCGTCCTGGCCGCGCTTGGTGAGCATCACGATCTGGCCGCCCGAGGAGCCGCTGAAATCCGCCGTCATGTTGTTGGTATCAATCTTGAATTCCTGAATGCTCTCGATGGGCGTGGGCATAGCCGCCTGGGGCCCCACGTACTGGCGGTTGCCCGCCACGTAGTTGTTGTCACCTTCCATGTCGCTGGTGGCGTTGCCACCGTCGAGCCTAAAGGTGCTCTGGTCGCTCATCGCTCCGGCCACCTGGCCGCCCGTGGTGTTGCCTTCTGTCCCGCCGAAAGTGGGGGCGACGTTGGGTTGAAACATGATGAGCGACGTGGCGTCGCGGTTGGCATTGGGGAGCGCAATGATGGTATCACTGGCCATCGTGCTGCCCATGGTGGAGTTGAGCGTTTGCAGTTCCGCTCCGGCCACGGACTTCACTTCCACCGTTTGCGTCGCGGTGCCCACCTCCAGGGTCACGTTCAGCGTGAGCGATGCGCCGACCACCACCTCCTGCCCGGGCACCGTCGTCTTGCGAAAGCCTTTCGCCGTCACCGTCAAGTCGTAAGTGCCAGGGTTGACGTCAACGAAGACAAAACGACCGACCGAATTGGTGGGCTGTCCCTGCGTAGTCTTGGTTGCAACAGCCGTGAGGACCACGGTAGCACCCGGTACCACGGCTCCGGTTTGATCCGTAACCTGCCCGGTGACCGTTCCCGTAGATTGTCCCCAGATCAGGCCTGGGGCAGCTACAAACAGAAGAGAAATACAACACGCAATCCGCAACGCTTTCTTCATTTATTTGCCTCCCGATTTAGGAATTTCGGTTGGATTCGGAAATCACTACCTGGAGCCGGAAAAGAGCACTGGCGCAAACTTGGTTTCCCCGGCCAACCTTAATCACTTACTGGCTATAACGCAATTTGAAGGTTTGTGTCGCTACTACTAAATCCCGACGAAACGACGAGAAAATATAGCTACCCGCATTTGTTGTCAAGCAAAATTTGGGCCATTGCTCCCGCCAATGTGTGAGCTTTAGTTTGTTGAAAATAAAAGTGAAAAATGATGTCAGGGGCTCGGTTACCCCGTTTCTACAAAATGTCATATACAGAAATCGGTAAAAGAGAGAGCTGAGCCATATGTTAAGACGCACTCCTGGAAAGCCATCTTATAGATATTTTATCGCCTCGTGGGGGCACGCCATGGCGTGCCCGTACCCTTCCACCCACAAGGGGTGCCCCTACAAGACGCGTTGGTGGTGACGAGAGAAGAGCTCGGCTGCGGAACGGGAAATCTCCGCGCGGGAGGGCCCGAAAGGCAAAAGCCCCAGGAGGCTTTCACCACCGGGGCTGCGTCTGGCACGATTTTATGTTGGGCAGGTCAAACCATCCCGATGCATCGGGGCGCTGCGCCTGCCCGCTACGCCGCACGGGATGCTGACTTAACACCCCGCCGAAAGGACAGCAACAACAAGGCGAGCAGTCCCGCCGCCAGCAAGCTCAGTGTGCCGGGTTCCGGCACATAAGAGGTACCCAGGATTTGGAACGACTCGGAACAAGTCCCGCCGTAAAATGCCGGAAAAGTACCTTCTGTGCAATCACTACTACTGTCTGCCAGGTTCCCCATGCCGGTGGCGTAGCCGGCTGACAGGCCGTTGTTTTCGTCCCACCAGGCCGGATCGCCGTTGGTCACAACCGCGTTCTGCAACGTGAGGTAGTACGTGCCCGGGGCCAGGTAGAGGCCGCCTACATTGAAATGGTCACTGTAAACGTCAGAGTAGAGCACATTATCAAGATAGAATGTGTCGGTCACGGCGCTGGTTCCGTGGCCGTCGTTCGTGCCATACGGAGAGGTTCCGATCGCCCAGTCTACACTTGTGATCGTGTCGCCGGACCACTGCCACGCGCCGAAGTCCACGCCCGACAGGATGGAATCCCCCGACACAAGGAAAGAGTCAGAAACAGCAGAAGACCCTTCGGTGATAGGCCAAGCGTTAGCATATCCGTTTATGGGAGCCGGCCAAGCGCCCGAACCGTTAGTATAGAGAGGGGTTTGAGCCGACCCGGGAACAGCGGAGGCGGCCAGCAAAACGGCAAAGAGGCCGAAGCGACAAAAATACCGAAGCAAGTTCTTGGGAAAACTCATTATCTTGCAAACCTTTCAAAAAGGAGAATATAAGTCGGTATGATGCGCAGCATATCCCACGCCAAACCCGGTTCACTAATCATTAGAAATTGGCTTGCCACCCGCCACTGATGCAATTAACGCAAAACAAATGATTTGATTAAATTGTTCCAACGTGTGGGGCGGATGCGGCCTTGACCGCCCGGATTGCCGGATTTTCTGTTGGGGACAATACGTCCATGGCTCAGGCAAAGTAATGCGCCATAGACCTCAGCATGGCTGGCCGGATTGCGCAGCAGAGCAAAGCTCTGCAAACGTAACACGGGCATCTTGCCCGTGTCCGGTCATGGCCAGGATGGCCATGATACGAATGCCGGATTGCGCTGGTGCAACCCACGCGTCTCGTAGGGGCACCCCTTGTGGGTGCCCTCCACCAGGGCACCCACGAGAGCAAAGCTCTGCAAACGTAACACGGGCATTTTGCCCGTGTCCGGTCATGGCCAGGATGGCCATGATACGAATGCCGGATTGCGCTGGTGCAACCCACGCGTCTCGTAGGGGCACCCCTTGTGGGCCCCTACGAGACGCGCAATCCGGTCGTTTCCCGAATCCCGTACCCCGTGTCCCGCATCCCGTAGCGCGTTTCCACACCTACTTGGCGGCGGGCTTGAGTGTCCAGGCTTGGAGCTTGGCGAGCGACATTAACTTGGGGGCGTGAAACCCGTGGGGGAAGATCACCCAGTCCCAGAGGTCCGGGGAGTCATCCGCGACATAATCGGCGGCGGCGAGATGTGCTGGCGAGAAGCTGACAGTTTCGGGCATTTGCTGAGTAGCCATAATGCTCTGTGCCACCTGGGCAATTCCCACCAAATAACTTTCCGGAGGAATGGATTGGCTGCCCAGTTGGATGGCGCTGGGAATCCGTCCGGTTTTGTCCAGTTCGGCCTGAACATCCAGGACGGCGCGCGCCACCTGCGCCCAAGGCGCCACCAGCTTGGCCTTGAGGGGCAGAGGCGTAGAGGCCGGGCCGTAAGGAGTGCTCTCCAAAATGAGCGACTCCGCCCCCTGCCGCTGCAGCATTCCCGCCAGGAATTTGTTGATCACGTAAAAAACTTCGCTGGCGCTCAGGTTGTAATTGTCGCCGGCTTGAAACGACACCTCGGAATCCACCTGCGCGGCGATGGCGCCCACTTCCTGCGTGGTGAAGATGTGGTTGCGGGCGCGGTCGCGAAACCTCTCGGCGGCGCCGGAAGCGGTGAGGAACTGCACGCGCGGGAAAGACTTCATGAAGCGCACCAGATCCTCAAAGTACTGGAAGGCCTTCTCGGTTTCCTCCGGCGACTTCACGGGCGGCAACTTCCATTGGTCGCGCGGGGGATTGGCTCCGTCGCTGAAATTTACGGCGTCCCAGAACTGCTTGTGCACAAATTCGCAGGGATGGAAGTACACGCTGATGACGCCGCCGGACTTGCGCGAGGTCATGGTGAGGTAGGTGTCCTGGAAGCGCGCTTTGGCCATGTCCAGGTTGGACCAATCGGCGTTGGGGCGCAGGAACTGGCCCTCCCGCGTGTTGAAGATGTTGAGCAAGCCGCCGTACCAGAAGGGCCGGCCGCGCGATCCCACCTGCTTACCCTCGTCCAGATAAACGCGCACGCCCCACTTGACGAGTGCGGGAAAAGCCTGCGGCGCCCAGGAAGCGCCCGGCTGTCCGTACGCCACCGGAGTTTTTCTGAAGACGCTCTTTACATCGTCAAAGCCCGGTCGCTCGCGGCGGTTGAATTCCTCCACGCCCGCGTCCCAGTCCAGGTTGGCTTCGTATTCGGCGACGGTGGGGTGCTGGCTGTGCGTGTTGGAGTGATAGCCGATGTCGTGCTGGGCAATTGCGGTAATCACATCCTGCCGCTGGCGCTGCTGGAGCACGCGGGCCTTCTCGCCCACCACCTTGAAGGTGGCGGGAATTCCCTGCTGCGTCAGGAATACCGCCAAACGCTTGGCGGCGTCGTCACTTTGCGGCAGGATGTAGTCCTCCGTGTCAAACCAGAGCAGGACGTAAACCTGGCCCTCCGTGGAGACCTCCGGCTGGGGGGGCTCGCGGCGGGAACTTCCAATGTGGGGGATGTGAAAGGTCGAGGGAGGCGAAGAGGGATTTTGGCCCGGCGCTTGCCCCGGCGCCTGCCCCGGCGCTTGCGCAAATGCCGGCGCGGCCCCGCCAAGCAGCATCGCCACCGTCGCGCCCACCGCGGCTAAGATCGTCGCTTTGCTATGGGTTCTCGCCACAATCAAGGATTATATCCACAGATTGCGCAGATTACACCGATTAAGACAAGACGAAAACAGGGTACAAACCACTGCGCATGCCCGGCTCAATGTGGATCCGGCACTGCCACCCGGAGTGTGTAGCGGCAGGTGCACATTTCCCGCCTGACGCTTGACGATTTTTCTTTTCCAGCCTGGTCTGTCTAAATCTGTGAAATCTGTGGATCAAGCTGCGAAGGATTTGGGAAATTCGTTCTCCGGGCTGGAGGCCGCCTGTTGCAGCAATTTCTCGATGCGGGCGCGCCAGTCGTGTAAAACCCTCTGTGCCGAAGCGTGGTCCGCCTGCAATTCCCAGTACTGCAGCGCCAGGGAGAGGCGGGATCCCGGGACCTTAATTACAAAGTTGTCGCCATCGATGCGCCACTCGGCTTGAGTATAAATTGAGGAGAGCTGATGGTAGGCGTTGGCGTAGATTTGCAGGCGCTTGAGGATTTTGGGGGCCAGACGGTCCGCGGTATCCGCGAGCGAATTGCCTTCCGCCAGCATGGTCACCACGGCTTCGTAAATGTTCACGTAATCATTCAACGCCCCGCGCCGGAAGAACGCCAGCGGCGAGCCGAACTCCACCAGCACTCCGTGGTCCCAGAGACGGGCCAGCAGCGCCGCTTCCAGAAAGGCAAGATCGACAAAGACGGTGACCTGGGTATCACCCGCGGCGATGTCCTTGCCCCGCGCGCCCATCCAGCCGCGATAGTCCGCCGGCAGGGTCAAAGCGAACTCACCGAGGCGCTCAAGGGACAAACGTACGCCCCGCGCCATGCCGGGAACGTGGCTCGACGCCACACGCACTTCAACCTCGAGCGAATCTTTGTTCGTTTCCTTCCGGCAGACTGCCGGAACAACCAAGGCATGTACACCCGGTTCAATTTCCTGCTGGGTCACTCGCCGGGTGGAGTAACTCAAGTCGAGCAGATCCAACCAGCGCTGGCGAACCGTTTGGCTGGCAGTGTCGGGGAGTCGCGTGGGCTTCTTCGGGTTTGTGGTTTCTGTCATTTGGCCCTGCTTCTTGCATGACAACTGCCATCCGGAATGCCAGCAGCCCAAACTAACCCCATTGACTTCAGAAAGTTAGCTTTGCGCCTGGAATTCGTGCAAGCCCAAGTCGGAGAAAACGTGGGGCAAACTACGCAGAACAGGGATTGTTCCCGCACAGGGCCCGCTCAACCGGCGAGCTACATCATCCAAGGCAACGAGGGAGGATCCCCTCAAGTTCTTGACTCATGTCAAATCTGTGCAATAACTTGTCGACTTTCCTGGGCGTGACCTCTAATCCTCATTTCGCCCAATCAACACTCAGTAATATCTTGTCAAAGGTTGGAGCGTAGGATTCAAACGCGCCGGCGGGAGCGATAAAGATGAAGGCCAATACGGAGTCCCCCCGCCGGACCGTCACCAAGTGGTCGGTTTCCCGCTGTCCCTCAATGGGAGAGTCATTTTGCAGCAGCGTGCTGACGGCCGGGTCGCCGCGCAGGTTCATGCCGGTTTGCTGCAAAACATGCAGTTGAGGATTCGCCTGCCGCATCGAGTCGAGAAGTTCCTGCGTCGCATCGATGAGCCCCCAGTTCCCCTGCTCAGGAGAGTAGACGCTGACTGCCGCGCCGTAAGCTTGCGCGGTTTCCCCCTCGGCGCCCGTCACCATTCCCCCGGGAGGAAACAACGCCAAGCCACCCTCACCGCGCTGCACCTGCCAGTTGTCGGGGTAATCGAGGGTAAATATTTTGCCGTCGTAATGAATCAGGTTCGCGGAAGGCAGAGGCGGAGGTTGCTTCTTGGCTTCGATTTTCGGCGTGCCTCGGTGCTGGGGCGCGGGAGCGAGCGCCGCCAGATACTGCTTGGCCGCCTCGAATTCCGGACTGTCCGTCGTCGCCCCCCGGGGCGGACCCAATTGCGCGATCTCGGCGTCCACATCCTTGATGCGGTTCTGGGGATTGGGATGGTCGGAAAAAAATTGCAGGGTGCGCTGCGGATATTTCTGAGCGATGATCTGGAAAAACTGCACCATGGCATGGGGATCGTATCCGGCCTGGTAAAGAATGTAAGTGCCCACCTCATCCGCCTGCGTTTCCGCGGTGCGGGAGTTTTTCAGCAGCAGCGAATCCACCCCCAGGCCGAGGCCCAGTTGCGCCAGTTGACTGGTCACGCTGTCGCTCTGGCCGAGAATGCCGGTCAGGATGGCCATGCCGCCCTGCGCCAGGACGGCTTGCGAGGCAATGTGCGTGCCGTGCCGCATCACCACGTGGCCGGACTCGTGGGCAATCACCCCGGCGAGTTGCGCTTCATTTTCAGCAGCCTCAAACACTCCCCGGTTCACATAGATGTACCCGCCCGGCAAGGCGAACGCGTTGATCTCCGCGCTGTTGACGATCCGGAACTGCCACACATACTCTGGCTGGTTGTTCGGCGCGAAAGCCACCAGCCTTTTCCCCAAGCCGTTGAGGTACTTCAGGGTCTCCGCATCGTTCAGCAACGGCAATTGCTTGTCCACCAGCGTGGCGTTTTCCTTCCCCACCTGCACGTCCTCCCGGGGAGAGTAGAAATTGTAGCCGGGCGTGAAATCCGGCTTGCCAACTCCCCGGGCAAGAATCGGGGTCAACGCCACGACCGCAAGAAATAATGCGGCCGTCAGCCTTCCACGTGCCAGGTGTGCCACCGGCATCATCATGAATTAGTCTTACCTTCGATTCTCAGCCCCGAGCCAGGCGGTAACAGCTTCCTACTTATGAGGTATTCCGATCACTTTCCGGCGGCGGGCGCGGGCGCGGGCACCGGCTGGATAGCCGTAAGCGGCACCTCGAGGGCGCCGACGCGGTCACTGGTTATATCGCGAAGACCGATGCGCAGGAAGTACTCCCCCTTAGCGGGCGCGCCGATTTGCTGATGCAGGCCCACGCCGTTCCGCATCATCGACTCATATTTCGCTGCGGGCACGTTGAGAATCGCCTTGTTGCTGGCGGCGTTCATCACCTCACCCTCCGGGCTGTAAACCAGAGTCGTATACTCAACGGAGCCGTGATAAATGCCGTCGGGGGTGGTTGTAAAAGTGACGTGCCGGAAGTCGGCGACGTACACAATGGTGTAATGTCTGTAGGGCGGCTTCATCTTCTTCCCCACCGGCTGATTGGCGGGCGGAAGCGTTTTTTCGCTTTCCGCAGTGGGGACAATCCTCACCTTGAAGAGAATCTCAGTGGGGTCGGGTCCACCGCGCAGCATGGCCGTCTGCATGGCGCTCATGGGCAGCACCTTTTGCCCCCGCCCGGGGGTATTGGGGTCTTGCGCGTAGTAACCGTGACGGTAAAAGAGATTCACGTCGGCTTGGTCCGTCTTCACGCGTATGTTGCGGTAGCCACCATCCCATTTGCGGTCCGTGGGCGTATACGTGAGGGTGTAGTAGTTGGAGCCCTGGTCGATGGCCTCCTGCACCGCCTCCTTCAGGCCGTTGGTGTTGTAAAAGGCCTTGCCGCCGGTCTGCTCGGCCATCGCCTGCATGGTGAAGTGCTCGGACGCAGTCTGGGTAAAGAACTTTGTGTTCGCTTTCATGCCGGCTTGCGGGTTCCTGGCCATGCTGGCGCCGGAGACCGACGCAGTCATCGCTGGATTAACGAACAGACCGCGTCCGTCGACGGGATACACGGCCACCTGGGATCGCGTCAGCAGGTCGGCGGTGGCCTTTACATCGTCCTCGTAGTTCGCCATCGCGCCAAAGGGATTCTCCAGGTCGCCGTCCGGCAGGATGTTGATGGGAAATGATCCCGAGAACCAGATGAGGTTCTTGCGCCCGGGCAGGCCGGAGAGATAGCGCGCCAGATCGTTCATCGCCGAGAGCGTGTACTGCACGCGCAGCGTGGTCTGGAAGGTGGCCGTCTCGGCCTGGAACTGCTGCATGTCAGCCTGCATCTGTGCAGTGCCTGGATCGTTGCCCATGGCACCCATATTGTCGATCTGTTCCTGTTGCTCCTCAGCCTCCTCGGGTGTAGTCAGCAGCGGCGAAGTGGATCCCAACGCTTTCTTGCCGCTCAGGACGGCCTTTAACACCGCCGGGTCGGTGGTGAAGCCCTGCAGGATGAACAGACGGGTGGACAAGCCGAAAATGGCGATGCGCGTGCCTTCGGGCAGCTTCTTGAGATATTCCAGCATCTGCTGGCGCACGTACGCCTGGTCAGACCTCGGCGTGTTCAGTGCGTCCATCAGCAGGATGTTCAGCGGTCCGTTGTTGGGCGTATAGGTGATGTTGGTGAAGACATTCGGACCGAGATTCAACTTGGTCGGACGGGGCGCCGGAGGCGGAGCCTGATCGAAGCGGTGCTCCTCGAAGCTCTGCACCGTCATGGGCCGGCCCTTTTCGAGCACGGTGAAGGCGGAAGCCTTCAGCCCATGTACGGGATGGCTGTCTTTGTCCGTCACCACAACATCCAGAACCACCAGGGGCACCTGCGACTCCAACACATACCTCCCCGTGTCCGGCGCCGGCGCGGGGCTGGGTTGCCCCTGACTTTGGTTCGCGGACGGAAGGGTGGAGGCAGTCCCGGCCGGGGGCGGCGTCCCGGTTTGAGCGATGGCAGAGAACACAATCCCCAAAGCCAGACAGGCTGCGAATGCTGCTGATAGCGGGGCCGGAACCAGAAAATAGGCGCGACGCATGGGGGATACCATTTCCTGTAGCAGATTAATCCCGCATCCGAAACAAATCAATCTCCAAAAACCGCAGACGTTCCCGCCGGCAGGAGCTAGCTGAAATCAGCGCGCTCCACCGGATCACTTTGCCGCTGCGCACGCCTGCAGACCATTAAAGATTTCCGCGCCACGATACACCGCGCGATTCCCCAGCCGTTCTTCGACGCGCAGCAAGCGGTTGTATTTCGCCAGCCGTTCCGAGCGCGTAATGGCGCCCACTTTCAATTGCCCGGCGCCCGTGCCCACCGCCAAATCGCTCATGGAATCATCTTCCGTCTCGCCGGAGCGCGCGCTGACCACGGTGCGATAGCCGGCTCGCTGCGCCAGTCTGATAACTTCCAGCGTTTCGCTCAGCGTGCCGATTTGATTCATCTTCACCAGCACCGCGTTGGCGATGCCATCGCGAATTCCCTCCGCCAGCCGCCGCGGGTTGGTAACGAACAGATCATCGCCAATCAACTGGCAGCGTTTGCCCAGCCGCTCGGTGAGCAGTTTCCAACCCGCTTCATCATCTTCCGCCACTCCATCCTCGATTGAAAGAATGGGATACCGCCCACTCCATTGCGCAAGGCGCTCCACAAGGTCCCTGGAACTCCACTCCTCCCGCTCGGTGGAAAGCTGATAGCGGCCATTTCGGTAAAAATGACTGGCCGCCACATCCACGGCGATGGCAGCGTCCTTTCCGGGCTTAAGTCCTGCGCGCTCAAAGGCTTCCACCATTACTTCGAAACCCGCTTCATTCGATTTGAGGCGCGGAGCGTAGCCGCCTTCATCCGCGACGCCCGGCGAGTAGACGCCGCGCGCCTTCAGGACGTCCTTCATGGCCTGGTAAATCAGCACCACGTCGTGCAGCGCTTCCGAGTAACGCTCCGCGCGCAGCGGGATCACCTGGAAATCCTGGAAGTCGATGTTGCCGCCGCCGTGCAAGCCTCCGCTGGCGATGTTGACCATGGGCACCGGCAACTCCACCGCCTGCTGCCCTCCCAGGTAACGATAGAGCGGCACGCCTGCCGACGCCGCAGCCGCGCGCGCCACCGCCAAGGAGACTCCCAGGAGGGCGTTCGCGCCCAGACGGCTTTTGTTTTCGGTGCCGTCCAACTCGCACAGCCGCCGGTCGAGCCCCTCCTGGTCGCCCGCCTCCATGCCGCGCACGGCGGGGGCGATTCCCTGCACGACGTTCTCAATGGCCCCAAGAACCCCGCGCCCGTGATAGCGCTTCGCGTCGCCATCGCGTAACTCGAGCGCCTCCGCTTTCCCCGTCGAAGCCCCGGAAGGAACCATGCCACGCCCTCGCGCGCCGTCGTCAAGAAAGACATCTACCTCCACCGTGGGATTTCCACGAGAGTCAAGAATTTCCCGCGCACGAATGATGTTTATCCTGGGCATTTGGTTTCCCGATGTTAGAAGCTTGAAAGTACGAAGGATGAAGTATGAAAGCGGCTTCAGCCTTCATCGTTCATACTTCATCCTTCATACCTTCGTAATTGATCTCCCCCTTCACAATCTCCACGGCGTCTTCGAGAATGCGAGGCCCCTCGACGAGAATCCGCGTCGCCGCTCTTCGTACGCGCTCTTTCGTCAACTCATCCTGAATATATTCCACCGGCGATTTGCCATCGATGCGCGCCAGCATCAAGCCGCCCAGGTGGCGTAGCGTCATGACTTCAAACCCCAGGGCGGCTTCCGGCCCCAGGGCGCTGAGGAGTGATTTCCAGAAATCGTAGACCAGGGCAATGAACTGGCGGCTGGCGGGGGGCTGGTGGAAAGCCTTCAGGAGAAGGTGGTTCATGAGAAACGCCGCGTCAAACGACGGATCGCCCCAATGCACGACTTCGAAATCGATGAGGAAAATATTTTCGCCGCGCACCAGCATGTTTTTGGGGCTGTAGTCACCGTGCACCAGCCCGGTTCGGATTTCGAGTGAGGTTCCGATCAGGTCATCAAACTCCCGGCGCAATTCGGGATGGCGGGAAGCCGTGGTGCGATAGTAGGGATCGATGCGGAGCTGATCGAACACCGTGCGGTCCCAGAATTCTGAGCTTAGGGATGCGTCTTCCTTCGAGGCGTTGATCATCTTGGCCAGCAGCAAACCCGCGTTCCGAGCCACTTGCGAATCGGCGCGGCGGGCCAGCAAAGAATCCTTCCACACCTGCGACCCCAGCGGCGCGGCGGTCATGATGTAAAGAAATCGCTTGAAGTCAGTATGAATCACTTCCGGCAACGCCGCCGTGCCCAACACCGGCCGCAGCGTCCGAATCGATAGCGCCTCGCGATAGATGCGCGAGCGCTCGCTGCGCCAGTCATCCTTGACGCGCAGCTTTTCCAGCGACTGCTTGATGACCCAGCGCTGCCCGCCCTGCCCCAGCCACTCCACCAGCAGCACGATATTGGATACGCCCCCGCCCAGGGCGTGGACGGAGACTTCCTCCTCGCTGGGCATGAAGCCCTGCTCCACGAGGTAATCGCGCGCGTTCTGCAGACTCAGAAGAAAGCCTTCGTCAGTCATAAGGCGCTATTCCGGCGTACCCATACATGCCGGGCTGAAGCCCGGCGCTCATGTACATTCCCGCGTGCCCACACGTGCCGGGCTAAAGAGGCTGCGGAAAAAAACCTTTTAGGGATCAGAAAGGGCTCCCGCTGAACCCGTAAGTTGTTGATTTCCCGTTTGGGTACCTACGGATTCGGCCCCTT
>Ga0326727_10017208_pt1 | contig 15057 bp, 12 predicted proteins | sample MB2enrmetagenome_FD_207643 | JGI IMG/M metagenome (GOLD analysis project Ga0326727, IMG submission 207643) | Lab enriched peat soil microbial communities from McLean, Ithaca, NY, United States - MB29MY | ecosystem: Environmental > Terrestrial > Soil > Wetlands > Peat | place: USA: New York... | reverse complement strand
GAGCTGGGGAGAATGACCAGTCAGCCGGCTCCGATGCGCGGCTTCCCGTCAAGGGCCGTGGACTGTCCGGCATGACGGATCGCGCCGCCGCGTTGGGTGGCACGTTGAGGATCCATTCCAACTGTGGCGCCGGGGACGACTGGTAGGTGGGGCGGACCCCTTGGTCCGCGCGGGAACCTCACGTCCCGCTCCTTCGGCCGTCCGCCCCACCTTTACGCCGCGCCGCAACCTATAATGCGAGCATGACGTTTCGTCACCTGATCGTGCCGGCGCTGTGCGCCACCGTGCTGATTCCCTGCCTGCTCTCGCAAAAGACCGATGTCAAACGGCCACCGATCCTGGGGGTCGCCCATGTCGCCTTGAAGACCAACGATCTTAATGCCGCCAAAGAGTTTTACGGGCATTATCTGGGGTTCGAAGCCCTCGCGAGCGAGACCCACGGCACCATGTTCAAGGTCAACGACCATCAGTACATCTACGTTGCTGCCACCCTGACCGGCGACGAAGATCGCCTCGACCATATCGCCTTCGAGACTACCGACGCCCGGCAGTTGCGCGAGTACCTGGGGGCGCACAGCGTGCGGGTTCCAGCCAGCCTCGAACCGGACCCGGACGGCAATTACAGTTTTATGGTCGAGGACCCCGAGGGGCACCGCATCGAATTTGTGGAATACCGCAAAGGGTCGGCACAGAGTAAGGATTTCGGCAAGAATCTCGCCAAGACGCGCATTTCCGAACGGATCATTCACTGTGGGTTCACCATCCAGGACGAGGCGGGCGCCGACCGCTTTTACGCCGACATCCTCGGGTACCGCAAGACGTGGCACGGCGGCATGACCGATACCAAGACCGATTGGGTGGATATGCGCGTGCCGGACGGGCCGGATTGGCTGGAGTATATGCTGAACCAGCCGCACCCTTCGGTGAAGACCCGGGGGGTGATGAATCATCTCGCGCTGGGGGTCCCGGACATCCAGGCCGCTTATCAGACATTGCAGCAGCGGGGGCTCAAAATGGACGCGCCTCCGAAGATCGGCCGGGATGGTAAATGGCAATTGAATCTGTACGATCCGAATCTCACTCGGGCCGAGCTGATGGAGCCGAAACCGGTCGAGCCGCCGTGCTGCTCGCCGTTTTTGGATAAATAATGTCCCCACAAGGTTGGTCCGCGCTACCCCCATTTTGGGTACGGCCCTCCCTGTACCCCCCAAGATATACTGTGGGTGAACCTCCTAGGATTATCGAGACCTTGCATGGCTGAAATGAGTGTGATCTGGCTCCGCGTTGCCGCCGCCCTGTACTCGCTCGGCCTTTTGCATGCCATCCTGACCCTGGTCCGCCGCCGCGAGCAGCTATTCCGCGTGGCGCTGGGCGCTTTCGGATTGGCTTCGGTCTTTCACTTCGTCTCCATCGTGGAAGAGGGCATCGTCAGCAATCGCTGCCCCATCACCAATTTCTACGAAACGCTGTCGATGTGCGCCTTCCTGCTGGTTCTGCTCTACTTATTCGCGCACTGGCGCTATAAGCTCGAAAGCCTGAGCGTGTTTGTGTTTCCGCTGGTGTTTGTGGCGGCGTTGGTGGCCACCATGGGCAATCCGGTCGCCGGATGGTCCAACCCGGCCGTCAAGAATGTCTGGCTGATCGTTCATATCGTATTGGTTTTGCTGGGTTTGGCGGCGCTGCTGCTGGCCGCCATCGCGTCCCTGGTGTACCTCTTCCAGGAGCGCGAATTGAAGCGCAAAAAGCCGCACAAATCGTATTACCGGCTGCCCGCCTTGGGAACCCTCGACGATGTCATCTCGCAGGCCATGGCGGTTGGGTTCGTTTTGATAACTCTGGCGGTGATTGCGGGGAGCACCTGGGCCTTTATCGAGGCCAAATCGGGCTGGCTGAAAGACCCGAAAATCGTAATCTCGTTCATTACCTGGGGCGTTTATATGGCCCTGGTGTTCCTGCGAACCGTAGCTGGGTGGCGCGGGCGGAAAGCCGCGATCATGACCCTTACGGTGTCGGCTTTCGCGGCTCTTACCTGGGCGGCGCACGCGCGGTTGGGCAACCTTTTGTTCAAGTCATGAAGCTGCACATCACAGGCGTGAGTCACAAAACGGCGCCCGTCGAGGTGCGCGAACGCCTGGCCTTCCGGCCGGAGAACTTGCGGGCCGCGCTGGCCGATTTGAAAGCTCGCGAGGGCGTGTCGGAGGCAGTGATCCTCTCCACCTGCAATCGCGTGGAAATCACGGTTACCACCGGCGACCAGTCCGACCCGCAGGCCATCGTCGATTCGTTCCTGAACGACCAGAAGAACATCGGCGCGGATAAAATCGCCGCCCACCTTTACCGGCACGAAGGACGCGATGCCATCCATCATCTGTTTCGCGTGGCGGCGAGTCTGGATTCCATGGTGGTGGGCGAACCGCAAATTCTGGGACAACTGAAGACGGCATACGCCTCCGCCAAGGATTGCGGCGCACTCTGCGGCTGGCTGGATGGCTTGATGACGCGGGCTTTCGGCGTCGCCAAGAGAGTGCGGTCGGAGACGGGCGTGGGGCAGATGGCGGTGTCCATCAGCTATGCCGCGGTGGAGTTGGCGCGCAAGATTTTCAGCTCACTTTCCAATCGCACCATCATGATCGTGGGCGCCGGCAAGATGTCGGAACTGGCGGCGCGCCATCTGCGCCGTTCCGGCGCTTCGCACGTGTTTGTCACCAACCGGACGCACGAGCGCGCGGTCGAAATGGCGGCTCTGTTTCAAGGAACGCCGGTGGAGTACACGCGCTTCGTCAGCATGCTGCCCGAAGTGGACATCGTGATCACCAGTTCGGGGGCGCCGCATTACATCCTGCACAAGGACGAGATGCAGCGCGTGATTGCGGCGCGGCGCAATAAGCCCATGTTCCTGATCGATATCGCGGTGCCGCGCAATATCGAGCCGACGGTGAACGATGTCGATAACGTCTACCTGTACGATATCGACGACCTGCAGGAAGTGGTCAACTCCAATCTGCGCGAACGCATGAAGGAAGCCGATCACGCCGAACGCATGGTGACGGAAGAAGTGGACCGCATGATGGCGCGCATGAAGGTGGCCGAAGTCACTCCCACCATCGTCGGCCTGCAGGAGCAATTGGAACAGATTCGCGCCGCGGAGATCGACAAGATGCGGCGCAAATGCGGACCGCTCACGCCGGAGATGGAACAAGCCATCGAGGCGATGACACGCGCCATCATCAATAAAGTGGCTCACGGGCCGATCTCCGAATTACGCAGTCACGCCGGAAATCCCGAGGGCGCCCACGTGGTGGCGGCCATCCGAAAAGCGTTCCACTTGCAGGATCGATAATGCTGGTCATCGCGTCGCGCGGTTCGCAATTGGCACTCTGGCAGGCTCGTTGGGTGAGCGCGCAACTCGCCGCGCTGGGCCACGAGTGCCGCATCGAGATCATCAAGACCACCGGGGATAAGATTACCGACGTGCCGCTGGCGAAGGTGGGCACGAAGGGGCTATTCACCAAGGAAATTGAAGAAGCGCTGCTCGATGGGCGGGCCGATCTGGCGGTCCACAGCTTGAAGGATCTGCCGACGGAACTGCCGGAAGGCCTGGTGCTGGCGGCCGTTCCGGAGCGCGAAGATCCGCGCGATGCGGTGGTGGGCAAACGGCTGGCCGATTTGCCGGCGGGCGCGAAAGTGGGCACCAGCTCGCTGCGCCGGTCGGCGCAATTGCGCAAGCTGCGTCCCGATCTGACGATCGAATCGGTGCGGGGAAATCTCGATACGCGCCTGCGAAAGCTGGACGAAGGGCAGTACGACACGATTCTTCTGGCCGCCGCTGGATTGAAGCGGCTCGGATGGGGCGACCGCATCGCGGAGATTTTGCCGGCGGAAACGATGTGCTCGGCGGTGGGACAGGGCGCGCTGGCGATTGAGACGCGCGCGTCGGGCGCGGGATTCGACGCAGTGCAGGCGATGGATCACGCGGATACCCATGCGGCGGTGCTGGCCGAGCGCGGGGTTTTGAGGGCGCTGGGCGGCGGATGCCAGGTGCCCATCGGCGCACACGCGACGGTGGAAGGCGGAAGGCTTCAGCTGCTGGGGGTGGTGGCGTCGCCCGATGGCGATGAAGTGATCCGCGGGGCGGCTTCGGGAGCGGTAAGCGAGGCGGAAAGTTTGGGACGGGCGCTGGGAAATGAGCTGCTCGATCGCGGCGCGCGGCGGATTCTGGACGCGGTTTACGCGGGGTGAGAAGCCTCAGCGCTAGCAACATCACGAAAGTCAAATGCGTTACCTGCACCCAGCTTGGGCACGAGTAGGATAATTGTCATAGTTACGGCGTAGTTCAGAGAATTGCCCTGACCTTGGATCCCAGGACAGCGGATCTTGACCGGCGGGTCAGACAGGCCGATTCCCGAACCGAAGCAGGGTGCCGCAATCGGCCGTGAATCTACGGGCCGAGCGCGAGAAAGCGAACCGGCTGGCGCGCGAGTTGGCAATGATCGACCCGAAAGAAGAAAGACAGTTGGCCGGACAGGGCCAGGGAGACCGCGCTTGGCCCGAATACTGAGAGGCGACATTTACTGGCCTGTCTCGGAGCCGGTCCGAGGCCGCAAAAAGGCGGGATCACGGCCGGTTCTGATCCTCAGCCACGATCTGTTCAGCAGGAAGATCGAGATGGTAATCGCCGTAACGATCACCAGCCAGCCGCAAAAGGCGATAGCTCCCGATAGATGCAGTAGCGGGTACCTAGCACCGGCAAGAGCAGGCCTAGGATAATAGTTTGTGGAGGCTGGCGAGGAATGCACGTCAGGTAATTGGGGACATGGCGAGGTTCGAGATCACTTGGCTTGAGGATAGGTCGGACGAAGCAGTGTTGGCGGAAATTCGGCGGGTTGCCGCACGTGTGCCGGACTGCCGCTTGACAAAAGACAAGTTCGACTCCCTTTCTACCGGGATTAAGAGCGAGGCAGTACGCAAACGATTCGGATCGTGGGGTGAGGCGGCCAGGAGGGCCGGACTTGCACATACTTTGCCGGACTACTCCGACGCCGCGATTATCGGGGACCTGAAGCGAGTATCAGAGGCATATCCGAATGAACCGTTCACAATCGAATTCTATTCGACGCAGGGGCGGTACTCGCCAAGTTGTATCAAGCGACGGCTTGGTGGCCGGCGGGAGGCCCTCGGCCGGGCGGAAATCGGTAACCGATTTTTGGGCCCGCCTACAACCGAACGAATGAAGGCGCAACCGGGCCGCGCGATGAGTAACGAGGAGATCATCGCGCGGATTCGCGCCGTCTCCGCATCTCTGGACAAGGCTTCGCTCTGCGGTTCGGATATCACGGAGAACTCTGAGATCACCCAGGACCAGTTGTTTCGCAGATTCGGCGGCGTCTCGGCAGCGCTCAAGCAAGCGGGCATCTCGCAGGCCCGTCGCGGACGAAGATACACCGTGGACGAGGTGTTCGAGAACCTCCTCAAGGTTTGGACGCACTATGGCCGACCGCCGACCGTGTCCGAAATGGACCGGAATCCATCGGCTGTCGGCAGCAGCGCCTACATCCATCGATATGGTGGATGGAGAAAAGCACTGAAGGCGTTCATGGATCGCGCCAACTCAGAAATTGATGGCGCTCCACCGCTCGATCCCGAAGAGAACCCGTCCAAGCTGGCGAAGAGCACGGGCCCAACGGAAGGTCCCATGGCCGACTCCACCGATAGGAGAAAGCCAAGACCCGCCAGTCAAGCGAGGGCGCTCCCCCGCGTCACAGGGCTCACGCCGACGAGCGTCAAACCACCCGAGAACCGGCGCGAGCCCAGCATTGGCCTTAGGTTCAAGGTGCTTCGGCGAGATCGCTTCAAGTGTGTGCTGTGCGGCGACCACCCCGCGCGCAACGCGGAATGCGTCTTACATGTGGACCATCTGATCCCGTGGTCGAAGGGCGGAAGAACCCAAGAGGACAACCTGCGGACCCTCTGCGCGACGTGCAACATCGGTCGGGGCAACCGCTTCTACGACTAGCACTTTCGGCTTCACATAGCGCTGAAAGCTGAAAGAGCCGGTGGAACTATGGGGCTCGGGCACGGCCCGGGGGTACTTTACACAGTCGAGGCTTCCCATGGGCTCAGTCCGGCAACGCGCTCCTTGTCGAGGTCGCTTCGGTCACGAGTGACAATCGCGCGCAAACTCGGACAATCTTCCATCGATCGTCTTCGCGGCGCCCCGGGCCGAGGCCTCGCCGGACACGGCCGATGCGGACACGGTAAAATCGAAGGAAGAAATGCCCGAGGTTACTCGATTCTTTGGGATTGTGATTCGAATGTACTTCAGGGACCACGGTCCCGCACATTTCCATGCCGAATATGGCGAATTCGAGGCGCTTTTTGAAATAGAGACGCTGTCTATACTTAGGGGAGACCTCCCGAGGAGAGCCATGGCGCTGGTACTCGAGTGGGCAGCCCTTCATCGACAGGAATTGCGGGCGGACTGGGAAAGGGCGCGCGGCGGGATGCCTTTGGAATCGATTGCCCCGCTAGACTGAGGAGCAGACATGAGATTGGTTCGCATTCGGGAAGCGAAGCCGCTGGACGATTTCCGAGTACAGCTCACACTGACCGACGGTCGCGTAGTCGAAAGGGATCTCGGACCATTACTGGTAGGTCCGGTCTTTGCCGGGATCCGCGACGACGAGGCCCGATTTCGGGAGATGCGCGTGCAGGGCGGCACTCTGGTCTGGCCTACCGGCGCCGACCTGTGCCCCGATGTTCTGATCTGGGGTGGTCTGCCGCCTGCCGATGCGGCTTCGGACGCAGCCTGAACAGTCGCCGGCCGTTCCGAATCCCGTATCCAGGAAGACTGGAGTTCGAAGCGGCGCTAGGGTTTCCTCTGCCCGCGGAGAATCGCTTGGCCTTCGCGCACGCCTCCCAGCAGTTCTTTTGAACAGTTCTCCATCAGAAAGCGTAATCGCGCCAATCTGACGCGGCCGTCCTGTTAGACTGCGAGGTGAATGCCCGGTAAGGTCTATCTCATCGGCGCCGGCCCCGGCGATCCGGAACTACTCACTTTGAAAGGGCGCCGCATTCTCGAACAGGCCGACGCCATCCTGTTCGATCATCTCGCGCCCGCGGCTCTGCTCGATCTGGCCCCGCCGTCCGCCGAGCGCGTTTACGTCGGCAAGAAGAAATCGGTCCACGCATTCACCCAGGAAGAGATCTGCGCCATGCTGATCGAGCGGGCGCGGCGCGGGCTCACGGTGGTGCGGCTCAAAGGCGGCGATCCATTGATCTTCGGACGCGGCGGCGAAGAGGCCGAGACGCTCGCCGACGCCGGCGTTCCGTTCGAACTCGTGCCGGGAGTGACGGTGCCCCTGGGCATCGGCGCGTATGCCGGCGTTCCGCTGACGCATCGCGGGCGGAGCACGTCGGTGAGTTTCGTCGCCGGGCACGAAGTCGATGCGGTCAATTGGACGACCGTGGGACAGGCCGACACGCTGGTCATCTTCATGGGAGTGTCGGCCATCGCGGAAATCGCGCGTGCGTTGATGGCGGCGGGCCGGCCGCCTGAAACACCTGCGATTGCGGTTCGCTGGGCCACGCGTCCCGACCAGGAGAGCATCGAGGGCACGCTGGGGTCGCTTCCCCAACTGATCGCCGAGCGCGGCATGAAGCCTCCGGCCACCATCATCGTAGGCGAGGTGGTGCGGCTGCGCGGCAAGCTGAACTGGTTCGAGCGGCTGCCGCTGTTCGGGCGGCGCATCGTCAATACGCGGCCCAAAGGGCAGGCCGACGCGCTGAGTTTCCGCCTGAAGGCTCTAGGCGCCGATGTCATCGAAATGCCGACCATCGAGATCGGGCCCGCGGCCGATTACGGGCCGCTCGACCGGGCAATCGGCGAGCTGGCCGCTTACGATTGGCTGATCTTCACCAGCGCCAACGGGGTGCGTTGCTTCGTGGAGCGGCTGGACGCATCGGCGGCCGATCTGCGCGCGCTGCGGGCCAAAATCTGCGCCATCGGACCGGCCACGCGAGCGGCTGTCGAAGCGCTACATCTCAAGGTGGATTTGATGGGTCATGAGTATGTCGCCGAGGGACTGCTCGAAGCGTTCTCGGCCTACGATCTGGCAGCCCAGCGAGTGCTGCTGCCGCGCGCCGCGGTGGCTCGCGATCTGGTGCCGGTGGAACTGGCGCGGCGCGGCGCACAGATTGACGTTGTGGAAGCTTATCGCACGGTGACGCCTGAGCACGCGGCCGAACAGGCGGCCAAAGTTTTCGGCGGAGAACGCAAGCCCGATTGCATCACCTTTACCAGCTCATCGACGGTGCAGAACTTCGTGGCGGTGGCCGGCGTGGAAGCGCTCGCGGGCGTCAAGGTGGCGTCGATCGGCCCGGTGACCACGGCCACCGCGCGCCGGCTGGGGATCGCGGTCGATGCGGAAGCGCGGATGTTCACCGTCGATGGTCTTGTTGAGGCCGTGCTCGGGTTGTACACTGAGACTTCACTTTCGAACGGATGAAACCCCACATTATCGGCATTGCCGGGCCGTCCAGCTCGGGGAAAACCGAACTGGCGCGGCAACTCGCTCACAGGCTTCCGGGAACCTCCATCGTCTCTCTCGACTCTTACTATCGCGGCATGGAAGAGGTCCCGCTGGAAGCGCGCAAGAAAGTGAACTTCGACCACCCCGATTCCATCGAGTGGCCGCTGCTGCAACGGCATTTGGAGGCCATATCCGCGGGGCTGCCGTTCGACGAGCCGGTTTACTCTTTCGCGGATTACGCGCGCACCGCCGGGACCAGGCGGATCGAACCCAGCGACTTCGTGATCGTGGAGGGTCTGTTCGTATTTCACTGGCCCGAATTGCGCGAGCTGCTGGACACCAAGGTGTACGTGGAAACCAGCGAGAGCGTCTGTTTCAATCGCCGCTTGAAGCGCGATGTGGCGGAGCGGGGACGGACTCCCGAGTCGGTGTGCGAGCAATACCAGCGCACGGTGCGGCCGAGCGCGGAATGGTTCGTGGTTCCCAGCAGGAAATTCGCGGACCTGGTGGTTTCCGGCGAGGAGCCTCTCGATGAATCCACCGCGGCGGTGATGGGCGCGCTGCAGAGATTCAGCAGCGCCGCGTTTGGGGGATAAGCCTTAGCTTGTCCAAGCGAGCGGAGCTCGCTCCGGCCCTTCCGCCATGATGCACTCCCCTGGGCAAGCTGAAGCATGCCCCACGGTGGAAACATACTCAGATGCGGTGAAAACCCTTGAGAATATCGCGGGTGGAGTAGTGCATGGCGATGGGTCGGCCGTGCGGGCAGCTCATGGGGCAATCGGTGGCAGCCAGCGCGCGCAACAGCCATTCCATTTTGGCGGTATCGAGGCGCATATTGATTTTGATGGCGGCCCGGCAGGCGATGGACGCGCAGATATTGCGGCGCAGCTCGTCGAGCGAAGCACCGCGCAATTCCGATTCCGCGATTTCCAGGATTTCGTAGAGGATTTTATCGAGCTCGGCGGCGCTTAAATTGGCAGGCGCGGCTTTCACCGCAATGGTGCGATTGCCGAAGGGTTCGGTCTCGAATCCGGAAGCGTTCAATTCGTCGGCGATGCGGGCGTAATCGATCTGCTGCTCGGGCGTGAGCTGGAGTATCAGCGGCATGAGGAGCCGCTGCATTTCTACCCGGCCGGCGGCGCGCTGCTTCATCACCTGCTCGAAGAGAATGCGTTCGTGGGCGACGTGCTGGTCGATGATCCACAGTCCGTCGCGGCCGGCGGCGATGATGAAGCTCTCGTGAATCTGCCCGAGCGGACGGAGATCGGAGAGCGCGGAGAGCGAAACTTCGGGCGCGGGAATGGCGTCGGGCGGAAATTCGCCATGAGCATCGAGGCGGCGTGAGAGCTTGCCGGAAGGCGGCGGGCCGGGCGTAATTTCGAGCGGTGGCGCGCTGAAATCGAGGCGCGGGGCAGGTCCGGCGGTGGGGCGGAGGGTGAACGTGGGTAGCTCGGGCTCGGTGACTCCGGTGGGAGCGGGCAGCGCGGGCGGTTCCACCAGGCTCGGCGCGGAGGGCGCGGCATCCGCCAGCATCTGGCTGAACTCAGAATATGGCAAACGGGCGCCGGGCTGCGCCAGCTCCACGGTCCGCGGCGAAAATGCCGGCGCGGGGCGCGATTCCATGAGGCGCTCGCGCAGCGTGTCGCGCACGAAATCGTGAACGAAGCTGCCGTGGCGGAAGCGGACCTCGGTTTTCGACGGATGGACGTTGACGTCGACCTCTTCGGCATCGCATTGGAGAAATAGAAGTGCGAACGGGTAAGAGCTCGCGGGCATGAGGTTGTGGTACGCCGACGAGATGGCGTGGAGCAGCAGGCGGTCGCGTATCAGGCGGCCGTTGACGAAGATGTAGATCGAATTGCGATTGCCTTTTTGCACCTGCGGGCGGGAGAAAAAGCCCGACAGGCGAAAGAGACGCGTGGGTGGGTCGTCCGGTTCGCGGCGATACTCCGCGATGGCTTCGGAGGCGGGCACACTGGGCGGCGGGAGGAACATTTCCCGCTCGCGCGCGCCGATTTCTACGAGCTCGTCGAGCACCTGGCTGCCGAATACCTGGTAGACACGCTCCTTCATGGTGCCGACCGGCGTCACATGCAGCAGCTCGTTGGAGCCGCTCGTGAGCAGGAATGTTTTTTCGGGATGGGCCAGGCTGTAATGCGTGACGAGCGAGGCGATATGCGCCAGCTCGGTGGGCTCGGTGCGCAGGAATTTGCGGCGGGCCGGCACGTTATAGAAAAGATCGCGGACGGTGATGACGGTGCCGCCGCCGAGCGCCGCTTCTTCGCAGCGCAGCATTTTGCCGCCGGCGATTTCGATGCGCGTGCCGGTGGTCTCCTCGGCGGCGCGGGTTTCGAGCAGGAGGCGGGAGACGGAGGCGATCGACGGAAGCGCTTCGCCGCGGAAGCCGAGCGTGGCGATGGAGAGCAGATCCTTGACGTCGCGCAGTTTGCTGGTGGCGTGCCGTTCGAAGGCGAGTAGCGCATCGTCGCGCAGCATGCCGCAGCCATCGTCGACGATGCGGATGAGGCGCCGGCCGCCGGATTCCACTTCGACGCGGACATTTGTAGCGCCGGCGTCGAGTGCGTTTTCGAGCAGTTCCTTGACTACCGAAGCGGGCCGTTCGACTACTTCTCCGGCGGCGATCTTGTTGGCGACCTGGTCGGGGAGAATGCGGATGCGGCCCAAGCGATTATGGTAGCAGCCGCCCTACATCTGGATATACGGGTTGATAGCGGCGGGAAGGTTGATCGCCTGGTTGTTCACGGTAACCGAGGCGGTGAACGGGAAGGCCTTCCCCGTGTCGACTTGGTCTATGACCTCCAGCGGGCCGATGTCTGTCGGGCTGGCCTGAGGCGCTGCAAACGTCGACTGGTTGGGATCGAAGGGGCTCGCCCAGTGGGTGGGCTGATTCAAATTCGGCTGGAAGGTCACGGCGAAATTCTGCACCGCGCCGCCGGCATTGATGACGGTAAACTCCACGGTGTCGGGTCGGGATACGGGAGTCGAATACGGCACCGGCGCGCCATTTTCCGTGTAAGTCGCGGTCTGCCCGCCAACATCCCAGGTGAACACGAAGTGATTGGGGGTCCTGGCGGTACCGAACGGAAAGCCTTCTCCTCCGGATTGAATCTCGGGATCGAGAACCGCGCCAAGCCCGGTTACGTCCAGTGAATATTTCACCTTGCCCAGCAAGGACAGCACCCGCAGGAACGGACTGGTTCCCCCAGCCGGCACATTGAGTGAAGACACACCGAAAAACGATGGGTCGGAGAACGTGAGGGTGTACGGCGGCGTTTGCCTGCCGTTGGGCAGTACAACCTGCACCAGGAACCCGACCTCGTCGCCTACGTTGACCGACAGCGGATCGGGCCGGACGCTGCTATCGAGGTAGGAAAGGATGTTATTCGGCGGGTTGACGCCTACGAGAATCTGCAACAGGAAGCTCTGCGTTTTAGGCATGAAGTGATAATACCCGAGGTAATTTACGTTACCAAGCGAAAAATGGTCCCCCCACTGGAACCGCTCACTCGCGGTCGCGGCCCAGTACAGGATCGGCTGATCAATGAGAATCGCCGCCGGCGGTGACCATCGGGCGGTACCGGGAGTCTTTCTTCAACTCCGCGAAGTCGGGTTCCTGGTCGATTTCCCTGGCGCTGTAACCCAGCTTTAAACTTCTCCCCAACTCACCCATCGCGCCGTTGGCATCGCCAAGCATGGCGTATACGCGAGCTGCCCAGAAAGCGACGCTGCCGTCATTTTGAGCCTGCGTCCGGGCACGCGCCACCTCCGCCAGGGCGAGATCCTTCTTTCCCAACTTGGCAAGGTAGAGCGCGTAGAGCTTACGTAGGGCCGGGTTATCGGGTTTAATAGCCAGTTGTTGGGCGGCTAAAGCTGCGGCTTTGTCGAACGCCGCCTTGGCCTGTTCCCGTTGCCCGGAGAGTTGCCACAGCGCATCGCCCAGATTCCCCCAATTAATCGGATTGGCCGGCTGCAGGCGCGTGGCCGCCTCGAACTGTTTCGCTGCCTCGGCATAATTCCCCTCGTAAAACCGCACCGTTCCCAGATTCGAGTACCCGAACGGTGTTGGTTTGATGGCCAGCGACTTCTCGAACGACTTTCCGGCCTCTGCCCAGCGGCTCATGCGGAAGTAATTGGCGCCCAGGTCGTAGTACAGCACCGCGGTATCGGGTGCGAGGGCGATACCCGTGGAGAACGCCTGCTCGGCCGATTGATATTCATGGTGGATGGAATAGAAGTTGCCGAGCGAGTCGTAAAGCGGCCAATACCCCGGCCGCAGGTGAAGCGCGTCCCGGTACATTTTTTCCGCCTCCTTGGGATTTCCGGCGCTATCCCAGGTGTCCGCCAGGAAACGGGATGCATCAACATTTGCGGGCTCGCTTTTCAGAACGGCCTGGAAAAGGCGGATGGCCTCCGGCCAGTTGCCCATCGCCCGGCGGATCAACGCCTGCGACATCACAATCTCGGGACCGGCGCCGCCGCTCGCGGCCTTCGCCACCTCGGCGTCCGCCATGGCCAGCCATTTGGGATCGTGCGTGGCCAGATTCTGGCGCAGATATGCCTCGGCCAGCTTGGCCCGTGCGAGGCCGAATTCCGGGTCGGCCTCCACCGCTTGTTTCAGGAGTCCTACGGCGTCATCCAGCTTGCGGTCTTCCAACGCGCCACGCCCTCGAAGATAGAGATCGTAGGCGGTGGAGTTCGCCGTGGTGTCACCCTTGGTTCGCCGTCCCTTCAGCAGGCCGCCGCCGAACATGCCGCCGAGACCTTCCTTGAGGCGCGGCTGCAGTTCCGCGATCTCCCCCGCGGGGATATTGAGAATGCGCGATTCCTTCAGGCGAAGCTTGCGGGCGTCCGTAAGATTCAGGGTGAGTTGCAACTCGCTGCGACTTCTCTGCGCGCTGCCCGTGAGCACCAGCGAGGCGTTGAACTGTTTGCGCGCCTCCGCAATGGTGTGGATCGCGCTGCGCCTCACTTCCGAGGAGGGGACGATCATCACGGTGTCCTGGGCGTTCGATAGCAGGCTGGTCACGGTTTCCTGCAGTCCGGCGCAAAGCGCCTGGTTGGAAGGGTCGGCCCCGAGGTTTTCGAATGGCAGCACAACCAGCGTTTCGGTGGCCGAGCCCGGCGGCGCCAGCCGAAAAACGGCGACGGCAATGGCAAGCAGGGCGGCCAATCCAGCGCCCAGCCACCACTTCCTTCGGCCCACTTTCAGTTTGACGCTGAGGTGCGGTATGGTGGCCGTCGGCGTCACATCGGCGGACGGGTACAGGAGCAACGGCTTTCGCAGTTCGTCCACGAACGCCTGGACGGAGTGAAATCTTTCCGCCGGGCGCAGCGCGACGGCGCGATCGACGGCGGCGCACAGAGCTTTCGGCAGGTCTGGCCGCAGTTGCTCGAGCGGGGCTGCCGCACCTTCCAATATCTGCTTGACGGTCGTACCCAGCGCGTCGCTCCCATAGAGCGGGCGTCCCGCCGCCATCTCGTAGACCACCGCCCCCAGAGCATAAAGATCGCTGCGTTCGGTGGCCGGCTCGCCACGCAAGAGCTCCGGGGCCATGTATGGGATGGTTCCCATAGCGCTTCCCGTTTGGGTAATATCGTCAGACCCCACCGGTTTGGCCAGGCCGAAGTCGACCAGCTTCAGGACGCCGCTATCGCTGAACATGCAGTTCGCGGGCTTCATATCGCGGTGAAGCACTCCCTTGGAGTGCGCGAAAGCCAGCGCGGAACCGAGTTGCACCGCGTAGTCGCGGATTTGCGCCAGAGTGAATTGCGCCGGAAGACGGTCGCGGAGAGTGCCGCCGCTCAGAAACTCGAGCGCCAGGAACGGCGATCCATCCCATTTTCCGGCTTCATATATCGTGGCGATCCCCGGATCGTTCAAGGCGGCGATAGCCTCGGCCTCGCGCTGAAACCTTTGCAGGGCGCTGGTTGAAGCGGCATCGCTTTCGCCGGCAATCAGGAACTTCAAGGCCACGATGCGGTTGAGGCGCCGATCGCGCGCGCGGTAAACCACACCCATGCCGCCTTGCCCGCAGCGTTCGAGGAGCTCGTAATCCGGGTGCGCCGACCTAGCATTCACGACAGACTGATCTTACAATATCAGCGTGATTTCTACCCACGTCCTGATTGCCAATTAATCCGGGTGCGCCGTCCTAGCATTCACGGCAGACTGATCTTACAATATCAGCGTGAATTCCACCCACGTCCTGATTGCCAATATCGGAAGCACTTCCTTCAAATACCGATTGTTCGATATGAGCGGGCCGGCGGTGCTGGCGCAGGGGCGCATCGAGCGCATCGGCCAGGCAGGTGGTGCGTGTCCCAATTATGAGGTTGCCCTGGCGTGTTGCATGGAGGCGATTGCCGGGCCTGGGAAGGCGCTGGCAAGCGCCAGCGAACTGGCGGGCATCGGGTTCAAGGCGGTGCATGCCGGGACGGTAAGCGGGACGCGGTTGATCGACGACGAGGTTTTGGCGGCGATGGAGGAGTTTTCGTTTCTGGCGCCGGC
>Ga0326727_10017207_pt1 | contig 15060 bp, 14 predicted proteins | sample MB2enrmetagenome_FD_207643 | JGI IMG/M metagenome (GOLD analysis project Ga0326727, IMG submission 207643) | Lab enriched peat soil microbial communities from McLean, Ithaca, NY, United States - MB29MY | ecosystem: Environmental > Terrestrial > Soil > Wetlands > Peat | place: USA: New York... | reverse complement strand
CACCCGAATTGCCTCCTCCGGAGTTACCGACACCCGAATTGCCTCCTCCGGAGTTACCGACACCCGAACTGCCTCCTCCGGAGTTACCGGCACCCGAACTGCCTCCTCCGGAGTTACCGACACCCGAATTGCCTCCTCCGGAATTACCAGCACCCGAATTGCCTCCTCCGGAGTTACCGGCACCCGAACTACCTCCGTGGCCACCACCTCCGGCATCGCCTCCTCCGGAGTTACCGGCACCCGAATTGCCTCCTCCGGAATTACCAGCACCCGAATTGCCTCCGTGGCCACCACCTCCGGCATCGCCTCCTCCGGAGTTACCGACACCGGATCCACCACCACTATGTGCCAATAAATCCGGGGTGAACGCAGAAGAATCAGGGACGGCCATCGGGAATTGTGAGACTGCGTCTCCAAAACTGATATCTGGTGTTCCTGCTCTTACTGAACCAATCAGTGAGAACGATGACGTAAGCAATCCACCATTTGCCGTCATCTGCATGGCACTCAGAACAACAAGGAACACCAGAATTTTTCTGATGTGCATGTACAGATTGAATCTAGGCATTCGTATCCTGACCAGATACTCATTCCTGTCAACACGCTTTTGATATTATATGGACATGTTACCCATTTTAAAAAATACGCGATTGAGGGTAGGTTCTGCTATTGCAGTATGTAATAATAAATTTTTTGCATGATTACCATTGAAAAATATCCCCCTGACAAAATTATTGCGAAAATCCCAACGTTTTCAGCCCTGCAACAGGAATGGGTAATTGCTTTTTACATTCGGGATAAAAATTAAAACATAACTGCTGTTTTATTTTTTTCCTAAACCGTAATATTTCCGCAGGAATTCTCGGATCTTTTCAGATTCAATGTATCCCTGATCGAGTTTACGAACAATCTCATCTATCATTGTCGCCAGCCGGATGAGCTTTTCTTTATGGACATCCTCCATCAGATCAGCGGTACCGATAATACCCTGGATAGGATTTCGCAGCTGATCGTTGAGGATTGCAAACTGCTGCATGTTCTTCTCGATCTGCTGGAATGCTTCCCTCTTCAGTCGCTCAACATCTTTGCGTTCGGTGATGTCGCGAGTGATAATAAGAACTGCTTTTTCACCAAACTCGTCAAAGGTATGAGCAATGACCTCAACAGGGATCAGCGTTCCCTGATTTGTGCGATAACTCCCTTCAAACTGAACCTTCCCGTTTGAGATAAGCTGCTGTATTACGGAATCCGGATCCATTTCATCTTCTACCGCCAGGAAATCAATCAGCCTCATTTCGGCCAGTTCGGGACGGGAGTACCCGAGTATTTCAATTGCTGCATTATTCGCCTCAATCAACTCACCAAACCCTTCCTGGTTACTGAACCGCCAGACAAGAACGGGATCTGCGATGCTGTTAAAAAAGAGGTGATAACTTTTTTCTCTCTGATCCAGACGGCTTTTGAGATGCTGTTGTGACACTTCGAGTTCGCCCAGCATAGAGTTGACGTCGGTGGCCAGTTGCGCCACTTCATCGGTTCCGGTCACCGAAACACGTGCCGAGAAGTCCCGGGCAGCACCGATGGAGTTCACGCGGTTGCTCACGTACAGGAGCCGGGAAATGACGGTTTCATCGAGCAGCATCAGGATGATCACTCCAAGGGAGATCCCTAAAATAACCAGGAATGCAAAGAAGTAGATCGTGGTCGATTTTCCTTCGGCATAGATGTCCCGTGGTATGGTAAGCCGCAGAATAAGCAACGGCGACCCGTTTATATCCCGTATGAGTGCATAGGTCCCAATATTTTCATTGTCAAGGACTGCAACATAAACCGGGGCGTTGACGGCGATGGCATCATTCTCCTGGAGCTGGACAAAAGGTTCCGTTCCGTTCTGGAATGATGCTATCGCCGTCTTATAGTCCCCGGGAAGGACAGGGTCGTCGTAGTGACGTATCTCAAGGGGCAATTGGGCCAGGTTTTCCAGCCGCTGAATTTCGACAGCATCCAGATACCTTGCCATGAGTATATAGCCGATTGGCGTGGTTGATGAGTCAGGACCAAACACCGGCTGGACTGCAAGAAGGATGGGATCCTGAGGATCGCCGATAATGCCGATAAGACCGTTTCCCTGCGATTGCATAGTTGAAAAAACAGCCGGAGCCAGTGGTAGCGTGGTGAGGGATGCAGGGACCGGAGTCTCCTGCCGTTTTTCTATATCGTAACCTGTGCCGGCGATTAATTCACCGGAAGCGTTATAAAAAAGGATATAGTTGAACCTGAGGTTATCAAGGGTCCGGTTACTGAGTTCTGAAAGAAGGCCGGATTTATTCGTATGCGCGATAAATTCCTCGATAGAACTCCGCGACGACCAATCCTCGGCGACAGCATCGAGCTGGTTGATATCTGCTGCCAGTATCGAGAGGGCACGGTTCGTGTCTTTCTGGGCACTTTGAACCTCGACGGTATGAAATCCGCCCATCACGATAGTTTCCGATGCGATCAAAAAGACAAGTAAAAGAGCGATAAGCATTACAGAGAGGATGAGGATGGTCTTTACCCGAATCTTCACAACGTATCCGCCGCCGCACTGGACTGCTTAGTTCTGGTTATTGATTCCCCGGGGGTTATTACACTATCGCCCATAAATTTCCCTGATTTTCTCCGTATCGCCGACAGATTTTTTCCGGAGGCCCGGGAACCTGAAATTCCGGATGAACACCAGGCCGTTCAGACGACACCTGAAGACACCGCCATTTCTATAAAAGATATCCGGATCCTCGTTCCTGTGGTGGCTCATACTCTTTTTGCTGCCAGATTTCCGATCGTTTTTTGAAGAGGGAGATGTACCGCCACCTCCAAAGAAACGCGCCTGCGGCGGACAATGCCCCGGAGGATCGCCACGAAAAGCCCCACTCATAACCTCCCTGTGCTGCCATGCCTCCAAGAGACCTGATGCGGGAAGACCTCGCTTATTTTCACCGGTTTTCACCGGTGCGGAGTGAATCCGAACATGTTATCTCTGGAACCGAAAATCCCGTGATATTCAGGCATCTCTTTATCGTGTCGCCCGCTAATGAGAGATTATCCCTATGCAGACTACTGGAAAAAAGATTAAATTAATCCGTGACAAGTTGAGCAGGATTGGTATCGGAGAAAAAAATCTTGACGATGAAACCATCCTCATGTCGTACAGCATCAACTCGTGCGGCAACCTGTGTTCGATTCCGAAGATCCATTAGCCTTTTTTTCAAATCTAAAAAATATACAAAAGTATTGTTTTAGAAATCCATCATCACGACGAACTGATCCGATCTCTTCCCGGTTGAGCAGGTCAGCGAGCTCATCGGTTGCATGCCCGGTGTCCTTGTCCGGGTGATGTCCCCGACCTTCATATCACATACGGGATCAGCGCCTTGACCTCTTTCATGTACCGGGTGTACTCCTCGCCGAACTCTTCCTCGAGGAACTTTTCTTCCATCCGGAACTTTATCACGAAAAGGATGAGGATAAGGAGGACGCAGCAGAAGACAATGAAATACCCGATGCCAATGGCAGTCCCAAGAAGCCCGAGGAGGATTCCTGAATAGATGGGATGGCGCACGAACCGGTACGGCCCGGTCCGGGTGATCGTGTGATCCTGCCGGATGGTGGGCATACCGCTCCAGTTTTTTCCCAGGTGGACCCGGGCCCAGACCGCAAACGCTATGCCGGCGAGAGTAAGAAGCAGGCCGGCGATGGTATAACCGATCCCTTGTGGTACGATCCGCTCAGACAGGAGATCGGGTGAGAGCCAGTTAAGGAGGAAAACCCAGATCGCAACCCAGACAATCCCGTACATGAAAAACGAGAGCCGGGACTGTTTCCGTTTCACCGGCGAACGGGTCTTCCACGCGGAGATGATCCAGTACACGTAGAACGCTATCCAGATGACTATGAAAAGTAATTCCGCAATCTGCATGGTATCGTCCTGTTCGCCCAGGAGGAAACACTTGCGGAAAAGATCGCGTGGGGATCTTTACCGGTTCCCTGCCGGTTACGAGTGTCTCACCGGAGTTGCAGCCGGAATGTAATGAAGGTATGCATACCCGGGCAGACCGAAAGGCCGGGATCGAGGGAAAAACACCCAAAACCACCGCATCCCACCACCCGGATACCCCTGATTCCCTCCTGCGAAAGCGATAATGGCAAAAACTGGCATTTTTCCGGGAAAAACAGGTCATTTCTTGCCCCCGGAACAGACCCCCTTTATTTTCGGGCCATAGACGCATTTCCAGCCCTCCCGGCGCGCTCTCATGACCAGTTGATCCTCCCCCTTTTCGCGATGAAAGGAACGCTGCTAAATTGCACGGTTTTTTCCCGTTAAAAACGGCCCGTTCTCAAAAATACCTGTTTATACAAAGAATTTTGTCGGGCGTTGGCACCATTTCCACTGGAACCTTCCGGACCCGGATCCGGCCCGGGAATTCTCCGTCGGAGACGGGATCATGGAAGAGGGCAGGTCCGGCCACTGCCTCAATTTATAAAGGGGGTGCAGACCGGCATGATCATGGCCGGGGTACCGGTGGGTTTTATAAGTGACAGGGCAAGATTGAAGATGGTGGCACCATGCAGATTACACCGCATATCCATGCTCTCAGGACCCCGCTCGGACCTGACCCCGGCCGGTTCGTGCACGTGTATCTCATCTACGGGGACGGCATCACGGTCGTTGATACCGGTTTTAATGGGACAGAGAAACTGATCACGGAGTACATCCGTTCGACCCACCGGGATCCCTCCGAGATCAGGCTGATCATACTGACCCATGCACACCCGGATCATACCGGGTCTGCAAAGGCACTCAGGGATCTGGCGGGGTGCATGATCGCCGCACACCCGCTGGACGCTCCTCTTATCGAGAGCCCGGACCCGATGCTCCTCAAACCCCCCGCTCCCGGCATGCAGCCGATGGTCAGCGGGGGAGTCCCGGTCGACAGGCTGCTTGAGGACGGCGGGATTATCGATCTCGGGGAAGGACTCTCGCTTGAGGTGCTCTCCACACCGGGGCACACGCCGGGCTCAATCTCCCTTTTCCTCGGTAAAGAGAAGGCCCTCTTTACCGGCGATACCGTGCAGGCCCCCGGCCGTGCGCCAATCTACACCGACCCGGTCGCACTGGTCCGGTCGCTCCGGCGTCTTTCGGCAATCCCGGGGATCAGGCACTACCTTCCCTCGCACGATGCACCAGCACAGGGAGAGGAGACCTACCGGAGGCTTGATGAATCTCTTGCCTACATCCGGCGCATTCATGGTATTATCAAAAAAGCCGTGGCAGCAACTCCCGGTACACCGGACCCGCTGGCCCTTGCCGGCAGGGTCAGTTCAGAGCTCGGGCTTCCTGCCGGGCCCGGCCCCCATGCCGCATTCATCGCCCGGACCATCGAGGCCGACCTGAAGGCAAAAGGGCTGGATAACCTGCTAAAAGAGTGAGCTTCCAAGGGTTGTGCCGGGAGATCCTATCCCGTTTTTTCAGGGAAGTAAAGACCGGTTTGATCGTGTGGAGGATCCCACGCCATCCGGGAAAGGCATGTATCCGGCCCGGGAACAAACCCCTCAATTCACGGTTACAAAAGACGCATATCCCCTCTTGTTTCCCCGGGGGTACCTCTCCCGGATATACCCGCACCCTACCGGGCATGGGGGTTTGTGTAATCATCCGGCCCCCACCATTCAAGCTCGCCCACGGAGAGCTCATGGATCCGGAGCCGCCGCCAGGCCCGCTCGTGCTGGGTACGGAGCCAGATCTCTTTTGGGATCCATGGCGGGAACGGGAGATTCCGTACATCGCGGAGATCGTCCGGCAGAAGATCTTCATAGATTGTATCCGGGTTGATTTGGTACCGGGTCTGCCGGACCCTCACGATACCGGCTGCTTCCGGCTTGAAAATGAAGAGATCGTACGCGAGATCCGGATCGCTGTTCTCCTGGCACCGGTATCCCATCTGCCCAGCAAATTTTTTTGCCTCGGCGATTGCAGCAACCGGCCTTCTCCCGCGGGTCATTCTCATAGCTGTGGGAGCCCGGGGATTGAAGATTTTGTGGTTGGAGGGAGATAATGCGAGGGAGTGAGAATATATAACCACATATTATCCATAACCGGGTACTGATGTGTTGACAGTCCACTCATCACTGCATCACGTCCACGAACATTTCCAGAACCAACCACCAGCTTATCAGAACCGTATCTGATACGTGAACGAGGCAATCATGCTGCGGGGCCCCAGAGCTATCTTCAAACGGGACTTTAAGAAATTCTTAAGCACCCCGGTCCTCATCGTATCATCGCTCTTAATCCCCGTTATGTACCTGGTCCTCTTCGGGAGCGCGATAGGAGGGACCCTCACCCACGTACCGGTCGGTGTTGTGCAGGAAGCACCGCCTTATAACGACACACCGCTTTTTACGAGCGCCGCATACCAGCTCAACCATATCAGCCAGGGGAGCCAGAACGATGCAGAGAAACTGCTGGATGTCACGGTTTATTCGGACGAAGCTGTGGCCAAACAGGACCTAAACAACGGGAAAATCTCAGCGGTCATCGTATTCCCGTCTTCGGTTTCAAACGATAATGCTGTCCGGGTCTATGTCGACAGTTCGGATTCTGTCACGCCCCCGGTCATCGTTGCAGCGGTGGACTCGGTCCTGCAGGGCCTCGGAGCGCACAACCCGGTCACGGTCGACGATATCTACGGGAACATCACGTACATCCAGTTCTTCGGCGTGGGCGTGATCGTGATGGCCATCTTTTCCTCAACCTCGTTTGGCGGCGGGATCGCGCTCATCAAGGACCGGGAGAACGGTATCCACGAAGGCTACCTCGTGACGCCGGTCAAACGGAGCAGTATCGTGCTTGGGATCATTTCAAGCGGTACCGTCCGTGCATGTATCGCGGGTTTTGTGATCTTCTGGATCGACCTGCTGGCCACCGGGATCACGCTCCAGAGCTTCCAGGATTTTCTGCTTGTCCTCCTCGTGATCTTTGTGATCAGCGTCGGGGTGACGAGCTTTGTCGTCTCTTTTGCAACCCGGTTTTCCTCGCAACAGGAGTACGGCCCGGTGATCGCGTTCTTCAACATCACCCTCTTCATGACCTCAGGGGCATTCTACCCGGTGATCGCCATGCCGGGCTGGCTGCGCTGGATCACCGTCATCAACCCGGAGTATTACGGCATCTCGGCACTCAGGAGCATCGTCCTGAAGAACCAGGGGTTGAACGTCATATGGATGGACCTCGTTGCCCTCATGATCTTCTCATCCCTGATGATCATTCTCGGGGTCGTGACCTTCAAGAGGACGCTGGAGTGAACGGACACATTGCTATGCTAAAATTTCAAAAGGAGCGTTATTTATTTCCCATTTCTTAATTGAAGCATATATTTTTGATTTTTGAAAATCAGAAAAAGAATAAGTAAGTCTTAATGTTCCATCTACAATTTGTGCATCAACGTGTTTTCCTCGAAGATCATTACCAAATATATTCACCAATCCAATTGTAAGAATGCAAATCATATCATTCCCATTACATATAAGCCAGGGATCGAGTTTTTTTTCATTAATATATGTCAAAATTTTAGTAGCTAATTTCTTTTTGTTGGCTATTCGAGGACTTGGAGACCACTCATTGATGATATTAATTAAGGAAGAGACATCAACGTTCAGCGTTTGTACATCGAGTAATTTTTCAAAATCTTTGATATTATAGCATTTATCAAAATTAAGATCAAGATTATCAGCTATTGAAAAACATCGCAAATATCCAATAGGTAAAGATGATTCTAACAATTTTTCAATTAAATTGGGACAAAAAACTTGTAGTTTTGCATTCAAAGCAAATTCTTCAAGAAATCTCACGAAAGCATTTGATGAAAGGATTAGACACTCAATATCATGGGCTTCTGTGATTAACAAATTTTTTATTTCCGGTATTTTTTCTGTTAAATACCATTCATCAGCATCTACTATTCCTAAAAAGCCGTCAAATATACTTTCATTTAGGTTTTCGATAACTTGAATTAAATTGCCTCTACCATAGGCAATCTCAATTTTACATTTGTTTGAATCAATAAATTTATTAAATATTCTTTGATCGGTATTGCCTTCTAGAAGAAGAAATGTTCTAGAATCCTGTGAACGTTTCATCCTAATTGCATTAGCTATAATATGAGGTTTTCTAATAATCGGAGGACTCATTTTATCCCTTTAGCTGGTCCCTCTAATTCCACAGTTAGATTCCAACGATTATTAATAATTTCTGGAGAATGCGTCGCAATTAACGCACTAAATCCTCTTATCTTTGTTATCTCTAATAAATCATTCAAGAATTTTTCTTGCCAATCAACATGAAGCGAGAGCTCTGGCTCATCTATTAGAATCAATGAATTTGGGCTAACATTAAATAATAAATCAAAAAACAAAATCAATTCATTTTGCTCACCGGAAGATAATACATTGGGTGGCAACACTTCCCCATTATTTGTTGTAAACGAATAACCGGTAGTTCTATTCACTGACATTTGTTTATATAAAAATCTACTATTTATTATTCTTTTAAATTCACTTATTCGTTGATATAAATCATCTAGAACGGCAAGTTTGTTTTGTGTATCTGAAAGATACACAGAAATCATATTTTTATTTTGACTGTTAATTTTTTTGAAAAATGCATCAAAATCAATTTTGGTTTCTGCATCCAATACACCCGTTTTTTCGAAATTGAAACGTTTTGATTCTAATTCAATTAATTGATCTTTTAACTGCGGGATGGAGTATTTTTTTGTGTCAGCAATCTCCAAAGACCTAAGAGGAAATGTCCGATCTAATGATTGTGATATTGCCCCATATCTCGCAAAGGTTTTCTCAATTAATTGTGCCAACGCTCTTGAGTACTCTATCACAACAGGAGTGGCAGTCCCTCGATACCTCTCCTTATATCGATAAGATGCCTCTGTTTTATTAATCCTTAACAATCTTTGAGTTTCAATTAGGTGAATATTTACAGAATTTTTTATTTCCTTTAACCATGGGGGTTCTTGAGCGATATCTTGAGATATAAACTCTCTGTTTATTGGAAGTTCGTCACCATATATTTCTAAAACTCTATACAATGACAATTTTTCTTGTGTTCTTGAATTATACCAAAGTTTTGGGCCGATCCTTTGTAGATCAGGAATTTCTTCATCGATAAGACCGAGTGGGAATCCTAGCTTTTGTGGATCGAATGGTGTTATAGGAAAAGTCTTCACATCAGGTTTATTCGGTTCTTCAAATTCGAGGGAAAGACTAACTTCTTCCCCTTCCATTTGCGAAATTTTTTTCTCTATTCTCGAAATCTTTCTCTTACGTTTTAATTGCTTTTTAAGAGTTAAAATACTTCCATTATCAAAATAAAGGATAAATTGATCAAAAGGGAGACTGTAAAAATAATAGTATTCAGAGTGAAAAATTTTAAAAATCATATTGAGAATTACAGTCTTTCCAAATCCATTGGGACCATGAATAATCGTGACACCCTCATCTAAATTAAAGGGGATTTCATGATTAAAAAGATTAAACAAATCTTTAACGATAACCCGTGTAATTCTCATATATGGTAGACTCTGTTGAAGTTTTTTATAAATCTTATGCAATCCTAGAATTTGATTAATGTAAAAATACTACTGAGAAAATCACTACAAAACTTGGTGATTAAAAGCATCGCATAAAACATAATGTTGCCCCCCCAAACAGTGCTCCCCCATTCTTTTCTGCTCTTTCGCATACCCCATGACCAGACCCACCTCCCACTCAATGGAGGGGGGTGCTCCCCTCTTGAAAAAATGAAGGGGAGGGGGTGGGGGGTCACCCCCCTCCCCCCCTTTGCCTCTTGCGGAAGGGATTCACAACAAATGGAGGATGACAGGAAAATACCGGGCGGGGAGGAAGGGTACTCTTAGAGAAAACGCAGGAAGTAACCAGAACGGGGCCGTGGGCAGCATATCCGGCAAACATTCGGAATGTTCCATTCATCGACAAAAGAAGCAATAATGCAGGAGACAACAGGACCGGTATTTGACGGGTAACGTCTAGGAGCCCGGCCTGATTACCTCCCTGACTTCAACGTATCCGCCATTCTCCAGTATCGGACACCCCTTTGCTATTGCAACTGCTTTTTCGTAACTTTCCGATTCTACCGTTATGTAGCCGCCCACGGTGTCCTTATCAAATTTCAGGTTCGTTACCCCTTGGGAAGAGACGAGCCTTCCCTCCTGCACGAACCTGTTTCCCGGAATACAGCCTGAAGCTACTTTTCTGGCCCATTCGACAAACCGATCCGAATATTCCTTCGAAAGCTTTGAATGCCGCAAACCGCCTTTGAATAAAAATGCGTAGAGTGTCAAGCCATCACCGGCTAAACTATTGTTTGGAGGTTTTTATTTCTTGTGGGCTTGTCACGATCCGGAGGACGATGGAGTGAGGGAGGGGAAGAAAAAGAGTGTCTATAAAGTTGTTCCCCCGGTATATCCCACCTGACAAACCGTGAATTTGATTGGCTCACACTTTTGCACAAAATGTAAGCAACCATTGACGAAAGAAAGAAAATAAACGTTGATAATATGTCTCAACAACTCCGCACGTTATTTGTTAAGAATCCAAAGACTCAAACTAAGTTCGCTCAACTTTTGAAGGAATTGAAGCAACGAGTTTGACCCCTATTTTATAGATCCTCACGAGTAGATTTATATTCTAATATTGTCAATACTGTAAGTGCTTACAGTTTTTTAAGCGCTGTAAGCGAGATTGAAAAAATTGTGAGATGCCGAAAAGAATGGCACATGGTTCGATCCGTATGGATCAACATTCGATCAGCGACCGTTGATAGGACCAGATTTGGAGTGAATTACGAGATGGAGGCATTACATGGCAAAATTGCGAACAAGAGAATCCCCGTCACTGAGGAAATTTGGGAATCTCTGTCTGAGCTTAGGAAACCGGGTCAAACCTATGACCTTCTCATTTCGGAAATGATTGCGTTAAAACAGGAGCATGATTTCCTGGCTCATCTCGAAGAGGTAGAGAAAACTGGCGAATTTATGACATTGGATGAAGTTGCCAAAGAACTCAAAATTGGAGTGAAAAACTGAAAATATCCCGGCGATGATTTTGCTTGTTCAAATTGCAGCAAAGGAGCTAGTATTGGAGGAATTCGCTTGAAAGTTATGACAGCAAAATGCGTCGCAAAGACGCTCTCCAAGTATCCCGAAAAGATTCAGGAACAGATCTACAACCATTTAGTTTTGTTGGAAGATCCGTATCACGCCCCCGATGTAGAATGTTTACATCCTTCTACCCAAGTATATAGGATGCACGTCGGGCGAACTTATACCATCATCTTTAGAATTCATAAAGAATCTGACTCCGTGTTTGTACTCGATCTATTACCAATCGGACAAGCACATAAGAGATACGGCCGCTACTGAAGAAGTAGCAACCCACTCTCACTATTCTGATTATTGTCACAAATGCGGTTTCATTTGAAACCAGACAGCTTATTGAATTTTCATTAAATCCTTAAAAAAAGTAATTCTGTTGTATTTTTAGAAGTCCGTCATAATCCGGAACTGATCAATTTCTTCCCGGTTGAGCTGGTCAAGGAACTCATCGGTTGCATGCTCGATGTCCTTGCTCGCGGTAATACTGCGGCCGACCACAAGGATATCCGCGCCGGCCTTCAGGGCGTCTTTTACGACATCGACCCTAATGCCGCCGGCGGTTGCACAGAGGAGTTTCCCTCCGGCCGCCTTCTTCATCGCCGGGATGTCGCCCCATGCATGGGCGGTTTCCTCGGTGTCGATGGCGCGGTGGAGCTCGACAATGTCAGGCTTCACCTTGAGCTTCTCGATGAGCTTGGCCGGGTTCTGCACGTTGAGCATATCGATGATCGAGTAGATGCCCACCTTGCGGGCTTCCGCAATCGCCTTCTCGATGGTGGATGTCGGGGCAAGGCCAGAGACGACGACCGCATCTGCGGTGGCGTCGGCTGCCATCCGGGCTTCGAGGTTGCCGGTATCGAGGATCTTGAGGTCCGCGATGATGAACGCGTTCGGGCGCAGTTTCCTGATCTCGCCGATGACACCAAGGCCGAACTTCTTGATCAGCGGTGTTCCCGCCTCGATGATCACGTGGTCGTTCTGCGGTACTTCCTTGAGGACCTGGGCGACCTTGTTCATGTCAACGAGGTCCATTGCCACCTGCAGGTACGGCGGGTCCCAGAGGCGCTGCACCTTGAATCCCATGATGCCGTGCGCAGCCCGGTCTTTCTCGTACACAAGGGTCTTCTCGTCCGGGAACTTGTCAAGCGCCCTGCGGAGGGCAAGCTTCGTTGCGCCGTAATTGTACCGGTAGATCCGGTTGTAGTCCTTTGCCTCGGGGTGGACAAACGCCGACGCGATAATGGCGATGTCCTCGATATCGACATTCGCAAACACGCCTTCCTCAAGGCTGTCGGCAACTGCCTTTGCAACCGCTGCCTGGACAGGTCCGAACATCTCGTTGACCTGTTCCATGCCCTTGAGCGTCACCTTGGGGATGATGACAGTCGCGGGCTTGGTGAGCAGGTTCGGGCGGACGACCGCTAAGAGAGGGGTGTGTCCCATGGACAGCTGGGATACCGCATTGGCAAACGCGTTCCCGACCGGGCCTTCCTTGTTTCCCAGCAGCAGGTCGATGTGCGCGAGTTCCGCGCCCTCGCCGATGAGTGCTTCTCCGACAAGATACATGTGAATCTTTTATCTCCGGTTATTATGTGACCGTCATCCATGATAAGATTACGCGGGGGGCTGCCCCGAAAGGACGCCGGTCACACATTCAGCTGCCCGGAGAAGACCTGCACAGCGTGGCCCCCGAGGATCACCCGGTCGCCGGAGAGCGTGACCTTCACGGAGCCTCCCCGGGCGGAGCACTGGAACCCGGAGAGTTCTGTCTTATGGAGTTTCTCTCCCCAGTACGGCCCAAGGCAGCAATGGGCGGAGCCGGTCACCGGGTCCTCCGGGACCCCCGCAGACGGGGCAAAGAACCGGGAGACAAAATCGACATCGGGGAGATCTGAGGCGGCAGTTACGATGATGCCCCGTGCGGGAATGGCGGCAAGGACTGCCATGTCAGGCTCCCAGTCGCAGACATCAGCCGCATTGGGAAGCTCCACGAGCAGGTCAAAACGGTTCTTCCCGGTAAACAGGGGGGCAGCTCCCAGCGCCTGTTCGAGCCCGGGGATGGGCGGGACCGCATGCGCCGGCTCAGCAGGGAAATCAAGGTTGATCCACGCCCGGTCCTGCCGGGCGGTAAGCGTCCCGGAGAGCGTCTCAAAAGATACCGGAGAACCCTGCTGCGCCCGGCCGGTCTTCCAGAGTACAAACGCTGCGGCAAGCGTAGCGTGACCGCAGAGATCCACCTCCTGCGCCGGGGTAAACCACCGCAGGTTCCAGCCCTTGGCCCCGGGATGGAGAAACGCGGTCTCCGAATGTTTCAGTTCGGCCGCAACCTGCTGCATCCACCCGGGATCGGCTGGGCCGTCCAGGATGCAGACCGCGGCAGGGTTCCCGCGGAACGGGAATCCGGTAAAGGCATCAACAACGTGCAGCTCACAGCTCATGAGAGTGGATTGGTATACCGGCCGATAAAGTATCCGGGGGGAGAAACCAGCCAATTCCTGATACGCGATCGTGAAAGGGGTTCCCCCACTTACACAAAATTGTGATGTCCGCCCGCCTCAGGGCCCCTCACGGGGTACGGCGGGACAAGGATGTTTCCGGAGCAAGTTTTGGAACGGTTCCTGTTGAGGGTCGGAACGTAATTTATATCATAGGATTATTGGTCCCTTGCCCGCCGCGGGGCGTCCCTTCGGGGGCGGCGGGAGCCATCGCTCCAGAGAGTGCAAGAATGAACCGGGAAAACCTGCACGGTCTTATGGAAAAAACAATCTTACGAGAAAATGTGGGGTTGGTGAGATTTGAACTCACGATCGACGGGTCTCTCCGACATGCGCATCAGTGCTCCAACGGGTCATCATCGAATCAACTCAGGAGACCCATTGTTCATCATCTGCGAGCACGTTAAGAACGCAAAGACCGCTGGAGCCCGTCGCCATTCCGGGCTTGGCCACAACCCCGCCCGTCAAACAGCGCCCCATGGCACAGCTGACTGTACAAGATCGTGCTGACGAAATTTAATGGTTTTCCCCAGCGGGCCCGGGTTTCCGGGAGAATGGCCGTTGGTTCAGGTCAGATGGCCGGACCAGTGCCGGGACAGGGTGCCCGGGCATATTCCGGCCATCAGCCATATATCCTGCCATTACTCCATATTTTACGATGGACAAGGGCAGCTATACATGCGGGACTTCGGAATTCCCCCTGATGGGAATGACGATGGGGGAGATGATTGACCATATAGCGGCACAGTACCCGGAGACCGAGGCGATCGTCTCCGTTCACCAGAACATCCGCTGGACGTACCGGGAGTTCCTCGAACGGATCAACCAGGTAGCCCGCGCCCTGATGGGGATGGGCGTGGAGAAGGGCGACCGGGTCGGCATCTGGGCGATGAACCATGCCGAATGGGTCGTTATCCAGTTCGCCACCGCGAAGATCGGGGCGATCATGGTAAACATCAACCCCGCCTACCGCACGTACGAGCTCGAGTATGTCCTTAAGCAGGCAGAGATCCAGACCCTCATCCTGCAGGGCCGGTTCAAGACCTCGGATTATGTCGGCATGTTCTACGAGGCCTGCCCCGAAGCATACGAGCAGAAGCCCGGCCGGATCTCGGTAGAGAAGTTCCCCTTCCTCAAAAACGTGATCTTTATGGGCAACATCCCGTATAACGGCACGTTCACCTGGGACGAATTCCTCGAAAAAGCAGATGAGATCACCATGGATGAGGTAATAGAACGCGGCGAGTCCCTCACTTTTGATGACCCCATCAACATCCAGTACACGAGTGGCACCACAGGATTTCCCAAAGGCGTCGTCCTTACCCACCACAGCGTGC
>Ga0326727_10017206_pt1 | contig 15061 bp, 13 predicted proteins | sample MB2enrmetagenome_FD_207643 | JGI IMG/M metagenome (GOLD analysis project Ga0326727, IMG submission 207643) | Lab enriched peat soil microbial communities from McLean, Ithaca, NY, United States - MB29MY | ecosystem: Environmental > Terrestrial > Soil > Wetlands > Peat | place: USA: New York... | reverse complement strand
GCGTTCTGGAAGTGGGATGCAACCAGGGCGGCAATCTCATTCCCATGGCGTACTCGCTGCCGGGGAGCGAATTCGTGGGGATCGACCGCGCTCCCGGCACCATCGCGCGGGCGCAGGCGCGAATTCACCGCACTGGCCTGACCAACATCGGCGTGCAGGCGATGGATCTGGTGGACGTGGGTGCGGAATTCGGCGAGTTCGACTACATCATCGCTCATGGCATCTACGCGTGGGTGCCGGAGCCCGTGCGCGAAAAACTGCTGGCGCTGTGCAGGGAACGGCTGAAGCCGAACGGGGTGGCTTACGTCAGCTACAACACCTACCCGGCGGGCCACCTACGCTCGGTTTCCCGCGATGCCATGGAGTTTCACGCGGCGACGGCGGGCCTCGCCGGCGAGAAGCGAGTGTCGGAGGGCAAGGCGTTTCTGAAGTTTCTGATGGATTCGACGCTCGCGGAGATCGGCAAGGCGGTTTATCAGAGCGAATTCGAGCGGCAGCGTAACCGTGAAGATGAAGGAATTTTCCACGACGAGCTGGCCACGGATTACACACCGTGTTATTTCGCCGAGTTCATGACGGCGGCGGAAGGGCACGGCTTGCAGTTTCTGGCGGAAACGCGCCTGGGCGACATGCTTAAACCGGCGATCAAACCGGAGGCGCTGGAGCTGATCACGCAGTTCTCAGGCGGGGACCTGATCGCGTTTCATCAGTACCTCGACTTTCTGACCTTCCGCGGCTTTCGCGAAACGCTGTTGTGTCATCCGGAGATTCAGCTTCAGCGGAGCGGCGCGATCAGGGCCGTTGAACGAATGTATGTGGCGTCGCCGCTGCGGAAGTTCGGCGAGACGTCGAAGGGGGAAACGGAGTTTCGTATGTCGCGGAAGCGGGGCCGGATCAGCACCGCGAACCCGATGACCATTGCCGTGGCCGAACGTCTGGAAAAGATGTGGCCGCGCGAAGTGCACTTCGAGGATCTGTTCGCGGCAATCGCGTCTACGATGGCGCCGGAGCGACGGCAGGAAGCCCGCGAGGACCTGGCAAAGATTCTGATCGGCATTGCCGCGATGGGGCTGGCCGAGTTTCGCACGCGCCGCATTCCGGTGGCCGCGCGGCTGAGCGAGAAGCCCACGGCGAGCCCGCTGGCGCGCATCGAAGCGGAAGAGGGCGATGTGATCACGACCATGCTGCACCAGAGCATGCAACTGGAGGACGCCTCGTCGAAGAAGTTCATCCTGCTGCTGGACGGCACGCGGACGCACAGCGAGCTGGTGGAATGCATGGCGAAGGAGTACCCGGCGATTCCCGCCGACAAGCTGGAAGCGCAGACGCGGGCGAATCTGCTGGATTTGTTTCACACGGGGTTGCTGGTGAGGTAGAAAAACCGCTCCCTTTGGTCGCGGCTCGGTTGGGGCTGGTCGCGGTAGCGTGGACCAATGAGCGCTCAGACAAAGATCTTCGATCCCCGCGATGCCGCCACGGGCCTGGCTGGGGCGGAACTGCTCGATGCCAGTGTCGCGCAGCGGGGGGAGCAATGGTGGATGTTCCTTGCCGGTCAGGCCGCCGGGTATGGGCCCCCGGAGCTTTTCAGCGCTTCGCTGCCGCTTGGCGCGCCGCTTTCGCCGAAGGGCTGGACGCCGACGCGCAACCCGGCGGGAGAACTCGTACCCGCCGCAGGGCGGACGCGCAGCTTAGCCTGGGATGGCAACGGCGGAAGACACTGCCCTTCGTATGCGAAGGGCTGGGATGGCAGCGAGGGCCGGTGGGTGGAGCGCATCTACTACGCCGGCGCGGCGGACAACCTCTGGGGGCCGTACACCATCGGCTGTCTGCAGTGGGACGGGAAGGAGTGGCTGGATGGTTCCGCACCGGTGTTCGCCGCAAATGAGGAGTGGGAGCACGGGAGCGTGTACGAGCCTAACGTCATTTATCACGATGGCAAGTGGAAGATATGGTACGTCGCCGGATCGAATCAGGAGGACTACCTGATTCACGGGTATGCCGAAAGCGCGGATGGCCGCACTGAATGGAGCCAACATGCGATTTTCGCTCCGCCGGAAATGAAGATGTTCGATTTCTGCGTTCGCCCGCGGGCGGATGGATTTGACGCGATCTTCTCCCGCGTCTGGGTCGCGGGTGGGGCGCCGCCGCCGGAGACCGGATTGTGGTGGTGCAGGGCGGAGCGGCCGGCGGGCAGGCTTTCCGAATGGAGCGCGCCGATCCAGATCATGACCGCGGAAGATTGCGGCTGGCACTCCGGCCCATGGAAGCCTTCGTTCCAATTCGACGAACGGAACGGAGACAAGGCGCTCGTCTTCTTTGACGGGTTATATCGGACCAGCGATCCGGGGCCGTTTCCGTTCGCGTTCACGCTGGGATGCTTCGAGGTGGACCTGCCGGCAAGAGTCTGCTGGCCGGCGGGGTGAGGCGGACCGCTCCCTTTGGTCGCGGCTCAGTTTTTGCGGCGAAGTTCCGGGGCGTTCTTCAGGTATGTGGGGCGTTGGGAGATCACGAGCAGGAAGGCCGCGCTAATGAGGCAGGACCAGGCGAACCAGTCGCCGAATTCGCTGTAGGGCGTCACGCTCGATTCGCGCGAGTAGCGGAAACGGCCGGTGGCCAGCTCGTACATGGCGAGCCCGCCGGTGACGCGGCCGGCAGGATCCACGACTGCGGTGATGCCGTCGTTGGTGGCGCGCAGGATCCAGCGCCGATTCTCCGCCGCGCGCATGCGCACCAGAAGCAGATGCTGCTGGCGGGCGGCGCTGTGCCCGAAATAGCCGTCGTTGGAAATGTTGACCAGCACGTTCGCGCCTTGTTTGACGAACTGGCGGACAAGGTGCGGGAACGCCGATTCGTAGCAGATGAAAGTGCCCAGCTTGTCTTCGCCCGCGGGAGCCACCACGATGCGATGGCCGGGTTGAAAATCGCCTGCTTCTTCCGCGGCCGCCCGGGAGATGTGGTTCACCCAGCCGAACAGAGGCGGGATGAATTCGCCGAAGGGGACCAGATAGACTTTGTCGTAGCGATCAACGACATGGCCGTCGGGCGCGACGATCACGGCGGAATTGAGCGGCTGCCCCTGAGGCGTCTCGGCGACTGTGCCGAACACGAACGGCGCATGCGCCTGTTGCGCAAGTTCGGTCACCTTCTCGCGGAAACCGGCGTCGGCATAGTAGAAAAACGGAGCCGGCGATTCCGGCCACACGATGAGATTTGTGGGGCCGCTCTGGGCCGCCGCGGAGGTCAGATTCACCAGCCGGCGTTGCATCGCTTCGGTGGTAACGGGCATCCAGTCGGCCTCCTCGGGCAGATTCGGCTGCACCAAAACGGCGGTCTCGGTTCCGATGCTCGGCTCGGGCAGGGGCGGAAGAAACGGGAGCACGACGAGCACCGCGAGCCAGGCGAGTTCGCGGCGCGGCCGGCGAAGAATGAGCAGCGCGATGGTGGTGGCAATCAGCGCGAAGACAAACGAGAGACCGTAGACACCGACCAGCGGCGCGAGCCTCATGGGAACTTCCATGCCGATGCCGGCGTTACCGAGCGTCAGCCAGGCAAATCCGAGCGGACCGTGGGTGCGCTCAATGCCGGTCCAGAGGGCGGCCACCGCGGGGACGGCGTACCAGCGGGGCAGGAGCACGCCGGCCAGCATGGCGAAAAACGCGAGGTGCAGCGACTTGGCCAGAGAGAAAAGCAGGAAGGTGCTCCATCCGCCCCAGCGCCCCATGTGGGCGTGCACTTCCAGCACGAACTGAATCCAGTAACAGGTGGCGAACCAATAGACGTTGGCGGCGGCGAAGCCGAGCAGGAAGCGATGCCATGGGCGCGGCTCCCAGGCCAGCGCAACCAGCAACGGCGTCAGCGCGAACGGCGCGAGGAATACGAAATTGAATGGCGGGAACGCGAGAACCAGCAACGCGGCGCTGAGCAGCGCCAGCGGGTATTTAATCCAGAGCGCGGGAAGCCTGCTCATTTACCTGATCCGCCATATAGGAACTGCGCACGAATGGTCCGCTGAAGACGGCGCGAAAGCCGAGGGCAAGGCCGTATCGCCGATACTCCTCGAACCGCTCGGGAGTCACGTATTCGCTCACGGGGAGATTGCGCCGGGTGGGCTGCAGATACTGGCCGATGGTGACGACATCGACACCGGCGGCGCGCAGATCGCGCAGCAACTCCTCGACCTGCCGGGGGCGCTCGCCGAGGCCCACCATGAGACCGGACTTGGTGAGCGACTGGGGACGATGCCGCTTCGCGAAAGCGAGTACGTCGAGAGACTGCGCGTAGCGGGCCTGCGGACGCACGCGCCGGTAGAGATGCGGCACGGTCTCCATGTTGTGATTGAAGACGTGCGGAGCGGCGTGGAGCACGCGGGCGACGGCGTCGAGATGGCCGCAGAAATCGGGCGTGAGCACTTCCACGCGGGCATCCGGCAACGCGCTGCGCACTTCGCGCACGGTTTGAGCAAAGTGCGTAGAGCCGCCGTCAGGAAGGTCGTCGCGATTCACCGACGTGATCACCACGTAGCGCAGGCGCAGGTGGGCAGCCATGGCGGCGACATTGGCAGGTTCTTCCGGATCGAGCGTGAACTCGTGCTTTGCCGCCGATCCTTTGGGAACCGAGCAAAACCCACAGCCGCGCGTGCACAGGTTGCCGAGGATCATGAAGGTGGCCGCGCCGCGATGGAAGCATTCGTGGATGTTGGGGCAGCGGGCCGATTCGCAGACGGTGTGCAGATGGAGGCGGCGAAGATCGCTTTTCAGGGCCTGGAGGGAAGGGAAGTGGGTGGTGCTGCGGCGCAGCCAGGGGGGGAGGCGTGGGGTGGCGGGGACCGCTCCCTCTGGTCGCGGCTCAGTAAGGAGTGGTCGCGGGGTGGTCGCGATCTGAACCAGCTCAGGCACGGGCGTGGCTAGAACCTTCGCACGATGGGCTTGAAGCCGGCCTTCTCGAGGTCGGCCCGGGTGCTGGCGATTTCCGATGCGTCCTTCAAGGGACCCACCAGCACGCGAAACGCGCCGTTGGGCGCGAGGGACAGGCGGGTCTTGTAGCCGCGCTTGCTGAGCGTGCCGCCGATGACCTCCGCTTCCGGCCGCGCGGTGGCGACCACCTGCAGGAACACAGTGCCGGCGGGCGGCTCAGCGAGCGCGGGCTTGCCCGGCGATTCCGCTTCCCGAGGAGGCTTGGCGGCGGAGGCCGCAGGCTCGGCGGGCGCGGACTGTGCGGTCTCCTGCGGTTGTTGCGGCGCAGTGGCCACGGGCTGGGTGCCGGTGGCTGTGTCCGGCGTGGAAGCCGCGGCAGCCGGCGCCTGTTGCGCACTCGCGTCCGGCATGGGCGAGGTGCGCTGGCCGCTGTCCACGACGATCGACCTGGTGGCGTCGGTCTTCTTCGCCGCGTCAGCCACTCCCGCCGCCGCGCTCTTGCCGGTAATGTACCCCATGGTGAAAAAGACGCCAAGCAGAATTACAACGATAAAGAAAACGCTCAGCAACTGTTTGTTGCCGAGCACCAGTTCGAATTCACCGTCGTCGGTTCGTGGCAAGGAAACCTCTCTAGTCTCGCGCACAACGGAGCGCGGCGCGAGCTTCACCTCTGATCATTGCAACGCGCCCCGCGCTGTGCGCTCTTCACTCAGTCTCGCGCACAACGCAGCGTGGCGCGAGCTTCACCTCTCATCATTGGGCGCGCCCCGCGCTCCGCGCCCAGGGCGGCTTACTCGGCGGGTTTATCGCCCAGACGATCCAGCGCTCGGCCCAATGATGAAATTATATCGAGCGGCAGCGGGAAGACCACGGTGGTGTTCTTCTCCGAGCCGATTTCCACCAGCGTTTGCAGATACCGCAACTGAATGGCGGCGGGCTGTTTCTGTATCAGCTCCGCGGCCATGCTGAGCTTCTCCGCCGCCATGTACTCGCCTTCGGCATGGATGATCTTGGCGCGCCGCTCGCGCTCGGCCTCGGCCTGGCGGCCGATGGCGCGGATCATCTGGTCGGGCAGGTCCACCTGCTTCACTTCCACCAGAGTCACTTTGACGCCCCACGGACCGGTGTGCTGATCGAGAACCGATTGCAGGCGGATGTTCAGCTTGTCTCTCTGGCTGAGCAGTTCATCCAGTTCCACTTCGCCCAGCGAGCTGCGCAGCGTGGTCTGCGCCACCTGGGATGTCGCGTAGAGGAAGTTGGTAACCTCGAGAACCGCCTTGGTCGGGTCGATCACGCGGAAATAGACCACGGCATTCACTTTGACGGTGACGTTGTCGCGGGTGACGACATCCTGCGGCGGAACCTCCATCGCTTCGATGCGCAGCGAGATGCGAGTCATACGATCCACCGGCGCGAACACCAGAATGATGCCGGGTCCTTTCGGCTGCGGCAGCACGCGGCCGAGTCGAAAGATGACGCCGCGCTCGTACTCGGCGAGGATCTTGATGGACGAAAGCAGATAGATGACGATGATGACGATGGGAATCAGAATGACCGGATCGAGCATGACGCCTCCTTAATTGAACGGCCTAGTTTAAAGGCTCAACGCGCACGGTGAGCCCATCCACCGCGACAACGCGCACGCGCGAGCCATCGGCAACGGCCGCGGAACTGACGGCATTCCAGTACTCGCCGTGCACAAAGACCCGGCCCACCGGAGTAAGATCGCCACAAGCTGTGCCAATCTCATTCAACATACCGGACACGCCGCTGATCGACTTGTTTCGGCGGGCGCGGACGACCAGCGCGACCAGGAACATGGTGATCAGGCCGAACGGGACACTCACGGCGATGGCCGTGGCCAGATGAATGCGCGCCTCGGGCGGTCCGTTCACCAGCAGAATGGCTCCAAGCACCATGGCTATGGTGGCGCCGGAACCGAGAATGCCGTGCGAGGCGAACTTGGCCTCCAGCACGAACATCACCGCCGCCAGGACAAGCAGCACCACACCCACCCAGTTGATGGGAAGCAAGGCGAGCGAGGACAGACCCAGCATCAGCATCAGCGCGCCGCAGACGCCGGGGAAGATCAGGCCGGGGTGCGTGAACTCGACGTACAATCCGAGCACTCCCAGCACCAGGAGAATGAAGCCGATGTTCGGATCGGCGATGGCGGACACCAGGTGCTCGCGCCAGGTGAGCGACACGTCGGTGACTTGTGCGTTAGCCGTGTTCAGCTTCTGATGCACGCCATTCAAGCGGACTACTTCGCGGCCGTCGATCTGGTTGAGGAGCTCGCGCTCGCTGTTGGCGGTGAGCTCGATGAGATGGGAGTCGAGCGACTCTTTGGCGGTGAACGCCCTGGCCTCGTGGATGGTCTTTTCGGCAAGATCGGAGTTGCGGCCGCGGGTGGAGGTGAGGTTGCGCAGCAGCGCGGCTGAATCGGCCTCGATCTTGGCGCGCAGCACGGGGTCCATTTGCTGGTCGAGCAGGATGGGCGAGGCCGCGCCGGTGTTGGTTCCTGGCGCCATGGCGGCAATGTCGCCGGCTTCGAGGAGGAAGAAACCGGCGGAAGCGGCCCGGCCGCCGCTGGGAGTGACGTAAGTGACCACCGGCACCGGCGAGGCGATGATCTTCTCGATGGCTTCGCGGGTCGGGTCGAGCATGCCGCCGGGGGTGTTCAGCCGAATCAGCACGCAGGCGGCGTGTTCGTCGCGCGCCTGTTCGATGGCGCGGTCGATGATTTCGACGGTGATGGGGTGCACAACACCATCGACGTCCGCCGCGACGACGCGGGGATCGGCCGCCAGAGGGACGGCGAGACACGCCAGAATCGCTGTCAGAAGTGCAGGCTTCAACTGAGACTAACTATATACCCATTGGCGGTGTGGGACCGCTCCCTTTGGTCGCGGCTCGGTAAAAGTGGCGGGACGGTAAAAGTGGCGGGACGGTAAAGCGGCGGCTCGGTAAAGCGGCGGGACGGTAAAGTGGCGGGACGGTAAAGTGGCGAGACGGTAAAGCGGCGGGACGGTAAAGTGGCGAGACGGTAAAGCGGCGGCTCGCTGAGTCGCGCTCAGTAGGCGGTGGCCAGCAGAAGCGCGCCGGCCGACGCGTTCTGCTGCCCGCCGAAGTAGTTCTGCTCGCCGAGGATGCGGTAGACCTGGCCGGCGATGCCGGAAGCGATGGGGCCGTTCACCGAATGCCCGCCGGTCAGCAACACCACGACCACCAGCTTGCGGCCGCCGATTTCGCCGTACGAGCCGAACCAGCCCAGATGGGTCGGCGTGCGGGTGTCGGAGCAGGTGCCTGTCTTCCCGTAGATCGGCTGCACCGCATTTTGATTCGCCCGCCGCGCGGTGCCGAACTCGACCGCGTCGTTCATGCCGGCCCGGATGTCCGGCAGATACTGGGTCAGGTCGATCTGGCGTTTGAGCTTCGGCTGTAAGGCGGCGATCTCTTCGGGCGACCTCGGATACTGCAGATAGTAAAGCGTGCCCCCGTTCGCGAAGACCGATACCATGGCGGCGAGCTGAAGGGGAGTGAGATAGATGCCCGAGCCGAAGCTGGTCATCATGCCCATGCCTTCTTTCGGCTCCTCCAGCGGCAGCGTGCCCGGTTCTTCGCCGGCGATATCCCAGCCGGCTTTTTCGCCGAGGCCCATCAGGCGCGCGTAGTGCTCGATCTTCTCGAAGCCGAGCCGGTCGCCGATGGTGGCGAAGTAGTAGTTGTTGGAGCGGGCGAGGGCGTGATCGAGATCGAAACTGGCCCGGCGGCTGATGCGCACGCTGCTGTCGGGGGTGATTGCGCCTTCCGTCAGGCCGGCGACGGCGGTGACCAGCTTGATGGTGGAGCAGGGCTGGAAGCCGCTCTCAAAGGCCAGCTTCTGATTCACGATGCTCAGGACACGGCCGCTGGCGGGGTCCACCACCACCACCGAGCCGTTGTAAGGGCCCAGCGCCTGGACCGCGGCGCGGCGTGCAACCAGGTCCTCGCCGTCCACCGAATCTCCGAGGGTGGAATCGGCAAAGGTGGGGGAGGTGTAGGGGTTGCTGTACAGGTGCCTGCGGGAGTGCAGCCGGGAGGCCGTCGAGCGAGGGACGAGGTATCTTACGCTTCGGTAGTGCCCCGACCGGTGCGCCGACCTCTTGTGCGATTTGCGCTTTGAGGCGGTGCTGCTTGCGGCCGAGGCGGAAACGGGAATCAGGAGCGACGCGAAAAACAGCGTCAGAAGAACTTTGAGAGAAAAATGGCGCATGCTGACTTATCCGTGACAGGAGTCTCCAGCACAGCGGGAGGCCCAGCCGAAGCCTGTGTAACTTCGATTACGCTTTCCCACTATTATGTGGTATCGGCTTCCGCAGGGTCAATCTGCAGGCTGCCGAACCCAACATCAGCGCTATGGCCGCTGGCCGCTCCCCTTATGAAGTTGCGCCCGGACTATCTTTCTCTCTTGTTTACTACGGCTTCTCGAAGCCTTCGGCACACGCTGGTTTAACTGCCCGCCGGTCCCGACAATTGAACCGGCAAAAGAGTGACGCGTCATGGCCCGGCTGGGTGACGGGGACTTTTCCGCCGACGACCCGGGGGCCGAAACATTCACGGAACAGTTTGTTTATAACACGGATGCCCGTCAGGAAACCAGTGGTTTTGCAGGGAGGAGCGTAATCGGCCTTACAAGGCGGTTGTGGGGGCGGTTTCCAACCCGTCAGAGCCGGTTGGAAATCGGCTGCAGGCTGAAAAGCCTGCCCCACAAGCCAGCGTCCTATTTCTTCCGCAGCTCGGCGAGGGCGGCGAGGACTTCCTCGCTGTGATGCATGGGATTCACGCCGGTCCAGACCCGGGCGATGCTGCCGTCGGGAGCGATCAGGAACGTATTGCGCAGGGCGAAGCCGGGGGGCGTCTTATAGGAGCCGTACTCGTCCACCACCTTGTGTTCCGGATCGGAGAGCAGATGGAAGGTGAGGCTCTCCTTCGTGCAGAACTGCGTGTGGCTCTCGGTGGAATCGACGCTGACGCCGAGGATGACGGCGTTGGCCGCGGTGAACTTGTCCAGATCGCGCTGGAAGTTGTGGGCTTCGATGGTGCAGCCGGGCGTCATGTCCCGCGGATAAAAGTAGAGGACGATCCACTTGCCGGGGAAGTCGGAAAGCTGGACGGTTTTGCCGTCCTGGGCGGGGAGGCTCACGGGCGGCGCGGCCTGGCCAGCCTGCGGGACTTCGCCGGCGGCTGCAGTGAGGGCTGCGGCGAGCAGAGCGACGACAACGGATTTCATGAGCGATTTTCTCCTGAGTCTGTTGCGCAGGATAGCACGGGAGTGGGGAGCGCGATGCTCGTCGTTTACTCGGTGGAGAGTTTGTCGAGCACGGCGGCGGCTTTGGTCACGCTGTCCACGCCGAAGACGGTCATCACATGCGCCGCGCCGGGCTCCAGACCGCAATACGAGTAGTCGATGTTGATGCCATTCTCGCCGAGGCGCGCGGCCGCGCGGCCGAGTTCGCCGGGGCGATGAGGCAGGCTGACGACCACCGCCTGGGTCTCTTCGAAGATCATGCCGAGCGCGCCCAGCACGGCCTTGGCGTTGTCCGGGTGGTCCACGACGAATCGGGTCAGGCTCTCGCCCTCCTCGACGTACGACTGGAAGGCGAGCACGTTGACTGCGCGCTCGGCCAGCGCGAGAAAGCACTTCCCCAGCGCGCCCGGCTTGTCTTCGATGGTGACGGTGAACTCCCTTGTCTTCGGCATGCTAATCGACTCCCGATGGGGAGGTTTCCATCATAGCGTTCCGGGGATGACGATGCTGTCAGGACGCGCTTTCGGGGACCGCTTCCTTCGGTCGCGGCTCGGAACCCGTCAAGCCGGCAGACCCCGATCATTGGTGTTCAGCGTCTGGGTGGAGAACTTGCCCAGATAAGCCGAGAGCGTTCCATCGCCTTTGATGGCGAAAACGCAGCCGTCCTGCCAGATGCCGTCCAGAGACTGAAACTGGCCGGGCGGGTCCCCCTGGTTGCAATGCACGTCGTGCACGCCGTATCCGCTGGTGTAGGGCGCGCCGAAGGCGAACACTTTTTTCGATGCGGTGACCATGGCGATCAGCGCCTCGCCGGCCTCGTTGCCGGTCACGTTGGTCCATGTCTGGATGCTTGTCCCGAAGATGCCATTCACGACTCCCCAGAGGATGGCGAGACAGCCCAGCGGCCTTTGCAGAATGGGGCTGCGGGCATAATCCATGGCGCCCGAGGTGGGGTTGGAATTCAGATGATGCCAGCCGTCGGCGAGCGACGCCGCCGTGAACAGGCTGATATCGAGGTTATTGAAGACCTGATACTGAAACAGACCGTTGGGTTCGTTCACGTCCACCGCGGCCTGATATTGAATATTTCCGGCGTCGATGTTCAGATCGACGTGCAACCATTGGCCCTGATTTGGCGTATAGCTCACAAAATTGCCGACAACGACGCCGTAATCCGGTAGCATTTGAGCACCTCCGCTCGACCGATCATATACCACTTTGGGCGGAATTACAGGGCAGGATTTGCGCGGATCTTCAAAAGCCGCGCTGCGCCTTCGTAACCGGCTCCGGCGATAGAATACGGGTGGAATTGTCATGCGCCGTGCGTGGCTGCTTGTGCTTGCGTGGCCGGTGTGCTGCGCCGGCGGTCTGCGGCCGATCGACATTGGACAGCTCGGGAGCATCGTGCAGGCGGCGGGGCGCGCCGACGACGAGACGGCTCGCTACCTTGCCGGGTCGCAGCTCACCGAAAGGCTTACCGATATAACGCTGGCGCGGCTGCTGGGCGAATCGCCGGGACCGAGGACAAGCGGCGCGCTGCAGTCGCTGGCGGCGGAAAGCGCATTTCTCAGTGCGCCGCAAGCGGAATGGCCCCTTCAGGAATCTCCCACGCTGGTGGAACAGCGGTCGATTATCGACCGTGCCGTGGAATACGCGACCGGATATGTGCGGAGTCTTCCCGATTTCCTGTGCACGATCGAGACGCGTCGTTTCGACGACGCTCCGCGCCCCGGCGACAGGACTGCCCCGTGGGGACGCTTCCATCCGCGCGACACCATTGTAAGTGAACTGACGTTCGCGTCGGCGCGGGAATCGTACGCGGTGCGGACAGTCAACGGACGTCCGCCGCGCGACAACAAGCCGGCCGGCGGACTGACCACGTGGGGCGAGTTTGGGCCGCAGATGGCGGAACTGCTGCTCGGAAAAGGCGACGCGGGTTTTCGCTGGAATCATGTCGAGACGCTGGACGGGAAACGCGTGGCTGTTTTCGATTATTCCGTGGACGCCGCACATTCGCGCTACGTGGTTTCGTGGTGCTGCGGCAAGGCGATGGTCGCCTATCGGGGGCAGATTCTTATTAACCCGGATTCGGGCGCGTTGGTGCGGCTGACGCGGGAGGCGGTCGGACTTCCCGCCGATTCGGGGATGGCGGCGGTCCGGATGGCGGTCGATTATGGGCAGGTGGAGATCGGCGGCAGGCTCTATATGTGCCCGTGGCGGAGCATCGCGACGTCGTATGAAGTGGCGCACAGCGCGCGCGAACAACCGAGGATTGGACGCTCGGGAATGGAAGACAAGTGGGGCCTGGCGGCCGTTACGTACCTGAACCAGGTGCTGTTTCGGGAGTATCGGAAGTTCGGCGCCGAAGTGAAGATGCTGACAGAAAGCCCGCCGGCGGCGAAGGAGCCGGAAAGCGCGCCATTGCCGGAGGGGAGTGGGGATAAACCGCTCCGCTGACTCCGCGTGGCCGAAAACACGGTTCCGGCCGATTCGGCACGGTGTTAGGATGAGCCTTGCCTCGGGAATCGGCCGAACCGGACAGCACGGCAGGCGAGCATAAAGCAACGCCTCGCGCGAGACGACTGACCACTGCGCTGGCCATCGCCGGGAATCTCACGCCGGCGGCGCTCCTCTTCTGGCTGGTCCATCGTTTTGGCGTCGATCTGCCCTTCTGGGACGAGTGGGAACTGCTGAACACCGTGATGCAGAGCCGCGAAGGTCAGTTGAACTACCACAATCTCTTTGCGCCGCACAACGAACACCGCATCGTGTTTCCGCGGCTGATTACTCTGGCGAATGCGAGCTTATTCCACTGGAATCGGAAAGTGGAAATGTACGTGGCCGCGGCGTTGCTGACGTTTTCCGCGTTTGTCTTTTTCCGTTTGGCGCGGAAATACTGGCGTCACCCGGGTGCGCCGCTTCTGTTCATTCCGCTGGCCTGGACGCTGCTGAGCTGGAGGCAGTGGGAAAACGTGCTGCTGGGAATGGGCACGGTATTCGCGCTGGCTGCGGCGGGGGCGGTGTGCACGTTTTACCTGTTGCATCGGGCGCGGAGAATCGACCGATTCCTGTGGGGCGCCGCCGCGTCCGCTTTCGTCGCGAGCTTTTCCTCCGGCGGGGGGCTCCTGCTCTGGCCGGTTGGACTGGCCCAGTTGCTGCTGCAGCGGGTTTGCGGAGGGCGCGAGGACAGAACGCGTGCCAGCGCGCTCACTATCTGGACGGGCGCCGGGGTATTCACGTTCATCCTCTACTTCCTGCACTACGGCGAAGTGAAGCAGCCCTGGCCGACGGGGCTCTCGTTTTTGATTGCTCATCCGATCGCGCTGGGCAGATTCGTGGCCACCATGATCGGCAGCCCGCTCACCTGGTATCAGCCGATGGCGCAATCGCTGGGGTTTCTGATTGTGCTGCTGGGCGCCTGGGCGGTGTGGAAATGTTGCCGCTCGGCGAGCGAGTTGATGGCCGCCGCGCCCTTGCTGGCGATACTGGCTTTCATTCCGCTTACGGCATTGGTGGCTGCCGATTACCGGCTGGGCATCGGAGTGGGGCAGGCGCTCTCCTCCCGGTACACCAGTCTGACCGCGCTCGGCCTCGCGGCGGTATACGTCCTGGTAACCGGATTCGCCTTGATGCGGCGGCGTGCAGCCGATCTGATTGCGTGCGGCGCGCTGGGCGCTTTTCTGACGGCGGGCGCGCTGACGAATCTCGTCTGCTGGCGCGAAGACGCCGGGTTGCAGAGCCGGCTGGACACGGTTGCGCGCGGCGTGTGGGCCGTCCGGCATGCCGACGTTGCCAGCGACGCTGCGCTCTCGCCGGTGTACGTGAACACGGACCGCATCCGCGACGGCGCGCGGTTCCTGAAAGCGAACGGCTACAGCCTGTTTCACGAGAACGCCGCCGGCGCGCCGCCGAGCCGGTCTGGAGCTCCCCTCACGCCGCCAGATACAGGAAGCGCACGATAAACAACGCGGTCAGCACATAGACCACCCAGCTCACTGAGCGCCACTCGTGAGCAATCTTCAGAATGGTCCACGCGGTGCGGGTGGGTAACTGGAGGATGGGAAAATGTTTGAGGATACAGTCTCCCGAAGGGAGTTAAGATATCGTAGCACTCCCCCGATGAGGTCCTCAGGAGCTGAGACATCAGAAACGTGCCATCTCAGAAGGTTGCGACAAGCCGCCAAGGGACGTTGAAGGGGGGAGTTCATGGCCATCTGAACGTCGTTCCGAGTCTCTTCACGGCTGACGGGCGCGTCCATCGCTTTGATGTCGGGGACCAGAAATCCATCTCATCTTTCTTCGGCGATGAATCTGGCGCCTCTGCGTTGATCTGCGGAGACACGGAGACCGTCCTGTCGCGACTCCCTGATGGCATTTTCCAGAGTTGCGTTACCTCGCCTCCCTACTGGTCGCTGCGCGACTATGGCATTCCCGGCCAGATCGGCCTGGAAGATTCAGTTTTTGCCTACATCAACCATCTTGCGCGGGTATTCTCGCAGGTGCGGCGTGTTCTGAGGGAAGACGGTACGCTCTGGCTGAACATCGGAGACTCCTACACGTCGGGTGGCCGAACGTGGCGGGCTACCGACAAGAAAAACCCGGTTCGCGCGATGGATGTCCGGCCCCCAACTCCGGAAGGCCTGAAGCCCAAGGATCTGATCGGTGTCCCGTGGCTCCTCGCGTTTGCGCTCCAGAAGGAGGGCTGGTACCTGCGCGCCGACATTATCTGGAACAAGCCGAACTGCCAGCCGGAGAGCGTGAAGGACCGGCCCACGCGCTGCCACGAATACGTTTTTCTCTTTAGCAAGAGCGAACACTATCGGTATGACCACAAGGCGATGCGAGGTCCGAATGGGCG
>Ga0326727_10017205_pt1 | contig 15061 bp, 9 predicted proteins | sample MB2enrmetagenome_FD_207643 | JGI IMG/M metagenome (GOLD analysis project Ga0326727, IMG submission 207643) | Lab enriched peat soil microbial communities from McLean, Ithaca, NY, United States - MB29MY | ecosystem: Environmental > Terrestrial > Soil > Wetlands > Peat | place: USA: New York... | reverse complement strand
TGGATTTCGGCAGGGCGGAGCCCAGCAGCTTGGCGCTTGCGCTTGCCATCTTCATACCATTCGAGGTAGTAGACGCCCTGCTCGGGATTGTCCCAGATGAACTTGCCTTGCGGTGTTTTGCGGACGGGAATTCGGACCCAACCCTTATCCGATCTGACGCGAAGAACCACGTTGACGCTGAACATAAACGGAGTGTACTATATGCCTCGCGTGGTGTCCACTTTTTCTAAATTGACGGACACCACACAGTTAAATGTATTGTTTTCAGAGGTTATTTTAGGACGTCAGATTCTCAATCTGAAAACCCGGGTTCGATTCCCGGTAGCGCTACCAAATCTTCCAGTTAGCATAAAATCCCAATAAACAAAGGCTAATAATAAGGTGGCGGGGCCGGTCTTGCTTGCCCTTCACTGGATTATTCTTGTCATGATTTTTCGTGTTAAAATGCTGTTTGATAGAGTGCATGCCTTAGGGCCTTTCTTGACGGGCTGCCGGCATTCCATTTCGTCCAACCGCTGGAAGTAATCCGTTCGAAGCTCTGGACGCTCGGGAACTGGAGGGAGCGACACGGAACGATTTGCGCCCGCCCAAGGTCGCTTGGCTCAAGAAGGAGAAGGACATTAGCGTCCGCAGCCTGCCGAATGAATATAAGGAGGTGTAGTTGGAACTCGAAAATAAACCTGACGTTGAGAAGGCGCTGTGCCGCATCGAGGCATGGTTTAACCACGAAATGTTGGATCGTCCGCCGGTTCGCTTTTCTGAACACAACGCCGAGTTTGCAACCACGCAAACACTGGCTGGCCGCACCTGGCCGAATCTGAAAGCGCGCTGGTTCGACGCGGAGTTCCAGGTGGACTTCTTTCTTCAATCCCTTCGCGGCCGCACGTTCTACGGCGAGACATTTCCGGTTTGTTGGCCCAACCTTGGACCCAACGTGTACGCCGCCTTCCACGGGGCCGACCTCGAATACGGCGAGGTTACTTCCTGGATCCGGCATTGCGTCCACGACTGGGATGACCTCGAACGGTTAAAGTTTAGCCGGGACAACGAATACTTTCAAGGCATCGAAAAGCTAACTCAGGCGGCGTTGGAGAAATGCCCTGGCAAGTTCATGGTTGGCTACACGGACTTGCACGGCAGTCTTGACTGTGTCGCCGACTGGCGTGACCCGCAACAGCTCTGCCTTGACGTCCTGGATAACCCGGAAAAAGTCCACGCCATGCTGCGGCTGGCCAACGAAAACTTCTTGTGGGTTTTCGACCATTACGACGATGTACTCAAAGCCCACGGGCTGCTCTCCGTTACCTGGATGGGTATCCCTTCGCGTGGAAAGATACACATCTCGAGCTGCGACTTCTCTGCCCTGATCTCCCCGGAGGCCTTTTGCGAATTCTACTTCCCCACCCTCCAAAACGAAGTTCGGCACATGACCCACAACATATTTCACGTCGACGGTGTCGGTGTGCTTCGACACCTCGATTACATCTTAAGCCTCCCGCAGATACAAGCTATTCAATGGGTGCAAGGTGTCGGTGACGACTTGCCTATCTTGCAGTGGCTGCACGTTATCAAGAGAGTCCAGGCTGCCGGCAAGGGGGTGGTGGTGGATCTACAGTTGAGCGAGCTGGAACGTTTCATCGCGGCAATGAGACCCGAGGGCCTTTTCCTTTGCATCGCCGCGGACGAGAATATCCAGCCCGACATTCTCAAACGCCTAGAGAAATGGTGAGTGTTAGTTTAAAACCTCGTCCTGCCTTCCTCCCGGCCGGCGACACGGGCCAGATCCTGCTCGGAGACGGAATGAGTCGTCTCCGTCTTGCATCCCGCTTAATCGCTAGCCAATATTCACCTCCACCCACTCCAGGGGTGAACCATCTTCCCCACGCTCGCGGAGCGGGATATCGAGCACGCCATCCCGCACCTCCAGGTGATTCGTTTGGGACCGCCCACGAAAGTAATGTTCTGTGGCAGTAGCGGCCGCCGAGGCCTTGGACGCGCGCCGCAGAGTGAGGCGTCCTTCCCCATACGGAACAATCCCGAGTTTCGATGTTTCCGTCAAGCTTTCCTGAGTCAATGAGGCGACAGCCATCTGAGCGGTGGTGTTCAGGCTGCCTCCAAACTCGCTTGTTCCCGTGCCTCCGTCGAGCCGGCGCGGGCGAAGGGCTACCAGCATCACCTTGCCGTCCTCGCTGCGCGCCCAGGAGGATGCGTGCGCACCCCGGGTCACCGCGTCGTAGATTGCGTCCAGCGGCTGAATTGTGAACTGGTTGGTGGGCCGCACCAGGTGGGTCAGGCCGTTGTACTTCGCAAGACGTTCGGGGGTCGGTTTGCTGTCGTCCTCCACGTTGCCGCCGAGGCTCCCCAGGCAGCCGAGCGTACCAATGGCTACCGAGTCAAACCAGATCTCCGGCTGGGTAGTCCAATCGTAGCCCGAGGAACCGTAGGTCGGCATACCGAACTCGCCACACAATCCGCTAAAGAAGAAACGCCGGTTGGCTTCGAGGTCGTACTCACCCTTGGCCAGGAACAGGTCGTCCGGACTGTGCAGGTCGAAATAATCAGTGAAAAGCGGAGAGAGCTCGTAGTACATCACCACGAGGTCCGGATTCTCCTGGCGCATGGACCGGACCACCACGTCGAGCCCTTTGCCCAGCATCCTCTCACCGGCCCAGCGCATGTCATGGGGTGCGGCAGCGCTCAGTACCGGTATCTCATAGCCAAAATCAAACTTCACGAGGTCAGGCTTATACCGCCGCACGAAGCATCGAGCTCGATCGCTGAGCACTTTCTCCACTTCCGGGCGGGTGAAGTCCAGGATGTAGTACTTCGTCGCTTCACCGCCGATAACGTAGGGCTTCCCGTCCGCCCGGCGCAGCATTTGCTCCGGGGTCAAACCGAGATCCGCCGGATCTTCGCAGCGCATGAAGGCCGCCCACATCCCAATTCGAAGGCCGTCTGCCCGAACTCGGTCAAGAAAATCTTCAAAATGAGGGAAGCGCTCCGCCGAATGCTCGAGGTTGCCGTATCTCCCTTCCCACTTGTCGTCGATCGAGAACATTCCCGCTTGCATGCCCGAGGACTTAAGCTCCTCATAGAATCTTTCCAGACTGGCCTGGTCAAGTTGGCCGCTCGCTTTTTGGACAGCTACTTGTTCGCCCCAAGTACACCACTGTGGTGTTAGCATGGCTGCGTTTTTTCTGGCGGAATTCACCTTTTTGTGGATGATTCCCGCCGCCAGCAGCCCTAAATAATACCTTCGAATTGCTTCGAGATAATTAGGAGCGAAAGCCCAGAAGAGGCCCGCGCCCAGTGTGAACTTACCGGGACCTCGCAAGTGTCCCCACAAGTCGCTGCGGTAATCGAATACCAAGCTGCCACGGCCCCCTCTTTGCTCGACATACAAGTCGGCGCCAGGGACTTCGCTAAGACCGCAACAAAAGGCGCGCGTTACCTCGCCGCTCTCCGCAAAGTCGGTGGGCTCATGACTGCGAAACCCGGCAAAGAAGTGACAGGGCAAACCCCATTGCTGTGAAAGGCCGGTTCCAGCACGTCCCAGTGAAGTGCGGAGGTTCAAGTTTGACTCTGCGCCGGCGACGGGGCTTATCGCCTCGCTCTCGCAGATTCCCGGCAGCACCAGGCTGTAGGTTTCAAGCGAAGGGGTGGCGGAGTTTCCCGCGCTTTCCGCGAAAAGGTCAAGGCTGACTACGTCCTCGCCAACGGACGATTCGTAAATGACGGGCTCGATCCATAAACCATTTTCGTCAAAGCGCCAGGCGACAGAAAGCTTCCCCGAGCCGTTCACGCCAGTGTAGGTCCACACGGCTCGGTTGCCTTGGACTTCGTGGCTTTTCAGCTTGCCCGCGGTCGATCGCCAGCCTGCGCTTTGCCCCAGTGGTTTTACAGTCACCGCCGGCTGGACGGGCCCGTTGGCCAGAAGGTGACCGTGTAGATCGAGAATGCGGAAACGATCGTTCGCCGCTGACCATTCCCACCTATAATTCTTTCCTTCGAACGTGAGGGACTGGGCAGACTCACGGATCTGCGGGGAGCCCAGGGCTTTGAGCCCCAGTGTTCCCAACAGGCACGACGCCGCACTGGTTTGAAGGAATTGCCGCCGATCCAGATTATTCATATGTCTCCTCCTGTAGCAATAGTTTCTGTGACGTTGTTGCGCCGCAACGAACGATCGAGCGTTAGGCCGCTCAATGTCGGACCGGTGTGAAGATAACTGCCCAACCACCACCGGGCGCAAGGTGTGCTTTCAGTTGGTCTCCACGCTTCACCCGCTCGCTACTGATGCTGGCCCTTGTGGGCGCCTTATCGGCGTCAGGGCCGTCGGCGAAGACCTTAGCTTCGTACTCGCCCTGGCCCAGAAAGTCCGCTGCCATTTGCAGGTCACGAGCTTCCCAATTGGTCATGCTGCCGAGGAACCAAGTATCACCGTGTCGTCGGGCGATGGTGATGTACTTCCCCGGCATTCCGTTCAAGACCTTGGTGTCATCCCAAACCGTGGGCACTCTCATGATGAATTCAAATTCCGGTTGGTTCTTGTATGCCTCGGGGTAATCGGAAACCATCGCCAGCGGCACTTCATAAACCGCGTACATGGCTAATTGATGGGCACGGGTTCCTTGACACATGGGCTCAATATTCCGGGGCTTGAATTGCTCGCGAGTCGCGTTGTGGAAGCACCCCGAGGTAAAGTCCATAGGTCCCGCCAACATCCTGGTGAAAGGGATAGTGACATCGTGCTCCGGCGTGACGCGATAACTCCCCTTGTCGTATTCCATTCCCATCACTCCTTCGCGACCAACAATGTTAGGATACGTTCTGCGTAGGCCCGTGGGTTTGAACGCGCCGTGAAAGTCCACCAGCAGGTGATGCGCGGCGGCCTTACGCGCCATTTCTTCGTAAAAGTTGACCATGGCCTGATCGTCTCGATCCATGAAGTCAATCTTCACCCCGGCCACGCCCCATTTCTCGTACAGTGGGAAGGCGACATCCATCTGCTGCCGAACCGCAGTCCAGAGCATCCAAAGCAGCACCTTGACCCTTCGGCTTCTGGCGTGGGCGAGAACCGCGGGCAGATCGACTTCCGGAATTGTCCGGGTGATGTCGTTGAACGGCGACCAGTTGCTGTCAATCATCATATATTCAAGGTGGTGATCGGCGGCAAAATCGATGTAGTGATTCAGCGTCGCGGTATTCATTCCTGGTTGAAAGTCAACATCTCGTGCGAATCGGCCTGACCACCAATCCCACGCTGCCTTCCCTGGCTTGATCCAGGAAGTGTCGGCAAGCGCGCACGGCTGGCTGAGATTCAGGATGAGGTCGCTCGACTCAATCAAGCCACCCGGGGTCGGATTAATCATAAGCACGCGCCAAGGCGTGGCCTTCGGTGTCCTGGCAAGAACGATGTCCTCGGCCCCGCGTTGGTCGCTTCGCCTCTGGGAAGATATCAGGAGCGCATCCTGGGCCAATTGCACGACTTTGTCGAAATCAGTTTCAGTTTTGACCATGTCGAGGTACGTCCCCAATGACCACAGATCAAGGTCGGGCAAGGGCGAGAGCTTAGCCGTCAAGGCGTTAGGGACACCACGCACGCCGCCAACGTACATGCCGGCGTAGTCTCGAAGGTCCGACTCGAGAAGGGCCATCCAAGGACCCTGAGGAATCTCGACCAACAGCGGAAGTCCGATAATGGAAGCGGGCTTGATTTTATCCAGACTCACGCGCTCGAAGCTCGCCTCGTAGGGCGTAGTGTAACTGCCCAAGTCAAGGGCGTAGGCGAACACGCTCTTGGGGAAGTAAAAGCCGGTGAGCTCCGAGGAGATCGCGAATTGGTCGAGAGCTTGCTGCCGGGGGAGGGAATAGCGGAAGGCGACACCGTCGTTGTAAGCGCGAAATATCATGTCCAAAAGGCGGCCGGGCGAAGCCTTTTCGCGCAACGAAATCGTAATCTGGTTGTAATGGTCGCGGACGTTGCGCCGCGCCCCGAAGGCGTTCTGCCAGGTTTCATCGTGGGTTTGTGGGGCAGTCCCTACAATCTCAAAATCATGGTCGAGCGGAGGGAGGCCCTTTAAATCCAGGCCCAGCGGCGAATCGGACAATATTGGAATGCCTTTATAGGAAACCCGGTAATACGGCCTTTCGCCCGGTAGGTAGGGTTGGGGGTTTGTCTTCAATTCAAAAGACAAGGAGATATTGCCGTCAGGGGAAGTTACCTGCGCGGGTTCACGCGGGTATCCTCGCTCGGCAGCGATCCCCACGATGCTCAGCACAACGAGCCAGACCAGCCAGCCGCATCTTTTCATGGACTCCTCCTGAAAATCAGCCCGCGCGAGTCACTCCCGCGAAAGCGGAAATACAGCTCCTTCTCGACCGAAGTGGGCCCCCGCCTTCGCGGGGGGTGGCGAGAGCGGTGATTCTCATTTCCTCGGGTGGGCCGCATGCCCATGGATACTCCGCCTCATGCCCGCACGTTGAGTTCGATCCATTCAATGACGGACCCATCTTCCGCGCGTTCCCGAAGGGGGACTCGCAGGCGTCCGTTCTCTTGGGAGAGTTGGAGGGTCCTACTCCCACCGCCGAAGAAATGCTCCGTTGCCTCCGCATGAGCTGTTTCGCTGCCCTCGCGCTTGAGCGTAACGTCTCCCTCGCCATAAGGAACCACGGCCAGCTTGGAGGCTCGTGCGAGGCCGTCGTTGGTCTTTGAGGCAACCACGACCGACGTGGTGCTTGAGACCAGATCACGGAACTTTCCGCTCCCCTTCTGCCCATCCAGGCATCGCTCCCTCAACGCCACCAGCACCACTTCCCCGTTTTCGATTCGGGCCCAGGACGAAGAATGCGCACCGCGTTCGGGGCCGAGGTAGGCCGCGTCAATGGGAAGCATGGAAAAGGTGTCAGAAACTCTTACCGCCTGCGCCAAGCCGTTAAACTTGGCAACGCGTTCGGGCTTACAGTACTCCTCCGCCTGGGGCCCTGAAAAACTGAGCAGGGACCCCAAAGCCCCCAGCGCGGCCGTGTCGAACCAGATTTCTGGCGCTGTCTGCCAGTCGTAGCCACTTGAACCCCAAGTCGGCATTCCGATCTCGCCCAAAAGACTGCTGAAGAAAAACCGTCGGTTGGTCTCGAGGGCGAAGTCGCCCAAACACAGAAACAAATCGTCAGGACTGTGCAGATCGATATAATCCAAAAGTAAGGGGGAAAGTGAATAGTACAGGACCACCAAGTCCGGATTCTCTTCCCTCATGGCTTTCACAATCACTTCCAGGCTCCTCGAAAGGAACCGTTCTCCCGCCCAGGTCTTGTCCTTGGGAGCTGCGATAGCAAGCGATGGAATTTCATAGCCAAAGTCGAACTTAATAAAGTCCGGCTTGTAGCGTCGCGCGAACTCCTTCGCTAACTTAGTCAAGGCTTTCTGAACTTCGGGCTGCGACACGTCGTACATATGGAACCCGCTCGTCGTGATGTCTCCCATAGCGTAGGGCTTGCCATCGGGTTGGTGCAGCACATGCTCAGTGGTGAGGCCTAAGTCTCCGGGATCAGCACAGCGCAGGAAAGCCGCCCAGAGCCCGATGTAGTGCCCTTCGGAGCGTATCCGGGCCAGTATCTCTTCAAAGTGAGGAAGCCTCTCTTGTGAGTGACGCAAATTTCCCCACTTCCCCTCCCATTTAGCGTCGATCACGAACAACTTCGCCTTCATGTCGGATCGACTCATCTCCTTATATATTGCCTGCAGAGTAGCTTCATCGAGCCGATCGTCCGTCCGGTCTCGAGCTACCTGTTCCCCGAAGGTGCAAAAGGAAGGAGCCAACGCGACTTCATTCTTATGGGGTGAGTTCGTTTTCTTGCGGATGGCTCCTGCCGCCAAGAGCCCCAGGTAGTAACGGCGGATCGCCTCGTAGTAATTCGGCCCCACCGTCCAGTACTGCTTTGCGCCCAGGGACAAGCTTCCAGGACCACCCAAGTGTTTCCATAGGTCGCTCCGATAGCTCACGATGGGAGCGTACCCGCCAAGTGTTGTCTCGATCAGGAGATCTCCATGGGGAATCTCCGCTAGCCCGCAACAGAATGCATTCAACAACTCATCCGGTTTGACCTCTTCAACATTCACGCGGGGCGTCTTTTGGTAATCGTAAGGAGACATGTGGAAGCCACAAAAGTAGTGGACAGGCAATGCCCACTGCTGCAGACCTTGCGTGCCCGGGTCTGTCATCATACTGTGCCCCAACCAAAGCGTCTCCCGCAGGTCTGCCCCCAAATCATGTATCGGAATAATGGGACTCGACGCAGGGGACTCGTTGATGCCCGGCACGACAAGATAATCGCTGGTCAGCGATGGTCGAGCATGCTCGCCGGTGCCTTGGGCGAAATAGTGAAGGCTCACCACATCTTCAGATAAGGGCGTCTCATAACTTATGGGGTCCAGCCACATGCCCTGGTCTTCAAAGCGCCAGGTCACAGACAGCTTCCCTGACCCGTTTACCCCCTCGTAGCGGACACGAACCGCGTTGTCGCGCAGGTCGTAGGCCGTGGGTTTCCCCGCAGTGCAACGACGTGCCCCACCTTGACCCTTCGCCTGCACGACCACCGCGGGCTGTAGTTTGCCGCTAGCCATTACCAGCCCTCGATTGTCTAGGAGGCGAAACTCATCCTTTTCCTCCGTCCACTCCCAGGTGTAATCCTTTCCCTTAGCCCGAACAGTCCCGCCTACGCCAACGACCTTAGCCTTGGCAGCGGGTGCGCCTTCCAGTTTGATGGCTCGGAGGAAGTAGGATGCCACTGCAGCCTGAATAAACTCTCTGCGATCCAAGATAGCCATGGTCGATTCGATCCTCCTGCATTGGTTTTCTTTCTTTTTGGGCGTCCGACGGCTACGGATTATGGAAATTCACAGGGTTCCCGTGCCAAAGCAGGGAATCACCGCGTGTCGAGCCTTTAGCAGGCTGCGGGAAAAAGGGTAGCGGCGGGTTTACCCCGCCATTTGCGTGTTGCATCGATTGAGCTTATGGCGACGTAGAGTCGCCGCTACCTCGCTAAACACGAGTTTTTCCGCAGCCTGCTAGAGGAGTGGTGGGGCAACAGCCACCATGCCCCTTCCGCTATTCAAAGTGCAGCGTCACCTCTGTAAGACCCGAAGTCGGACTCAGCAGCTTCGCACGCACAATCTCGCCTCCAGAAGAAGCCTGGAGATCCGCTCCGGTGGCTTTGGCCTCCTTGAAACTGCGGTCAGCGGTGTAGAGGGTGAGGGTAGTCGGATAGTTTCCCACCAACTCCACCTTAATCCGCAATTGCTTCCTGGCTGCATCCCATTTCTCGTCTTTCAGCTCCACTGCGCCCATGGTGATGTGCCGGTCCGTGCCGACGAGTTGTGGATGACCGTAGGCTGGCCGCACTGAGAGCACCTGGCAAGCGTGTGGAGGAAGGTCCACCGAGTACTGCCCCTGCACCTTGCCTAAAAACTTCTGATTCCAGAAGTCGAAAAGCAGGTAATCGCGATTCGCGTTGAGCCCCACCTTCGCGAAATGCAGCGAAAGATGGCGCGGGGGAGGAGAAGCAAGGTAAGTTGCAACCGGAATCAGTTGCAGGCCCGCCGGCTTTTCGGGCAAAGCCTGAAGACGCTGGTTTTCCTCTGTGGCCTTCTGAGACACTGCCCCCAATGCCAAGAAGTCGGCGTTATGCCGTTCGATTCCGAGCAACTTGTCGTTGTTGCCTATGATGTCGTATATCTTCGCTTCCTCACCCCAGAGGATCTCGGTCCCATCGTTATCCCAATTGAAAAGCCCCGCCACCGCCCAAGAGCCAAACGGCCGGGCCACATGCAGCATCCAGACGTGCCGGTCGGCGGTGGCAGGATAAAGCTCCATGGGGGTGATATCCGCCACGGGAAGGATCTTCTTTAGCACGTCACGACGCTCCTCCGGCAGCGCGGGCATGTCGTCACCAAACAACAGATGTTGGCCGGTAAGGCCTTGAATGGAGGCCCAAGTGCGCGCCTCATCGCTGCTCACGGGGGAACGGACCATCATGGCGTCGGGATCGCCGTACCAGGCAATGTTATGGGTGTAAAATCCTTGCCGCATGCCAGCCAACACCGTGCGGACTCCCCAGAACGACGGCACGCCACCCTCATTGTCATCACCGTTGAATGAGATATTATCGCCGCCCAGCCGGGCGCTTTGGACAATGCCCATGGACTCGATGGGATAAACGGGGCCGCAGGCGGAGAAGAAGACGCCCGGCCGCGCCGACATGGCCTGCCGGAGGAGCGTTAAGGCCTTGCGAAACGCCGTGTCTGCATCCATGGTGGGGTCAAACGCCCGCACGCGGTTTTGGGCCCAGATATCTCGCGTGTTATTTTCGCCGTCCAGCTTGAAATAATCGTAGCCCCAGTCGAGGGTCATTTTGCGATATGCCTCATAGAGGTACTGCTTGAGCTCGGGATTGGAAAAATCAGCAACGTAGGTTCCGAACCAAGTCCCGAGTTTGGCATTCCCATTTTCGTCGTGCAGGAACCAGCTCTTGTGAGCGTTATAGAAGCTTTCATCCGCGGTCCCAAACTCGGACAACCAAACCGCAGACTTCAGGTTGAGAGCATGGATCCTATCGGAGAGCCATTTCATGCCATGGGGAAAATGATCGTTCCACTCCGTCCAATTGCCGGAGATGCCTTTGGCCTGCCAGCCGCCATCAATCAGAACGTACTGGAATCCAAACGGACCATAATCCTTTGCCAGAGCCTCGGCATTGCGCAGGATGTCTTCTTCGCCGAGGACGTTATTGAAATAGTGAAAGGAGCACCAGCCCGCGGGGGCCTGGGGCCATTGCTTCTTATCCAGAGGGGCATAAAAAGGCAAGCGTCGGGAATAAACTCGGTCCACGATCTCGAAGCTGCAAATCGGAGCGCTAGTAAGCGGGCCGCCTGCCACAACTGAGTAACCCGAAGGGCTGGATGCAAAGTGCGTTTCCCGCGCCAACACTTTTAGCGCCTGGTCGCGAAACCGGTCGAATACACAATTGTTCAAGGTGCTGGCGGCTCGTCCACTCACCATTTGCTGGACATCATCTTCGATGCCATCCAGGCGAGACTGAATAGGCTCAGGCCCTGCATTGAGGTCAGCCGTTACCGTTGCGGCGGAGGCCTCTTGTGCGGTCAGCCCGCGGAGTGAGACGGCCACGCTTGGGCCCACAAAGCGAAAGGCGATCTCGTAACTCTGCTTCGCTTCGACCTTGACCACTGACTCTCGGGGGTTGGCCGCGGGCACGAGAGTCAGCTTTGCACTCGCATCATCCGATGCCTGCGTCTGAGTGCCTACCGTCAGTTGGACTCGCAACCCGCTCACCCAGACTTGGCCGTTGTAAGCCAGTTCGATGTGACGCCCGTCGGCAGCAATCTTGACAGTCCACGGGTTGGCCCGCTCGGCGGCGCCAAGGACAACTGGCGAGATCAAGGAAAGAAAAAAAATAAGGGAAACTTTCTTCATGAACGGAGAAAAGTGCATCTTGGTCCTCCCTAATGAATTAGTCCTCTCTCAACGCGGATGCCATGCAACTCTGGCGCGCAACCTTCAACCCGCAGTAAAGGGGAAAGGGAAACAACTGCGTCAAGCTCTTGACCTTCATAGCTCGCACTTCTGGCGATGTGCCCCGTTGTTCCAGTTCCGGCTACTTGCGAATCTCCAACACCTCAACTTTTCGTTGGGATGGAATCTGAAACTGGATTCCCTGTCGCATCTGTTGGCCAGAAAACGTGCCGAGTGCTTCGCCTGTGATCTTTGAGCTGACTTGGAATGCGCCATCCGGGAAGGTGGGCACAGTCACATTGAATTTGTCCTTGCTCGATTCATTCCTGAAAATAACAATCAGCCCTTCGCCTTCGCGATCTAGTCGTGCGAAACCGTCCGCGCTTCCGATCCCGGGCTGGAGCCACGTTCCCAGCGCAAAGAAGCCCTCGTTGAGGGAAACTGCTTTGCGGAAATCCTTAAACCAACGAATCCGTTCCCCATACCAATCTTGTTGTTGAGGTGTAAGCTTGCGCAAATCCCCCAGTAGAAGCGGTCCCGAGCCTATCGCGGTGGCAAAACGCTCTTCGATAGGGGGCGCCTCTGCGCGTAGGTTGCCGATGAGCATCGTTTCCACTGGAATCGCCAGGGACCGATGATAGAGCAGGGTCCTGGCCTGCCGGGGTCCCGCGGAATCCGGTGTAACATCATTGACGTTGCTCATCCAATCCAGATCTCCTGCCCCCAGCAGCCCATAGTCAATCACGTGCTTCTGGCCCCAGAGCTCAAAAGTAAGATCGAGTAACACGTCAGGATGCTCCCGATAGATCTGCTCAGTGACGAACTGGATTCCTTCATAAATCCCTTCCAGCGATTCAGCCCAGTTGTGGTGGTAGTGTCCTTCAGCATAGCACCCCGGCGCTTCGCCATACGCGTTGAACACTGTGGTGAGGTCGATCTTGACGTATCCCAGGTGGTAGCGGGAAATCAGGTCACTGATGCGGCGTGCAGCAACCTCGCGGTAGGGCGAAGCCATGCACATCACCGGGAGGTTCCCACCCCATTCCGGCCCCTGCCAAGACGTTTTGGGCCGTCCATCGGAGCCCTTGCATTGCCACTCTGGATGTTCTCTATAAACCTTGCTCTCCGGGCGGACCATTGCCAAAGGTACCCATAGCCCGAGCCGCATCCCTTCCCGCTCGACCTCGGTTCGAACTGGATCGAGTCCGCTGGGGAACCTCTTCAGTGAAATGTCATTTTCGCCCCACAGCCTTTCCCATCCGGCGTCGAGCGTGAAAATATCAAGCCCCATCCGTCCCGCGATGGGGATCAACTCGGACACAATGGAGTTGGGAAGCCCAGAATAGAAAGGTTCGTAGGTGTTATAGATCCAAGGTGGTTTGAAACCCGCACCTTTCTTCATAAACACCTGAGAGGTGTACGACGGCATTATCCAGTGAGGGTCGGCGAAGCCCCGTCCCTCGGCAAAAAAGGCCACTGAACTCTTAGCGCTGGTAAAGGTTTCACCCGGGGCGACACTCCTTTCAAAAGGGAAAATATCGGTGTCGTACATGACCTCAATGCCTTCCCCCCAGCCGGCCATTTCGGTGCGCTTCATGTAGCCGGGGGCTTCGTTCATAACGATGAAACCCTCGCCGGTCAGCGCATTGCGCTCAAGAATCGCGGTGTCCTCCACGCGGCCGGTGAAGAAAATCTCGCGAGGCTGGACCCCGTAGAAACCAGACACCTGGATTTCGGAGGGTTTGCCAGCCCTCAAAGGCACTGCCTCGAAACTCAGGTGAGACAGGGTGAAAGGCGTCGTGCCGCGATTGGTAATAGCAATCCACTTGCGAATTACAGGATGGCCCTCGTAGACAGCATAAAACACTGAAACCTCGATCGGCTTGGTTCGGGCCTTTAACTTGATCTCCAGCAGCTTGCCGCGCGGCAGAAGGTTGCGCGTCTCAGCAGCGATCAAATCGAAGGCGCCCCCTGAACCAGCCAACCGGGCGCCGTCAGCCTGAAAGAAAAACTCCGCGCCTCGGCTACTGTCAGCTTGCGCCGGCTTGATGAAATCCCTTCCGGTCAAAATGTGTCGCCAAGCTGCTGTATAGAGGCCGATCTTGGCATCAAACTGGATCTGCCGCTCGATTAACCCGTTTCCGACCACCCAGCTTTGGTTGTCCGGCCCTGTTTTCACATCGGCCGGAGCGTTTTGTGCGCACGTATTAGTCACAGATACGAGGGTAAAAAAAGCAAGCAGAAATGCTCGCAGTGTGGATCGGAAAAGGCGCATCTTGTTCCTCACTTTAATGTGCTGGGGGGTGGTTACGCGGCCTGCGTCGTTTGCGGCGGCTGCGCTCGCCCTCCCCTTGACCTGCTCTCAGAAGAGTCCCCCGAGATTCAAGACGATCACCGAGATAAGAATCGCAGCCACCCCCATGGCCAACAGTTTCCTGGTGCGCGCCGAGGTTGATTTCCATTCTCCCGTCAAAACGCCCAGTACGGTCGATGACAAGACGCTCATGGCCACAAAAAGGGTGAATCCCACCGACGTTCCGTACTTCCCGGCTAGGGTCGCTCCCGCCCCGTAAAGGAGAAGCCCAGACATCCACACCACGGCCATCGAGACAGCAAGCAGCGTTTCTCTTAGCCAGTCTTTCTGGAAAAAGGCAGTGAAAGTGTGGTTGCGAAAGAGCCGATAAAGACAATAGAGGAGGTTGGGGATAGAGCCTGCGCCTAGCACGAGCGCCCAGACGGCATAGCCCCCCGTCGCCGGTCGGGCCCCCGACTCGATGCTTCTGCGGATGATGTCTCCACTAAAAGCAAAACCGAGGTTGAAACAAGAACCAAACACGCCGGTGAAGATGCAAAGAGCGAGCCCAGCCTTGAAGCTCACTCCCGAGGAGACTTCGGTCGGATTCCCCGTTTGCTGTTCTTTCTCGCGCAAGCGGCTGGCAACCCCGTAAGTGCCCAGCCCCAAAAAGAGAATCGGCATACTACACAAAAGAAAAACGCCTTGAGCCCGGAAAAGGCCCGCCGGATTCAAAACCAGAAGCGGAACCAATGCGCCCGAGACACAACCCAAACCGGAGACGACGGCAACAGCAACTGCCAGCCCCACGGCTTTCAGGCTCAAGCCATAGGTTACTTGCGCAATGCCCCACAGAAAACCGAACATGACCGCCAACACCACGACCCGGGCCGGCACGGTCTTATAGACTTCAGCCAGATGGGGCACAAACCCAAAAGTCATAAACCAGGGCAAGAAGAAAATGCCCACAATGGAAAAAACCAACCACGTGTTTTCCCACTTCCAATGGCGGGCGTATTTCATCGGCAAAGCGAAGCTCCCGTTAAATATGCCACCCACTAGAATGATGGCCATTCCGAGCCAAAACTCCTCAACCATGGTCCTCCTCGTAGCGGCGATTTTACATCGCCAAACCGCGGCGTCCCGATCAGACTGGCACAGGTTCCGCCGCCCCTGTTTGGCGATGTAAAATCGCCGCTACATCGAACGAAGGCGGCAGTGCCGTCCGGCCATCACGCAC
>Ga0326727_10017204_pt1 | contig 15061 bp, 15 predicted proteins | sample MB2enrmetagenome_FD_207643 | JGI IMG/M metagenome (GOLD analysis project Ga0326727, IMG submission 207643) | Lab enriched peat soil microbial communities from McLean, Ithaca, NY, United States - MB29MY | ecosystem: Environmental > Terrestrial > Soil > Wetlands > Peat | place: USA: New York... | reverse complement strand
TGTTTTTGCTATACCATGATTACTTAGCAACCGCCAATTAAAGTAACTTGCAAGAGGAAAGCCTGCCTCCAAAGAAAAAACTTCATGCCATGTTTGGGCCGTAGGATACAGTGGCAGCGGCTGGTGGACGGCACTGGTAGAGCATTGGAATGGCTCAAGTTGGAGCATCATTCCTAGCCCCAATCGCGGCTCACAGTACTCCGATATACTGTACTCCGTCTCTGGCACTGGCTCAAGCGATATCTGGGCGGCAGGCGAGACAATGAATAGTTCAAGTAACTACTCGACACTGGTCGAACATTGGAATGGGAGCAGTTGGAGTGTCGTTCCTTCCCAGAACGTATACCCTAGCACCCATTGTTACCTGCGATCAGTTGTGGCAGTATCACCTGGTGATGCTTGGGCAGTGGGCTCTGACGGCACGTATCCCTTGATAGAGCGGTGGAACGGCAGCAGTTGGAGTGTTTTCTCCAGTCCAAAGCCGAGTGGTGGTGGCGTTCTTTTTGGAGTGACCGCTATCTCATCTTCGAATGTGTGGACTGCAGGTGAAGACAACGTCACGAACATAGGTAACCAGACGCTGGACGAGCAGTTTACTGCCAAGTAATGAAAATGGAATCAATGGAACCTAGCTGGATATCAGGATAACGAAGATGTCGGAAGATAATATTATTTATAGTCCGGATACTTTGCGGGTTAACCGAATTCCTCCCGGCCAGAAATTAACGACCAAGTTTCCGGTTCTTCATTACGGTTCCGTGCCCAAGATTGACATCAATCAATGGAAGTTCTCTATTACTGGATTGGTAGAGAAGGAGCGAGAGCTTAGTTTCACGGAATTTGCCGCGTTGCAAAGAGTAAAGGTTCTTTCCGATATCCATTGCGTGACGACTTGGACAAAGCTAGATAATCACTGGGAAGGGCCGAGCACGTCGATTATCAAGGAATTGGTAGAAATTAAATCGAACGCCAAATTTGTCATTGTCCATGCAGCGAGGAATTTTACTACTAATATGTCATTGTCTGACTTTTTTGAGACAGAGGTACTTTTTGCCATGAGTTATGAAGGTAAACCGCTTCCTGTCGAGCACGGTTATCCGGTACGCTTGGTAGTACCCAGACTTTATTTTTGGAAGAGTGCCAAGTGGGTTACAGGAGTGGAATTCGTGGCCCGAGATCGTCTTGGATTTTGGGAATCGTCAGGTTATCATAATCACGGAGATCCTTGGCGGGAAGAAAAGTTTGGCTGAAAGTTGCTTCACGAATCTTTAGTTATCAGAGCGTAAAATATTAGATAATGCTTCGACTCAATCATCCTCAACAATCCACGCATTCCAAGATACGTGACTTTTTAAGTGCCCGTTCGGTCAGTTCCACATTGTTGGCATTATCTTCTGCAAGAAGTATTTTCTTGTTTTCCAAAGATTCCTCCTATTTACCAACTCAAAATAAAATAAACCGATATCTAATTAATAGCCTATTGATTCATTTCTCCAACCCGATTATTGGAATTAATATTTTCGGTACTTAACACGGCTGGAAGCATACTTACTAGAAATTAGGAGATATCTTATTTTGGTACTTGTGACACTCCGAATCACTATTGCCCTAGGAGAGCCTTATATATTTAATTATTTACGACGTACTACAGCAATTATCAACAGCACGCTGAGCACAATGGCAGCCATGTAACCAATAAATCCAAGCAATGGAATACTGCCGATAAAAGGTGGCACCTTGGCCAATATCAGCATCGATGACGATATTAACAATGCTGCGATGATAATTGTAAGGGCCGTTCGGTTAGCGATTTGATCCATTGTTAGACGTATTGGTTCAAGCCCGATGTGTTCGAATTCAATTCTAAATCGACCTTTCCTAAGCTCTCTGAGCACGATGCCGATATCATATGGCAGGTCTCTGGCTGTATCTAAGACATCGTTCAACCAGTAATACAATCCAAAAGGCTGGCTGAAAGGGTTGAACTTTTGGTTCAGAATCTTCTCAGCAAATGGCCTACCCAGTTCCATTAAGTTGAAATCAGCGTGGAGAGAATATGCAATTTCTTCCTGGATTGCAATACTTTTAGTGACCCAAAGCAGCTGTGGTCGCAGCCTTCCACCGTGTGTCATGATAGCCCGCATCATGGCAAAAAGCATTCCTGCAAGCCGGAGTTCGCCAGCCGTAACATCGCCATATTCGTTGATGATAGCCGACATTTGAGACTCTAAATCTTCAGCGGGGATAGTGTCTTCTGATTCCATCAATTCGTTTAATGCACGGGCCACGCGTTTTTCATCACGAATTGAGATAAAGTACACCAATTTTGCCAATCTTTCTCTATCACGCAGAGATAATGTAGCCATCATGCCATAATCCACCAGGCCGATGACATTATCTGGTAAAACGATGATATTGCCGGGATGGGGGTCGGCATGAAAAAATCCGAATTGAAAAGTCGACTTGAAGCCGAGAATTGCGCCCCGTCGAGCAATCAATCGCAGGTTATAACCTTCATCAATAAGTTTCTGAGTATCCGAGATATTAATACCATCCAAATATTCCATTGTGATGATACGCTTGGTGCTCAATTCCATGTAAACATCCGGCACATGAATTGTATCGTCATCTGCGAAATTCTGGGCAAATCGTCGTGAATTGTAAGCTTCCATCCGAAAATCAAGTTCTTTTTTCATTTGCTGGTCAAATTCTTCGACCAGCCCTATGGCGTTAATGAGATAGAGTGTGGGCGAGTAGCGTTCAGCAAGACCAGCCAGATTGCGCATAATGTCGATATCAATTTCAATCGTCTGAACAATATTTGGGCGTTGTACTTTAAGAACTACCTGTTTCCCTCTAAATACTGCGTGGTGGACTTGAGCGAGCGATGCTGCCGCAAGAGGTTGGTCATCAAAACTTTCGAAGATTTCATCAATCGGGCGCCCCAACTCTGACTCAACCACAGCCCTGATGATCTCGGCAGGAATAAAGTTCACTGAAGCTTGTAGTTTCTTAAGCTCGGTGATTATTTCAGGTGGGACCAAATCGGGGCGGGTACTAAGTAATTGTCCCAGCTTTATAAATGTGGGCCCCAATTCTTCTATAGCAAGCCGGATTCTTTGGGCAATATTAACTTCTGGTATTTTGCATTCACGTTTAAGGATACCCCGTTCTACGTGGACGCATTCCCAAACATGTACCTGGCTCATTGCTTCGCCAAAACCATATTTTGCTAAAACGTTTACTACATGCTGGAAACGCCGGACACGGTTATAGGCTACCCGTGGTGTTGTTATACCGGGCATAGTGATCCCTTTCCCAGCTTTACCGCTATTAACATCTTTTTACGCCAGTAAGAACACGACTCCGCAAGAAAGTCAGATGCCCAAGATGAATAAATAAATTATTTTATTAGTGAGAAGGAAGACTATTCCTTCGATTTTTTGAACTCGACATTAACTTTCTTGGGTTTAGCTCCCGCGGCTCGTTGCAGTTTAATATGAAGAATACCATCTTCGTATGTTGCTTCAATATTCTTTATATCCAGGTTGGCAGGGAGTGACACAGAACGGTTGAAGTTACCATATGCAATTTCATTACGGGTATAGTCTTGCTCTTTTACACCATTTTCCAGTCTTCTTTCACCTTTTATATGTAAGGTATCGTTAGAAACCGAGACATCAACGTCCTCTTGTTTGACACCAGCAAGATCAACTTTGACTTCCAGATTATCACCTCTTTCAAAAACATCGACTGCTGGTGACCAACCCTTGATTTCATCTGGAATGCGAGCCCAGACGGCATGCATTGCGGGTCGGATAATATCCTCTTCGAAACGCCGCCGCATCTCTTCCATCTCTCTAGTCGGCCGGATCGGCCATGGATTTTGATTAATGTTCCAGTTTTCTGATGCCATATATACTCTCCTTTATTTTGCTAAATGTTGCAGCGAAACTCTTTAACTATATTGACATGCAAAGCGTGGAGTAACTATAAAATTATGGAGGAATAGATTACATTTTTATGACATTGTATGTAGCTGGGAATTGTGGACTTGCTAATTGGTTACTCACATCACTTATCTCCCTCCATCATCGAATTCTATTTGTATTGATTTTCCTCTGGCCGTTAATCGACGATCTATTATTTTAACAACCGCGAGCACTGTTTTTAGATTCAAGCGACGTAAAATATTAGGGAGCACAATGACATTTAATTTTAAACGGGGTGTGTACCGCGTTGCCCCTCGCAAAAATGCCATGAATCTTTAACAACGTTAGATCAGATTTTATGACTATGTCAGAAATAAATTCTGCTTCCGCCTGATTACCCTTCCGACTTCGCAGTATTCGGTTTCGTTTTTTTGTTCCGCTCCGTTTCATGAGCAGCGCCATGTTTGTGTAAGTGTTTAAAACCAAGATGATTGCGCCATTCGTCATTCCCTAAATCAGCCCGTAATCCGTCAAATATTAAATCTAGGTCTTCTTGAATGACAGTGTCGACTTCGGAGCTGTTGAGTACGTCAGCAACAGCATCGTAAATTCGTTCTTCTATACGCTCGATAGCCGCCTCTAAACCGATGAAACGCGCCAGGTCTGCGCCCAAACCATCCTCGGGATACTCCGCCCTCACGCGGCGCAGCACATTACCCCTGTTTTTTTCTAGTACCTGCGCCGAACTGTGCCCGATTTTCCCTGAAACTAGATCATTCTGCACCCTGTCCATAATCCGCAAAACAACCTTGTCGGTAATTTCTGTTTCCAGACCTTCCAATAATCCGAAAAAATTATGCTCCAGAAACCCATCACCTAAAATACGGTCAAGGGCGCGGATCGAACGGGCGACTAATACTAACCATACCCATAAGCCTTCGATAAAAACGCCATGATGTAAAAATAAAAGCACTGGAACGATTGCAATAAAGTCGAATATATGCGTCCGTGCATATTTTAAACCATGCCAGTGAAAACCGCTACGGGTGAAGAATTCAAAAAAGAAAAAGATACATATTGCAAAGTCAAGCCAAACCCACTGGGCTGGTAATGGCCTTCTGAACGCAACCATTCCGAAAATTAAAATCCCAAGTGATGCCAAAGCAAATAGCACTGCGACCCAATGCATTACACCACTACGACGTCTACGTGAATCCAGAACTTCAAGTCTATGCAAATGAGCCGCAGCTTTTGGCGACAAGCTCTTATGACTATGTTCGTTCGAGGTATTTTTGCCCGGCGTATGGACAATTATTTTACGTGAAGCCATTCTTTTTATTCCTGCCGAAGCAATCTACTAAATAAACGTGTTTCGCTCATTTAATGCGTTTTTAAGAGTGCAAAAATAAATATAACAAACATTCATTAAAAAGTCATAAAATTCGATTCGTAAATATTGCATAATCATAACACTTCTTGTGTTTGATGATGAATCCATTTTGATTATGGTCCGGGGAACAAGAACAAATATGGCAGGGGAAAACAATGGGGATCTAGTAACGATGGGGTTCAAACCGCATTTAACCTTCCATTTTTTACGCCAATGTTTTGCCTCAGGGTTTACTTCACATTCCACTGAATTACCCGACTAGACCAAGCTTCCTGGATGCCTTCCAATAACCCTGTATGGTTAGCTTCTTTTATGTCAAGCAAACGGTCTAGTGTCTTTTTATCAAACTCCCTGAGGAAGTGACATTGTTTTCGGAAATCCATGATCGTTTCCGGTGCCCCTCCATAAACGATATAATCTAACCGCCCTGCAAAAGGTTCTAACTGCTCTCGGGTATGCAGGCAAACCCGTGTAAAAAATGTTTCCTTCTGTTTATCGCGGTGTCGCTCAAATCTATGAGATGAAGACCCTCCCTGACGATGACGAGAATGCACCAAACCAGTGCCCACCTTGCTGGAAAGCAAATTTTCTCCTTGAAAAACACCAACTCCATACTCCCCTAGCCGCACCATTATCAGACCAAGAATAAATTCCTTGTGCAGCAGCGAATGCAACGGTTCAATTTCACAAGTATTAAAAAAGCTTGCCTTTTCTACTGGAAATGGTGGCATCACTAAATACCAGTGATTGGAGCCCCAAAAAATAATTCCCCCGGTTGCGGATTGGGCAATCGAAACTGATAGGTCTTCAGGCATAGTTTTTGCATCCAGAGACTCTCGCATCATCCCATCAATATCTTTTTCAGAAGTCCCGGGCGGAATGCATAGCGTGCCCGTTTCAACTGAATTGGCTTTTAATTCTTCCAGCAAATGGAGCAATCTTGTCTTAGCTAAATTGTATCGACTGACAGATAACATCTTTGCACTCCAACTTTTACTCAAATTAAGCCATTAAATTATTTTCCAATTTAGGTAGCATCACCCCAGAAGACCAGCCTCTTCCAGAGGACATTCCTTTGTCGGTCTTACCATCATCTGCCAATGGCTTTAAACTAATGTTTTTTGTCAATACTTACACGACAGAATAGACAACCACCGAAACATTAAATTTATGCGAAAATGGACGTTTGAACGGAAGTGGGGATGAAATCTATTTAGTTATCGTCCGATTGTTTTTTTTATTTTATCGATCGTTGCAGGAGGGACAATTCCCCCATGCACCTTTTCCATGTGTTCCAGTGCAGCATCCAAGACCTCACTCTCAGTGTCAGCCTGCACTTCGAATTTGCATTTTTTGCCTACGTTTCTGCACTTGAATGAAGCCATTGTCTTTCCCTCACCTTTCCCATATTGTTTAGTCTGAACCAGTTAGCGTGTATACTTTCTCGCCTTAATCGTTATGTGTTCTTTTTGAATTTTAAGTTTTGCAACGAGCTCATCAATGAAACTTTGGGCATCTTGTTTGCGCTCGAATAACATTAATGGAATACCTCGTTTATCCTCGATATGCCCTTTAAACTCGGCAATATGTTTGTCTATGAAAGCAACCAGTTCTTCATTCCTCGCTGATCCTAAATCTTTAGTGATATGAACCTCATTAAAGGCCTTAAAACTTGGAGTTTCGCCATCCTGAGTACGCCACCTGTGCTCTTTTCTCTCTTTTTCCATATTTCTTAACCCGCCCTCGCATTTACCAAACTCTCTTTTTTCACTCTTAGTTCCATCCCTGACGGGGACTAATCTCAGCTACGTCTAATATTATGGTTATTAAATCCCCTCTAATTTAACATGCTGACCATTAATAAGTTATAAAATATCCTATTCTAAAGTTACAAAAGCATGACATTTTCGACAACACGCTTTCAATACTGTCCATCAAAAGGGGTATTATCAATCGCCTGTTGAAAATGCCGAAAATTAGTGATAATGACAACCATATCCAAGAAAATAATAGCAACTGTGATCTCTGGACACATCGTGAATGGTGCGCTCTTTGAATAATCAATGGGATTGGGAGTGAGACATCGTTGTTAGGTACCAGTCAAATAGGTTTGCCCCACTTAACAGTTCTTCTTCCAAGCAAGATATCAAGATTACCCTGATTGCCACTGGTTTCGAGTCTTCACTTTTGAAAGGAAATACCATTAATGAAGCTGAAATCACTGGTTATCTGGATAAATTAAAGGGTGAAAGCGAAGAGCAGATGGATGTGCCGGCTTTCCTGCGCCACGCCCAAATGTCACAGCGTCATGTACCTTCCCCGGTTCCTGCTTTTGCTCTTGAATCTCAGAAACAACAACAGCAGGCACAAAAACCCCCATCCAAAAATTCATGGACCAGGTAGTATTATTTTTGAGACAGAGAAGGAGGGCAGGGTAAAACCTGACAGCCCGCACTCTTTTAGTTGGGTGTTATTGGGTAGACCAAACCACCGGTCTACCCGATAGCACCCCAATTTTTTACAGCGTTTATTTTTCGGTTTGAATCAAGCGCTTGTTATTGGTTATTTTAACGTACTTAAAATACTATCTTGAAAATCGGGCGTAGTTTAGCCATGATCCAAGGTCAGGCACACTATATGCATGGAATTCATGTCAATGTTTACTTGAACGTAAAATGACGAAATGACAGTGCCAAAAAAAGATATTGTGACTTCGGGCAAACTATTCATCACTTTACAGGGCTTTTCGGAAATACCTTCATAAGCAGCTAACAATGGGTCCTTGTTTACCTTCAAACTAGTCTTTATTAAATACTCAATCGACAACTATTTTGGGTGGGAGTATTTCTCCCCGGAAGATTGTTTCCAATTCGTCAGCATCGAGCGTCTCCCCCGAAATTAAAGCCTCCGCCAGTTTCACAAGCATAACTTTATTTTCCGTTAGAATTTTAGTGGCAGTCAGAGAAGATTCACTAATAATTCTATCTATTTCCTTATCAATTTCCATAGATGTCCTTTCACTGTAATCTTTTGTTTCAGATATTTCCCTGCCAAGGAAGATCATTTCCTGCTTATCGCCAAAAGTACGCATACCAAGCTTATCGCTCATGCCAAGGTCGGTTACCATTCTGCGTGCCAACCCTGTGGCCTGACGAAGGTCACTTGAAGAGCCGGAAGATGCTTCATTGTAAATGAATTGCTCAGTACACAATCCAGCTAAAAATACTGCTATGCTGTCCATTAATCTGGATTTTGACCAGTAAGCTCTATCTTCAGGCAGCATTCTGGTGTAACCCCCTGCCATGCCACGGGCAATGATTGAAATTTTGTGAGGCGGGTCAGCATTGGGTAACATTTTTGCCACCAGCGCATGCCCTGCTTCATGATAGGCCGTGAGTTCTTTGTCTTTGGGGCTCATGCGTTTACTGCGCCTTTCAGGACCCATACTAACTTTGTCGATGGATTCTTCCATGTCTTTCATTTCAGTAGTTTTCTGTCCTCGACGGGCGGCGAGAATCGCTGCCTCATTTACTAGATTGGCAAGGTCGGCGCCGCTGAAACCGGCGGTCTCTTTTGCCATTGTATCCAGGTTGACAGTTGGTCCAAGTGGTTTATTTTTGGTATGAATTTTTAGAATAGCAACGCGTCCAACCACATCAGGAAGGTCCAGTACCACCCTCCGGTCAAAACGTCCCGGACGGAGAAGCGCTGGGTCGAGAACATCCGGTCGGTTGGTGGCTGCCAAAACGATAACGCTTGTGTTTGTATCAAAGCCGTCCATTTCCGTCAAGATTTGATTCAGAGTTTGTTCACGCTCATCGTTGCCACCTCCTAAACCGGCGCCACGATGACGTCCCACTGCATCGATTTCATCAATAAAGATAATGCAGGGAGCATGATGCTTTGCCTGTTCAAACAGGTCACGCACTCTGGAAGCCCCAACACCGACAAACATCTCCACGAATTCACTGCCACTGATCGAGTAGAAAGGTACGCCGGCTTCTCCGGCAATAGCTTTGGCCAGTAATGTTTTGCCGGTGCCAGGAGGGCCAACGAGTAATATGCCCCTGGGAATACGCGCTCCAAGCGCGGTGAAACGTTCGCGAGACTTTAAAAAGTCCACGACCTCATGAAGTTCCTGCTTGGCTTCATCAACACCGGCCACATCATTAAAGGTCACCTGCGGTTTATCACCGGGAAATAAACGGGCATTACTACGTCCAAAATTCATTACCTGGTTATTCGCGCCACGCGATCTAAAGAACATAATGAAAATAAACACGCCTAGGAGAATTAATGAACCGTATGTGAGAATAATGCTTAACCAATCGGTGCCGACAGGTTGAAAAGTTACCGTTACCGGCGGATTGAGATTCAAGCCGGTGACTTGATAGACGTTGACCCCGGAACCCAGATAGCTTGTGTATTGTGTGCCGTCAATCCCGACGCTATTTAGATTTTGGCCCTGCACATTAATCGACTTGATTTGATCAGCCTGAGACATGGTGACAACCTGGCTAATCGGGATTTCTGTAGTTTTAGTGGTGGGCGTCGAACGGAACACCCAAAAAATCAAAACGATAGCACCTAAAGATATCAATAAATATAACAAAGTTGAATTTCTTTTTGGTTGCTGTTTCATTTTATCCTTTGTCGGCCCAGTAGGTTTAGTTGGATTATAACAAAATTGATTCAAAGTAAATAGCAGACTCTGTTTGAATATTGGTACCAATCTGTACATTGAATATTGGTTGACATTTCGTAGTTTTTGTAAAGCGAGAAGGAATAAAAAATTCCAAGTAATTTTTCATTTCTACAGAGGGCTTCATTGAACGAGTGACAATCAGTGCTATGCCGAAATGGGGGCACAATCCATATCAAGCGTTTGTAAATTTGACTCATTGGGTATATGCTCACACTAGGTTAGCACGGTTTTCCATTGGTAGAACATTATAATCTTCCATCAACTATTGGACGACCAAGGCTTTAACCGAATAAAAAAAGGAAGTCGTCCAAATGAGTTACACAGACAAACAAATCACCTGTTCCGATTGTGGAACTGCCTTCACCTTCAGCGCCGGAGAGCAAGAAAGTTTTGCCTCCAGAGGCTATACCAATGAGCCCAAGCGCTGCCCCATATGCCGTGCAGCCAGAAAGCAGAACACGTCTGGCAGCAGTAGTTATGGAAGCGGTGGTTCCGGAAACAGCAACTCCAGTTCAGCCCCGCGGCAGATGTTCACGGTGAAATGCGCCACGTGCGGAAAAGATGCACAAGTGCCTTTTGAACCCCGTGCTGGTAGGCCAGTCTACTGTTCAGATTGTTATCGCAAAACGAATCCATCAAAAAGATATTAGTTATCATCGGACAATGATTGGCTGGATTTAGCGGTCTAATTTGACAGGCTTTATCCGATTGTTTGTGTTTCTTCGGTAATCCACAGGTGGGTAACTAGAGACCAGAGTTAGTTAACGTTCTTTAACACATGGGCGCTGCTATCCGATTAGTAAGGTACCCACCCGCTATAACAAAACTCTAACTAACGGTTTCAAACAGAATGTCAGTAATTGTGGCGAAGCAAGAAACTTTATTGACGCTCTAGATTCTGCACGAGCAGCATTAGGAGATTGACGGCGATAAGATTGTTTCTCTGGATTACCTGTATCGTTACTCTTTCTCGGATTTTAGTCACATGGCGAACCACCATCTCTTTGACAAGCAAAACGCCCTTTAGAAATAATCGGGGGGTGGGAAATGACTACCGAAGTATTTACGATAACATCATCCGAATTTGAACCTGAGAGCATGAAAGACGATGCAATAATTCCTGAAGATGTTGCCCATGAAGGAGAATCTACCGCCGATGAACTAGAGCTCGAAGAACCGTCTATAGCGCCGCTAGAGGCCTATGATTCAGAACTTGGCGAGGACCCGGTACATCTTTATTTACGTCAAATCGGACGGGTTCAATTGCTAAAGGCAAGCGATGAGAAAATAATCGCGCGCAGAATCGAAATCGGCAGACGCATTTCTGAAATAGAGCGAAAATTACAAAAACAAGGTCTTAATACTGATGCCAGTCACATTTATCTCGAAATCATTCGCGAGTTGGGGCGTTCATGGGAAATCTTACGTAAATTACAAGAATATTTAGGTCTGGCCGAGAATAGTAAATTCTGCAAATCAATCACCGACGTCAGGCTCCGGGATGCCATTGATGGAGTGATTGACCCGCTAATAGTGCAAGCTATAGCAGACAAGTTCAGTCTTCCTCCGGAAGCCATCGAACTGAGGCTAAATGCCCTTTCTGTAGACTGCGTACTCCTATCAGAAAATGTTCTGAGCGTAATTGGAAGTAAGGTTTCTCTGGCAAACATTCCTGCACTGGTTATAGATATAAATTTTGTTCAGAAACTTGAAGGCCGCGAGTTAGTCTTGAGAGGGTACCTGGATAGACTTCAGAAGGAATCGAAAATCGCCAAAGACCTCCTTACTGAAGCTAACTTACGATTGGTAGTCAGTGTCGCCAAGAAGCATATCGGACACGGAATATCTTTGCTAGACCTCATTCAAGAGGGCAACATCGGTCTAATACGAGCAACGGAAAAATTTAATCCCCACAAGGGTTTCAAGTTCAGCACCTATGCCACTGGTGGATACGACAAGCCGTTACTCGTTCTATTGCTGACCAGGCGCGTTCCATTCGGGTGCCGGTGCATATGATTGAAACTATTAACAAATTAGCAAGGATAACCCGTCAACTGACGCAGGAGTACGGGCGCAATCCGACTGCCGAAGAGATTGGTCAACATCTGGGGCTTTCATCGGAGAAGGTACGTCAGGCGATTAAGATATCCCAACTACCCATTTCATTGGAATTGCCAATGGGTGAAGACGCGGAAAGTTATTTAGGTGATTTCATCCCGGATAATAATGCAATCCAACCTTTGGATGGTGCCTCTAAACAATTACTCAAAGACGAGATTAGCGAGGTATTATTGACCCTGACGCCAAGGGAACAAAGAGTATTGCAACTCAGGTTTGGGTTGGAAGATGGGAGGTGTAGGACTCTGGAAGAGGTCGGTGTGGAATTCTCAGTCACGCGTGAGCGCATTCGGCAAATAGAAGCTAAAGCTCTCCGTAAGTTGCGGCATCCCAGCCGAAGTCGTAAACTAAGGGGCTATCTGGAAGAATAATGTAATATGAAGATAGTACTATTCTCTGACAAAATTACGAAAATGCAGTTATTAGTTTTATGAAATTAGAGCTTATTGTCCCGGCTACACACGAAAATCAAGGGAAGCCAAGAAAAGCTATACTACCACCGTTGGGGATGGCGGTGATTGCCGCCCTAACTCCTCCAGACGTTGAAGTTTCTTTAACCGATGAGAACGTCGCTCCTGTCAATTTCCAAAAAGACGTTGACCTGGTTGGCATCACTTCCTTAACCAGCACCTCGCAACGCGCCTACAAGATAGCCGATACATTTAGAGCCATAGGTAAGAAAGTAGTACTCGGTGGAATACACCCGAGTATTCTGCCGGAGGAAGCTGGTCAGCATGCGGATGCCATTGTCATTGGAGAGGCTGAGGGTATATGGCCCGGTGTAATTGCTGATTTTAAAGCGAACAAATTACAGAAAATCTACCGTCAAAATGTACGGCCCAGTTTACTTGATTTGCCAAACCCCAGGCGTGATCTTTTCGCCAAAGGGTCTTATTATTTCACAAATACTTTATTCACCACCCGTGGGTGTCCCTATTCCTGTTCATTTTGCACGGTCACATCATTCTTCGGTCACACTTACCGTTGCCGTCCAATCTCAGAAGTCATCAACGAAATAAAAACACTTAATAGAAAGAAACTTTTTATTTTTCTCGATGATAATATTGTCGGTAGCCCAAATTATGCCAAAGAGTTGTTCCGTGCGCTAATTCCGCTCAAAATCAAGTGGGTCGGACAATGTTCTGTGACTATCGCCAAAGATGACGAGCTGCTCAAACTTGCCGCCGCTAGCGGTTGTATTGATCTGTTTGTCGGATTTGAATCATTATCTCCAACCAATTTGACAGCTGTAGGGAAGAAAATCAACACAGTGGATGAATACGAGACAATTATTAAAAAACTGCATAACGCCGGTATCGGGGTGCACGGATTCTTCATTTTTGGTCTTGATGGAGATGATGTCGGTAGTTTCGAGCGCACCGTTCGTTTTGCTCAAAAAAACCGGCTTGAAAGTGCGCAGTTCGATATACTCACACCCTACCCGGGAACTGCAATATTTGAATCTCTTGACAAGGAAGGACGTATACTCAATAAAGATTGGTCTCAATATGGACATGACCTTATGTTTGAGCCAAAATCATTATCCAGGGAAATATTGCAGGAGGGCCGAACTTGGGCATGGCGTGAATTCTACAGCCTGCCGTCAATATCGAAGAGAATTGGAGCCGGACACCATGACCCATTCCTTTTTTGGGCAGCTAATCTTTATTACTACTATCAGGTGCACAGGTTAAAATCCCTCCATTAAGCAATCCATGCAATAGTTGACTTATCTATAAATGGAACTAATGGATATTGGTAAAAAACGGGAAGGTGTTATATGACAATCGGGAAGAAGATCACCAAACTCCGTAATCAGGGGAGAACGAAAGAACAGACTTCAGATGCAGTGGAGAACGTATCACCTGAAGATGGACACGCCTTTCATATCGTTGGAATCGGCGCATCCGCCTTAAATTAGATGGCGGGAAATTAAAGAACTAAAATAATACAGAAAGCGGCTATTAGAATAATGCCGTTTTCAGGAAGAAATATGAAACGATTTGTAATTTTACTGGTTGACGACGAACAACGTATTCTCAACTTTCTAAAGACGAAACTTAAATCATTAGCTGTCACGGGGCACTTAAAACCGGCCACCTGCGGGCAGTTCAAAAGCGGCCACTTCGAGGTAGTCAGTTAAAATTTACACTATTCGCCTTTCTCATTCAAGTTATCGTTGGTGATTTGCCGGTGTTGTTCTCTCCTGTCATACATCCTGTAGCTTTTGCCATCGAGCTTGATGACATCAGCATGGTGCAGGAAGCGGTCAAGGATAGCGCCGGTTGCGGCGTTATCTCCGAGTAATTTACCCCAGTCTTCCAGCGGGCGGTTGGAAGTAACGATGATGGACCCTTTCTCGTATCGGCGCACGAAGATTTCCAGCAGGTCTTCCGCCGCTGTTGCGGGCAATCGGCGCATACCGAGGTCTTCGATCACCAGCAGATCTGTATGAGTATATTGCTCAATCAGTTCTTTACGGTTGCCGGTAATCTCAGCTTCAGAGAGGTTTTGCGACAGGTCGAAAGCTGAGACATAGAGAGCGGTATACCCTGCTTGTAGCACTGCTATGGTCAGTGCCGTAGCGATATGTGTTTTCCCTGTTCCTGGGGGTCCCAGTAATAAGACTCCGCCGTGCTGCGTTATAAAGCGGGCAGTAGCCAGATCAAAAATCAATGCTTTGGGTAACTTGGGATTGAATGACCAATCAAATTCCTCCAAGTGTTTGATTTCGGGGACGCGGGCTTGCTTGAGATGACGGGCAAAGAGTCTGTCCCTACGTTTGTTCAGTTCATCTTCCACCAGTAGTTCCAGAAAATCAGTGTAGGCGAGCTTGCTGCTCATAGCTTCCTGATTGCGGATAGCTAGGGTATCGACCATACCGGACAATTTTAGACTGCTTAGTTTCCTTTCAAG
>Ga0326727_10017203_pt1 | contig 15062 bp, 13 predicted proteins | sample MB2enrmetagenome_FD_207643 | JGI IMG/M metagenome (GOLD analysis project Ga0326727, IMG submission 207643) | Lab enriched peat soil microbial communities from McLean, Ithaca, NY, United States - MB29MY | ecosystem: Environmental > Terrestrial > Soil > Wetlands > Peat | place: USA: New York... | reverse complement strand
TGGGACGACGATGACCTGAGCAATTTGAAGGGAGTCGCCTCATCAAACTTCGAGGTAGTGCAAGCGACTCCCGAATATCCCGGAATGGATTCTTTGTCGGCTTATACCGACTATCCCGGAGTCCCCCCGACGATCAATAGCTTCACGGCGTCGGCCACGACCCTAGGCTCTGGGTCTCCTTTCACCTTCAGCTACAGCGTCAGCGGTGACTCTTATGACTTCATTGACATGATCGGCCCGGTAGCGGCCGGCAGCGGCAGCCTGACGGTTTATCCCACGGCTACCCAGACTTATACGTTGAACTCCACGAACGCTTCTGGCCGAACCACGAGCGATGCAATTACAGTTACGGTCTCCGGTTCCGTGGCCGCTTCGCCGTCCTTCAGCCCCGCTGGCGGCACATATAGCTCGGCGCAGACGGTGAGCCTGACCGATAAAACGCCGGGCGCGGCGATCTACTACACCACCAACGGCACTACGCCCACAACCAGCTCGACGAAGTACACGGGGGCGATCAAGGTGGCGGCCAGCGAGACCATCAAGGCCATCGCCGTAGCCTCGGGCTATACAAACAGCGCGGTTGCCTCGGCCACTTACACCATCAGCCAGCCTGTTACAGCTTTGCCGTCCTTCAGCCCCGCTGGCGGAACGTATAGCTCAGTGCAGACGGTGAGCCTGACCGATAAAACGTCGGGCGCGGCAATCTACTACACCACCAACGGCGCTACGCCCACAGCCAGCTCGACGAAGTACACGGGGGCGATCAAGGTGGCGGCCAGCGAGACCATCAAGGCTATCGCCGTGGCCTCAGGCTATACGAACAGCGCGGTTGCCTCGGCCACTTACACCATCAGCCAGCCTGTTACAGCTTCGCCGTCCTTCAGCCCCGCGGGCGGAACGTATAGCTCAGTGCAGACGGTGAGCCTGACCGATAAAACGTCGGGCGCGGCGATCTACTACACCACCAACGGCGCAACGCCCACAACCAGCTCGACGAAGTACACGGGGGCGATCAAGGTGGCGGCCAGCGAGACCATCAAGGCTATCGCCGTGGCTTCGGGCTATACGAACAGCGCGGTAGTCTCGGCCACTTACACCATCAATCTGTCCACACTGTCCGCGCATGGGTTTTCCGTCGCGGTTTCTCCAGCGTCGCTCACCGTTTCGGGCGGGCAGAGTGGAACCGCTACCACAACAGTGACTCCACAGAGCGGATTTACCTCCACTGTTTCGTTTATTTGCTAGGGACTGCCTTCCGGGGCATCGTGCAGCTTCTCTCCGGCAACCGTGACGCCATTGGGAGCGGCGGCTTCGACAACGCTCACCGTGAGCACTGCCACAACAGCCAAGGCGGCTCTAGAGCATTTTTGGAATACATATAGACTTTTTGAGAGCAGTGAAAGGTGGCTTTTTCTTGAGAAAAAAGCCACTTAGCATTGTGCTTTCGGTTTACACCAATTCCGAAAATGCTATAGGCCACAGTGGGCGCCCACTGTTCCCAGTAATGGCGCTGGGGCCGTTCTGTGCTGTTTTGGCTGGAAGAAGCGGTGCCGCTTGCTGCTGCTGCTGGTGGTGAGCCTGATCGGGCTGTGCCTGCTCAACGGATGCGGCAGTGGGTTTTCTATCAGCGGGTCGTCCGCTTCGTCATCCTCTACAGCGACGGTCACCATGCTCGCCACGTCGAGTTCACAACAGAGTTTCACAACCTTCTCACTCACGGTGGAGTGACAGCTCATGGGTGGCGGGGCGCGCAAGATGGGCGCCCCAGCCGCCGGGTGAGCCGTTTTCCTGTATCGTTAACTACTAGAGTAGCTTCACCGGTCTTGCAGGTCTCAGAATCGAAATCAAGGGTAAGCAGCGCCCAGCACGCAGATGAGTTTGCGCCAACACGTAAAAAACTATGCGCTATACGACAGAATTTTTGCTTTCGGCGATGGCGGCGGCGCAGTTTCCCGCCCCGGATGTGCCGGAGATCGCCTTTTTAGGCCGCTCAAATGTGGGCAAATCCAGCCTGCTGAACACGCTGGTGGGCGAGAAGACGGCCAAAGTCTCGCAGACGCCGGGGCGGACGCGGGCCATCAACTTTTTCGCGCTTTTGGACCCCAGCCAGAGGCGGAAGCTGATTTTTGCTGACCTGCCAGGCTACGGCTACGCCAAGATTTCCAAGTCCATTTCGGCCGGCTGGCCGGCTTTTATCGAGCCTTACCTAGCGATTCGCTCAACGCTCAAGCTGTGCGTCTGCCTGGTAGATTCGAATGTGCCCGCGCAGCAGAGCGACCGCCAGTTGATCGACTGGCTGAGGGCCGCAGAGCGTGAGTTTGCCGTGGTGGCCACCAAAATCGACCGGCTCAGCGGCAACCAGCGCACGCGCAACTTGCTGGCGCTGAAAACAGACCTGGAACTGGATGAGCTGCTGCCGGTCTCGGCCAAGACCGGCTACGGAGTGAAGGAACTCTGGGCGCGGATTGAAGCCGCCGGCGGCGGGGAAGGCTGAAGGCGGGCGGCGGCCATCAAGCCTACCAAGTGGAGTACGGCTGGCCGTCGGAGCCGGTCTCCTGCGAGCCGGAGTGGACGTTGTCGATGCCGGGCTCGGTCTGGTCCAGCGAGTAGAGCGCGTCGCTGCTGTCGGTGACCCAGGTGTCCCTGGCGTGGGTGAAGGGATCCTCGGGGATGGACTTCAGGTAGCCGTCCTGGATCAGATCATCGAGCGACTGCGGCGCCTTCTGCTTGTCCATGGTGTAGGAGTCGATGGCCGCCCGCATCACGTGCAGATCTTCTTTGAGCGCCGCTTCCCGGGCCTGGCGGATAGCGCCGACGAAGCTGGGCACGGCCACCATCATCAGCACGCCGATGATCGCCATCACGATCATCAGTTCCATCAGCGTAAAGCCCGCGTCTTGTCTTGAAATCCTTTGCACTCAGTCCTCTGCTGCCAGACCGTCTGGCTACCAGTCTACGTACTTGGTTCCGTCCAGGGCCGTTCCCGTCGACTTGGAATAGACGTCGAAGACGCTCTGCCCGCCCCAAGAGTCGGATTTGGGGTCGTCCTGCATCGAGCGCAATCCCCACTCGGCCTTGCCGGTCATGGGGTCCACTGGAATCCGGCGTAAAAACTTCAACTTCTTGCCCTGCACGTCCACGCCGTTGACCAGCGTCTCCAGATCGGGCGGGTAGCCCTGGCTTTCCAGCTTGATCTGGAAGGCGTTGCGGTCGGCCGCGTCCTTGTACTTGTCGATGGCGTCGCGCATCATCCACAGGTCATAGCGCAGCAGCCGCTCATTCTGCCGCTTCACCTGGAAGCGCGCCACAGGCACCGCCGCCGAGGCCAGAATGGAGAGAATCGCCACGGTCACAATCAACTCGACCAGCGTGAGGCCCCGCTCGCGAGGGCGGTTGATCCGGATTGGCCGAGCTTGCTTCATGGCTGCGAGCTTCCTGGTGAATGGGGCTGGTCGAAGGTCGATATTTCCCGCCCTGGCCGCAAAATTCCGGGCCTGAAGGCCCTGCTACTTCGCTCTCTTTCAGGGGGCTATAGCCCCCTGCTCCCCCCAAAATCTTCGATTTACAAGCGTAGTACTAGGAGCCAGACAGCTCAACTGCCCCGCGCCTCATCGCCCTACTTCACCTGAATGCTGATCTGCGCGCCCTGGGCCGGCAATTGTGCCCGGGCGCTGGTGACCGCTCCCGGGCGGGTAATGGTGATAACGCTTGCCCCAGCGGCCTTGGCCTGGAAGGTGAGGACGCAGACCACGCCTGTTCCGTTCACCCCGGCCGCTCCTGGCGGCCGCGAGGCGCTGATTTTGATCGAGCCTGGCCCGTCGTCGCGGTGGACCACCGCCACGGGCTGCCCATCCCGGCCCAGGAAATCCCCTTTATTCACGTTGAGCAGCGAAAGTTTGGCCGGATCGTACTCGATTTGCAAGGGAACCGAGGCGATGTCCGTGCCTCCATTCAGCACCAGCGGCAGCTTGAAGTCGGCGCCTACGGCTACTGGAGCGGGCTGCGGTGCGAAGGCGAAGCTAACCCTTGTCGGTTGAGGAGCGGCAGCTGGCAAAGCAATGGGCGATTTGGTTGACGAAGCGGCTTCCGAGGGGGGCAGTGCGGAGGCTGGCGAAGCGGCCGCCGATTGAGTGGCAGTCGCGGTTTTTCCATTTGCATCCGCGGCCCGGAGCAACTCAGCCATCGCCGCCGGAGCGGCTTCGGTGGCGCTCTGGCTGGAGATTACGCCCACGGCGGGCCGCGGACGGGCCAGCGAAACCGGAGGCGGATTCGATCCTGAATTCGATCCTGAACCCGGTCCAGAATTCGAGCCCGGCTCTTCGCTGGAAACGTGGCGCAGTTCGATCGACTGGCCGGCTCCCGTATCGATGGTGCGCAGATTCACCGGCTCCAGATTCTGCGAGCGAACGACGTGCGGCACCACCACGAAGACAATCTCATCCTCCTGGACGGTGTGGTCCTTTGAGCCGAACAGGTACTTCAGGCCCGGAATCGCGCTCAATCCCGGAACGCCAGTCCAGGCCACCTCGTCGGTTTTATTCACCATGCCGCTCAGCACGCTGGCCTCGCCCTCGCGCAGCCGGATGACCTGCTCGCTGGTCTTCTGGGCGATAATAGGCTCGGTCACGCCGCTGATGGTCGAGGTGCCGTTCAGCGAACTGTCCTCGATCTTGATCTTCAGCGTCACATCGCGGTCGAAGTGAATGGTCGGCGTCAACTCGATGTTGATGCCCACATCCTGGTACTGGAACTGCGTGTTGACCAGTGAGCTGATGGTCGAGGTGGAGGCGCCGGTCTGGTAGGAGCCGGTGGCGATCGGGATGCGTTCGCCGATCTTCATCGTCGCCTTCTGCTGGTCGGTGCAGCGAATGCGCGGATTGTCCAGAATCTTCGTGTTCGAGTCGTTCAGCAGTATGTTGAGCTGGGCCGAGCCTACAGTGACGGCAAAATTCGAGGCCTTCAGGTGGGCCAGGTCGTAGAGCGTCGGGGTGGTCGTCGTCGTAGTCCCGGAGGTGCCGCTCGTGGTTGTGCTGGTCGTGGTCGTTTGCAAGGCCACGGAGACGTCGCTGGGCCAGGCGATGCCGAGGTTTTTCTCCCAGTTCTTGCTCACCTCCAGAACGGCGATGTCCACCACCACCTCGGCCCGCGGCTTGTCCAGATCGTTGATCAGTTTTTGCGCCAGCAGCAGTTCGTCCGGCGTGCCTCGAATCACGATGGCGTTCTGACCGGCGACCGCGTAGGCCTTGGCGTTGGGCAGCACATTGCGAATAGCGGTCTGCACATCGGTCAAGTCGTTCTGCTGCCAGGCGTTCGACAGGTAGAAGGTCTGGACCGCCTCTTCATCCAGCTCGGTGCGCTTGGTTTTAGTGTTCTGGGCGACAAAAATCGTGTTGTTGGTGACCGGCCGCCAGAAGGTGTTCGAGATGGTGCACATAATACGCAGTGCATCCGCCAGCGACACGCTGTTCAGGTCCACCTGAATGCGCTTCGACTGGAAATCGGGGTCAAACAGAACATTGATTCCAGCGGCCTTGCCGATGGCCTGGTAAACCACCTTGGCGTCTTCCTGCATGTGCAGGGTCAGGGGTTCGTTCGAGACCGGCTTGAGCTCGGCCGGCGCACCCATCGAGTCGATCTGCTCCTGGGCGCCGACTGCTTCGGGAAGGCTGGTCTCAGAGGCGGCTGTTACCTCGCCGTTCTTCTTCCGCAGTTTGGCGATCTCCTGTTGAGCGGCCTCATTGCTGGAGTCAATCTCGGCCGCGCGCAGAAACTCCGCCAGCGCCTCCGGCTCGCTGCCGGCATCCAGCAGCTTGCGGCCTTTGGTCATATGCAGCGCGGAATCGGTAACCCGCACCCGGTAAAGCGCGGCGCGGTAGCGCAAATCCTTGGGGCTTTTCTTGCAGGCCTTCTGGTAGTTGTCGAAGGCCGCGTCGTAGTCCTCGCGCGCCTCGGCGTTTTGGGCGCGCTTGAAGAAGCTGCTAGCCGACTCGGCGTGCAGCCGTGCGCCCGACAGGCCGAAGACGATCAGAATGGCCAAAAGCGCCATCCAAAAAGCCGCCCCGGAAACGGCGGATCTCGAAAAAACGGATGCGGAGGCAGCCGGAGCAGCAACGCGGCTTTTCATCAAACTCCCAGGCGTCTTTGCTGGCCTGCGCTTCTCAGCAGGCCCTTGCGGGCTGCCTTGGCCGCCCCAGACGCCAATCTTGACATTAAGTCTATTGGCAGAAATTCTCATCCAACGATGCCCCATTTTAGCAAAGCCCCGCTGAGGCGCGGTTTAAAGCCTGGTTTACCACTCGGCTGCCGCCATTCTCGATGATTTGGCCTCTGCTGCCGTCCAGTCGCTCGAAGCGGCCCCTCAAAACCGCTTGAATGCTAGGATTGAGATTCGAGGATACCGCGCCATGGCCCGCCAGACCAGCCACGTGATTGTTCAGCCGACGACCCCCGGCCCGCAGAAGCCGGCTCGGCCCCGCGACCCTGTGGCCTCGGGCGAGCGGGACGCCGCGCACAACCGCATGGCCAGCCACAACTACTTTATTCTCGAGAGGTTTGAGGCCGGCGTGGCGCTGCGCGGAACGGAAGTGAAATCCATCCGCGAGGGCAAGGCCAACCTCAAGGACTCCTACGGCCTCATCAAGGACGGCGAGGCCTTTCTGCTCAATCTTCATATCGGTCCTTACTCCCACGGCAATATCTCGAACCACGACGAGACGCGCACCCGCAAGCTGCTGCTGCATCGCGAAGAGGTTCGCAAGCTACTATCGAAGACGCAGATCAAGGGCCACACGCTCATCCCCACCCGGCTTTACTTCCGCAACGGGCGGGTGAAATGCGAATTGGCCGTGGCCAAGGGCAAGCAGGATTGGGACAAGCGCGAGACCGAGAAGCGCCGCGAGGCCGACCGCGAGGCCCGCGCCGCCGTCAACGCCAGCAAGCACCGCATGGGGCGGTAGCAAAGTTTTCACGCGAATCAGCGCATTTCCGGCTGAAACAGCTTGGCGGCGGCGAGGGTGTGACGCCATGACCCGCTATTAGATAGAGCATTTTCACTTCCTATGCTGACGCCACGGCCTGGCAGTGGCTGTCCCGCCTTCAAAAATTGGTAGCGGGGCCGCCTCGACGAGAGCCTTTCGCGCTTCCCCGCGCATCAGTGGAATAATGAACACCATGCGGACTCAACTGTCATTTGCTCCCCTTGCCGGAATCGAGACTGAACTGCTGGCCGTTCTGGCCGCTGACACCCAAACCGCCAAAGGCTCTGAGGCCAAACCCGCGCCCGTGCTGCTGACCGCCGACCCGGCTGTCCAGGCCGCCGCTGCCGCCGTGCTCTCGAGCGGCGAGTTCAAGGCCGGGGCCAACGAAACGCTGCTCTTGCACGCGCCGGCTGCCCTGGCCGCCAGGCGCCTGCTGCTGATCGGCCTGGGCAAGCAGGCCAAGGTTACGGTGAACTCGGTGCGCAATGCCGCCGGGACCGCCGTTCGCTTCACCAAGCCGCGCGGCATTCGCGAGCTGCTCTTCGCGCTGCCGGAATTTGCCCCCAGCGCGCCGGAAACAACCTCTGGTGTGACGGAAACGGCTTCTGGCAAAACGGGACCGGAGGCGCTTTCTGCCGCGCGCACGGCCCGCGCCGCCGTCGAGGGCGCTTTTGTGGGCGATTTCGATCCCGACACCTATCGCAGCGAGCGCAAGGACCAGAGCGTGGAATCGTTCACGGTGGCCGTCTCCGCCGAGGCGGATAAAACCGCGCTGGAGGCCACCTTCGCCGAGGCCATCATCATCGGCGAAAGCCAGAACTTCGCCCGTTCGCTGGTCAACGAGCCGGGCAACAAGCTGACCCCCACCATTCTTGGGGAACGTGCCGCCCGGATGGCCGCCGAAGTCGGCCTTGGCTGCGAGGTCTACTCCACGGAAAAGCTGCATGAGCTGAAGATGGGAGCCTTCTGGAGCGTCTCGCAGGGCTCGGCCGAGCCGCCCGCCCTGATCGTCCTGCGCTATGAGCCCGAGGGTGCGGCTACTGGCGATGGCCGCCCGGTTCTGGGCCTAGTCGGCAAGGGCATCACCTTCGACTCCGGCGGCATCTCGCTCAAGCCGGGCGCCGATATGGACAAGATGAAGTACGACATGGCCGGCGGCGCGGCCATGATCGGCGCGATGCGGGCTATTGCGCTGCTCAAGCCGAGGGTGCGCGTCCTGGCCGTCGTCTGCGCCGCCGAGAATATGCCCGACGGCAAGGCGCAGAAGCCCGGCGACGTGCAGACGGCCATGCCCTTCTCCCCGGAAAAACCCGGCAAAACCATTGAAATCATCAACACCGACGCCGAAGGGCGGCTGGTCTTGGCCGATGGGCTCACCTACGCCCGCCAGTTGGGCGCTACCCACCTGATCGACGCCGCCACGCTGACCGGCGCCTGCGTCGTGGCTCTGGGCATGGTCAACGCCGGTGCCTTTGCCAATGATGACGCGATCTGGGCCAAATTCGACGCGGCGCTGGCCACTTCGGGCGAAAAGTTCTGGCGGCTGCCCTTGGGCGAGGAGTACGCTGAGCAGATTAAAAGCGAGATCGGCGACATCAAGAACACCGGTGGACGCTGGGGCGGCGCCATCACGGCCGCCGAGTTCCTGAGGGTCTTCGTCGAGGAGACGCCCTGGATTCACCTCGACATCGCCGGGCTGGCCTGGGTGGAAGATGCGAAGCCGTACATCGCCAAAGGGCCGAGCGGCGTTGCCGTGCGCTCGATTCTGGAGTGGGTGCGTAACTACGCGGAGTAGTCCCCGCGCGCCGGGAAACTCTTTGGCCGGGTTGGCCGGCAGTGTAAAGCCAACCCGGCGCAGTAAAAAACAGTAACAGCCTGCGCGGTCCAGGCAGTTGCCAGCTCAGAGGATCACTCTGTGACCGCTGGCCAAATTCAGGAACACTGTTGGTTGGCGCACGCAATAATGCCTGTTACCATCCCGGAAACTTTGGTGACATGGGAGTGGTGGGAAAACTCCTATAGAGTGAGCATGGCCCATTTGGGGGTTTGAGATGCCGTCTATGGAAGCTTTAAAACCTGCGTTACCGCCTTTGTCCCAGCATTCCCGTTCGGCCTTTGACCGGCAGGAAGTGCGTTGCTCTGTGCGTTTTCCTCTTGCGCTGCCAGTAGTTTTGTCCTTCGGCAAGAGGGAGATTGCCGCTGTCACCCAAGATGTCTCCGCCAGCGGCATTTTTTTTGAGCTGGACAGCCCGGTTGAGGTGGGTTTGGATATTTGTTTTTCTCTGCGCCTGCCTGGTGAGATGTTGGGTACATCTCACGATGTTCTGGTTCATTGCCAGGGGCGTGTGGTACGCTGCTCCATGAACCAAAGTAACTATCAGGCCGCCGCTACAATTGACGAGTATCGATTTGCAGAGCAGTGACGGCCAGAGTAGGCTTGGCAATAACCGCTTATGGACCTTTTGGACGATTCTGCTGACGGTGAAATGGTCGACGCTCCGGTCAAGCCAGGGACGATCCGGGTTATTCTCGCGGACTCCCAGGCGATCTACCGCGTCGGCATTCGCAAAATCTTTGCGCTTGAAGACGATCTTCGCGTTGTGGCCCAGGCTGATTCCCTCGAAAATCTGCGCGCGGCCATTGAGCGCTACCCCACCGACATCGTGCTCCTGGAGGGCAGTCTGCTGGCTGGTACGGCCAACGCCATTCCTGAACTGCTGCGCATCGCTCCCGATGTGAAGTTGATAGTGCAGGCCGTGGCGGCCGACGAGAACCAGACCGTCGAGCTTTACCGCCGCGGTGTACGCGGCATTATCAACCGCTCCATCTCGCCCGACCTGCTGGTCCGCTGTGTGCGCCGCATCGCCGCCGGCGAAACCTGGATCGACAATCAGTCGGTCAGTTGGGTCATCGAGGCCTACCGCGCTCAGGCTGCCGCGCTGGTCAGTCCGCGCTCCCAGCCCAAGATTTCGCCCAAGGAAATGGCCATTATTACCTGCATCACCCAGGGAAAGCGCAACAAGGAAATTGCTTTCCAGTTGGGGACTACGGAGCAGGTCATCAAGAACTATCTGCGCAAGATCTACGACAAGCTGGGCGTCAGCGACCGGCTGGAACTGGCCCTCTACTGCCTGCACAATCGGATTATTCAGACCGATGCGGATGAGGAAATGGTGGCTCAGAAGCTGCTGGACAAGTAGCGTATTTTCGGAATGAACGTAGTCCTTTTGAGTGCGTTGAATGGGGCTTTTTCTCAAGGAAAAAGCCACTTGAGTGTGAGGCTTCGGTTTACAGCAATTCCGAAAATGCTATAGCCGGCCGGAGTTTCACTTTCTCCCCCTCGACGCACTTTTCCTTACAGGCGCCTCGCGTTTCGCATGAACTAGCGCGCATCCTCATGGCGTTCACGATTGCGCTCCCGGATCATCTCCAGCAGACGAATTAACTCCACCAGCTCGGCCTGCTTCAGATGCCCCAGAAGTTCTCCTGGAAGGCGAACAATGACCGGGTCCATCTCCTCGAGCAGGCTCAGCCCAGCCGCGGAGATTTCAGTCCGGACCACGCGCCGGTCATCGGTATCGCGCCGCTGGCGGATCAGCTTGCGCGTCTTCAGCCGCTTGAGCAGGCGCGTAATGTCCGGTTCGGCGGCGATCATGCGGCTGCCGATGGCCGAGCAGGTCAGCCCGCCGGGATGCGCGCCACGCAGAATCCGCAGCACGTTGTACTGCGTCGAGGTGACGCCCCAGTCGCGGGTCTTCAGATGAAAGGCGCGACTGAGGCAATCGGCGGTGCGCAGCACATTCAGCAGCGCCTCCTCCTCCAGGCTGGCGAAGGGGCGCTGCTGCGCGATTTCCAGTTTCAGTCCTGCCATTGGCTGCCTCCCGATGCGGCCATCTGGCCCGATTACTGCTTGACAACGTCCAGATCGATGGTCAGCTTAACCTCGTCGCCCACGATTGCCGCCGGGTACTTGCCGCCAATGCCGAAGGCCGTGCGGCTGATGGTGGTGGTGGCGGAAAAGCCACTGTGCGGCTTGTGGTCCATCAAGCCTGGAACCGGCCCGCTGGGGCCTTCTACATCCAGAACCACCGGCCGGGTGACGCCGTGCAGGGTCAGGTTGCCGGTGACTGTCAGCCCGTGGCCGTTCTTCTCCACGCGCGTGCTGGTGAAGGTGGCCGTGGAAAAATTCGCAACGTCAAAAAAGCTAGCACTCTTGAGGTCGGCGTCGCGGGTCGGCTCGCCGGTGTCCACGGTCGCGGCGCCGATGGTGGCCGTGATCCTGGACCGGGTGATGTTGGCCTGGTTCCACACCAGGGTGGCCGCCACATTGCCGAAGCGGCCGCGCACGTTGGAGATGCTGAGGTGGCGAATGCTGAAGTCCACCTCGCTGTGCGCCGCGTCGCTGGTCCAGGTAGAGATGGGGCTAGAGGTTTGCGCCAGGGCCAAGGGAGCCGCCAAGGCCAGAATGCCAGTTACAAACAATAAACGCTTCATCTTCAAATCCTTTCAGTGCGGGGCCGGAGGGCCGTTCTTGAGATTCCTGCAGAGCGGAAGGGGAAGCGCTCGCCCGGACTGCGCGGGAGCGGAGGAAATGGCCACCTCACCGCGAATAATCTCCTTGTGCATATAAGATGGTGCGGGCAAGTTATTCGTTGCAACAAGTAATATGGATTCCCAGGTTATTTTTGACCGAACTCGTATACAAGGGAAGAAAATGCCATTTTCTGGCAGTTAAATGCCGGTTTTCGCGCAGGTTCTGGTTTTCGAGTGGGCAAAAAGGAGCAAGAGTTTAACTTTAGATGAGAATTCAGTGCTCGCCGTCTGCTATTCTCCCCTTTATGTCTGTTCTGAATGACTTCCAGCGGCTTACAGGCTCTCAGCGGCACACCTTTCTGGCGTCCTTCCTGGGCTGGACGATGGATTCGCTCGACTATTTCATTCTGATCCTCTGCGCTCCGGCCATTGCGACCGAGTTCCATACCAAGCCCTCGGCGGTGATGGGTGCGGTCTTCCTGACGCTGGCCTTCCGGCCGGTGGGCGCGGTGCTGTTTGGACTGCTGGCCGACCGCTATGGCCGCCGCCCGGTGCTGATGATGAATATTCTCAGCTTCTCGGTGATCGAGCTGGCCTGCGGTTTTGCGCCCTCGCTTACGGTGCTGATGATACTGCGCGCGCTGTTTGGGCTGGCGATGGGCGGCGAGTGGGGCGTGGGCGCGGCGCTGGCCTTTGAGACACTGCCCAAGGACGGTCGTGGCTCCTTCTCCGGCATTTTGCAGCAGGGCTACGCGCTGGGTTCGATGCTGGCTGCGGGCGCCTTCGCCCTCTTTTTTCATTCGATTGGCTGGCGGGGGCTGTTCATTCTGGGGTCCACGCCGGCTTTGCTGGTGCTCTATGTGCGGATGCGGGTCAATGAGTCGCCGGTCTGGCTGGAGGGGAAAAAGCAGCGGCTAGCGCGGGCCGCCGGGGCCGTTCGGCCTGCCGGGCATCCCAGTCTGCTGGCTTTTCTGCCCACCTTTCTCTTCCTGATCCTGCTGATGACCGCCTTCATGAGCTTTTCGCACGGCACCCAGGACGTGTATCCGACCTTCCTGCTCACCCAGGCCAGGCTCATGCCGGGAACCGTCGGGCTGATCGGGGTGCTCTACGGCTTCGGCTCCATCGCGGGCGGCTTTGTCTTTGGCACTCTTTCAGAGAGATGGGGCCGCAAACGCGCCATCATCGCCGCGGCGCTGCTGGCGATTCCGGTGATTCCCCTTTACGCCTATGGCCACTCGGCCCTCACGCTGGGCGTGGGCGCGGTGCTGATGCAGTTCATGGTGCAGGGAGCCTGGGGCGTGGTGCCGGCCTACCTCACCGAGTTGTCACCGGCGCCGGTCAGGGCTACGGCTCCGGGCCTGGCCTACCAGTTGGGCGGACTTCTGACCGCGTATAACGGCAAGGCGCAAGCGCTGATTGCCGAACGCACGGGCAACTACCCGGCCGTGCTGGCGGTTACCGTGGCCGGGGTGGCGTTGCTATTGGCTGGGCTGGCCGCGCTGGGCCGCGAGGCCAAGGGGCGGGAGATGACGGCGGATTGAGGCAAGAGTCCGCGTCTACCGCCGGTACAATCCGATCAATTCGCCGCGCGCCAGAACGTGCCCTTGCATGGCCTCTTCCACCTGCGCCCGCGTTGCTCCGGCGGGCAGATTCAGCCTTATGTCGAGCGCATAGAGCGTGAAGACGTAGTGGTGCGGAGAACCTCCCGGCGGGCAGGGGCCTCCATAGCCGAGGCCGCCGAAGCCGTTGCGGCCCTGGCGGGAGCCATCGGGAAGCTCACCCCGCGTGGCCACTCCCTCGGGCAGCGAGCGTGTGGCGGCGGGCAAGTCGTAGAGCACCCAATGCGTGAATGTTCCGCGGGGCGCGTCGGGGTCGGTGACCAGCAGCGCAAAACTTGCCGTTCCGGCCGGGGGCGCGCTCCAGGCCAGTTGCGGAGAGATTTCCTCGCCGTCGCAGGTGAATTTGCCCGGAATCTGGCTGCCTTGAAAACTGGAAGTGGTCAGTTTCATCCTCTGCTCCTTTACTGTGCTCCCAGGGGCCGCTGTGCTCCCAGAGGCGCGGCAACCGGGCAGCGCCGCGGCCGACAGCAGAAGCCCAGCCACAAGGGCCCACGCTGCCGGCCACAACTGCAACCTGCCGGGAAGCCCGCCTCCGCCCATTCGCGCCACTCGACGCATCCGCGCCCGCCTCTCCGGAAGATTTTTGCCGATTCTCGGAGTCTGACCCGCATTTTAGAGCATTTTCGGGATGCATCACTTGATAATCTGACCATTTTGGCCTTCACGCCGTAAACTCATTCGGGTTAGCGGCCGTAAAGCTGCCAAAAATTCGTCTTCCGGTAACATTACATGGCACTGAAATCTGTATGATTGATTGGTTCGGCCCAACCAATCGCCGCGCCGCCGGCGGGGTACATCGCGCGTCTGGACGCCATCGCGGGGCGTAGCCACTCCGCCGCCCTCCGCTCTGAAACGGCCAGCCGGAGCGTAAGTCAATTTTGGACCGGATCAATAGGAGAAGACCGCCATGCCGCGCATTCATTTTCAACTTCAGCTCGCCGAGCTCAAGGACAAGTTGCTGGCCATGGCGGCTCTCTCGCAGCAGGCTGTCGAGTCGGCGGTGGAAGCCTATCTGCGGCGCGACAAGGCCCTCTGCCGCTACGTCAAGCAGAATGAGCGGGCCATCAACACCGCGCAGTACGAACTGGACGAGATGGCCTACGATCTGCTGGCCAAGGAGCAGCCCATGGCCATCGATCTGCGCTTCATCCTGGCGGTCATCAAGATCAACGGCGATCTCGAGCGGATCGGCGACCAGTCAATGGCCATCGCCCGCCGCACCAAGGAGATCATGAAGTACGAGGAGATTGAACTGCCGGTGGATTTTGCCGCCATGGGCGAGGTTGTCGGCCGCATGATTCGCTCGGCCCTCCAATCCCTGCTGGAGGGCGACGCCCGGCTGGCCGAGGAGGTGCGCGAGATGGACGACGAGATCGACCGCATGAACCGCTGCGCCCAGGATGACCTGCTGCAGCTCATCCAGCAGAAGCCGGCCTTCACCCAGCAGGCGATGAAGGGCATTCTGGTGGCCAAGAACCTGGAGCGGATCGCCGATCACGCCTCGAATATCGCCACCGATGTCATCTTCTGGATTCGCGGTGCCGATGTGCGCCACCAGTTGAGCATGGCGATAGATTGAGCAAGAGCAGGGAATAGGGTGTAGAAGGCCGCTGGGGTCACCTTCAAAGCAGGGCAATCGCATGAAGAAGGGTTTTTGTCGCTGAGATTGATTTCTTTCAGTGCCGAAATGTAATCCGCTTAGAATTTGTCTAAAAACTCCGTGTTTTGAAAGGGCACGGCTTCAGCCGTGCCAATCGGTGCACAAAACGACGGGCCTTTAGGCCCTGAGGGATGATTCTCATCGCGCAACTCATATACAAACCTCAAATTCCTGCATTCATCCCTCAGGGGCTAAAGCCCGCGTTGATTTTGCGGGACTTTTTCGGCATGGCTGAAGCCATGCCCTTTCAAAAACGATTTCATACTATAA